>CAJDUW010000009.1_pt1 | contig 66924 bp, 65 predicted proteins | sample 7390931 | NCBI WGS metagenome assembly CAJDUW01 (sample SAMEA7055687, study PRJEB34461) | soil metagenome | biome: terrestrial ecosystem; feature: Peninsula; material: soil | place: Antarctica | collected 2016
TTGCCGGACCAGCTGTGCGCCAGTTCATGCGCGATCAATGCCACCAAGGACTGATCACCGACGATTACCGTTGGAGTAATGAAGGAAAGGCGCGGGTTTTCCATACCGCCATAAGGAAAGCTCGGCGGCAGGACCAACAGGTCATAGCGCTCCCAGCGATACGGGCCATACAGTTTCTCGGTGGTGGCGATCATGCGCTCGGTGTCGGCGAACTCTTCGACCGCGGCTTCCACCATCGCGGGCTCAGCCCAAACGCCTGAGCGCTCGGACATCGGCTTGAACACCAGATCTCCGGCCGCAATCGCCATCAGATAGGAAGGGATCGGCTGCGGCATCTGGAAGCGATAATCCCCATCACGCACCGCGGCAGGATCGTTGTCGGCACTCATCAGCACCATGACATCCGGACGCGTTGTCACATGCGCGCTGTAGGTGTAGCGCACTTGCGGGGTGTCCTGCAGCGGCACCCAGCTTCGCGCGTGGATCTGCTGGGACTGGCTGAACATAAAGGGCAAGGTCTTGCCCTGAGTCATCTCCGGCGTCATCCATTGCAAGCCGGAAGCCTTGGGCGAGGTGCGGTAATTGACTCGAACCGTTGAGGGTCGATCCGGCGTAACAATGATCAGCTTGTTACCCAGTACCGGATCAGTCGGCTCCAGCATGAACTTGAGCGGTTGCCAATCCTCCCCGACTTGCGCCTGTGCCGAGCGGATATCCAGGTCGCGAGTATCAAGCGCCAGCTCAACCGCACTGCCATCCTTCCAATCCAGACTGTAGGTCACGTTGCCGGCCAAGGTGCGTGCCTCGAAATCCAGCGCCAGCTCCAACGCCATGTCGGTGATCGCGACTTTTTGCGGCTCCGCGTAAGACTGCTCATCGCGATCAGCGGCAACCGGAGCGACCTTGGTGGTCTGAGCAGCGGGCATGGGCTCGGCTGCAACAGGAGGCTGTTGTTGACAGGCTGTAGCCAGCACAGCGGCGCAACACAGCGCCATCAGAGGCATTCGCATAGGAGAAGTCCATAAGGCGGGAAAGCCTTTGATTGTAGCTGCATCGCGCCCAAACTCGGCCCGACCACGCCCATATTCGGCGACATCTGAAACGTGGAACTCGCTGGATGGATGCTGTCATGATCAAGCTCGGCACCCGAAAACTACCCAAGCCATGCTGAGTCCAGAAGACTGGAAACGACTGGAAGAACTGTTCCACCGCGCGTGTGATATGCCACGCTCAGCGCGGGCTAACTTCGTGCACGCCCAGGCCGGCGATCACCCCGAGTTACGAGTCGAGCTGGAAAAAATGCTTGATGCGGCAGACATGGCAACTGAACGTTTGCAGGAGCCCATGCGTGGTGCCGTCGCGCGATTGGGCGCTAGTGAGACACCGGAACTGGAGGCGGGAACGCGCTTTGGCCCATGGCAGGTCGATCGTTTGATCGGTAAAGGCGGCATGGGTTACGTCTACCTCGGACATCGGGCTGACGGCGCATACGAACGGCAGGTTGCGATCAAGGTGATCGGTGGCCGTGAACACAGCGCTCGAATCCGCGACTATTTTGAATTCGAGCGCCAGATGCTCGCCCACATGCAACACCCAGCCATTGCCCAGATCTTCGATGCAGGCAGTGACGAGGGCGGCCGTTTGTATCTGGTCATGGAATATGTGGAAGGACTGTCGCTAAAGCGCTGGTGCAAGGAATACAAGCTCGGCTTGCGTCAGCGCGTGCGTATCCTGATTCGCGTTGCCGAAGGCGTCCAGCACGCACACCAGAAGGGCGTGGTGCACCGCGACCTGAAGCCGGGCAACATCCTGATCGAAAAGATCGACGGTCAGTCGGCTCCCAAGATCATCGACTTCGGCATTGCGGCTCGCGTCGGAAACAAAAGCGTTGTTGAGGCCGCCGGAACACCCGGTTACATGAGTCCGGAACAAAGTTCGCGAGGTATGGACGTGGACAGCCGCAGCGATGTGTATGCGCTGGGTGCGATTTTGTTCGAACTCATTTCCGGCAAGCGGCCGCACGAAGGCGTGAGCTCCAATAACAGCGACACGAGCCATGAACCGCTGCGGCCTTCCGACCGGATCAGCACCCTCACGCCAGAAGAATTCTCGCAACTGTCGGCAGATCTAGGCACACCTCCGCAACGGCTTCGGCGGGCCCTGCGTGACGATCTCGACTGGATCGTTGCCAAGGCCACCCAGCCTGACCGCGAGCAGCGCTACGCCAGCGCCGCCGCCTTCGCTGAGGACTTGCAGCGTTGGCTCGATGGTTATCCGCCACTGGCAGCCCCGCGCCAGCGTCTACGCATCCTACGTAAGTTCGTGGCGCGAAACCGCTTCAGCGTCGCCACTGCCGCAGCCTTGTTGCTAGCCGTCGTCGCTGGTCTGGTCGGCACAACTTGGGCATGGCACCAAGCTCAGCGCGCGACCGCACGTGAGCAAGCGGTCAGCCATTTCTTGACCGACGTACTGGCCAGTGTCGACCCTGCCCTCACGCATGACCTAGACCAAGCTCTCATGCGTCGTGTGCTGGATACGGCCTCTGAGCGCATCCGTACCGAATTGCAAGATGAGCCTGAAGCCCGCACCAGAATCGAAACCACCCTAGCCCGCACCTACGCCAATCTGGGTGATGGAACGCGTGCCCGCGAACACTTGGAAGCGGCCGTATCGACGGGACGCGCCGACCTCGGCCTCAACAACATCCTGACTCTCGATGCGGCCGTGGAGATGGGCAATCTCCTCACCAGCCAGGGTGAGCTTGAGCAAGCCGAGGTCTTGATGCGTGAGATCCTGCCATACACCTTGGCAATGTCGGACCCGGTCATCGGTCCGCGTTTGCAGTCACGGCTGGGATGGAACCTTTTGACCCGAGGTCGTTTGGACCAAGCGCTGCCGCTATTGCGTGAATCCTATGAAACCCTAATTCGCAGAGTTGGTTCCGACCATCCACGCAGCCTTGATGCCGGCCAGTACTACGCGGTTGCCTTGGAGCGGAACGGCCAACTACACGAGGCTATCGCCTTGACCGAGGATCTGGTTGCTCGACAGGAAGCTCAACATGGCAGAGACCATCCGCAGACGCTGGCGCTACGCAACAGCCTGGCGAATTTCTATGTCGTCAACGGTGACCTTGAGGCGGGCATAAAGGAAATGCGTAGCCTGATCAACATTGTGGGACAGCAGCACGGCACGGCGGCCATGATGCTGCCGGTGCTACAAGTCAATTTGGCACGCACTCTCCAGGAACAGGGCGGCACCGAGAACCTGACCGAGGCTGGCGAGCTGTATCAGCAAAGCCTTGATGCACAACTGGCACGCAGCGGACCCAACAACCCACAATCAATCGCCATACGTCGTTTGCGTGCCAGCTGGCTGGCCGATGTGGGGCAAACGCACACTGCGCGTGAAGAGTTTCAAGCCGCTCTTGAAAGTGTGCGCGAGGTTTTTGGCGAGGACAGCCCTCACGTGGCCAAAGGTCTTCTCGAATTGGCTCAGACCGAACACACGCTCGGCGATCTTGAACGCGCTCGTCGTCATGCTGAAAGCGCACTGGCGCTGTTGAAAGACGAGACCAGCGCCGACCCGGACGTGTTGAACAATCTGCAGACCTTGTTGAACGAGATCGCCGTGCCATCCTCATCGTCACTGTGAAGTTGTCATCGACTCAACGCATGCGGTAATCCCACGCCAGTGCGGACTCAGGCGCTTGTCCGATCTGATCCGGCTATTAAACGACTGATGCCGGGTCCACCCGTTGCACACCCAATGACATGACGCGATGCCGCAGCGCTTTGCCATCGGCACCCACCCGAAGCACGATGTCGGGATAGACAATCTGCTCTTCTTTTTCATCGTGCGCTTCGAGCAGGAGCATGAAGCGACGTTGCGATTCTGGCTCGGCCAGCAATTCAAGGTGTCGCTTGAGATAGCCGTGTTCTTTGTGCAGGCCATTGACCCAGCCGGGCTTACCGCCCGCTTCGAGATAGGCAGGAAATAACATCTCTTCCTCGATCACCAGGTGCCGGGCCAGCAGATTGCGCAGCCAGATCATGCGCTCAGCATTGCCACCGAGTGCGCCGGTCAGCGCCGCCTCAAGCACGGCATGATCGCGACCAAGATATTCGAGCAGATCAATCGGCTCGGCTGAGCGCGAGATCAGCGCGACTAGACTCTCCGGCGTGACATCCAAGGGATGCCAGCATAAAGTTCCGTCACTGGCTCCCATGGCCGCTTGAAACAGCGCGTCGAAATCAAAGTCGCCGCGCACGAGACAGCGCTCGCCTGCGCGCAGGCCATCGATCAGCTGTGCAAATGCGGCCTCGTCTTTGACGTGTGCGGTGGGCGCCTCGTCCAGCAGTGCGGCCCGTCGTGGTTGTGCCTCACTCGGTTCAATCGCTTCGTCGGCGTGGATCTCTAAGTGAAAGCTGCTGGTCTCGTCCATCTGCGCAATACGCCAGCGCGCGCCCGGCGCAATCCAGCGTGCCAGATCTGCTTTCAGGTGCTCACGCGACACGCCATCGTCACCGAGGCATTCAATCACCAGTTCACCTGTTTCGACGCGGATGTGCTCCCAGCGATTGGCGCGCGGCGCGTGCCACTGGAACAGCCGTTCGGGAACGTCACCGCGCGTATACAGGCGTGAACGCCCAAGTTGACGGCGGGTTGCGGAAGGAGTTGGTACTGGTTTCATCGCCTTGTTACACATCGCATCGCCCGTGACCGGATCGACCATGAGCCGAACCTCTTGCCTCACATACGTGTGGCCCAACGGTGATCGGCATCTGCGATCACTGTGTCAGCCAATGGTAACCGGCCCCGCATTTGCATGCAGGGCCGGCCATTTCCATCAGAGTGCGCGAGTCAGCTGGCCGCGCTTATAGGCTGATCAGAACTTCAGCCAGAATCGGGCGTAGTACGCAGTACCGTTGAGTCCGAACTGGACACTCTCACGGGATACAACGTACCCCAGCGTATGCCAAATTCGGCGAAGGTCCGCAGCAAATATTTAACATTCTAAAACTGGACCGTTTTTGCTCCGATCCGCGCCCACTTTGCGCACCGCCCCTTGTCACGAACGGCTTGATAGGGTCGAATATCCGACTTCGCGCATCTGCGCCGCCGTTGGGGAAACCGAATGAATCAGGCCGTCTCACCGCCGCAGCTCACTGTGCGTGCGGTTCTCCTTGCCATCGTACTGGCCGTGATTCTGGCTGCGGCCAACACCTACCTCGGGTTGTTTGCTGGTCTGACCATCGCCTCTGCGATTCCCGCAGCCGTGTTGTCAATGGGCGTATTGCGCCTGCTCGGCGGCGGCACGATTTTGGAGAACAACATCGTCCAAACCGGTGCCTCCGCCGGGTCCTCAATTGCCTCAGGCGTGATCTTTACGATCCCGGCGCTGGTGATCCTGGGCTATTGGGACGATTACAAGTATTCGTGGGTGTTGGCGATCGCCGGCTTGGGCGGCTTGCTGGGCGTGCTGTTTTCAGTCCCGCTGCGGCGCTCTTTGATTGTCGAACAGGAGCTGGCCTTCCCTGAAGGCAAGGCGGCAGCCGAAGTGCTCAAGACCGGCGAAAATCCGGGCCAAGGCATCAAGCTGTTGGCCGCCTCGGCCTTCTTGGGTGGTCTGCTGAAGTTGGCCGCCGGCAGCGGTTTACGCATGATTCCCGATACTGCACAGGTCGCGGGATGGTTCGGCAAAACGCTAGGCTACGCTGGCACCAACTTGTCGCCTGCCTTATTCGGCGTGGGTTACATCGTTGGCCTCAATATCGGCGTGGTTGTACTGGCAGGCGGCATCATCGGCTGGAATATTGGCATTCCGATTTACAGCACATTTTTCCTTAAAAACGACCCGCAACTGATGGAGGCCATCATCGCCAGTTGCGGCGGGATCGGCGGTGATGCGGCCTGCGCAGCCGGTACGATCTGGTCGGAACAAATCCGCTATCTCGGCGTGGGTGCAATGCTGATCGGTGGTGTCTGGACCCTGATTTCGCTACGCAATTCGCTGTTCTCCGGCATGCGCAGCGGCATGTCGGCGGCGCGTTCCGGCGCGAGTGGCCCCGTCCCCCACACCGAGCAAGACATTCCGATGAAATTTATCGGCATCGGTCTGATCCTCTTCACCCTGCCCTTGCTGGCCTTGTATCAAGCCATCGTTGGACAGTGGATGGTGAGCATCCCGATGACGGTCATCATGATCGTGGCTGGCTTCCTGTTCGTTTCCGTGTCGGCCTATATGGCCGGTCTTGTGGGTTCGTCGAACAATCCGGTTTCCGGCATCACCATCGCCACCATCTTGTTTGCTGCCTTGGTCCTAGTACTGCTACTGGGGCGTGATTCGAGTATCGGTGCGGTGGCCGCGATCATGATCGGCGCGGTGGTGTGCTGCGCGGCCTGCATCGGCGGCGACAACCTGCAAGACCTCAAGGCCGGTTACATCGTGGGTGCGACACCGTGGAAACAGCAGGTGATGCTGGCCATCGGTGCGGTCTCCTCCGCTCTGGTCATGGCGCCGGTACTGAATATCCTCGACAAGGCCTATGGCATCGGCGTGGTCAGCGATGCCCATCCCAACCCGCTGCTGGCGCCGCAGGCTACCTTGATGGCCTCAGTGGCCAAAGGCATCTTCGGCGGTGAACTTCCGTGGACCACGATCGGTATTGGTGCCGGTATCGGCGCGCTCATTATCGCGTTCGACAAATGGTTGGAAGCACGTAAATCACACTTCCGTGTGCCGGTATTGGCGTGTGCCGTGGGTATCTATCTGCCGATTGAGTTGTCGGTGCCGATCTTTGCCGGCGGGCTGGTGGCCTGGCTGGTAGAGCGCAAGTTCGGGCTCAAAGCCGGTGATCCCGGCCGCGAAAAGGTGCACCAGCGTGGCATGTTGTTTGCCGCTGGACTTATCACTGGTGAGGCGTTGATGGGCATCGGTATCGCCGTGCCAATCGTGTTGACCAAGCGCAACGACGTATTGGCTTTGTCGCTATCCCTGCAGTTTGGCCAATGGCTGGGACTGCTGCTCTTGGTCGGAATCGCGGTGCTGCTGTACCGCGCCGCAGTGAAGCGTCCGTGATCTAAACGCCGTGCCCTCGGGGTTACAACTCCGGGGGCAGTAACTCCAATGCCATCACGATCGCATCTTCGCGCCCCTTGTGCGCCGGGTAGTAGCGTGGGCGACGTCCAATTTCGTTGAATCCCATGGAGTCGTATAGATGGATGGCACCCGGATTTGAGGGTCGCACTTCCAAAAAAACGCGTTCGGCGCGGTGCCAACGCGCTAGGTCGATGAGTCTTCCAATTAGATAGCGCCCGTGACCTTGTCCTTGATGTTGAGGCGCCACGCAGACATTAAGAATGTGGGCCTCACCCGCACCGGTCGAAAGGACGCCATGACCGATGATCCGTCCGCTCAACTCCATCACCCAGCAGCCGTGCCCGGCCAACAAGCACTCGCGGAAAATGCCTTGGGTCCACGAAAACTCATAAGCGGATAACTCGACTCGCATGACTTCGTCCAGATCGGAAGCATGCATCGCACGCAGACTCGGCTGCGCGAGCGACGAGACAGCACTCACGACACCGACCGCCCCAAACGCCGCCGCAAACCGCGCAGCACCGGCCAGGCAATACGTTTTTCGAGCGGATTGCGCAGCTTCTCCAACGCAGGCAGACGTACCGAACCATCGGGCCCACCCGTGCCGAACGCCAGCACCGGCAACGCCTCGTCGTTCTCACCCGACAGTCGCGTGACCTGCTCAACATCCAATTCCAAGCTGCGCAGCAGATCCCGCAACAAGCGCGCATCGGATCCTTGAAATGGGTCCGCCACGGTCGGCGGAAACCACAGGCGCAACCCAATATCCGGCTGATCGACTTGATCCAAGGCTTGCGCTACCGGCGCATCAGGAGCCCTAGCCTCGTCAAGTGCCACCGCACGTTGGCGCAAGGGCACGATGCCCAATGCGCGTAATCGTTGAAGTTGGTTTGCTTCGAACATCACTGCCATTTCGTTCTGACTTACTGGTGCCCGGCCCGACGCACCAGAATATCGTCGCGCCCGGCCGCAACATCCGCCGCGTGTTGGGCCAGATCGGCGACAAATTGATCACCGATCTTATCCAAGGCCAAGCCGAAGGCGCGCACCGAGTCGTTCACTTGATCACCGCCAGCCGCGATCCGTTGATGGTATTCGCCGATCACCCAAGGGCGCCCATTGCCGGAAGGCTCAGCCCGCAGCACCAGAGCCACGACCACATCCCAGCCTGTGCCATCGACATTACGTACACGCTCAAGACGCTCGATTCGCCCCTCCACACGCATCGCTTCCATCCGCGTTGGCAACTGATCGGTGACAACGCGACTGATGCCCGCCGTGCGTAAAGCGGCGATCAAACGACGCTGCAGCAAACGAGGTGGTGGATCGAGCCACAACTGATAGTGGTAGGTGCGCAGACGACTCGCATCATGATCCAGCGCATAGACCAGCGATTGGCCGGAATACAATCCATCAGCGCGGAAAACTTCCACCACAACCGGCTGATCCACTACGGGCTCGGCCAGAATCACCGATGGCTGCGGTGACGGCAGTCGGTAATACGTCGTTTCCGGCATCGGCGGTACGCTGGCACAGGCGGCAAGCAGCGCCGCGGCTAGCGCAAGCACAACGCTACGCATGGCGATCATGGCTCATCCACCTTGTCGGCTTTGGGACTAAATAGCAGACGATTGGGATTGCGCCGGATTTCACGGCTGAACTCATCGAAATTGCGGCTGGAAGATTCCAGATGGAAAGCCACCGCGTCCATACGCTGCGCAATCGTACCGACCACCCGCTCCAGATCGACCACCACCTGACGGATATCCGGCCGACTTTCTTCTACGGTTTCGTTGAGCGAGACAATCAATTTGCGCGCCTCATTTTGCGTTTTCTTGAGATCGGCGGCGACGATTTGAAGATCCTGCAAGCTACTGCCAATGGCTTGCCGATTATCGTCCCCCAGCACGTCATTGACGTTATCGGCCGCTTGGTTGAGGCGCGTTAAAAGAGCCTGACTCTGCTCCACCAGCACCGGCAAACCCGCATCGATCGTGCCTGAGATGGTATCCACGCGCGTGGCGAGTGTTTCCACCAGCGGACGAATGCGGTCGCGCGTGAGCACGGTCAACTCATCAGCCAATTCGTTCATTGCGGCGAACACATCACCACCTGCCGCACTGGGCAATTCGGCCCCCGGCGACAGCACCTGATTGCTCTCGCCGCCACGGATAGCAACACGCATATCTGCGAGCAGTCCACTGGCTTGAAGTTGGGCCACGCTGTCAGCCGGAATCGGCCAATCCTGCCGCACCGCCAACTCGACCCGATAGCGGGTGCCTGCCCTGCGCTCAGGCACGATGTCCTGTACTTGCCCGATACGAAACCCCTGATACAGCACCGGCGCGCCAAAATGCACACCCGTGACATTGTCGAAATAAGCGTGATAAGCCACGGTCGAGCCACTTCGACCGGTGATCGCAAACAAGGTCGCGACCAACAGGCCAATCGCCGCCAGTGTGGCCGCGCCGACCAGCGCATAGTTGATGGTGTCGCGTCTCATCGTGAGCCGTCCCGGTTGCCGTCCATTGTCATTCTCGCACGCATGGCCATCAGCCTTGCTCCTCAGTCAGCCGACGCAGGTATTCGTCGACATTCAATTCGACTTCGCGTGGTCGACGATTGAGCAAGTCCTGAATACGCTCGTTGTCAGAACCGCGCACCTGCGCGACGGTTCCGGTCATTAAAATCCGTCCGTGATCCAGCACCGTGATGGTGTCAGCGATCTTGAACGCGGATTCCAGTTCATGGGTGACCACGACCATGCTCATACGCATGGCATCACGCAACTGCAAGATCAATTCGTCCAACTCGGCCGACACGACCGGGTCCAAGCCGGCCGATGGCTCATCGAAAAACATCAGCCGCGGGTCCATCACGATGGCACGCGCCAACGCCGCACGCTTGATCATACCGCCCGAAAGCTGGGCCGGCATGAGGTCTTGAAAGCCGCCCAAATTGACCACCTCCAGCTTGAGCCGACTCATGATGCGGATCGTGTTTTCGTCCAGTCGCGTGTGCTCACGCAAGGGCAGAGCGACGTTCTCTCCGACCGTCATCGAGGTCAACAGTGCGCCACCCTGAAAACTGACTCCGATCTTGCGGCGCAAAGCCAAAAGCTCATTCGCGCTGACGCGATTTAGGTCAACACCAAACATCTTCACCGTGCCCCGCTGCGGGCGCTGCAAGCCGATCAGATGGCGCAGCAAGGTGCTCTTACCCGAACCAGAGCCGCCCATGATCACGCGAATTTCGCCGGGCTCAACCCGAAAGTCGATGCCATACAAAACCTGCCGACGTCCATACCAGGCATCCAAGCCAGACACTTCGACGATGGGCTCAAGCGGTGTCGAGCTTGGATTAGCAATAGGTAATTGAGACGAACTCATAGAAGCACAGCGCCTCCGCGTTCAACATGCCGCGACAAGCTTCCCAGAAAGGCCCAAACACAGCATTTCGCGTTTTGACAGCCGCCAACAACGACACACGTGCCTGTGGCGCAGTTCGAGGCAGAACCGGAGTGAGCCGCCATCACGATCAGGCACCCCATCAGCGGTTCAGGAAAAATGAAAACAGCATGTCCGCGATCACCAAGGCGCTGATCGACAACACCACCGCACGGGTCGTGGCACGACCGACACCTTCGGCACCACCGCTGACCGAAAATCCGATGCTGGTACCAATCAGTACGATCAGAGCGCCGAACACCACACTTTTGGCCAATCCCTCCCACAGATCACGGGGAGTCAGCAGCTCAAGTGTTTGAGAGAAGTAGCCTGCCAAGGTGATATCGAGTGAGCCCATTGTGTACAAGCCTGCGCCTAGCAGCGCGACCGCATCCGCCATCACCGTCAGCACCGGCAACATCAATAGCATTGCCACCAGCGCGGGGGCCACGAGATAACGCACAGGTTCGATCCCGATCACTGCCAAGGCATCGACTTCCTGCGAAACCACCATCGAGCCAAGTCGAGCCGCGAGCGATGAGCCGCTTCGTCCAGCGACGACGATGCCGGTAATCAGCACCCCAAACTCTCGCGTGATCGATTTACCGGCGGCCATCACCACCTGACTCTGCGCGCCAAACTCAGCCAAGGCAGCGACGAACTGGATGCCGAGCATGACCCCGATGGTCAGCGCCAGCAGACAAACAATGGGAATCGCATCGACCCCAATTTGACGCATCTGCTCGAAGATCATTCGCAAGCGCACCGGCTGGCCCACGCGCCAACCGAACGCCAGATACCAGATCGACTCGAACAGCAGCATGGCGCCATAGCCCAACTCGGCGATGCTAGCGGCTACGCGTCGCCCGATCCGTTCCAGTGGCAGCAGCAGGGCTTCCATTCGATTAGCGCGCATCAGCCTCTCGGATCGTGAACACTCGATCCAAACGCGCCAGTTTCAATACCGCCATGACGGCGGAACTGACTCTCACCAGTTCGAACGGCTGACCCTTGCCGCGTGCATTCTGAAATCCTTCAACCAAGGCCGCAATGCCAGATGAATCGATATAGGACACCTGCGCCAAGTCGATCGCGACCTTGGGCGCACGCGTCAGCGCGGTCAACACCTCGCGCCGCACCTGCGCCGACCACGACAGGTCAACCTCTCCGCCCAAGACCACCGTGGCGGTGTCGTCCTTGATACGGGTTTCGCACATGCTCATGGCTTGTCTCCCTCCAGCACAATTCGCTTGACCATTTCCAGATGATTGCCACCGCCATCGGCGCGTGGTGTCAATGACCAGCGATCCATCAGGCTGTCGATGATATTGATACCCAAGCCGCCGGGACGACACTCGGAAAGATCACGCGGACGCAATTGTTCCGCGTCCGCCACGGGAGCCTCGTCTAACAGATCAAATATTAGATCGTCCCCTTCCTTGCGAAGCATCAGCCGCATCAATGCATCACTGGAGCCGCCGTGGCCATGGCGGATGACATTGCTGCACGCTTCATCTACCGCCAGCACCAAAGCTTGGCGCGTGTCCGTATCCACACCCGCGCGTGCCAAGGCGGCGATGAGGGCACGCCGCATCCGCGACAGTTCACCCGCTTGTGCCGGAAAGCTGTGATCGAGAAGGCAGGCATCACACACATCTGCCTGACCAGACACCAGCATCAAGGTGATGTCGTCAGTCACCCGCATTGCGCGCAGGCTGCGCACCAGCGCGCGCATGCGCGGCTCAGGTGCCAGGCCATTGAAGCGCCGCAACAACGTTTCGGTTCCCTCCACCCCGAGCGGCTCGCCTGCCGGGTTACGCACATCGGTAACCCCATCGGAATACAGGTACAGATTGGCGTCGGACAAGTCGCAGGTTTGCTCCGGAAAGCTTAGGCGACGCAGGATGCCCAAGGGCGGTGCCTCGGCGACGAAATGTATGACATCACCGGCCCGATCCACGCGCAGCAGAGGCGGAAACCCGGCATTGGCCCAGACCGCCGTATGGGTCGCGGGATCGTAATGACCGGCGACTGCACACACGAACATGCCAGCAGCGATCGCCTCACCCAATTCGTCATTCACTTGCGCCAACCAATCCGATGGCCGCAAGCCGTCTTTACCGGCCCAACGCAGCAAGCTGGCGCAACGCACCATCAAAAAAGCGGCATCTAGGCCTTTGCCGGCCACGTCACCCACGGTGAAGCCGATGCGCCCATCCGGCAAATCAAAGAAGTCATAGAAGTCGCCGGAAATTTCCTGCGCCGATAGATTGATCGCCCGCAGCGGATACGCGCCGCGACGGCGACGTGGCAGTAATGAGCGCTGCAATCGCCGCGCCATCCCCAGTTCGCGTCGGATGCGGTTCTGTTCGACCAACTCCTGTGCCATACGGGCAACGTTGAGCGCCAAAGCCATCGGCGCAGCCAGAAGCTGCAAGGTGGTCAAATCAGCCGCATCAAATAGGCGACCTCCGCGTTTGTTGATCACCTCGATCGCACCAATCACACCGTGCGCCGTGGCCAATGGTGCGCACAACACACTGCGAGTGATGAAGCCACTGTCGTCATCGACATCGGAGTTGAAGTCCGGGTCCGCATAGGCGTCACGAACCATCTGGCAACTGTTGCTCGCCACGGTACGCCCGACAATGCCTTGGCCCACGGGAATCCGCAGTCCCAAAATGTCGACCGGGCCCTGACAGGCCCTGCATTCGAGGACGTCGGTTCCGGCTACGGTCAAAAAAACACTGACGGCCTCCGCATCAAGGTAATCGGCCACATAAGTCATCGACTCACGCAAGGTGCGCGACACATCCACCGACACCGCCAGCTTTTGGCTGACCTCCGCCATGAAGGCCAGCAGCTCTGCCGGTCGCCGGGTGATCGGCGACGTTTCTTCCGTCAACAGGTCGTTCGTGAGCGTCATCCGGATGCCGTGGGCGGGGTACGATTGCGGCGAATACGTGTCCATACCCAATAAAGCGGACCTGACAACATATAAATCGAAAAGCCCACAAGCAGCACGGGAGCGGTGGCAATCGCCAGCAACACCAAAATCCCGAGTGCCAACAGCACCGTAATAAAAGGCACGCGCCCGCCAAACGGCAGACTCTTAAAGCTGTAATAGCGAATAGGGCTGACCATCAAAAGCCCGGCCACGATGGTAATGCCCAGCGCTATCCAGCGCACTTGCCCGCCGGTGAGATGAAGACGGCTGTCCAAGGTCCAGATGAAGCTCATCAATACAGCCGCTGCCGCTGGACTAGAAAGTCCGATGAACCAGCGTTTGTCGACGATTCCCACCTGAGTGTTGAACCTCGCCAGACGCAATGCCGCGCAGGCGGCGTACAAGAACGCAGCGGCCCAGCCGATCTTGCCAAAAACCGGCCCGTCGAATTGCAACTCCGACAAGGCCCAGTGATACATCACCAGTGCCGGCGCCATGCCAAAACTGACCAGATCAGCGAGCGAGTCGTACTGCACGCCAAATTCCGTCTGGGTGTTGGTCATGCGTGCCACGCGCCCATCCAGCCCATCCAGTATCGCCGCGATGAAGACCGCGATGCAGGCCTCTGAATACAAGCCCTGACTGGCGGCAATGACGGCGTAGAAACCGGCGAACAGACCACCTGAGGTAAACAGATTGGGTAACAAGTAAACACCGCGTGGTCGCGGCTTGACGGGGGGGCCTTGGTTGTCCATGCGATGTCCTGATCGATCGTGGCAACAGTGTAACGCGAGTACCCAATGGTGCTGCATTTGATGCACACTTGCTGCATGGGGAATCTTTCTACCCAGCAGGAGCCAAGCAATGCGAATCCTCCCACTCACCGTCATGGCCATTGCCATCATGAGTTTCACTCTGGCGCAAGCGGCAGATGTTTATCGTTGGGTCGACGACAACGGCGTCACGCATTACGCCGACGCGCCACCCAGCAACAAACAGTACCAACGCGTGAATGTGCGCACCGGCGCGACCAACACGCAAGTCGACATCGCAGAAACTGATGCGGACGCTGACAACGCCAAAACCAAAGAAGCAGAATCGCAAGCGGCCGTCGCCGCACGTGCGGAACGCTGCCGTATCGCCAAGCAAAACCTGGTGTCGCTGCACTCCGGTTTTGCCATGATTCCGGATGAGAACGGCCAGTCACGCAGCATGACCGACGAAGAAGTGCAGCAGCAGATCGACCTTAACCAGCGCGCGGTCGATCAGAGCTGTCCGGCGCCATGACGCGGTAAACGTCTATGCGCAACTTCCTGCTCGGCGCACTGACGATATTGGTTTTGCTGGCCCTCGCTGCTGCGTGGGTCTGGCACTATGAGCCTGAGCGATTACCACAAGAGTGGCGTCGACAAAACCCGAACTCGCAAGACTACATGCCAGTGCTTTATCGCTGGAAAGACGCGCAAGGACGGGTGCAACTCACCGACGAGCCACCCCCGGATCGGCCCTATGAGGCCGTGCAAATTGATCCCAATCGCAACGTTCTTCCCGCATCGCGACCGCCATTTGATCCGATCGATTGATCCCACCGATTGATCCGGCGCGAGCGCAGGTCGTCACCGATATCTCCGGCAGGCTACAATTCCACGCTTTGCTTCCTTGTGTGAATCCGACATGCGTCTTTCGCGTTTCCATCTTTCTACCGCTCGTGAAACTCCAGCCGATGCCGAGATTGTCAGCCACCAGATGATGCTGCGCGCCGGCATGATCCAAAAGTTGGCCGCCGGCATCTATACGTGGAGCCCGCTCGGTCTGCGCGTACTGCGCCGAGTTGAGAACATCGTGCGGGAAGAAATGAACCGCGCCGGCGCGATCGAAATGTTGATGCCGTCGATCCAGCCACGCGAGCTCTGGGAGGAAACCGGGCGCTGGGAGAAATTCGGCGGCCAGCTGCTAAAAATCGAAGATCGCAAGAAGGCTGAGTATTGCTACGGCCCGACACACGAAGAAGTGGTCACAGACTTCGCTCGTAATCAACTGCAGTCGTACAAACAGCTACCGATCAACTTCTATCAGATTCAGACTAAATTCCGTGACGAAATCCGCCCACGGTTCGGTGTGATGCGAGCGCGTGAGTTCGTGATGAAAGACGCGTACTCCTTTCATCTGACGCACGAATGCCTAGAACGCGAGTATCTCAACATGCACGCGACCTACACCCGCATTTTCAGTCGCCTCGGCTTGAGATTTCGTGCGGTCAAAGCCGACTCCGGCGCAATCGGTGGTGACGCTTCGCAAGAATTTCATGTCTTGGCCGAGTCGGGTGAAGATGCGATCGCCTTCTCTGATGCCTCCGAGTACGCAGCCAATCTGGAAGCCGCTGAAGCACTGACACCCGCCGCAGCGCGCTCGGTGCCCACGCACGCTTTAACTGAGATCGCCACACCCAACCAAAAGACCTGTAGCGAGCTTGCTGCATTCCTTGGAATAGAACTTTCGCGCACGGTCAAATCTCTCGCTTTCATGGGCGACAAGGGCTTTACCTTGGTGTTGGTGCGTGGCGATCACGAAGTCAACGAAGTGAAGCTATCTAAACTTCCTGGCTTGGCAGATGCGCGCTTCGCCACCGAAGCTGAAGTGCTTGATCACCTCGGCTGTGAGCCCGGTTATATCGGGCCGGTGAAACCCCTTAAGCCGATCAGTGTGATTGCCGATCGCAGCGTCGCGCCGATGTCGGATTTTGTCGTCGGCGCGAACAGGCCAGACTATCATTTGACCGGTGTCAACTTCGGTCGTGACCTTCCCGAACCGGCACACGTTGCTGACATTCGCAATGTCACAGCAGGCGACCCCTCGCCCGACGGTCAAGGCGTATTGGGAATCGGACGAGGCATCGAGGTCGGCCACATTTTCCAGCTCGGAAAGCAATATGCAGACGCCATGGAGGCCAGCGTGCTGGACGAGAATGGCAAGAATCAGGTGATGTGGATGGGTTGCTATGGCATCGGCGTATCGCGCATTGTCGCGGCGGCGATCGAACAGAATCACGACGAAGCCGGCATCGTCTGGCCTGAGCCAATGGCTCCGTGGAAAGTTGCCGTCTGCATCATCAACCCGAAAAAGGATGAAGCGGTAAGCGAAGCAGCGGAAGCCCTATATCGCGAACTTACCGAGGCTGGCTTGGATCCCGTACTGGATGATCGTGGTTTGCGCCCCGGCCCGATGTTTTCTGATATCGAGCTGATCGGCATCCCTCACCGTGTCGTCGTCTCCGCACGCGGTTTGGAGGCGGGAACCTTCGAATATCGGGCGCGCCGAGGAACCGACAGTGAAGCGCTGGATCGCCAGACCTTGTTCGAACGACTTGGCGTCAAACCGAATTGACGCGCGCCTGAGCCTCAATCCCCGCGTCGGAAAACCCGTCCAAATGCCGCGCCGACACGGGTGACAAATGCCTTGGGTGATGCGGTCGGGGCCATCAGCGATGTCACTCGCGATTCGTCTTCACGTAATTGCACCGACAACTTTGCCTCCCACTCACGGCGAATCTGGTCACGCTGGATCTGGCTCTGTAATTGGCGACGGGTATTGGCGTCGATCTTCTCGCGTGAAAGCGTCGCAATTTCGCGCAGCAAGTAACGTCCAATCGTATCGAATAACTTGTCGGTCAAGGCTTCAGCACCATAGGTCTGACTCGAGCTTGTAAATCCCTCAACGTTGGTGAGTGTGACTTTGAGGTTGCCAGATTCCTGTGAGGCCAATGCATGCAATCGCACCGTGATACGACCGCGCGCCTGGAAACGACCGGAAACAACGTCACCATTTGCATTCTTGGTCACATCGTGAAGTCCGGAGAGATGGTGGTTCTGCAATAGTCCACCCACGAAGCGAACCTTGCCCGGTGTATCGGCAATCACCAGCGTGCTATCACCCGGCACTGCCTGCGCAATAAAGGAAAACTCGACTTCGTGTTGAACCGCACCCGGTGTTACCCGGCACTCGAACGGCGCTTCAGCCACCGCAACCACATCCCCATAACCAGCGATCGGATACTCAAGCTGGATACGTCGTTCCGCGGCCGTAAGACTTTTCGCAAAACGGGTCAAGAACTCGCCGAAGCGAACCGCCGCTGGCTGCAACTCTTGCTTCCATGCAGCTTCTCGTGCCAGACGCGCGCTGTCATCACCGGTCTCGCCACTGCGTCGCGCAGCTTCTCGTTCAAGTTCGTCAAGCAATCCCATCGCGGCACCCCCCGTTCGACCCGTCGATCTGTTTGATGGTACTCGAAACCAGCGAGCGACGATGTCGACCCGATAGCACTATCGGCGTACCGTCCAGCGGACGGTCGCGTGGATCGATGTTGCAGCGAGCGCCATGCACCCATCGATGCGGCGTCACTCTGGCGAGCGGAGCTTAGCTCGTCTCGAGCTGATCATTTCGCAGCTGCCGATGCGCTTTAAGGGCTTGCTGAATCATTTCACAATATCCCACGAATGGGGAATTCTGGCACTTGCGCGCGCCGATTTACCCGACTATTCTCCAATCGGTTTGAAAGCACAGCTGGAATTCAAGCGCAGCCTGATTTATGCGATCAAATTCACGCTATATCGCCCTATAAGACGCAGCCAAACGGAATTCGAGCTTGCCTGCCACATTTACTGACTCTAATCAGGAAGGAAACCCGATGAGTATCGACCTGTCGTCACTGACACCCAAAGCCCTCCAGAAATTAATCGTCCAGGCCACACGTGAGCAGAAGCGCAAGAAAAACCGCGCACCAATCGCACGCGTGCGTAACAAGGTGACCAAGCTCGCGACCAACGAGGGCTACACTATTGAAGAGTTGTTCGGAACAGGTACAAGCGCGGCAGCCGCCAAAGCGCCTAAGCGCAAGACCACCAAGACCGGTACCACCGGCCGCAAGGTTGCACCGAAGTACCGCAACCCCAACAACAGTGCGGAGACGTGGACTGGCCGTGGCCGTTCACCATTGTGGTTCAGCGCTTTGCTTGATGCTGGCAAGACGCGCGAAGACCTACTGATTCGCGATTAAGACTTTATCGTCCGTAAGACGTTTAGAAAAATCCCCGCTGGTCGGGGATTTTTCTTTATTGAAGTTAAATATTGATCAACGTCACAGATTGCGACGAGCTGGCATCAAGACATTACCGATCAGCATGCCGCCAACCAGTGCCACCAGAATCACGGTCAAATGCATGGCCGTGTCTAACCCCAATACGACATCCTGTTCAAACAAAGAGCTGATGCCACGAAAGCCGACGCTGCCCGGCACCATTAAAATGATGCCTGGAACACGGATCAGTGCGCCGGGGCGATTGGCCCAACGTGCGTAGGCATTACCTAGCAAGGTGATGAGCATGCTGGCAACAAAGACCGCACCGCTGCCCGACAACCAAATGCCGGCGATGCGAGTGCTGGAGTAGGCAAACACCACGGCCAGCATGACCAACGGAAAGTCACGCCATGCTGCCTTGAAGAGCACCGCGAACATCAGCGCGGCCACAGCAACTGCGACCCACTCACTCCATTCGGGCACCACCGCGACAGCGCTGTAATCCAATGGGGTCCAATGCAGCAACAAAGCCAATTGCGAAACCACCATGCTGCCGAAGGCCAGTTTCAACAAGGTCGCCACGGCACCGGCGAAGCGCGCCGTTCCGGCCACCAACTGCTGACTGGTCAGTTCGGATACGGCGTTGGTCAGGGTCAGTCCCGGCAGCAAAACAATCAGTGAAGCCACGATCACGGTTTTAAGTGACAACGGTACTAAGAAGCTGGCAACGGCCACGGCTACAGCAGTGGCCAACATCGCGGCCAACAATTCCAACGCTTCAGCCAAACGCGGCCTGCCAGCCCCAAGGGCATAGAGCAGGCCAATCAAAAAACCGATGATGCCGGCGGTCACCACATCAGCCCAACTGCCACGAAATAGCGCAGCGACGGCGGCCGAGGTCAGGCCAAAGCTACCGGTGGTCAACAGCTGATCGAGCTTTGTTGCAGGCGCATCTAGCTCGCGCAACGCCACCATCGCCTCGGAAATTGACATCTCCGAACGCAATACGGACTCAGCGATGGAATCAACCTTGCAGAGCTTATGCAGATCCGTGTCGCCGGGAGCCAGCCGGACGACTTGCGTGGTGTTGGCAAGCGTTTCCGGATGATGGGCATCGGAAAAGGACAGTATGAGTCCGGTCGGATTCGTCCACGGCTCACACCGCAAACCGAGCCGCGTAGCCACAGCAGAGATGGCCCCTTCGAGGCGCTGTGCGGTGGTGCCATAAGTATGCAGGCGGGTGGCCAGTTCGATCACGAACTCCACCCGATCTGCGTAGGGATAGTGGGTCATTTGAAGTACACGAAAAACGATGCGAGCGGTGCAGGCTGATGTGCTAAATCGATCTCAATGCCGCACCGGTTGCGCAGTATGCGACTAACAGCACAACCGGCCATGAATCTTGGTGGATAATGCGGCGATGCATATTGGTCTTGGCGAAATTCTGTCACTTCTGAGCGCGATGACCTGGGCGGTCGGTGTGATCCTATACCGGCAACTGGTACGCGGCCTGCCGGCTTTGACGCTCAATTTCAACAAGAACCTGCTGGTGTTGCTGATGTTGCTGCCGCTACCTTGGTTGCTACACGGCGCCGTCGCACCGGATCTGACGTGGCCCGAAGTGGGCGTAGCGATGGCGAGCGGCGTGCTGGGCATCGCTGTGGCCGATACCTTGTACTTTGTCGCGCTCTCACACCTGGGCGCTGGACGCATGGGCGTAATTGGCAACGCCTACAGTCCGATGGTGATCGTACTGTCAATTATTTGGCTAGGTGACCGCCTAAACCTGTGGCAGGTATTAGGTTTCATGCTGGTGATGGCAGGTGTTCTGGTGATCTCCCGCCGCCCCAAGCCCGCTCGAGTCGTGGTGGGCGAGCCAGTGCCGCCACCCGACCCGATGCCGCCCGATCCGATTCCGGCTGCGCTTGAGGATCGCTCGCACCGCGTGTCCTTTCTGATTGGCCTGCTCGCGATCGTACTGATGGCAGTGGCCATAGTGATGGTGAAGCCGATCCTGGAATCGAGAATGCTGGGCTGGGTCACTCTCATTCGCTTGATCGGCGCACTGATCGGGCTCGTGGTCATCGCGACGATACGAGGCGAGCTGCAACTGCTGCGAACTCGCGGCCGAAAGGTGAATTGGAAGTTACTGACAACGGCCGCTTTTTTCGGCCAGTGTCTGTCGATGGTGTTGTGGTTGGGCGGCTACAAGTACGCACCTGCCTCCATCGCCGCGGTGCTCAACGAAACTGCCTCGGTGTTCATTTTGCTGTTGGCGTGGTGGTGGCTGCGTGAGCCATTGGGGCGGCAAGGCGCGTTCGGCGTGGCGCTGACCCTTCCGGGCGTCGCACTGATGCTGATGGTTTGATTCGACCTTGGACTGAACCCGGCCCGATTTACGACTCACACGGCGCAGATTCCAGCACCGCTGCCAACACCGCACCTAACTCCAGCACACGCAGGTCACTGCCCGGCTGACCGACCAACTGCAAGCCGATGCCCGCGCCCAAGGGCAGGGCTAACGCCGGGCAGCCGGCTAACGATGCCAGTGCGGTGAAATCAGCCAGATTGGCCGGCTCAGCGTCACCACACTTCGGCGCTGCACGCGGCGCAACTGGCAACAACAACACATCGAAGCGCTCGAACAGCTTGCGTACCTGCCGCACATGGGTATCCAAGCGCATATCGGCTCGAGCAAAATCGGCCGCCGACTTTTTGCGAACATAATCCAGCATCGTTGAAAACTCTGGCGATGCACCTTCAAGATCGTCGTCATGGGTCGCCAGTAGCTCTGCCTCCATCATCAGCAGCGCCGCACGTCGCGCGGTGGCGATATCGAGCGTGGCTAAATCAAAATCGCTCACCTCGGCTGCACCCAGCAAGCCGCGTACTCGTGTCACGGCTGACTGAAATGTCTTCACGACGTCGGCTTCAGCGCCCAAACCCGCCAGTTGCCCCAGCACACCCACCGTCAAAGCCATTGGCTCCCAGTCCGGCATCGCCAGTGCCACACGGCGTCGGCGAGAGCGCGGATCGGACGGATCGTAACCAGCCATGGCCTGCAACAAGGGTGTGATGTCCTCAACATAACGCGTGATCACCCCGGGACAATCGAGCCGGCGCAAGGAGGGTATCAAGCCACGACTGGATAATTCCCCCGTGGTCGGCTTGAGTCCCACCACGCCACAGAAGGTAGCGGGCAAACGCGTGGAACCCAGCGTGTCTGAACCCAAAGCTGCGACCGCGTGTCCAGCTGCCACCGCGGCCGCCGAACCGGCCGACGAGCCACCGCTGACCCGATCTGGCAAGTACGGATTACCAACATTCCCGTAATGCGCATTGCGACCGGTGGTGCCGAGCGTACCCTCGTCAAGATTGGTTTTGCCCAGCAGCACCGCACCGGCTGCGCGCAGACGCGCCACGATGAACGCATCGTCAGTCGCCTGCGTACCGCGCCGGGCTAAGAGACCGACCGTGGTCGGCATTCCCGCCACGTCAATATTGTCTTTGATCGCCAATGGCACCCCGTCGAGGCGGCCTAATGCACCACCTGCGGCGCGGCGCGCGTCGGACGCACGGGCTGCGGTCAACGCGCCGTCGACATCAACATGAGTCCAAGCATGAAGTACTGCATCGCGCTCGATCGCGCTCAAAAACGCCGTGGTCAACGCCTCACTGCTTACCCGGCCTGAAGCCAGCGCGTGTAACACGCACAGCAGCGGCGCATGGCGCAGAGAATCGATCGTGTCTGTCATCGTTTTGCCATCAGCGAGAATCCCGCCGAATGGTGACCGATTGCTGTTTTAGCCGCAAACCATACGCAAACCACATCACAACCAGCCACGCTCTACCTAAGTCACCACTAACCCTAGCGATCTGACTTGCAACCGGCGATCGCTGCCGCCAATGTTCGCGCCCACGCCTTCATTCACGTGATTCGCCATGCCTCACACTGTCGCCATCGCCACCGTGGCCAGCGCTCGACCATTAGACGAAGATCTCCCTTCGCTGCTTGCTGCCCTGCAGACTGCCGGCATCAATGCCAAAGTCTGCGACTGGGATGATCCGCTTGTGGATTGGTCCAGTTTTAGTGCCGTCCTGTTGCGCTCGACTTGGGACTACACCCAGCGCCTGCCCGAGTTTTTGGCTTGGTGCGAACAGGTCAGCGTAGTCAGTCGGCTGCTCAACCCGCTCGACTTGGTGCGCTGGAACAGCGACAAACACTATCTGCGCGATCTGGCCAATGCTGGAGTGCGGGTCGTGGAAAGCGTATTCATTCCACCGGGAGAAGCCGCCGACGCATTCCCGAACTACCCTGAATTCGTGGTCAAGCCCGCGATCAGCGCCGGCTCACGCGATACTCGACGACACCTGCACACGGGTCGAGTTGCTGCCGTCGTCCATATCCAAAGCTTGTTGGATGCGGGCCGCGCAGTGTTGATCCAACCCTATCTGGATGCCGTAGATACTGCCGGCGAGACGGCGCTGGTTTTCTTTCACGATCACTTTTCACATGCGATCCGCAAAGGCCCGCTGTTAAAGCGCAATAGCGGGGCGACCGAACTGCTGTTTGCTACCGAGCAGATCGACCCACGAACGCCGTCAGATGCCGAGCTCGCGCTCGCGCGCCGAGCGCTTGATGCTCTGCCCTGCCCTCACCCGCTTTACGCGCGCGTCGATCTGCTGCCCACCGCCGATGGCCCACGCCTGCTGGAATTGGAGCTGATCGAGCCGTCGCTGTTCTTCGATCACGCACCCGAATCGGCAACCCGCTTTGTCGCCCACCTCACCACGCAGCTCGACGCCAGCGAAAGCTTCCCGCCGCATGGTTTCTAGGGCAGAAACCGTGTTTAACCACGCTGCATGGCGTTTTCCAGCTTCAGCCAACTCATCGCATTGAACACCATGATCCGCATACTGTCGCGTTAGCGTGCGGCCGACAGGAACAGATAGTGTGACCGGCTCGGCGGGTTCGCCCGCATCGCGGGCTCACGTTACAATGGGGGTCTGCCTATAAGTTCGTGGCAGCTCCTCCCACATTCAGGAATTTTGGACCGATGAAAATCCTGGTCGGCTACAAGCGCGTTGTGGATGCCAACGTGCGCGTTCAGGTCAAACCTGACGGCTCCGGTGTCGTGACCGATGGCGTGAAACTCTCTGCGAACCCCTTTGACGATATCGCTCTGGAAGAAGCCCTGCGCTTGCGCGAGAAAGGCATCGCCACCGAAGTGATCGTGGCCACTATCGCCCCCGCAAATGCTCAGGCGCACCTGCGCAATGGCCTTGCCATGGGCGCCAACCGCGCCATCCATGTGGTCAGTGATGACGAAGTCCAGCCACTGACCGCCGCGCGCGTGTTTCTTAAATTGATCGAGAAAGAGCAACCCGACATCGTTCTGCTCGGCAAACAGGCCATCGACGATGATGCCAGTCAGACTGGCCAGATGCTGGCTACGATCTGGGGCCGGCCGCAAGCCACCTTCGCCAGCAAGCTTGATATCGCTGATGGCAAAGCCACCGTGGTGCGCGAGGTCGATGCCGGCCTTGAAACCATCGAGGTCGATCTGCCCGCCGTCATCACCGTCGATCTGCGTCTGAATGATCCGCGCTTCATCAAGTTGCCCGACATCATGAAGGCCAAGAGCAAGCCCATGGAAACCCTGCAACTGGCCGATCTTGGCGTGGAATCAGGCAACTTCCTGAGTACCGGCAGCTTTGAGGCGCCGGCCAAGCGCAGTCGTGGCGTGATGGTGAACGATGCCGCTGAACTGGTCGAAGCCCTCAAGGCCAAAGGGCTGATCTGAGCCCGCACAGGAGAACACACCCATGTCCCACGTCCTTATCGTTGCAGAACACCTGAACGGCCAATTGAATCTTTCGGCCACCGCCAAGACGGTGTCTGCTGCCCGTGCGCTGTCGCCGGAAAAGATCGACGTCATCGTGCTGGCTGATGCGCCGGATGCGATTGCCGCTGAAGCCGCCAAGATCGACGGCGTCAACGAAGTTCTCACCGTTGCTAACCCGGCGAATGCACACGCGCTTGCCCAGGTATTGGCCCCGCAGATTGCCAACGTTGCCGCCGATTACAGCCACGTTTTCGGTCCATCCACCACCTTCGGCAAAGATGTGATGCCCTGCGTCGCGGCGCTGCTGGGTGTGGCACAGGTCAGCGACGTGATGAGCGTTGAAGGCAACCACAGCTTCAAACGCCCGATCTACGCCGGCAACGCCATCATCAACGTCAGTTCACCGGCGGATAAGAAGATCGTCGCCACCGTGCGCGTAGCCTCCTGGCCCGCCGCCGCTCAAACCGGCAACGCCAGCGTGCGCGCCGTGACTCTCGACGTCAACTTGCCCAGCCATAGCCGTTTCATCGGCTTGGCAGCCGGCAAATCCGATCGTCCCGACCTGCAAAGCGCCTCACGCGTGATATCCGGCGGCCGCGGCGTCGGCTCAGAAGAAAACTTCAAGATCATCTACCACCTCGCCGACAAGCTTGGTGCCGCCGTGGGTGCCTCACGCGCCGCTGTCGATGCCGGCTACTGCCCGAACGAGATGCAGGTCGGGCAGACCGGCAAGATCATCGCGCCCGAGCTGTACATGGCTATCGGCATTTCCGGCGCCATCCAGCATCTCACCGGCATCAAAGACGCTGGCACCATCGTCGCCATCAATAAAGATGCGGACGCACCCATCTTTGAAGTCAGCGACATCGGTTTAGTCGGAGACTTGTTCACGATCCTGCCGGAACTGGAAAAAGCGTTGGGCTGATCCCCCGACTCGCCCATCCGCAATCACATGGCCGCCTCGTGCGGCCATGCTTGGTTTTGGGCTTGAGCCTGACACGTTGTCGTAAGACCACACCAGACGCTAGGCCCACTCCCAACATCAGCCCAACGCCAATCGCCGGTGTGCAGAGCGGATCCTGCCGAGGATATTGTCCGATCCACCATTGCGATGCTTGGGCGGGCTGCTCAGCCCGCCCTTTTCAATCGACCTCGCTCAGTTATTCAAAGCCGTCAGCGAAAATGCGCGTGACCATACCGCTCAACTCCACGATCGATGTGCCACCCGCATCGCTGGATGGAATCATCAAGTCCGCGGTGCTGCCCGAAGCAGTTGACGGGGCATAGTCGATCTGTATTTCACAACTGTGGCCGCTAGCCAAGGTCGCGTTATCGCAGGTATTGCTCACGATGGAAAAGTGGTCAGCTTGGGCGCCGCCGATGCTCACGGTCTTTACTTCCAGCGGCACCGGCCCCGAACTGGTCACGGATATGGTCTGAGGTGTGGCCACATCGCCAAGCTGTTCGACCACAAACGTTAGCGCAGTGCGGGAAACAGAAATCACACCTGAAACACAGGTGATCACGACACTCGATACCTCTGCTCCCGCCACCGTGCCGCTGCCATTACTAACCGTACATTGCTGGATCGGCGTGGTCGGTTGGGTCGACACGGCCACCGCATAACTACTGCCATCGGTCAAGGCCGTGGCAAAGCTGAAGTTGCCATTGGCACTGACCGTCAAATCATCACCGCCGTTTTTCTGCAGCACCACGCTGTTGCCTGCCGTCAGGCCCGATACCGAGCCACCGACGGTGTAGGTGTTGGTGGTACAGGCTACCGATACGTTGGTGATGTTGCTGCCGGCCAGCGTGCCGCTGCCATTGCTGACCCTGCAGGTTTGGTTCGGGCTGGTCGGCTGGGTCGATACGGTCACCGCATAGGTATCGCCATCATTGACCGGCGTGCTGAAGCTGAAGCTGCCATTGGCACTGACCGTCAGAGCATCCCCGCCGTTGTTTTGCAGTACCACGCTGTTGCCTACCGCCAGGCCCGATACCGAGCCGCCGACGGTGTAGGTGTTGGTGGTGCAGGCCACCGATACGTTGGTGATGTTGCTGCCGGCCAGCGTACCGCTGCCGTTAGTGACCGTGCAGGTTTGGTTCGGGCTGGTGGGCTGGGTCTGTACGGTCACCGTGTACGCGCTGCCATCGGTCAAGGCCGTTGCGAAGGTGAAACTGCCATCGGCATTGACCATCAAATCATTGCCGCCGTTGTTTTGTAGCACCACGCTGTTGCTGGGCGCTAAGCCGGAGACGTTGCCACCCACCGTGAAGGAGGGCAGATCGAACACATAGGCCGCGCCGCTGTCGCTCGCCCCTTCATTCGGCGTGCTGTTCACCCCGGTCGTGCTGCTGTCTTCGTCCCACGCACCCACCACCACGGTGTCGCCGGAGACCGCCACCGAACCAAAGTTATCACCCGCCCCGGTATTGCTGGCCTTGAGGTAGGCCTGCTGGCTCCACGCGCCCGCGCTGCGTATGAAAACATAGGCCGCGCCGCTGTTGATTGCGCCTTCATTCGGCGTGCTGTTCACCCCGGTCGTGCTGCTGTCCTCATTCCGCGCACCGACCACCACGGTGTCGCCGGAGACCGCCACCGAACCCCCGAAGAGATCACCCGCCCCGGTATTGCTGGCCTTGAGATAGGCCTGCTGGCTCCACACGCCCCCACTGCGCACAAACACATAGGCCGCGCCGCTCTGCATTGACCCTTCATTCGGCGTGCTGTCCACCCCGATCGTGCTGCTGTCCTCTAAATACGCCCCGACCACCACGGTGTCGCCAGCGACCGCCACCGAACCGCCAAACTGATCATACGCCCCGGTATTGCTGGCCTTGAGGTAGGCCTGCTGGCTCCACACGCCCGCACTGCGCACAAACACATAGGCCGCGCCGCTAAAAGTTGCCCCTTCATCCGGCGCGCTGTTCACCCCGGTCGTGCTGCTGTCCTCTCCATTCGCACCGACCATCACGGTGTCGCCGGAGACCGCCACCGAACCAAAGTAATCACCCGCCCCGGTATTGCTGGCCTTGAGGTAGGCCTGCTGGCTCCACACGCCCGCACTGCGCACAAACACATAGGCCGCGCCGCTGTCGCTCGCCAATTCATTCGGTGTGCTGTTCACCCCGCTCGTGCTGCTGTCCTCTCCAGACGCGCCGACCACCACGGTGTCGCCGAAAACCGCCACCGAAGTGCCGAAGTAATCATTCGCCCCGGTATTGCTGGCCTTTAGATAGGCCTGTTGGCTCCACCCGCCACCACTGCGCACGAACACATAGACCGCACCACTGTAGGGTGCCCCCTCATTCGGCACGGTGTTCACCCCGGTCGTGCTGCTGTCCTCCCACGACGCACCGACCACCACGGTGTCGCCGGAGACCGCCACCGAATTGCCAAAGTAGTCACTCACCCCGGTATTGCTGGCCTTGAGGTAGGCCTGCTGCGCCAAGGGATCGATGGTAATCGGATAGCGTGCGTGGGCGGTGTTGACCGCCAGGGCCAGGCCATCGGTGAGTGGCTCGAAGGTCGCCGCCAGCGGCGTGCCGTCCGCATCCCAGACTTTGAGCGCGCTGTAGTTCAGCGCGGTGATACCTTGAGCGTCCACGAAGTGAACTGCCTGCCCATCGTCACCAATCCGAGCTTGCAGATCTCCCCGCACCGACAGCTCAAAGCGCAGTTGGTCACCGCTGCCCTGTGGTCGCTGATGCACGGTGTAGCCGTGCTCCAGGCCCCGGCTGTCGTTGACGTACCACTCGTCCAGTGCGCCACTCCAACGGTAATGGATGCGCTGGCCGTCAGGATGGACGGTTGCCGTTGTCGGGACTGGCTGCTCGGCACCGACAAGGCCCCAGCGTTGCAGTTCAAGACCCCAGCGCCACGACGCAGCCGCCGGTTGGGTATCAAAGCCGCGACCATCAAAACGTGTGGTCCACTGCTGGCCCGCATTGCTCGCTGTCCAGGTGCCCGGCTGCTCACGGTCGGCGTGCACTGCATGCTGACCGGCCTGCCACACGGCCTGGATCGACTGCCAGTCGCTGCACTCCAGCCCCTCGGGCACACCCGACATCGGCACGGTGCTGGCCCAGCCGAGGCTGCAAACCAGCAAGGCAAACCCTGCCAACGCACTACAGGCGAATCGTTTCATGACCCCAGCCCCTTGCGCCCGGAAGTTGCCGAGTTTGCGCCTAACGCAGGCGTAGCTCAAGACAAACCGGACCCACGTGGGCACGCAGGCAGCGAGCAGCGCGCACGGGCTGTATATGGCCATCGGCATTTCCGGCGCCATCCAGCACCTGACCGGAATCAAGGATGCCGGCACCATCGTCGCGATCAACAAGGACGCCGACGCGCCCATCTTCGAAGTGGCCGACATCGGCCTGGTCGGTGACTTGTTCATGATCCTGCAGGAACTGGAAAAAGCGCTGGGCTGATCATCTGGCTCGTCAATGCAAAACGACATGGCCGCCTTGTGCGGCCATGTTTCGTTTTGGCCCGCCGCGCGCGAAATACGCGATAAACCCTTGTAGTGTTGGATTCTAGGGGTAGAAAATGCGTTTGGGCGCCTGAGTCTCCCAACGGGGACTAAGCACGCAGCGCGATAACACCTCAACAATCATTAACCCGCAACGTGGCCTGCCAGTAAATCCGCAACGACAGGCTCACTGAATAAAAAGATGCTCCGCGCATCAACCGACCTTCCATTTCGTCGCAAGGGGAAAACATATGAGTCGCATCATCACCAGCCTGCTGCTCGTATGCCTGTTCATCGGAATAGGCGCGCCCACGCCCGCAAAGGCACTCACCACCATCCCTGTCACCGCCGACACGCTCCTTGGCCCTCTGGCATTGACCGACGACACCGTCTACGAAAGCACAAACGGCAGCAACATCACATTTGGTTCGACTGTAGACGGTGCCTATTCACTGACAGTGAACACCGCCGGCGCGGTGATCTTCGACGATGTCGTGGGTGGCACGACAATGTTGACTGGGCTGACGGTCGCGTCCTGGAATACCGCGCTCACCAGCGATGCGATGACGTCGGGCTCGCAGAGTTATTCAGGTGCGGTGACACTGGGCCAAAACGTCACCTTATTTGCAAGCAACGTCGATCTTTCCGGTGGGGTAACTGGGGCGGGCAACGGATTGACGATTGTCGGCAACGCCACCTTGGGTGCAGCAAATGGCTTGAGCGCCCTTCAAGTCAGCGGCAACAGCAGCTTAGTCGGCAACATAAGCAGCAGCGGAACGCAAAACTTTGCCGGCGCGGTAGCGCTGGGCAGTGATGTAATTTTGACCAGCGGCGCTGGAGCCATCAGTTTCGGTTCATCGGTAAACGGCACCCATTCACTAACCGTGAATACCTCCGGCGCCGTGGCCTTGAACGGCATAACTTCGTTAAATGGACTGACCAGCAGCGGTGGCAGCTTTGTTGCCAGCGGGTTAGATATCGCCGGTAACTTGAGCGTAACGTCCACGGCCGGCAACATCAGCCAAAGTGGCGTGTGGACCGTGGTCGGCACCAGCACGATCGACGCCGGCATCGGCACCATTACGTTGAGCAATGCAGGTAATAATTTCATCGGTGCGGTCAGCCTAGCCGGCGGCATGACGCAGGTCACCGATGCAAACGCGCTGACGCTTGGCACGCTCAATACGGGCGCACTCACGGTGATCAGCACGGGCGCACTGAGTCTTGGTGGTGGCGCGGTGAGCGGCAATCTGGCGGTGGTCAGCAACAATGGCGCGATCAGCCAGAGCGGCGCGATGAGCGTGACCGGCACCAGCAACATCGACGCGGGCACCGGCACAATCACGCTGACCAATCCCAGCAATGATTTCGCGGGCGCAGTGACGACCAACGGCAACGGCGTGCGCTTCACCGATAGCAATGACCTGTCTATTGCCTCGTTAACCAGTGGTGCCAACGGCTCAGTCAGTCTGATTGCCGGTGGCGTGTTGACGTTACCGTCGAGTGCAATCGATACGGGTACCGCTGATCTCACATTGGAATCCAATGGCGGCGCCTTGGCTATGTCGGGCGCGCTGAGTGGCGCCAATGTCACTTTAAGCGCGCGCGACGGCTTAGCAATCAATCAGAATGTCACGGCCACCGGCGTGGCCAGCCTGAGCAGCGGATCGACGATCAGCCGAGGTGGCGGCGCGTTTACCGCCAATACGCTGACCGGTAGTTCGGTGGGCAATACCACGCTCACCGGGACCAATTACATCGGCGCACTAGGCAGCTTCAGCGCCGCCGGTTTCAGCTTGGCCAATACACAGGCACTAGCGGTGATCGGCCCGGTGAATGGCGGCACCAGCACGGCGCTGACCACGACAGCCGGCGATCTGGCAATCAACGGTGCGGTAGGCGGCACGACCACCATGCTGACCTCCGCGGGAAACATAACCGAAGGGGCTGGTGGCGCGATCACCGCAGGTGCGCTGACCGGCAGTTCGGTGGGTAATACCACGCTCACCGGGGCCAATCACATCGGCACGCTTGGCAGCTTCAACGCGGCCAACTTCGCCCTGACCAACGCACAGGCACTTGTGGCATCCGGTCCACTGACCACCGGCGGCGGCACAGGCGATATGCAGTTGACCACGACGAGCGGCCTGTTGAACGTGAACACGGACCTTGTCGGCAGCCATGTGTCGCTGACCTCAGCAAACGATCTCACTCTAACCAGCGATGTCACCGGTACGACGGTGAATCTGGCGGCCGGTGGCAACATCAGCCAGAGTGGCGGCGAGCTAACCGCCGGCACGTTTGCCGGCAGCTCGACCGGCAGCACCTGGCTCACCGGTACCAACCACATCGGCACGCTGGGAAGCTTCAGCGCGGCCGGTTTCAGCCTGACCAATGCGCAGGCACTGGCGGTGAACGGTCCGGTCAACGGCGGCGCCAGCACGGCCTTGACCACCACGACCGGCAACCTTGCGATCAACGGAACGGTGAATGGCACGAGCATTGTGCTGACTTCGGCAGGAGACATCAGCCAAAGCGGCGGTGGCCTCATCACGGCGGGGACAGGTACGATCAATGCCGCCAGCGGCGCGATCATTCTGGCCAATCCGGGCAACAGTTTTTTGGGTCCGGTGACGGCCAACGGCTCCACCGTTTCAATCAACAACTCATCCGTACTCGCGCTCGGCCCAGTTTCCAGCGATGGCGGCTTGACGCTGGTGGCAACGGATATCACAAATAACGTAAGCCTTCGCTTTGGCAACGGCGCCACCACTGGAATTATTGGTGGCAACTACAGCGAAATCCCCGCTGCAACGTTAAGCCTCAGTGCCAGCGCCTCAAGCGCCGACCAACTTGCCGTCAGTGGCACCGCCAACCTTGCGGGCGCACTCAACATCGCCTTTGCCAGCGCGCCCAGTGCTGATCAGGCATTCACCGTGCTGACGGCAACCGGAGTCAGCGGAACTTTCGCTACGAGCAACATCACGGGCTTGAGTCCAAGCCAGACGCCCGTACTCAGCTATACCCCAACATCCGCAATATTGACGATCTATGCCACGCCCACGATTACGGGCATTTCGCCAAGCTCCGGCACCACGGCCGGTGGCACTTCCGTGACGATCACGGGCACTGGCTTCACCGATGCTACTGCTGTGGACTTTGGAACGACTGCTGCGTCGAGTTTCACGGTCGATAGCGCAACACAGATTACGGCCATCACCCCCGCAGGCTCAGGCGCTGTTGACCTCAGCGTGACCACGCCAGGCGGAACATCTGCGACATCGCCAGCGAGCGAGTTCGCCTATCAGGACACGGCAGTAGTGACGCTGACCGCAACACCGAACCCCAGTTACGTCGGCAATGCTGTCATCTTTACTGCAACGGTACAGGGTAATTTACCGACTGGCTCCGTGACATTCTGCGACGGCGCAACAACAACCGACGTGGCCTGCACCGGCGGCACAGTGCTGTGCCCCGCGGTGAGTTTGAGTTCGGTGATCAACCCGACCGCATCTTGTACGACGACTTTCACCGCCTTTGGCAGCCATTCGATCAGCGCGTTCTATTCCGGCGACAGCAATTTCACCGCAGCAACAACGACATCCGCCCTGCTGCAGACGATTCTCGCATCGGCGGTACTGGTGCCGATGCTCGATCACTGGACGCTGCTGCTGCTCGGCGGACTATTTGGCTTAATCGGACTCGTGCGCGCAAAGTCGCGCACGACGCGAAACCGCAATGAGCTCGTATAACGGAACAGCCCCCGTCACCAACACGATCAAGGGATTTGCCGCTGGGTAGCAACGCTATTTCTGTTTCTGAAACGCCTGCCCTACCACTTGGTAATGGGGCCGGTCAGTGTTTTGTGGAGGCCGAGGGCGTCGTCAAGCCACACCGTCGCAACCTCGCGAAACATTGGCCTCCAACTCAGCCGTATGCCCGCTTTTGCTCGAGCGCGTCGATGAGCGCCTGCGGGCGCTCCAGACTTAGCAGCAGAAAATGGTTCGGTTCGCGCTCAGGCAACAGCAGCACGCGGCGCTTGGAGGTCAACAGGCAAAACTGTTTGCGCTTGAAGGAATGGCCGCGATAGTGGCCGATGTGCACGCCCGGCAGCTCAACTCCATTCATGCGAACCCGTGGTAGCCACTCGGATCCACGCTCCAAGTCGAGGATACGCGCGGTGGCGGGATCCAGATTTTGCAACGGCACCTTGCGGGTATAGAACGCCGCGCGCACGATCAATACTCCGTCTTCGATCGTAACGCGCATACGCCGCAAAGTTATAAACAACAGGCCCATCACCGAAAGGATCACAGTGCCGGTGATAACGTGCGGAAGAAGTCTCTGTGCCGCTTGCACCTCGTCTGACAAGACCAGCACCAGCCCCAAACTGATCAATGGCACCACAGCGCCCAGCAGCAAAATCGTGACCCATGCGGCTTTGCCCGGTGGCACCACGGCGAACTGCCGGGTCATCGGCGAACCACGTGCACAAATTCGGCCATGGCCTCGATCACGCCCGTATCGACATGGCCTTCGAGCGCGTATTCCTTCGGTTGCGAACGGCCCTCACCAGCGATCAATACATGATTGAGTGCGGGCATCAGTTTCAGTTGCACACGTGCATCGCCATCGAAGGCCGCCTGCCAGCGCGAAAAGTCGCCGTCAGCGGTCACCTGATAATCACGCCCGCCCTGGATAATCAGCATCGGTTGTGGAATCTCTTGCGCCACCGCGACAGGGTCGTAGCCGCGCAAGTCGATCCAGTAGCGTGCGGGCAAGCCGAGCAGCGTATCGCTGGCGGGCGTGTCAGGCGCGACGCTCGCGACAGCCGCAGCCTTGTTCATCATTTGATCGATAGCGGCTTGCTCTTCCGCGTCTATCTCGCCATCGCTCGCGGCCAGATAACTAACCTGTTCAACCACAATATCTTGCAAAGGCCGAGCCGGCGCCGCCAGCAGAATCAACCCTGCCAGTTCCGGTGCGCGCTGCGCCATACGCGGCGCCATCAGCGCGCCGAGACTATGACCGGCCACGAACACTTGAGCGGGATTGATGCGCGCATCGTCACGTAACTGGGCCACGGCGATGAGCGCATCATCGACCGTCTCTTCGTCCACGGTGAAATCCATCGCGGCAAAGTCGTCAGGATGGGCTTTGGTGCTTTTTTCGTAACGCAGCACCGCAATACCTTGCTCGGCCAAGCCATGGGCAAGATCGCGGAACGGCTTGTTTGGCCCGATAGTCTCGTCACGATCGTGTGGGCCGGAGCCGTGCACCAGTACGACGGCTGGAAACGGCCCCGCACCGTGCGGCAGGCTCAGAGTACCGGGTAAGGAATGCGCTCCCTGCCCCACGGCGAAATTCTGTTCCGAGAAGTGAGCATCACTCTGCAATGGCTCCGGCGCCGCGTCGGGCATCGTGCCGGGAACGAGGCGAAAACCGGAGATTTCCTCTTCCGCATTCACCACAATACGGGCGTCGAGCGCCATCAGGCCAAAGACTAATGTTGAGGTGACGACCGGCACATCCTCGACCAGCTCGCCGCGCAGCGGACTGCGGTGTTTGAGCCCACCCAGTTTATCGGGCAGACCTTCCCAGAGTTTCTCCAGCGTGTCACCTGCCAACGCCTCTTGGACCTCGGTCGTGGTCATCGCCAGAGCTCGCTCGTACTGGCCTGCATCGAGGTGGTCGAGAAATGTTTCTCCAATGCGCAGGTGCTGCGGATCGGCGTCTACGCTGAGCGCGGGGGTTGGCGTCATAAGAGTTTGCACCAGCCAACGCGTGCTGAAGAACACGCCCAGCATGCACACCAAAATCAGCACAAATATATGGATTTTGCGCATATCTTTTCCCCGTCAGCGTCGGCGCTTCAAAAATAGATTCAGCCGTACTCCATGCTGAACCACATTGACCAGCTCCCAGCCTTGCATGCCCTCCCTATTCAGAGCTTCGGTCACGAGCTCAGGCTTACTTGTGCCCCATACCGAGACGGGTGCCAGCATCACTTTGTATTCCCAGCGTTCATTGCTCATGGATCATTCCTCATCGTCCGGTGCAGACGGGATATCGGCCTTGAGCCGCCCCGCCTTGCGCAGCGCATCGCGCAATACATATTCGATCTGGGCATTGAGCGAGCGCAGTTCGTCGTCTGCCCACTGTTGCACTGCCGCTAGGACGCGGGCATTGATACGCAGTGGATAGGCTTTTTTCTGGCTCACGTCATTGCTCGATTCAATACAAGGTGCCGGTATTGACCACCGGCTGGGTGCCTCGATCTGAGCACAGCACCACAAGGAGATTGCTGACCATCGCGGCGCGGCGCTCTTCGTCCAGCTCCACCACACCGTTCTTCTTGAGTTCGTTCAAAGCCATTTCGACCATGCTGACCGCGCCATAGACGATGCGAGTACGGGCGGCCACCACTGCGTTGGCTTGTTGTCTCTGCAGCATGGCCTGGGCTATTTCCGAGGCGTAGGCCAGATGGCTGATACGCGCTTCGATCACTTCCACACCGGCTCGCGCCAAACGTTCGGCGATCTGCTCCTGCAGATGGTGGGAAACCTCTTGGGGATGGCTGCGCAGAGCGATCTGGTCGTCTTCGTTCTGGTCATAGGGATAACTCGATGCCATCGCACGCAGGGCCGATTCGGACTGAATGTGGACATAGCTTTCGAAGTCGTCGACGTTGTAAACCGCTTCCGCCGAATCGACCACCTGCCACACGATCACCGCCGCAATCTCAATCGGGCTGCCTTCCAGTTCGTTGACCTTGAGCTTCCCACTCTCGAAGTTGCGAACCCGCAGCGATACCTTGCGCACCGAGAAGAAGGGGTTGTTCCAGCGCAGGCCGGGCGTCTTCGCAGTGCCGACATACCTTCCGAACAGACTGAGCACACCCGCTTGGTTAGGCTCAAGCGTGTAGAACCCTGCCAGCAGCACCAGCAACACCAGTACGCTCACGACCGCGATGACGATGAGTGCCGTCGCAGTGCTTTTTACGCCCAGAACAAACAGGCCGACCGCTCCGATCAACAGGATCAGCAGCGCCAGTAGGGCCGGGATACCGGGCAATGAGTTCTTAGAATTCTCGTGCATGACACTCTCCGTCTGTAGGATTAAAACGATATCACATTGATATCAGTTTACAAGACACCCCACAGCAGAGGATGTGACCGGAAAAGATTCGATCAGCCGAAAACAATCATCAAATCCTTGAAATATCGATGCAAAGCGCGGCCGTGAGCCGCGTTTAGACGACACGGCGGGGAGATATCTGCTTAGAGATTCGATGCTCGTCGCTACAATGTGCGACGAGCATCGTGCTTACGGTGCGATTTTGCGTTTAATCGCGCGTGCCACACCTTCCGGCAGATTGGGCAGAGATTTAAGCACCCATGGCAGCAGCTTGCGCTTACTCCGACTCAGCGACTCGGGCACTATCGCTTCGATCAGGTGCGGGCCGGGGTGACTCAGTGCATACTCAAGCGCCTTGTTAAAGGCCCTCGCACTGTCGGCACGCACCCCGTGCACGCCCATGCCCTGCGCCAACTGCGCGAAGTTCAACACCGGCCCGTGCAGATCCAGTTGAGACTTGGCCTTTTGCCCGCCTTCGCTGGCGCCGACTCGATCCAACTCCACACTGAGTACCGAGTAAGCGGCGTTGTTGAAAATGATCGCCGTGACATCCAGTTTTTCACGCGCGATGGTCCACAGCGACTGAATCGTATACATTGCCGTGCCATCGCCAATCAGCGCGATCACGGGCCGATCCGGGCAAGCAATCGCGGCACCGACAGCATTGGGCAAACCCTGCCCAATGGCACCGCCCGTCAGGGTCAGCAGATCGTGTTTCGGTGCGCCAGCGGTCATCACGCCCAGCATCAAGGTTGAGGTGATGCCTTCGTCGATCAGAATGGCGTTCTCTGGCAGGAAATGTCCGACCGCCTTGCAGACTTTGGCGGCGCTGAGCTTGCCGCGCGGCCGGTCTGGGCGTTGCGCCGATTGCAGCGCAGGCGTCGCCTGATCGGCAGCCAGCGCACGCCCCAGCTTTTCCAAGCTCGCAAGTGCGTCTTGTGAAGGATCGGCCAGCACGTGCACCTGACAGCCTTCGGGTACCAAGTCACTTTTTTTATCTGGATAGGCGAAAAATGATACCGGCGACTTCGCGTCAACCAGTACCAGATGCTGCACGCCACTCAACTGCAGACTGGCGAGTTCCGCCATGTAAGCAAGGCGCTCGACAGCAGGCCGACCGGCGCCACGTTCAAGACGCGTTGGAAACACCTCGGCGAACACCTGCACACCGCTGTGCGAGGCAAGGCGTGCTGCGGCGAGCAGTGCCGGCTCACGCAGTGCCTGCCGGCCCAGCAGGAGTGCGCTCTTCTTGCCGGACTGTATCGCCGTGGCAATCGCTGCAACGACTGCATCGTCAGCCACGGATGGCGCGGGCATCGGTGGGGGTGGACATGGCACACCGCCCTCGCCCCACGACACATCGGCCGGCAGCATCAAGGTGGCGACCTGACCGGGCAAGCCGCGCGCAGCTTGGATGGCATCAGCCACGTCCTGACCCAGTTCGGCTGTCGTTTTTGAGGTACGAACAAAGCCCGGCGACACATTACGTGCCACGGTTTCGATGTCGGACTGCAGTTGCGCGTCGTACTTCACGTGGTAGGTGGCGTGGTCACCCACAATATTGACCACCGGCACCTTGCCCTTGCGCGCGTTATGCAGGTTGGCGAGCCCGTTTCCCAGCCCGCAGCCCAGATGCAAAAGAGTCGCCGCAGGTTTGTCCGCCATGCGGGCATAGCCATCCGCCGCACCCGTTGCCACGCCCTCAAACAAGGCCAACACGGCACGCATGCGCGGCTCGTCATCCAATGCCGCAACAAAGTGCATTTCGGAGGTGCCGGGATTGGAAAAACAAACTTCGACGCCCGCATCGGCGAGAGTTTTCATCAGAGCTTGGGCGCCGTTCATGGCGATACTCCTGTTGTCAGTATTGGGCGCGATCAAAGTCGCGAAAAATAGGTTGGCTGCGCATCATGTTCGGGCCGAGTCGAGCTGATCAATATTGATTTCAGCGATACAGGTCGTGCCGGTCAGCATCATCGCCAGGCGTAGCTCGCGTTGTAGCAAGGCCAGATAATCACGAAGCCCCGATTCCCCCGCCGCGGCCAGCGCCCAGACCCACGGGCGACCGATCATCACGCCGCGCGCGCCCAGTACCAAGGCTTTGAACACATCCGTGCCATTTCGGATCCCGCCATCAACCAGCACCTCGGCCTGACTACCCGCCACTCGAACGATGTCAGGCAATTTGGATATACCCGATGCCACCGAGTCGAGTTGGCGGCCGCCGTGGTTGGAGACAATAATGCCGTCAGCACCTACATCCACGGCGTGGGCGGCGTCCTCGACATCGAGGATACCTTTGATCAGCAGTCGTCCTTTCCAGCGTGTGCGCAACCACTCGATATCGCGCCATGTGACGCTGGGGTCAAACTGCGCATCTACCCACTGCTTGAAGGCGCCCAAATTGCGCCCATCGGGCACCTGATCAGCCAAGCATCCAAAATTGAGCGGCTTGCCGCGCAGCGCCACATCCCAAACCCAGCGCGGTCGTGCCAGCACCTGACTGGCGCGCAACACCGCCGAACGCAGCCCGCTGCCCTCCATGCCGTTGCGCACATCGCGATGACGCACGCCGGGAATCGGCAGGTCGACCGTAAAGACGAGGGTGCGACAACCTGTCGCCCAAGCCCGCTCCAGCAAGATCTCGATCACGCTGCGATCACGGATCATGTAAAGCTGAAACCAGAATGGCTGGCTGGCTGCGGCCTGTACCTCTTCCAAGGGGCAAATGCCGACGGTCGAGAGCGTAAAGGGAACGCCGGTAGCATTGGCGGCGCGCACCGCCTGCACCTCGCCGCGCCGCGCCATCAGCCCAGCCAAACCCACCGGCGCCAATGCCACTGGCATGGAACAGTCTTCCCCGGCCAGCGTGGTGCGGGTATCAAGCCTGTCCACGTCCACCAAGACACGCTGGCGCAACCGCAGCGCAGCCAGATCAGTGACATTGGCCGCCATGCTGATTTCAGCACCCGCACCGCCATCCAGGTAGTCGAACAGAAAGCGCGGCAGGCGGCGCCGTGCCAGTTCACGATAATCCGATGCGGTCGCGGGAAATCGCAGAGTCATGCGCTTAGCCCTTACCTGTGATGGCGCTTGCCGCGGCGCGGGCGGTGAGGATGCATCCGGGCAGGAAGGTGCCCTCCAACGAGCGTTTCCCATTAGCTCCACCGCCGCCAAAGCCTGCCGCTTCACCGACACAGTACAAACCCGGAATCGGCTCGTCGTAGCAATCCAGCACCCGACTCTGCAGATCGGTGCGCAGTCCGCCCAAGCTTTTGCGGGTGATGAGTTGCATCCGAATCGCGATGAATGGCCCGGCATCCCGCTTTTTTAATGGCGCTGGCTTGCAGGTGCGCAAACGATCCGGCCCCCACTGGCGCGCATGCAAAATATGACGAATCTGATCGTCGTTTTCTAGGGCATTTCCATGGGCGAAGTTGGCATCGAAAGCATCGGCCGTTGCTTGTAAAACCTGTGGATCGACATCGTGCGTTGCAGTCAGCGCGTTCATCTTTGCGGCAAGCTCACTGAGCGTGTCGGCCACCAGAAAGTCGTGACTTTCCTGCTGCATCTGACGAACCAGACGATGATTGCCAAACAGGGTTTCAGCCAAAAACCGGAGGAACTGTTTGTCGCGCACGCGGCTATTGTGTTCGGCCCCGGAAATCGCAAACTCCTTGGCTGCGATGCGCCAGTTGAGCAGATGCCACGTCCACGGCTGTTCTTGCTCAGCCACGCGCTGGCACAACCAATGGGTATCAAAGCCGGTGACCAGCGGTTCGGGGCCGATGCGCTCGCCACGATGATCCAGCCACAGCGCCGACTTGCATGGAATCGCGGACAGACCATGCCCTTCAAAGTGCGGAAATGGGTGCGCGAACCCAGCTGCGTAGTTCCACATTTCACCGGCGTGGCTGATTTTTCCGCCAAGTTGATCCGCCACCCAACGATGCATCGAACCATCAGCAAAAGGATGCGCGCCGTTGAGCATGGTGGCCGGCATGGCGCGGTGCTTTGGCCAGTTAGCGCGGACTTCACGATGGCTGCCGTTGATGCCTCCTGTGGCCAGCACCACAACGGGCGCGTGCAATCGCACCTCGGCGCCGGTTTCCTCATTCACGGCGCGCGCACCGGACAGTTCTCCGCCAGACTGCTCCAAGCCCACAACACGATGGCGATGTAAAAGCTGTAAACGCCCACCGTGGCCGGCTGCCTGCATTGCCGCAATCATGCAGCGGATGAGTTCACGTGATGTGCCCCAGACGATGTGATAGCGCGGCAGACTGTTGCCATCGCCGTAACGCCCGCGCTCGACCCAGTTCACCGCTGGCATGAACTTCAGGCCTTCATCCACTAACCAGTCATGCACCTTAGCGCGTGACTGCTCAACGTAATACTTCGCCCAGGCCATCGGCCAGTGATCATCTGCGGACAGTTCACCAAACCGGATCCAGTCGCGCAGAGCCACCTCCGGCGTATCCGGAATTTTCTTGCGCGCCTGCAAGGGCGTACCCACCAGCGCCATGCCGCCAAAGGCCCACAGGGCTAAACCACCGAGACGCTCGGGAGTATCGCGATCCACCAAGGTCACCGTCATGCCGGCGCGCAGGACTTCCAGCGCGGTGACGATACCCGCCAGACCGCCGCCAATGATCAGTACGTCCGATTGCTTCGCTGTCACGCTCCGCCCCATGCAGTGTCGCCGCGGTACGCCGTGATCGGCTGCACCAATACGCTGGCGAATGGTTTTTGACACTTCTGATTCTGACGAGGTGGGCGCGTCTGTCAATCATCAATGGCAGTCAGCCACGTTTTGTCACACGATTGCAGCGCGGGATAAGCCGCAGCAAAGCGCACGCCGATACCTAAGGCGCTGCTGTCACTTCGGAAGCTCAAACCGGATCAATGGTGCGGGCAGATGCTCACTACTGAGCCACAGCGCCTGACCGGCCTGATCAAAACCCATGGCCTCGGCTTGCGCCATCCATGGCAGGTCAAAGCGCGTAGGCTCCTGCGCCAAGGCGACAGCCCAGCCATCACGATGCCGCGGCCATAGGTAGACATGCAGATAGGTCATCATCGCAAACTGACGGCCATCGGCAGAGATGTCGGCGGCCGTGACCTGACTGCGGTATTTGCCAAATACCGGACTGCGCTCCAAGTCCCGTGGCGTAGGCTGCTTAATCTTCGCCAATTCCATACGTTTATCGGCCACCTGCACAGCATCCGCATCGGCAGGGAACAAGGGCAGATGGAACAACTCCGGCGGCATGCGTTTTTTCGACACCAGCCAGACACGGTTGTCAGCCACGTCTACCGCCAGCGCTTCGCAATCTCGGGCACCGTCTGGCCAACGGAAATGAATACTGCGCACGAATTTCGCCGTGCTGTCGCGTAATTCGTCGGGCTCTTCCACCTCGTGCAGCACCAATTCTTTACGCACACCGCCGTTGTCGCCGGTGTCGGCCACCAGCAGGAACGCCTTGCCCTCACGCTCATAGCTGGCGATGTCTTCCCAGTCGATATTGGGCACTGGCAGCTCCAGTGTGGCGCGGACTTTGCCTTCGCTATCGACGGCGTACAAGGCATTGGCGTCGTAGCTGTCGTTGTGCATCCAGACGATACCCGGATGACGCCGCGATACCGCCAAGCCGCTGATTTCCGGCAAGCGGCTATCGGTAATCAAAGCTGACAGAGTCACCCCTTCCGGCAAGGGTTGCTGCACTTTCTGAGGCGCGCGCATGGGCTCGGGTTCGGTCGCTTGCAGCGTACCGAGGGACAACAATATCAAGCTTGCCCATAGCCAATTCATGTACGGATGATGCCATGCCACCCGCACTTTTCGCGCGGTCTCGTTCAGTTTTCAGGAGGAATCCACGCAACTGATCTAGTCGCCCAGCACGGTGCTTGCGCACAAGACGGACACGAGGTGGCCCGTTAAACTGACGACTGCCTTGGCTGTCGTGGCCAGCGACATTTCAGCGTGCTGCCCTGCTCCATCCACGCATTCGCTACCCGTGACGGCTGCGCCGAAGGCGAGCCAGTTCGCTACGGTGTTCACCGCAACTCATCGACAGACGCGCCCATGCCTTACTTCCAATCAAGCCTGTTTCGTTTCCTTAGCGAACTCGCGGCGAACAACACGCGGACCTGGTTCTACGCCAACCGCGAACGTTACGAAAGTGAGGTGCGCGAGCCGATGTTGCGCTTGATCGGCGACTTGCAGCCGGCAATGGCCGCGATCAGCCCGCACTACCGCGCCGATCCTCGCAAACAGGGTGGCTCGATGTATCGAATCCAGCGCGATACGCGCTATTCGCACAACAAGTCGCCCTACAAAACGTGGGCCAGTGTGCGGCTGACACACGAGCGTCGACGCGAAATGGAAACGCCGGCCTTTTATCTGCACTTAGAGCCTGGCCATTGCTTCATCGGCGCAGGTTTTTGGCATCCGTCCAGCAAAACCCTGCGCAGCTTCCGCGACTTCGTGGTGGACAATCCGGCGACCTGGACCTCGATCACTCATGCGGCGGCGTTCACTGCGCGCTACCCATTTATCGGTGACAGCCTTAAGCGCGCGCCCGTGGGTTTCGACATCAAGCATCCGCTGATCGTCGATCTGCGCCGCAAGGATTGGGTTGCCGCCCGTGGCTTCGATGAAACACTGGCCTGCTCCGACGAACTGCTGCCGTTCGTGGAGGAATCACTGCGGGAGCTGGCACCGATGGTCGACTATCTGTGTGCCGCGCTGGATCTGCCGTTTTGATCTCTCGACACGCACGACGCTAGTGGCCTGATCGGCTTAAATCGTATCCAGATCACCCAGCGCCTGAATCAGACGGCGAGCGCGCTTGTCGGGGCGTTTGGGCGGCGGCTGAAAACCGGCGCGCTCGGCCGCGCGCAGTGCTCGTTCTGCCTCACGACGCAGGCGCGAGCCGTCACTTTCGCTGTACAAAGTCTGGGCGATCGTGGCCGGGCCGCGCGTATTGCTCAGCCCTTCTACCGTCACTTCCCAGCTTTCACCGGCGCGCTCGATCAGCAAGACATCGTTCAAGCGCACGGTGCGCGAAGGCTTACAGACTTGACCGGCGATTTTCACGCGATGCTGAGTGATGGCGTCTTTGGACAATTGCCGGGTCTTGAAAAACCGCGCCGCCCACAGCCAAAGGTCCAGCCGCACCCCAGCTTCAAGCGACTCGCTCACGCGTGGGCCGTGCGCTGTGGCGGGGTGTCGCCGTCGTCAAAGAACTCCAAGGCTTCAGAGTTGAGGCAGTAGCGTGTGCGGGTGGGCGCTGGGCCATCCGGGAAAACGTGCCCAAGGTGTCCATCGCACCGCGCACAGCGCGCCTCGGTACGAACCATACCGTGACTGGAATCGGTAAGCGCGTGGATGTGCGCTGGATCGAGCGGGCGGGAAAAACTTGGCCAGCCCGTACCCGACTCGAACTTGTCGCGCGAGGAAAACAGCGGCAAGCCACACAAAGCGCAGGCGTACAACCCGTCGCGATGGTTGTCCAAAAGATCGCCGCAGAACGGTGCTTCCGTGCCATGTGCGAGCAGGACTCGACGCTGTTCTGGCGTCAAACGGGCGGCGTGGTGCTCACGCTCGGCGTCTGACAACGGCGTGAGGTCATGGCCCGATACTGAGACCTTCTGTGCGCTCATGGCTTAATTCGATCAGCAAACCATTCCCGCGTCTTGGCCGCTTTGGGCGCTGCGACGCTGCGGATATAGCCCTGCTCTGGATTTTGCGCGGCGTAATCACGGTGATAATCCTCGGCCGGATAGAACGCTTGCAAAGGCTCCATGCCGGTAACGATGGGCGCGTTGTAGATCTCGGCGGCATCAAGCTGGTCGATATAACGCTGTGCCACATCACGCTGATCCGCGTCAGCAAAGAAAACAGCCGAGCGATATTGGGTGCCAATATCACCGCCCTGGCGGTTGAGCTGGGTCGGGTCGTGTGCGACCGAGAAAAACACCTTGAGCAGTTGTCCGTAGCTGATCCTGCGCGGGTCGTACACGATACGAATCACCTCGGCGTGTCCCGTGGCGCCGGTACACACCGTTTTGTAATCCGCCGTTTCAGCACTGCCGCCGCTATAGCCAGGCTCAATGCTCATCACGCCATCGAGTTGGCGATAGACCGCCTCAGTACACCAAAAACAACCACCGGCCAATACTGCCTCGGCGGTATCAGTCTCGACACGCGGATCGAATACTGGATCCGGAAAGCTAGCCGGGCTGACGTGCGGTAGAAAACAGGTGTTGGACATGGTTTGAGGTCAGCAGTGAAAAGTGGGGCTGGTAAATATTAGGGGTGAAAAAACTCAGGCGTCGGATTTTTTTGAGCGGCGCGAGCGGCTCACCGTAGCGGCTGTGGGCTTAGGCGTTTTTGCCGCTTTAGTCCGCGTTGATGCCTTGGTGGCTTTCGTCTTTGCAGCAGTTGACTTATCCGCACCTGCCTTGCCGGCACTCGTCTTGCTCGTTTTCGCGGCCGCCTTGCTCGGCGCGCTTTTACGCGCTGGCGCGGCTTTTTTCGCCGCTGGCTTCACTGCGGCCGGCGCGGGTGTGGCAACCGGTTTCGCTGGCGCGCGCGGTGTGGTCTTGGTCGTCACAGCCATCTCGAATGGCGGCACAAAGTTCGCGACAAAGCCCTGCATCATGTCAGCCATGTCCTGCCAACCCGGCATAGATTTCAGCGCGTCCGGCACGCCCGGAACCCCTCCGATCGCTGCCTTGGCGAAGGCTTCACCGGAGGCCGTCTGCCATTGATGCAAGGCCGCTTGCAGGCCTTCCGCAAAACGTGATTGATGGTTCGCCGCCTGCATCAACAAGGCCTGCCATCGACCGGGGTTGAGCTGCATCCACTTCAGGGCCAGATCCGGTGGCAATGGCGAGCGCGGGTCAATACCCGGCTTCTCCGCCTGCGCGGTTGCCTGTTGGAGTCGCGCGTTTGCTTCATCGGCGAACAAGTCGAACCACTGGGCGCCGCTTTCTTGCAACAAGGCGGCGATGCGCAATGCCAGATCAATGTTGGCCTGATACAAGGCCTTGGGAATGGATGCGTCGATGCTCATGACAAGCTCCTGCAAAACCAGCGGAAAGTCGCGTATTGCACAGAGTAGCGAAAAAATGACCGCGCGCGCAAAACCCTAGATCAATCGTCCGGCGTATTCCACAGCGCACGCCAGCCCTCGATACCCAACGCACGTAGCCGGTCAATGTTGCGCTCATAGATTTCGTCAGTGTTGTCCATCAATGCCACCGCGCGATCAATGGAGCTTTCACGCAAGAGGTGAAGCGTCGGAAAAGGCGAACGGTTGGTGTAATTGGCGACATCACCGGGTGGTGCATCGGCGAACTCGTAATCCGGGTGGAAGCTGGCAACCTGCAACTCGCCATCCAGATTCATCTGCTCCAACGCACTCTCAGCCAGCCCGAGAAAGTCGTTGAAACTGAAAAAATCCGCGAGTACGTGAGGGTGTACTAGGAGGGTGGTTTCCACCTCCGATTCGTCTGCGACGGCGAGCTGTTGCAACTCATCGCACAGGTCCAGCAGCAAGGCTTCTTCATCACGTGCGGCACTGACGACGATGCGCACGCGGTTTTTCAGATACGGCGCACGGCTGAACGGGCACAGGTTAAGGCCAATCACAGCACGTTCGATCCAGCGCCGAGTGGCAGCAATGACCTCGTGTTCGGAAGGTGCGTCAATCACTCGCCGATGTCCTCGTTCCACAGTTCCGGCTTCTCGCGCATCAAACGCGCCATCAGCTCGATGCAGTCCGCATCATCCAGAACGGTCAACTCCACGCCACGGCTTCGCAGCAGGACTTCCTCGCCTATAAAACTGCGATTCTCGCCGATCACGATGCGCGGGATGCCATACAGAAGAATGGCGCCCGAACACATCGAACACGGCGATAGCGTGGTGTAGAGCGTGCACTGGCGATACACCGCCGCCGGCTGACGACCGGCATTTTCAAATGCGTCCATTTCGCCGTGCAAAATGGGACTGCCTTTTTGCACCCGACGGTTGTGGCCGCGACCGATGATGCGGCCTTCGTGCACGATCACCGAACCAATCGGGATGCCACCTTCGGCATAACCGGCGCGGGCTTCGTCAATTGCGGCTTGCATGAATTCATCCACAGCAACCTCCAACACAGTTCAACGGGGGGCGTAATAAGGATTGGTACCGGTACCGTGGTCGGTGATGTCACGCACGCCTGTGACCCCGGGCACCTTGGCCATCAAGGTCTTTTCGACGCCGTTTCGCATGGTCATTTCGACCATCCCACAGCCATGACAACCACCACCAAAACGTAACAGCACGACCCCGTCTTCGGTGACCTGCTCGAGCTTAGCTTTGCCGCCATGCATCGCCAGTTGCGGGTTAACCATTGAGTCGAGCACATAACGCACGCGCTCAACCAAGGTGGAATCCGAGGTAGGCACGTCACCCTTGATCCGCGGCGCACGGATACTGAGCTGCCCGCCCGTTGGCGAAGTTTCATAGTCGATCTTTGCGCGATCGAGAAACGGCAAACTGAGCCGCTCGACATAAAGCGCGATACCCCCGCAATCGACCTTCAACTCATCACCGCCCAAGTCGGATGGCTCACAAAATTCGAGCCGCACATCACCCGCGGGCGTGCCACCGTCCACAGCGCGCAAACGGATACCCACAGCGTCGCCGCCTTGGCTTTCAAGCAGTTGGCGGAAATAGCTTTGTGCGTTGGTGCTGATGTCTATCATGAGTTTGCTTGACGAATCCTGCGCGCTTTTTTATGGCTCGTGTCCACCGCTGAGAACAGACATCAGGAGCCTGCGGCGCAATGCTTCACAGTAATATTGGTGATGGTCATTGTATCGCCAACGCGCGAGCAGGATGACCACATCACCGTATACTTCAAAACTTGCAAGGAGCCACCATGTCCAGCCTCAACGCGCTTGCCAATCAATCCTGTCGCCCGCTGAAAGGGGAGGCCCACCGCATCGCCAGCGACGAGGCCAAGTCACGGCTGGCCGATTTGCCGGGCTGGGAACTGGCCGATAACGGCGACGCGATTACGCGCACCTTCCGGTTTCCCGACTACTACCGCACGCTGGCCTTCGTGAACGCGATCGCCTTCATTGCGCACAGCGAGGATCACCATCCGGATCTTGGCGTGCACTACGATCGCTGTGTGATGCGCTATTCGACTCACGATGTCGGCGGCTTGTCGGACAACGACTTCATCTGCGCCGCCAAGGTGTCACGGCTCGCCGACGCTGCTGCCTGACTATGCGCGACAGCCCAAGCCGGCTGGTATTCGCGGCCCTGATCGCCCTCCTTGGGTTCTGGCTGCTGTCGCACCTGACGGTGGCAACGTGGCTGACGCGTCAATCAAACGAGCGCGCACACGATTGGTCAATGGGCCTGTCACCGTGGCGCTGGGACTTTTCTGACCCACTCAGCGTAGTCAGGCCAGGTAGTCACGGTTTGGCCGACGGCAGACAAACCCATGATGGCCTGAACCTAACCTTGCCGGACGACGGCGTTGCCAGCCTCTCACTAGCCATGCGTGGCGAACGTGCAGATCTGACGGCGGTTGATCAGGTCAGGATTGAACTGGACAGCAGCGCACCGCTAAAAGTGGGCTTGCTGTCACTTCAACCACACCGAGAATGGCTGCTTACGTTACTGGATGCCGGCAAGCACAGGCTCGAACTGCCCTTGGATACGCACACCGATCCGCGTGCAGAGGCTCTGCTGTTACGGATCGAATCCCAGCCCGGCGCGACCATCGAACTCTATCGACTGACATTGATGGCGCGTGATTGCTCGGAGCCGCAGGCGTGTTCGGATCGCATCGAGGTCGCGCCAGCTTTCTTCAGCCCCGAACGACTGCTCGCCTATCGCGACGCGCGCATGATCGACGAGCCGGCAATCGCCATCGTCGGCGACGGCCGTTTTGGGCGCGCCGGACAGTGGCTTGGGCGACACTTGCCGGACTTCTCGGCCAACGTTCAACGGTTGCTGGGCGCGGGTTTGTCATGTCTGCTGCTGTTCGGTCTGGCCTATCGTCTGAGACGGAAACGGCCAGCACCATCTGCCTCACGCGCGGCATGGGAACTGGCAGCCACACTTGGCGTTGCCCTTGTCCTGCTGCTGTCGGGATGGCCGGCGCGCGATACACCGTGGCCCATTGGTTTATTGCTCGCCCTGTGTGTTGCAAGCCTGGCGGCTCTACCAATAGCGACGCCGCGCAGCTGGCGCTGGCTGGGCGACAAGCCGTCCTGGAAAGGCGCGCTGATCTTCACCTTCACGGCGCTGCTGTTGACCTCACCGCTCGCGCTATTCGATCAGGAAACTCGCGCATCAGCACAGGCCCTCGAGAGTTGGCGATATCCCGCATGGGCGCTGCTGCAGCAATGGCTACTGATTGCGGCGATCATGCCGCGCATTAGACAGTTTTGGCCGGACCAACGCGGTGCCGCGCTCTTGGGTGGTGTCGTTTTCGGCTTACTTCACGCACCCAACTTTGCCTTGATGGTTTTCACCTTCGCCGGCGGCAGCATTTGGGCTTGGCTCGGACAGCGGGACCGCGCCCTGCTCCCACTGGCCACCAGTCACCTCGCGCTCGGCTTATGGTTGATGTATATCGCTCCACTCTGGTTGCTGCGCTCAGCCGAAATCGGCGGACGCTATCTGATGGCACCCTGAACTGGCCTGCAAACACGCGCAAGGGCGGTTGCGGCACTGCAACATCAGGCCTAGAATTGGCCACTGATTTTTGTTGTTCCCAGCGGGAGCCCACCGTGCAACTCAATGTCCTCAAGGCCAAGATCCACCGCGCCAGCGTCACTCACGCCGAATTGCACTACGAAGGTTCCTGCGCGATCGATGGCGACCTGCTCGACGCCAGCGGCATTCGTGAGTACGAACAGATCCACATCTATAACGTGGACAATGGTGAGCGCTTCGTGACCTATGCGATACGGGCTGAAAACGGCAGCGGCATTATTTCGGTGAACGGCGCGGCCGCGCACCGTGCCAATGTCGGCGATTTGGTCATCATCTGTGCGTATGGGTTGATTGACGAGGTGGCCATGGTTGAGCACAAGCCAAGCTTGGTCTACGTCGATACCAATAATCGCATCACCCGTGTCGGCAACCAGATCCCGGTGCAGGCGGCCTAAGCGGCCACCTCGCGCTCGTCAGCATGAACACCTCGTTCCCGCCCGCCCCACCTTGGCAGGTGGAACGCTGGTTCAACACCGCCGAGGCCCTGACATTGCCGGCGCTGCGCGGCAAAGTGATCGTGCTGGAAGCGTTCCAGATGCTGTGCCCCGGCTGCGTTACGCACGGCCTGCCGCAAGCGCAGCGGGTTCACGCGATGTTCCCGCCCGAACAGGTCGCGGTGGTTGGCCTGCACACGGTGTTCGAACACCACGCCGCGATGACGCCGGTGTCACTCGAAGCCTTCCTGCACGAATACCGCATCGACTTTCCGGTCGGTGTAGATCGTGCCGGCGTAAATGACCCACTGCCTCAAACGATGCGCGCTTACGCCATGCGTGGCACGCCAAGCGTGTGCTTGATCGACGCACAAGGCCGTCTGCGCCAACAATATTTCGGCCAAGTCGACGACCTGCTTCTCGGCGCGCAACTGGCAACCTTGATGCTTGAGGCACAACACAATGCCGCCTCTTCTTTGACCGAACCTGAAAGCCAAGCGCGTACCTGACCCAGATCAGCGTTTTTGACACGCGCGCATCGCATCCTGTGGCATGACATCACCGGAGCACTTTCGATGAACACTCCCAAGATCGACATCGACATCGACGGCGCACTCGTGGCGCGAACGCTGGGACTGGATGTTGCAGAGTTCCGTCAACTGATGAGTGACGGAAAGATCGCCGTACTGTGTGAACGAGGTACCGGCGAGGATTCGGGTCACTACCGAGCCAGTTTTTATTTCCGCGACCAGCGCGCCCGTTTCGTTCTGGATGAAACCGGACATATTGTTGGCAACTGATCGCCGCGCCCAATACGCAAAACCCCACCGCCCCGCCCCGTGGTGAAGCCCAATGGCCGGACGGGAATCAAAAACTGACCCGGGCAGTCGCAGGGCCCATTGCCGGCTTGTCGCGTCACATTGATCTGCCACCCCGCGTCATACAGCCATTACCATCGACCGACGCGCTGGATGGAGGAACGCAATGGCAATGCTTGTATTGGCAATGGCAGCCGCACTATTGGGATGGTCGGTATTCGCCTTCAACCGTCTGATTCGCCTGCGTAATCAGGTACGCACTGCTTGGGCCGACATCGACGTGCAGCTGCAGCGTCGACACGATCTGGTGCCGCAGTTGGTCGAGGTAACCCGAGGCTACGCCGGACATGAGCGCGCCACGTTGGAAGCCGTGACCGAACTGCGCAATCAGGCACAGGTCGCACATGGCGCAAACCAGCAAGGCCTTGCGGAAACCGCACTGGAGCAGGCGCTGGGTCGGCTGATCGCGCTGCGCGAGGCCTATCCCGACCTGAAAGCGAATGAGAACTTCGCGCAGTTATCAGCCGCACTTGTGACCATCGAAGAGCATCTGCAATTCGCGCGCCGTTTCTACAACGGTGCGGTGCGCGATTACAACGACGCCACCCAGCGCGCGCCTGATTTCATCCTTGCGCGCAGCTTCGGCTTTGATGACGCCGAGTTCTTCCAGGCCGAAACTGGCAGTCGCAGCGCGCCCAAAGTGGAGCTTTCGCCATGATCTTCCGATCGATCCTGCTTCTGCTCAGCCTCCTTCTCGCACTACCGCTCCACGCACAAGAGCGCATTCTCTCCTACGACAGCACGGTGACAATCCAAACCGATGGCAGCATGGATGTGGAAGAACGCATCCGGGTGCGAGCCGAAGGTAAACAAATTCGGCGCGGGATCTATCGGGATTTTCCTACCCGCTACCGCGATCGCTACGGCAATCGGATGGTCGTCGACTTCCAAGTACAGGAAGTCCTGCGTAACGGACAACCCGAGTTCTGGTTTACCGAAAATATGAGCAACGGGGTACGTTTGAATACCGGCAATGATGATTTTCTCGCGGTGCCGGCCGAATACACCTACACACTGCGCTTTCGCACGACGCGTCAGATCGGCTTTTTCTCAGATCACGATGAGCTTTACTGGAATGCGATCGGCACCGGCTGGGCGTTTCCGGTTGAAGCCGGCACGGTCGAGGTGAATCTGCCACAAGCGGTCCCGATGGCGGAACTGAAAGCTGAGGGCTATACCGGCGTGCAGGGCGCCAAAGAACAAAACTTCGTGGCGACGATTACCGCACCCGGCCAAGCGCACTGGCAACTGACCCGTAGTCTTCCGCCGTCCCACGGCCTGACCACCGTATTGAGTTTCCCCAAAGGCCTCATCGTCCAGCCACCTTTGGCTCGACGTGCGGCGACGTTCTTGAAAGACAACGGCGGCGTGCTGATTGCTCTGCTCGGATTACTGGTCATGTCGGGCTACGCGGCGTGGCGTTGGCACCTGGTCGGGCGTGATCCCAAGGCCGGCATCATCATTGCCCGCTACAACCCACCGGAAGGCTACTCGCCGGCGGCGCTGCGTTTTATTAAGCGGATGGGAGCCGATACGCGCTGCATGACGTCCGATCTACTGTCATTGGCCGTGGCGGGACTAGTGACCATTGAACGCAACAAGGGTTTGCTGAAGGACGAGTGGTCATTGCAACGCACCTCGGCTACTGCCAGCACGACTATCTCCCCCTCTCAGCAGGCGCTGTTGGACAACTTATTCCAAGCCGGCGAAACCCTCGTCCTCAACAACAAGAACCACAATCTGTTGCAGATATCCACAGCGCGCCAAGCTCTCGCGCTGGAGAAGTCTTATACCAAACACATGTTCCAGCGTAATCACGGCAGCGTTGGCATCGCCTTACTCATCGCTGTGGCAAGCATCGTTCTGGCACTGAAGGTCAGCGGCGGCAGCGGTGCTGCTTTGATCGTGGCGATCGCTGTGGTGATGCTGGTAGTGCTCGTGGTCTTCAACATACTGGTGCGCGCACCTACATTGGCTGGGCGCAAGATGCTGGATGAAATCGAAGGCTTGAAGTTGTATCTGGGTGTCGCTGAGCGTGATGACATTGCGCGCTTGCAAGGCCCTGATAGTCCGCCACAGCTCGATGCTGAGCGCTATCAAGCGTTGCTGCCCTATGCGGTGGCATTGGATGTCGAAGAGGCGTGGACGGGCAAATTCACTCTCGCGGTGGGTGCCGCCGCAGCGGCAGCAGCGACGGCGGGCATAGCCTGGTATCGCGGCGGCAGCTTCAGCGATATGAATCAACTCAGCAACGCGATTGGCAAAACTCTCAGCTCACAGATCGCTTCAGCCTCAACCGCGCCTGGCAGCTCTTCCGGCGGCGGTGGTGGCGGCTCATCCGGTGGCGGTGGCGGCGGCGGCGGTGGCGGCGGACGCTGAGCAGGTACCGGCATGGCAAGCAAACAACTCAAACGCGAGGACTTCGACACGCCTGAGAAAATACGCGCGCAAATGTGGGGCATTTATCCGTTCTTCGGCATACACATGCTGATGTTTGGCTTGAGCGGCTTTTTCATGGCCTATGCGTCAAGTGCCCCGGGCCTGTCATTTCTGTACCTGCACGGCGGCATTGCCATCTGTGCGTACCTGATCTTTTATCTGACCGTTTTCGGCATGGATGAAGTGCGCTGGATGTTCATCAATGCGGCGCTCGGCATCCTTGGCATTTACGCACAGATAGACTGGATACTCGCTCGCTTCAACAAGCAAATTGGCGATTACTCATGGGCGGTGCACGTCATTCCATTTCTGTACTTCGTGCTGTACACCTTTCTGTTTCGCCAATTTGTTATTGATCTGACCAACAGCCGCGGCAACCCCGCACGACGTGCATGGGTCAACCGCGGCTATGTTCTGGCGTCGGTACTGGTATACGGCTTTATGCTTTGGCCCGCGACGAGTAATGGCTAAGCGGGATGCATCCCGCCGACGTTTACAGCAAGCGCCAGCCGATCTGACCGCCAGCCCGCAGCGGCACCCCTGCAACGCCGCCGAAATCCACTTCATCCGGCACCGTCCACGGCTCACGCACCAGCGTGATGGTGTCGGTATTGCGCGGTAGTCGATAAAAGTCCGGGCCGTGCACGCTGGCGAAGGCCTCCAGCTTGTCGAGAGCGCCGCACTCATCAAAGGCCTCGGCATACAGCTCGATCGCCGCATGCGACGAATAAATTCCCGCGCAGCCGCAGTCGTTTTCCTTGGCGTGGCGTGGATGCGGTGCGCTGTCGCTGCCAAGAAAGAAATGCGGATCACCGCTAGTAGCCACGGCGAGCAACGCCTGACGGTGCCGTTCGCGCTTGAGGACTGGCAGGCAGTAATGATGCGGGCGCAGGCCGCCGGTGAAAATCGCATTGCGATTCATTAGTAGATGCTGCGGGGTGATGGTGGCGCCGATGTGGCTCGGCGCTTCGCGCACAAAATCGGCCGCCTCGGCTGTAGTGATGTGTTCCAGCACCATGCGCAATTCAGGAAAATCACGTCGCAATGCCGTCAGCTCGCACTCCACAAAGACCGGCTCACGATCGAAAATATCAACGTCCGGATCGGTCACCTCGCCGTGCATCAACAGCGGCATTCCATGCTTCTGCATCGCTTCGAGCACCGGATACACACGCCGAAGATCGGTCACGCCCGCGGCCGCGTTGGTGGTGGCACCCGCGGGGTAGTACTTCACCGCGTGGACAAACTCACTGCTGGCCGCCTCGACGATGTCGGCCTCGGTGGTGGCTTCTGTCAGATACAAGCTCATCAGCGGAGTAAACGTCATGTCTTTTGGCAAGGCCGCCAAAATTCTGTCGCGGTAAGCCTGCGCTTGAGCGACGCTTGTAACCGGTGGCTGCAAGTTCGGCATAACGATCGCCCGGGCAAAGCGTCGTGCGGTGTCTGGCAATACCGCGCCAGTCATCGCACCATCGCGCAAATGCAGATGCCAGTCGTCAGGGCGAATGAGGGTGATGCGGGTCGGGCTCATCATTTCAGTTTACTGCCTTCAATTTTTCACAAGCCGCGCCTAAGGCTCGAATCCATTGGCAAAAATCGAGTCAACCGACATCTGCACTGCTCTCCACGCGTCCAATCGCCCGTATCCAGCCTGCCAATTAGGCCAGTCGGCCATGGTCAGGCCGCCGCACGTCGTTTTGTAAGGATCCGTGATGCCCTGACGAACAGCGGACGCACGCAATATTTCGGCGACGTCGTCTGGTCGACCCCGCAGCGCCGGATTGGCCGACATGATCAAAGCGGCCACACCCGCCACATGTGGGCCGGCCATGCTGGTGCCACTCAGCGTGCCGTAACCGTCGTTGCGAACGCTCGAATACACGCTCACCCCTGGAGCTGCTATATCCAGCTCCACTCCGGTAGCACCGGGAACCGGCCCGCGACTGGAAAAGCCAGCCAGCGCATCGCTGCTGTTGGTCGCTGCCACGACGAAACTGTCTGAATAGGTGGCTGGTGCGTCCAATATAGTGCCGCACGCCGAGCCCGAATTACCCGCCGAGACCACGAACAAGATGCCACCTGCGACCACGTTGCCGACCGCCACACGCAATTCTTCCCCGGTGGTGCAACCTTCCGAAAACACGCACCCCCAAGAGTTGTTGATCACATCAGGTGCTTTGGATGGGTCAGGGTTGTTGCCGGCGCTGTCCGTTGGCGCCAAAAACCACTGCATGCATTCGATGTAGCGTGCTGGAGTTCCCCACCCATCATTCATGTTGCGGCAGCCTATCCAACGTGCTTGCGGGGCGACGCCGATAACATCGCTGCCGGGAATGGTGCCAACCATGGTTCCCATCGTGTGAGTGCCGTGGTCATCATCGTCACAAGGCACTGTCGAGTTCGCGCCACAAATGCTGCCAGTCTCATGCACGGCATCGTGCCAGTTATAGGCATGATCGGCACTCGCGCCATCCCAGCCTCGGTATTGAGCTTTGAGTGCGGGATGAGTCCATTGGTAGCCCGTATCGGCACCCGCCACGACCACGCCCTGCCCTTGAGCTCCACTGGCCCAAGCTTGCGATGCGTTTATCTTGCTGATGCCCCAAGGCAATGCCAAAAGCGCATTCGGCTGTGGACGGTAATGTTCCGGCGCTGGCACAAACTGGCGAAACGGTTGATTGGTCGCGATCCGTGTCAGATCATCACGTGCCGCTAATCCGTCGATCTGTGCTGACGTGAGCTGTGCCTCGATGGCATTGGTGATCCAGTAGGCGCGATAGGCAATACCGCGCTGATCCAGCCAAGTGCGCACAGATGCTTGACTGGTATTGGCACGCGCCGTCAGCGCATCGACCAAGGCGTGCCGACGCTCCAACACATCGGTATCGGTGCGCAAAGGCGTCAGGACTGGTTTGCTTTGATCGGGAAAAACCAGCAATACAGGAACCGAACCGGTCTGTGCAGCTTTCGCCAACAGAGTTCATCATGTGCTTTCCGTATTGCGCATGGATCAGGGAATCATCGGCAGTTTCAAGCCCTGCTCCTTGGCACACTCCAGCGCGATTTCATAACCGGCATCGGCATGGCGCATCACACCGGTGCCGGGATCGTTCCAGAGCACACGCGCAATGCGTTTGTCGGCGGCTTCACTGCCATCACACACAATCACGATGCCGGAATGTTGGGAGTAACCCATGCCGACGCCACCGCCGTGATGAAAGCTGACCCACGTCGCACCCGATGCCGTATTGAGTAAGGCATTGAGGATCGGCCAGTCAGACACGGCATCAGAACCGTCTTTCATGGCTTCGGTTTCACGGTTGGGGCTGGCGACCGAGCCGGAGTCGAGGTGATCGCGGCCGATGGCGACAGGGGCCTTCAATTCCCCATTACGCACCATTTCGTTGAAGGCCAAGCCGAGCTTATCGCGCAGTCCGAGCCCCACCCAACAAATACGTGAGGGCAAGCCTTGGACCGCAATACGCTGCTCGGCCATGTCCAGCCAGTTGTGCAAATGCGGATCGTCCGGGATCAACTCTTTGACCTTGGCATCGGTCTTGCGGATGTCTTCCGGGTCACCGCTGAGCGCCACCCAGCGAAACGGCCCAATACCGCGACAAAACAGGGGACGGATATAGGCCGGCACAAAACCGGGGAAATCAAAGGCGTTCTGGCAACCGACATCAAACGCCATCTGACGGATGTTGTTGCCGTAGTCGAAGGTCGGAATGCCCAGTGCGTGGAAAGCCAGCATCGCCTCGACGTGCTGCTTCATCGACAGCTTGGCTGCATCTCGGGTGCTGTCCGGGTCGCGCTCGCGGCGCTCGAACCATTCCTCCACGCTCCACCCGACCGGTAGATAACCATTGACTGGATCGTGCGCACTGGTCTGATCGGTAACGGCATCTGGCTTCACGCCGCGCCTGACCAACTCGGGCAGGATTTCGGCTGCATTGCCCAGCAATGCGATGGACTTGGCTTCACCAGCGCGGGTGTAACGCTCGATACGAGCCAAGGCATCGTCGAGATCATGGGCTTGCTCATCGACGTAGCGCGTCTTGAGGCGAAAATCGATCCGACTTTGCTGGCATTCGATGTTGAGCGAGCAGGCACCCGCCAGCGAGGCCGCCAAAGGTTGGGCTGCGCCCATGCCACCCAATCCGGCGGTCAGGATCCAACGCCCTTTTAGGGTGCCGCCGTAGTGTTGCCGCCCCATTTCCACAAAGGTTTCATAGGTACCTTGCACAATGCCCTGCGAGCCGATGTAGATCCACGAGCCGGCCGTCATCTGGCCGTACATCATCAGACCCTTCTGATCGAGTTCGTGGAAGTGCTCCCACGTCGCCCAATGCGGCACAAGGTTGGAATTGGCGATCAGCACGCGTGGCGCGTCGAGATGGGTTCTGAACACACCGACAGGTTTACCGGATTGCACTAGCAGGGTTTCGTCTTCGTCCAGTTCGCGCAGGGATTTGAGAATCGCGTCAAACGACTCCCAATCACGTGCCGCACGACCAATGCCGCCGTAGACCACCAACTCGGCTGGATTTTCTGCAACCTCTGGATCGAGATTGTGCTGAATCATGCGGTAGGCCGCTTCGATCAACCAATTCTTGCAGCTCAGTTCGGTGCCGCGTGGTGGATGGATGACGCGGCTGGCGTCGATGCGCGTTTTGCCATTCATGTCGGTTCCCCGCATAAGGAAAGCCGAAGTATAGAAGCTGTGTCATCGGCAAGCGGCAACAGCACTACGTCATCATCCAGAACAGCGAGGCAAACTGCCGGCACTCATGCACGTCCACGCGCTGACGCTGTGCGATTCAGCAAGCTTCGGACGAGCAGCCGAGGCGATCACGCACCATCGGCTCCATCTTGTCCATGCCGGCTTGGCGCGCCAACTCCAACGCCTGCTCACGCGATTGGCCATGAGCCACCGCATCGAGCGCCAGCAACGCACCGACCCGATTTCCGGTCTTGCAGTGCACGAACACGGGGCCACTGGCCTGGGCCAAGGCACGATGCAAGGCGCGGGCATTTTCCGTCGTGATGTCGTCATCACCGTCGATCGGCAAGTTGAGGTACTGCAAGCCCAAGGCCGCGACGGCCTCAGCCTCGTTCAGCCCGCGATCTTCATCCGGCATCCGCAGATCAATCACCAGCGCACCGCCAGATGCGGCAAAGTCTGCAAGCGCGGCCTGATCCGGCTGGCCACCGGCCCGTAGGTCGGGACCGATCGGGTGTGGGCCGTCCAACGCGAACGCCAAAATCGGCAGTAATAGCGCCCACAACCAGACCACACGCTGTAGATATTTCATATTCGCTCTCCATTTCTCACGCCACACGGGGCGATTGTGAACGCATGACCGATCACACTGTCCGGTGTGCGGTCGTTTCGGTAAGAATGATGACCACAATGGCAGACGATGAGAGTGGATAAGTTCAATGCAAGTTCGTTTCCTGTTGCTTCTGGGCACCGTGTTTGCCCTACTTTTGTCCGGCTGCCAATCACCGCCGCGACCGACCTTGGTAGCCCAGCCTGCCACGATCGATCCGCCACTGGTCATCCTGTTGTCGATCGATGGCTTCCGCCCCGATTATCTCGCACGTGAGCTGACTCCCCATCTTGCCGCCATCGCGACCGACGGCGTGCGTGCCGAAGCAATGCGACCTGCGTTTCCCTCGCTGACCTTTCCCAATCACTACAGTTTGGTCACAGGACTGGTGCCTGACCATCACGGCCTGATCAACAACACGATGGTCGATGCCGAGATCCCGGGCGAGCGATTCACGCTGAGAAATCGGGATGCAGTAGAAAATCCCGCTTGGTGGAACGACGGCCAACCCTTGTGGAACACCATGCGCAAGGAAGGCCTCCGCAGTGCGACCATGTTCTGGCCAGGATCAGAAGCCGCGATCCACGGCCATCATCCCGATTACTGGCTCACATTTAACCAAGAGATGACCCCCGCCGCCCGTGTTCAGCAAGTGCTGGACTGGGTCGATCTACCCAGCGCGGAGCGGCCAAACTTCATCACCCTTTATTTTGATGAGGTCGATCAGAAAGGCCACGTCCATGGACCGGACTCAGACGAAGTGAATCTCGCGCTGGCGCATACCGACCATGCCATCGGACAGCTCATCGCCGGCCTGAAGCAACGCGATGCGTGGCGGCACACCAACCTTGTCGTGGTGTCCGATCACGGCATGGCCAAAACCCCTGCCGGTCAGTCGCTGGCCTTGGATGATTATGTGCCACGCAAGTTATTTGAACTTGTCACGATCGGCCCTCTGGCTGGCATCGAGCCACGCAAAGGCACGGCTGCGGCGCTGGATGCCGCCATGTCAAAGCCGATAGAACACGCTCAATGCTGGCGCAAGGACAAGGTTCCCGCCCGCTTTCGTTACGGCAGTCACCGCCGCGTGCCGGCTTGGATCTGCCTTGCCGACGAGGGTTGGAACATCGTTGATCGCGAGCTGATGCGTCGCTATGGCGATCGCAAGGCTAATCTAGGCGCACACGGCTATGACCCAGCGCTGGATTCGATGGCGGCCTTGTTCATCGCCCACGGCCCGGATTTTCGTCGTGGTGTGGTGATCGCAGAATTGGACACCGTCGATGTCTACCCCTTGCTCGCCCGACTGCTGCGCATCACGCCGGAAACCAATGACGGCAATCCAGAGGCGACCCGAGCATTGATGCATGCAGACTCGGACGCGCATTCCCGCCCGCGATGAGCCGAACGACTGCGCCTAAGTTTCGCTGCGTTTGACCTCTTGCCAGAGCGCACTCTGGGCATTGAGGTCGAGCGTATCGAAGACCACGCCCTGTGCCGCTGCCAGCTGCTCCATGGCACGGAAGCGTCGCTCAAACTTGGTGTTGGCGCGGCGCAATGCAGCACCGGGATCAACCTTGGCATGGCGCGCTAGGTTGATCGCCACGAACATCACATCGCCGATTTCATCTTCCAACCGCGTCATGTCAGAGCCGGCCTCAAGCTCAAGCTCGACCTCCTCGATTTCTTCCCGCAGCTTAGCCAGCACCGGTGCCATATCAGGCCATTCGTAGCCGCTACGCGCAGCGCGATTTTGTAGTTTGAGCGCGCGCATCCACTCCGGCAGACCGGCGGCAATACCCGCCAGCGCGCTGGTGTCAGACTGTGAGGCGCGGCGCTCGGCGCGCTTGATCACTTCCCAGCTGTCGCGCACGGCCTCAGGATCGTCAGCCGACGCATCCCCAAACACATGCGGATGCCGGCGCACCAATTTCTCGTTCAGACCTTGCACCACATCGTGAAAATCAAACGCCTCCTCTTCCTCCGCCATGCGTGCATGAAACACGACTTGGAACAACAGATCACCCAGTTCGTCCTTGAGTGCTGAACGATCGCCACGGGCGATAGCATCGGCGACTTCGTAGGCTTCCTCGATGGTGTAGGGCGCGATAGAGGAAAAGTCCTGCACCCTGTCCCATGGACAACCACGCTCGGGATCGCGCAGACGCACCATTAGCGCTAAAAGCTCAGTGATCGAAACCATCGATCCAAGTCCGCCACGGCAGCTCGGGGTCACCCAGGGCAATGAAGTTGGGATTCAATAAGGACTCAGTGGCGTTGTAGCGCAGCGGCTCTCCATCCAGACCCAAGACCACACCACCGGCTGCCTCCAGCACACAATGACCGGCCGCCGTATCCCATTCCGAAGTCGGACCAAAGCGCGGATAGACATCAACCCGGCCTTCGGCGATGCGGCAGAACTTGAGGGATGAGCCCAAGCCGATGCGCTCATGCTCGCCGATAGCATCCAGCACGTTTGCGGTGCGCTCATCCAGATGTGAACGACTGGCCGCCACGCGCAGACGAGTGGGTGCGGGACGATGGCTGTCCAGTGCTAGGTCGTGTCCACTGTCTGTTTCACGCAACCAGCAACCCAGCCCTTTCTGCGCATGAACGAGGTAGCCGCTCACCGGAGCGAGAATGACGCCAAGTATGGGTACACCGTTCTCGATCAACGCGATGTTGACGCTGAACTCACCGTTACGTTTGACGAATTCGCGCGTGCCATCCAGCGGATCGACCAGCCAATAGCGCGTCCATTGCTGTCGGGTCTGCCATGGGATGTTCGCGCCCTCTTCCGACAAGACCGGGATATCCGGCGTCAACAGCGTCAGCTCGCGCATGATGATGCGATGGGCCGCCATATCGGCATCAGTGACGGGTGAGTGATCGGCTTTGGTCTGGACGGAAAAATCCTGCTCATAAACACTCAGGATGGCGACGCCGGCTTCACGCGCAATCGCAATGCAACGCTCCCGCCATGCCGCAAGCGTCGAATCCGGGCTCACGCCTCCACGTCCTGAGCCATCGGCGCATCGGCCGGTAGCAGGCCACGTTCGCGCAGGCGCAGGTACTCACGCACGATAAACATTGATGCGATGGAGCGACCTTCCGAGCAATCCTCGCGCAGGATCAGCTGATCCAGCTCATCGAGTCGCCACGGAATCACCTCCAACTCCTCCGGCTCGTCACCCGGCAAACGATCGGGATACAGATCTTCGGCCAGCACCAGACATGCCTGATGCTCCATATAGGCGGGAGCAATAGTCATATTTCGCAGCAGCGTGATCTTGCGCGCGCCGAACCCGGCCTCCTCTTTGAGCTCACGTACCGCAGCCTGCGCTGCAGTTTCGCCTGGATCAATATGACCCTTGACCAGTCCCAGTTCGTAACGATGCGGCCCGCACGCATACTCACTGATCAGCAGTAGCGTCTCCGGGTCACGCATGGCAGCGACAACGACCGCACCGGCGTTGCGCGTGGGCATCCGCTCATAGGTGCGCAGGGCGCCATTGGAGAAGCGCAGATCGATCTGCTCGACCTTGAAGCGACCGCCAAAATCTAGTTTTCGACGGTCGAGAATCTCAGGTAATTTCGACATTTTCCCAACCTTTAAAACGATTCAACACGCTCGAGTGCAGCACCGGCACGGCGGCAAGCACACTGCGTGTATCCAGACCCACCGGCGCGCCGGACAGGTCGGTGAACACCCCACCCGCTTCGCGCACGATGACGACCAAGGCAGCGATATCGAGGATATTTACATCTGACTCGATCACTACATCGAGGCTACCTTGGGCCAACAGGTGATAGTGGAGATAATCGCCATAGCCGCGACCGCGATTGGCTTCGATCAACAGCTCGCCCAGCGCGGCCCAGCGTGTTCCCTGCGCCAGTGACTTGAGGTTGCCAGTGGAAACGACAGCGTCGGTCAGGGTATCGGTGGCTGCGACCTTCAATGGCGTGCCGTCCAAAAACGCGCCGCCACCGCGACGGGCCCAAGCCATCTGGCCAAAGTGACTGGCGCACGATACCCCTAGTACCAGTTCGCCACGATACATCAGCGCAATCTGGGTCGAAAACACAGGGTTACGCCGCACGAAACTCTTGGTTCCATCGAGCGGATCCACCAGCCAGAGGTAATCTCCGGCACCTTCATGACCTTGCTCTTCACCATAGATGGCGTGATCCGGAAAAGCCTCTTGCAAGACCGCACGGATCGCCTGCTCGGCTTCGATATCGGCTTGAGTCACTGGCGTCGCATCAGGTTTGAGCTGGGCCTGAAAACCACTTTGCCAGTAGTGCTCAATGATGCGCGCTGCCGCTTGCGCGGCCCGACGTGCTACCTCCAGCGCGGTATCAAGGAATGCCGGATCAGGCGCGATCACGCTCACCGGCCCAATCCGCCCTTCACCTGATAAAGCACAGTGCCGTCGGGCTGAACCTCACCGATGTGACGCAAAGCGCGCGTCACCTGTGGGTCGTCATTGCGCGCGCGCAGGATCGCTTCTGCTTCATAGCCCATCAGCGTGGTCTTGAACTGACCGTCCAGCTCCAAGGGTCCGCCCTGATCTTCCACCGTGCCGCCAAAGCCGCCCGTAGACAGCGCCCCGAAGCTCGCAACCAGCGTACCAAACGAGGCTTGGTCTTCCCCTGTAACACCGGCGTCGTGCCACGTCGCGCTGCCCTTGAGCGCAGTTGGAACACGGTTTACCAACTCCATTTCGTCCAGATCCACTTGCACATTACCGGTGAGATGCAGCGCTGGAATGTCGAGCAGCGGTTCGAGGCGAGCGGCTGGCACGGTCACGTGGGCATTGCTGATGTGCACACGATCGGATTCACGAACAAGCCGTGCGACACCCTTCAAACTGCTGCCTTGCAGATCCAATAGCACATCGATCTGCCGCCGCAATAGGGATGCCGGTTGTACTTTCCAGCTCAAACGACCTTGATCAACCCCCTTGTACAACAGCCGACTGGCGCTGCCCTTCCAGATCGAACCCGATACTTCGTCCAACTGCACCGGTGACGATTCCGGCAGCAGCTTGGAGGTCAGCAGTCGAGCAGGAAAAGTCGCTGCCACGACCACAAGCACCACGAACAACACCACCAGAATCAGAAAAAACTTTTTCACGCGATCAACCTCCACTGCGTTGTAACAATACCCGCGCATCGACCCGGCCGACGCCGGCCGCACGGTTGACGCTCAACTCGCCCGTCACCACGCCCTGCTGAGCCTCCAGTTCGCCCAGCCATTGCACCAGTGCGTCGAAACCCGCACCCTCAAAATAGACGCGGACCCTGTCACCCGTCAGCGGCTCGACCCGCAGCAGCGCATCACCCACCACAGAGCCACGCGCGGTGGCATCGACCAATGCCAGAAGCGAGCGCCCGTCGAGTGCGGCCGGCACAGAAGCTCCCGCCAATGCATTCAACTGGGGTGCGACAGCGCGCATCGTGGCCAGATCATTGGCAGCAGCGGCCACCCGAGTCCTGGCCGCGTCGCGCGCCGTATGCAGCGGCTCCCAGACTCCAAGCCAAATCACGACGAGCGCGACGAACACGCCGCCGATAAGCAGAATTCTCTGGTCACGCGACCCTAAATTAGACCAGAAGCGACGCATCGCGTTCATGCACCACCCCCGCGAATCCGCAGAGTGCCTTCAACACCACTGCTACCAGGGGCAACTGCACTGAGTTCCGCGCTGTAGCCAAGACTGGCGATGCGCTCGCGCAACTCATCCAAGGTCGCAACATCGGCACTGCGCACGGTCAACTCCAGTGTCCCTCCGCGAAACTCCAGCGCCTGCGGCGTGTAACGACCGCTGCCTGCAAGCAGTGGCGCAATGCGGCTGAGCATGGCCAGCGCGCCAGTGCCTGTCGCTTGACCGCGCCGTCGTGACAGCTCACCGAGCATCTGCGCACGCGGATCAACCACACGCTGCACATCCGGCAAGGTTTCTCGCAATAAGGCTTCCATTTGTGCGCGCTGTTGAGCGTACTGGCGCTCAAGCTGCCAACGCTCCAGTGCCATAGATCCCATCGCGACCAGCAGGCCTGCAAAGAGCAGAGCCGCCGCCGCTCGCCACAAGCGTGTGTCTGCAGCACGGCGCCGCGGCGGGGTGTAGTCCCCACTCAGCAGATTGAATCCCTCATCCGGTAATAGGGCCACACGCTCAGCCAGCCAGTGCGCGACACTGACTTTGGAGACCGGCGCTGCGCCGATATCCACGTCGGGGGTATCTGGTCCGACATCGGCTATCACCGACAGGCCGCGATCATCGCCGTGAGTGCGCAGCAGTGCCAGCCAATCCGGCACTTCCGTGACCGTCCCAGACAGGCAGCCGCTACGGGCATAACGCAAGGTCGCGCTGAGGCCTTCCAGTAACAAAGTCGACTGCGGCTCGGGCGGTAACAACAAGGCTTCCGGCAGCAAGCGATCGGGCACAACATCGTTTTCACTCAGACGTGCCAGCCAAGCATCCACTTGTTGGCGCGCCACTACGGCGACCGCCACCAGTTCTGGCCCGAGATCCTCGATGATCGCAACATGGGCCTGCTCAACGGGAGCTACCAATTGCTCCTCAATGGCAAAAGCCACAGCCTGTTCCAATTGTCGTCGTTGGCGTGCCACGCGCGGCGCTTGCAGCAACAAGACGGCACTGGAGGGCACCAAAACGACGGTTTCCTCCGCAGGTTCGCTAGGAAACCCGTCCACCGGACCGGACAACACGCGCCCAGCACGATCCTGCGCCAGCCACTGGGCGCGGTCGTCGTCAAACAGGCGGATCAGGTGTCGATGCGGCATAGGTCAGCTCATTGCAATGAAGTCGATTCTAACCCGCGACGTTCATCGAGGAACGCAGAAGATGACATCGTGGTTGTGCGCCGAGGGCAAAAACCGCCCTTCGCTCTCGCACCGAGTCAGCATCAAGGCAGGCGGATTGTGCGAATCGTCGCGTCAATTTTCCTGCGCCCACCAAGAATCAACTGCAACGATAGCCGACGCTGGCTGTCTTCTCGCGAGTTGAAACGATCTGCACCAAACGATATCGAAACTCACAGCCGGCCGCGTGCGCGGGCGGTCACATGCACGCCCTCGGGCTGGCGGTGCAACAGGCTGGAATAGCTGAAAGGGATGCCATCAGCGACGATGTTGGCCTCAAGCAGAAACCACTCGCTGCTGACGCCATAACCGGCCAGCGGCACTTGCGTCAGACCCAGCTGAGTGAGCTCCTGTTCAACGGCCTCCAGCGAGTCGTAGCTGGCTCGACCATCGCGCGTCAGGCGCTCGGCCATCGAGGGCGTAATGGATTCTGACAAACTCATCCACAGCGCCGGACTGGCGAAGTTTAGGTTGATCGGACTCGCGGTCGGCAAGGCGCAGGCGTCTGCCGCCAACACCGCATAAACCTCGGGCGTGACAGCGGGCAGCAAACGCAACTCGGATATATGCACGAAGGGCTGATTAGCCGCTCGCGTCGGCGGTCGTGCTGACAGCAGGGTGGAGTCCTCAGCACCGTGTGAACGCGGGATGGAATCGGCATCAATCCAGTCCAAGGCTTGGTCGGCAATCACCGGATCCAACTTCAATGCGCGCAACAGGCGCTCGAAGCGGGCAATCGCAAGACTGTCGTCATTGCCGTCTGGGTGCAGACTGTTGAGGTTGAAACAGCCGTTGCGCTCCTGCATGACGCCAAAGATACGCACTCCCGGCAACTCGATCGGCGGCAGTTCCTGCGCCCAGATATCGTCACGACTATCCATGCCGGGCGATAGATTGAGATCCTGTATGAGGACGGTGCTGGCCCAAGCTTCCATTCCTCGCATCAACTCCCAGCCCTGCTCGGCACGCAGAAGATTACGGGTTCGCGCCAGCGTCGCCTCGCCGCGGTCGAGCATGGACGCAATCAGAACCGCGGCCAGTGCCACGACCAGGACCGCTGCGATCAAGGCCACGCCTTGTTCCCGACGTGGATTCATGGGTTCGTTTCCCAAGGCAGTTCGAGCACACGCCGAATCTCTCCGAAACCACGAACCTCCATAGTCAGGCGTACGGCACGCGGCAGCACTTCCGTCCCGCCTCGTTGCGGCGGCCACTGACGATGCTCACGCCCTTGTGCATCGAGAAATACCCACTCCATGCGATCTAGGCCGTCGAGCAACTCGTCTTCTATCGCCTGCGCGCCGGGTGCGCGATCGAGCGTCGGCCAGCGCAGCCGCAAAAGGCGATCATCGCGTTTCAGATAGGCGACCCGCTCAAGTTCGGCACGCGGCAACATCAAGGCATTGGCGAGACCAAATCGGGTCAACTCCAGACGTTGTCCGCGCCCATCAAAAGCGGGAAGCGGCGCGCCATGGTTGTCCCGCACTCCGCGTCGAGCGGCACTGGCGACATCGCGCTCAATCAGCCCGATCGCAAACTGCAGCTGGCCGAGGCGAGATTTGAACTCAATTTCCTGCGATTGGGCCGAAACGATGCTGCGAAGACCGCCGTACGCCAAGGCCGAGGCCAGTGCAAACAGCACCACAGCCAAGAGCACCTCAAGTAAAGAAAACCCGCGTTGACGAGCGTGCGATGCGTGCAAGCCCTGACTCGACCCCGCACGATACTCGGCCTTCCTGCTCAACGAATCATGCACGCGATGGTTCATGGGCGGCTCGCAAAACCGGTCAAATGTGCCGCGACGCCATCCTTGTCATTGATCGCCTCAACAGCCACGACATCGACATCCAGACGTCGGATCCCGGCTTCGTCGGTAGCATTGACCACCAAGGTCCAGCGCCAGCGTTGCCCACCGAGAGTGGTCTCGCCATTGCTGTTGCCAATGGCTGGCAACGGTTGGCGCAAGCGGGTTTCGGCCAGCACATTGGCGGCCACCCATTGCGCCATGGTGCTCTCGCGTAATTGTGCGCTGGCGCGCGCATCCAGGCCCGCCAAACGCACCAGTGCGGCCAAGGCCAAGGACAGCAACAACAAGGCCACCAAAACTTCGAGCAAGGTAAAACCGCGTGCC
>CAJDUW010000011.1_pt1 | contig 66208 bp, 50 predicted proteins | sample 7390931 | NCBI WGS metagenome assembly CAJDUW01 (sample SAMEA7055687, study PRJEB34461) | soil metagenome | biome: terrestrial ecosystem; feature: Peninsula; material: soil | place: Antarctica | collected 2016
GGGGGTCCAATCGATCACCGGCAACAGTTCTGTGAGTGGGATGTCGCGAAATACCGTGATGCCGGGCTGCTTGGGTACCGGCGGCACGTAGCTGGAAAAATTAGGGTTTAAGCCGTTATCCCGCGCTTTTTGCAGGCTGACAAGGCGCTTGTTGTGGCCGCGATTGCGGTGGCGCTCACGCACCTTCTCGTAGTCTTCGCGGACTTTTTCCAGGAACTCTGCGGTGAGATCTTTACTCACCAGCGATTGCGCCACTCCGACCGCACGCGAGGCATCTTTCACCCAGACGCAGGCATCGGGATAGTGTGGCTCGATCTTGATGGCGGTATGGGCGCGTGAGGTGGTTGCACCGCCAATCAGCAAGGGGATTTTGAAGTCGCGCCGACGCATTTCCTTGGCGACGTTCACCATTTCCTCAAGCGACGGCGTAATCAGACCTGACACGCCGATCATGTCAGCATTTTCTGCAATCGCGGTATCAAGGATCTTGTGCGCTGGCACCATCACGCCCAAGTCCACCACATCGAAGTTGTTGCAGGCCAGCACTACGCCAACGATGTTCTTGCCGATGTCATGCACGTCGCCTTTGACTGTCGCCATCACGATCTTGCCGTTTGATTTTCCAACATCGCCGCCGAGGCGTTTTTCTTCTTCCATGAAGGGTAGAAGATGCGCCACGGCCTTTTTCATCACCCTGGCCGATTTCACCACTTGGGGCAGGAACATCTTGCCGGCACCGAACAGATCGCCAACCACGTTCATGCCATCCATCAACGGACCTTCGATCACATGCAAGGTGCGGGTGACGGTAAGGCGCACCTGTTCGGTGTCTTCGACAACAAACTGATCAATGCCGTGAACCAGTGCGTGCTCTAAGCGCTTGGCCACGGGCCATTCACGCCACGCCAATGCTGCACTGTCATCCTTATCTTTTGGGCCTTTCTTATAGTCGGCCGCGATGTCCATCAGCCGTTCGGTGGCATCCGGACGACGGTTGAGAACCACGTCCTCAACCCGCTCACGTAGCTGTGCGTCGAGATCGTCGTAGATCGCTAGTTGGCCAGCATTGACGATGCCCATGTCCATGCCAGCGCGAATGGCGTGAAAAAGAAATACGCAATGTATCGCTTCACGCACGCGGTCATTGCCACGGAATGAAAATGAAACGTTGGAAACGCCGCCGGAAAAGTGCGAGTGCGGGTAGCGCTGCTTGAGTAGCTTCGTCGCCTCGATGAAGTGGACCGCGTTGTTGGCGTGTTCGTCGATGCCAGTACCAATCGGGAACACATTGGAGTCGAAAATAATGTCCTCGGGTGGGAAGCCAACGGTTTCCGTCAGCAGCTGATACGAGCGTTCGCAGATTTCGAGGCGTCGCTCGACGCTGTCGGCCTGACCTTGCTCATCAAAGGCCATCACCACCACGGCCGCGCCATAGCGCAAGATGGTGCGGGCCTGTTCAAGAAACTCGGATTCACCCTCTTTGAGCGAAATTGAATTCACGACGCCTTTGCCCTGCAAGCATTTCAGACCGGCCTCGATCACTTCCCAGCGGGACGAGTCGATCATCACCGGAATCCGCGCGATGTCTGGCTCAGCGGCAATCAAGCGCAGGAACTTCACCATCGCGGCCTCAGCGTCGAGCAGGCCCTCGTCCATATTCACATCAAGAATTTGCGCCCCATTTGCGACTTGTTGGCGCGCTACCTCTACTGCCTCGTCGTAACGATCCTCTTTGATTAGCTTCTTGAATTTTGCCGAGCCGGTGACGTTGGTGCGCTCGCCAACATTGACGAACAGGATCTCGGGCGTGATGACCAGCGGCTCTAGGCCGGACAGGCGGGTATAGCGTGGCAGGGTGGGCATATCAGGCAGCAACGGGTTCGATGGAGGGTACGCGTCGTGGTGCGGCAGTCGAAACCGCCGCTCGGATCGCGGCGATATGTTCTGGCGTGGTGCCACAACAGCCGCCAACAATGTTGATCAAACCATCGTGCGCGAACTCTCCCAATGTGCGCGACATTTCTTCTGGCGATTCGTCGTATCCGCCCAAAGCATTTGGCAGGCCAGCGTTGGGGTGTGCGCTGATGTAGCAGGTCGCTACGCGTGACAGGGCGTCGATGTGTTCACGCAGATCATTGGCGCCGAGCGCGCAGTTCAAGCCGACCGACAGCGGTCGTGCGTGTGCCACCGAATACCAGAAGGCTTCAGCCGTCTGACCTGAAAGTGTGCGTCCGGAGCGATCGGTGATGGTGCCCGAGATCATCAAGGGCAGGCGAGCGCCTACTTCATCAAAGACGCGCGCAATCGCGGCCAAAGCGGCCTTGGCGTTGAGGGTGTCGAAGATGGTTTCGACCATCACAATGTCAGCGCCACCTTCGATCAAGCCGTGCGTGGCTTCGGCATAGGCGGCTTCCAGTTGATCGAAATCGACGTTGCGAAATCCGGGGTTGTTCACATCCGGAGAAAGCGAAGCGGTGCGGCTGGTGGGGCCGAGCACACCGATGGCAAAGCGAGGATTTCCGGGTGATTGCTGCTCGGCCGCATCACAGGCAGCACGTGCTAGTCGTGCGCCCTCATAGTTGAGTTCGCGTGCTAGGTGTTGGAGCGCGTAATCGGACTGGCTGAGCGTGGTGGAGTTGAAGGTGTTGGTCTCTATACAGTCGGCTCCGTGCGCCAGATTCGCCGTATGAATCTCGGTAATGATGTCCGGGCGAGTCAAAGAAAGAAGATCGTTATTGCCTTTGAGATCGCGCTGGCAACCGCGCGCGTCAGCTTGTTCGCCAACGTGTTCGTGTGCTTGCTTAGTGTCACAGCCATGGGCAAAGCGTTTGCCCCGATAGTCGGCTTCATCCAGCGCGTAGGCCTGCAGCATCGTACCCATCGCGCCGTCCAGTATCAGGATCCGTTGGCTCAGCAGGGTATGCAGCGCCTCTACACGAGTCGGATTGAGCCAGGGCAGGGCAATCACGGCTGGCGCGCCAGCAGGGAAACAACTTCGTAGTGCGGTGGACGCTTTTCACGCGTGATCACGCCGCAGCTAGTCACTTCCAGCCCGGCTTTGCGTGCGAGCTTGGCGAGATTCGACGGTTTGAACCCGAGATTCGCGTGACCGTAGGTATGAATGGCCTCGCGGTGCTGGTGTTGGTTCAAGGTGGTAGCCAAGAGTTGTCCACCCGGGCGCAGCACGCGCGCGGATTCGGCCAAGGCATTTGCTGGCTTGTCGGCGTAGGTCAGGGTGTGCATCAAAAGCACTAAATCGAAACTGGCATCCGGAAACGCCAGAGTGTGCATGTCGCCATGCAATATCTCGATGTTTGGGCTTGATCCCAGTCGCTCACGTGCGATCGCAATGGATCGCTCGTCCACGTCCACGCATACATAATGCTTGGCGCGTGGCGCCAAAAGCTCGGCAAGCACCCCTGTGCCTGCACCCACATCCAAGACGTCGCCAGGTTCGACCAGTTGCAAGGCTGCGCGTGCAAGCGCCTCCCATGTGCGCCCGGGCGAATAGTGTCGTTCCATGTCGCCAGCCACGGCGTCGGTCCAGTTCTGCACGCCCGCGCGTGCGGTCAACACTTCCGGCAAGCGTTCGGCATCGTCGCGTAGCAAAGGGTCATCTGCACCCTCGGACAAAGCTTTCCACAGCGCACGCTGGGCTTTGTCCATTTCCTTCTCGGCAAAGCGATAATAGGCTGAGACGCCCGAACGGCGATCACGCACGAGCCCAGCTTCTTTGAGCTTGGCCAGATGGGTGGATACGCGTGGCTGTGCCAGTCGAGTGACGGCCGCCAACTCTGCCACGGTCAATTCTTCACGCTCCAACAGCGCCAAAAGGCGCACACGGGTTGCGTCAGACAGAACCCGCAAGCAGCCCGACCAAGCATCCAAGTCCACAATGTATCCCTCTATCGCGATTCAGGGATGAAAGAGTAGTCGTGCGGGCTGTGGCGGTCAAGAAGAGTTCACAGTATCGATATTGACCTTAGGCGAAAATGCCGCTGTTCGCAGTCTTTCTGGTCGGCGTCAGGGTCTGGAAGTCGGGCAACTATCAATTAGCGTGGTACACGCGTGACGAGCGCTAGCTGCACTGCGAATCTGCGCCATTGTCGCGTTGCGAGTTGTCGCTGTGACTCGTGTTTGGTGGCTGATGTCGGCCGCAGTGCTAAAGTTTCACGCTTGATCCAATCATCAGGAGCCATGTTTATGAGCTATCCAATCGGAACGCCAGGAACACCTTGGGGACAACCCGAGTTGGCGCAATGGCGCGCAGCGCAAGTTGTTCAGCGGGCTTATGCGGATGAGGTGGAGACGTTGATCGATGGTTTACGATCGCGATTTGATGTCAGCGAGTACGGACGTCTTGATTACTTGCCTGATGTGTACAAGTTGCATGCGATGCGCAGTCGGGAATGGGATGAGGCTTTACCGGTAGCCTTGGTCAGCGGGGGCGTGCATGGCTATGAAACTTCGGGTGTGCACGGAGCGCTGCAATTTTTGGATCGTTACGCGAGTCAGTACGCCGGCCGGGTGAATCTGTTGGTTGCGCCGTGTGTTAGCCCATGGGGTTATGAGCGCATCAACCGCTGGAATCGAAATGCCGTGGACCCCAATCGCTCGTTCCACGAGTCCAGTCCGGCGGCCGAGTCAGCGGCGCTGATGCAACTGGTTGCGCCCTATGCTGGGCACTTCCTTTTGCACATCGATCTTCACGAAACGACCGATTCGGACGAAAGCGAGTTTCGTCCAGCATTGGCCGCACGCGATGGCAAGCCGTTCGTGCCCGGTACGATTCCTGATGGTTTTTATCTGGTCGATGACAGCGAGAACAGGCAACCGCAGTTTCAGGAGGCCATCATCGAGGCGGTCGCGAAGGTGACTCATATCGCGCCGGCCGACCCCGATGGCACTATCATCGGTTCGCCAGTGGTGGCGCCGGGAGTGATTGAGTATCCGGTCAAATCCTTGGGCCTTTGCACCGGCATCACCGACGCAACTTACACCACAACGACCGAGGTCTACCCCGACAGCCCGAACGCTACGCCTGAGCAATGCAATGCTGCCCAGGCCGCCGCCGTATGCGCGGCGCTGGATTACGCCTTGGCCAATCAGGGTTGATTGAAACTGGGATGGCTCACCGCAGTGAGCCATCCATCACGCAGCGCGTGAGGCGCGCTTACGGTCGACTTCGGTCAGATGCCGTTTGCGCAGGCGGATGCCCTTGGGGGTGACTTCCACCAATTCATCGTCTTCGATGAACTCCAGTGCCTGCTCGAGTGACATGCGGATCGCCGGCGTGAGCGAGATAGCGTCATCCTTGCCTGATGCGCGCACGTTGGTCAGCTGCTTCTCGCGCAGGGCATTGACGGTGAGGTCGTTGTCCTTGGAGTGAATGCCGACCAGCATGCCTTCGTAAATTTCCTCGCCAGCACCGATCAGCAGGCGACCGCGCTCTTGTAGGAACATCAGCGCGTAGCCGGGAGCTTTACCCGTGCCATTGGAAATCATCACGCCGTTTTGCCGCTCTGCGATTGCGCCCTCTTGCTTGGGTCCGTAGTGATCGAAGATGTGGAAAAGCAGCCCGCTGCCCGAGGTAATAGTATTGAACTCGTTCTGAAAACCGATCAAACCACGCGCTGGAATCTGGTATTCGAGCCGCACTCGACCCTTGCCATCTGGCTCCATCGCGGACAATTGCGCGCGGCGGTTGCCGAGACGTTCCATCACGCTGCCCTGATGGTTTTCTTCCACGTCGATGATCAGTTGCTCGAAGGGTTCGTGCGCGACGCCATCGATTTGCTTGATGATGACTTCCGGACGTGACAGGCCCAGCTCGTAACCTTCACGGCGCATGGTCTCGATCAGCACGGACAGGTGAAGCTCGCCGCGTCCGGAAACCTTGAAACGATCCGGATCTTCAGTGTCTTCCACGCGCAAAGCCACATTGTGCAACGCCTCGCGCGTGAGACGCTCGCGGATTTGACGGCTGGTCAAGAACTTGCCGCCAGAAAATTCCTTCTGTCCGGCAAATGGCGAGTTGTTGACCTGAAAGGTCATCGAGATCGTAGGCTCGTCCACGCTTAACGCGGGCAGCGCTTCGGGGGCAGCGGGTGAGGTGAGGGTGTCGGAAATGCTGAGACCTTCAATACCGGTAACCGCGATGATGTTGCCGGCCTCGGCTTCCGCAACTTCGTTGCGCTCCAGCCCAAGAAAGCCGAGTACTTGCATGACGCGCCCGGTGCGCTTCTTGCCGTGTCGATCAATGATCGCCACCGGCATATTGGTGTGAATCTTGCCACGCTGTATGCGGCCAATACCGATCACGCCTACATAGCTGCTGTAGTCGAGTTGGCTGATGCGCATCTGGAACGGGCCCTCAGGATCCACCGACGGCGGCGGTACGTGCTCCATGATGGCCTCGTACAGCGGCGTCAGGTCGCCTGAGCGCACATCGTCGGTTAAGCCGGCATAGCCGTTCAGGCCAGAGGCATAGATGATCGGAAAGTCCATCTGCTCGCTCGTTGCACCCAAGCGATCGAAGAGATCCCAAACCTGTTCAACCACCCACTCCGGGCGTGCTCCGTCGCGATCGACCTTGTTGATGACCACGATCGGCTTGAAGCCCATCGCGAAGGCCTTCTGGGTCACGAAGCGCGTTTGTGGCATCGGGCCGTCCATCGCATCGACTAGAAGCAGGACCGAATCGACCATGGACAGTACGCGCTCCACTTCGCCGCCGAAATCGGCGTGGCCAGGAGTGTCGACGATGTTGATCCGGTTGCCGCGCCAGTCGATTGCGGTGTTCTTGGCTAGGATCGTGATGCCACGCTCCTTTTCCTGATCGTTGGAATCCATTACTCGATCAGTCAGCACCGTACGCGCATTGAGCGTGCCGGACTGCTTGAGGAGTTGGTCAACAAGGGTGGTCTTGCCGTGGTCGACGTGGGCGACAATGGCGATATTGCGGAGTTTTTCGATAGACATGGGCAAGGAGTCGGGCGCGGATGCCCAGGCAGCAGGAGGAAAGGATGCGATGCCGGCGCGAAACCCTTTGTAGTTGTTGTGTTCGCGGGTTGGTCTGAAGCGTGCCGGCTAGCACGACATTGTACGTCGAACAAGGCACGTACGAAAGCGATTCCCAATAGCCGTTATTGAACGGGACAGCTGAGCGGCGGATGTCTTGCTGCCCGACACGTCCGTTGGGAAGGGTGTGCGATCTACAATTCTTGATCCGATTGATGCTGGAGTCGTACATGAAAGCTATCTGCGTGGCGCAATTTGGCGGGCCAGAGGTGTTGCAACTGAGGCCAATGGCAGCGCTGGTGCCGGGTGTCGGTCAAGTTGTAGTGCGGGTCCATGCCGCTGGTGTGAATCCAGTCGAAAGCTATATCCGTTCCGGCAACTACGCATCCTTGCCGCCGCTGCCTTGGACGCCAGGTCACGATGGCGCGGGCGTGGTGATGGCGGTGGGCGAGGGCGTCGAAGCGTTGCGTGTGGGCGACCGCGTTTATCTTGCCGGCAACCTCAGCGGTACTTATGCGGAACAGGTACTGGCGAGCGCGCAGCACGTTCATCCACTTCCTAACAGACTGAGTTTCGGTCAGGGCGCGGCGCTCGGGATTCCCTATGCCACCGCCTACCGAGCGCTGTTTCAACGTGCTCGTGTCAAGGCCGGTGACACGGTACTGGTGCACGGTGGCAGCGGTAGTGTTGGAATCGCCACCATTCAGTTGGCGCGGGCGGCTGGAATGCGGGTGATCGCCACTGGAGGCACTGAATCCGGACGTTACTTGGCTGCTGCGCAAGGTTCGCACCATGTGCTGGATCATCACGCTGAAGCGCATTGGCAACAGATTTTGGACCTGACCGAGGGCCGTGGTGTGGATGTCATCGTGGAGATGCTGGCGAACCTGAATCTTGGTCGTGATCTTGAGGTCTTGGCGCGTGGTGGGCGGGTAGCGATTGTCGGTAGCCGAGGTCCGGTCGAGATCAACCCGCGTTACGCGATGGCGCGCGAGGCGGAAATTCTTGGCGTGATGTTGTGGCAAATGACTGCCGACGAATACGCCGAAGCCCACACCGCAATACAAGCGGGTCTTGGTAGCGGTGTCGTGAAGCCCGTCGTGGCCAATGAATTGCCCTTGGAGCAGGCCGCAAAAGCTCACGAAATGGTCTTGCAGGCCGGTGTCGGGGGCAAGATTGTGCTGATTCCCTGATGCTCCGACTCCGTATTAGCTTGGATCGGTAGTGTTCAGCACCCATATGGAGACCGGCGCGTCGCGTCTTACCGACTCGATATCTATAGGTAGTGCCTATCGTGTGTATAAGAACAATCGATTTCAACTATTGATGTGTCGGCACTAGAATGTTTCATGTCGTCACTCGACGTGTCGAGCTATACGTTTTCCCTCAAGTTCAAGGAGTTGTGCAATGTCCCTTATCAATACCGCCGTTCAGCCATTCAAGACTGAGGCTTTTCACAATGGCAAATTCATTGAAGTCACCGATCAGACGCTAAAGGGCAAATGGTCAGTCGTGATTTTCATGCCGGCAGCGTTCACCTTCAACTGCCCAACCGAGGTCGAGGACGCAGCTGAGCATTACGCCGAGTTCCAGAAGGCCGGCGCTGAGGTTTATATCGTCACCACCGATACGCACTTCTCACACAAGGTCTGGCACGAAACCTCGCCGGCCGTGGGCAAGGCTAAGTTCCCGTTGGTGGGTGACCCGACCCATCAACTGACGAACGCGTTCGGCGTGCATATTCCAGAAGAAGGTTTGGCCCTGCGTGGCACCTTCATCATCAATCCGGACGGCATCATTAAGACGCTCGAAATCCATTCCAACGAGATCGCGCGTGACGTGTCCGAAACGCTGCGCAAGCTCCGTGCCGCCCAGTACACCGCCGCGCATCCGGGCGAAGTGTGCCCAGCCAAGTGGAAGGAAGGTGCCAAGACGATCGCACCGTCGCTGGATCTAGTCGGCAAAATCTGATTCCCCCGTTCCCACCCTCGCGCTCGAGGGTGGGAACACCGGCCAGCCCATGCACGCGTGGTTTGGCCAGTGTTCCCACAGCGTCTTTCTCAGTGATCCGCACGCGGGTCGCGGCGCTCTCGCTTATCTGAAAAAAGGAGTCCTTCCATGTTGGATGACGGTTTGAAAGCTCAGCTTGCCACCTATTTGGAGCGGATCGTACGGCCTGTTCACATCGTGGCCGCGCTGGATGACGGCAGCAACTCGCAGGAAGTGCGCGCTCTGTTGAACGACATCGTGGCCGCCTCTGCCCAAGTGACGCTGGAAGAACGCGTCGACGAAGGTGCGCACGTGCCGTCCTTCGCACTGACTAGTCCAGGCCAGAATATCCATCTGCGTTTTGCGGGTTTGCCGATGGGGCACGAGTTCACCTCGCTGGTTCTCGCCTTGCTTCAGACCGGCGGCTATCCACCTAAGGTCGAAGCGGAGTTGATCGAGCAAATCAAGGCACTCGATGGTGACTATCACTTTGAAAGCTACTTTTCGCAGTCCTGCCAGAACTGTCCGGATGTAGTGCAGGCGCTCAACCTGATGAGTGTGTTGAACCCGCGCATTCACCATGTCGCCATCGACGGGGCCTATTTCCCTGATGAAGTGGAACGGCGCGACGTAATGACGGTGCCGTCGGTCTTTCTCAATGGTGAGCACTTCGGTCAGGGTCGCATGAGCATCGAAGAGATCGTGGCCAAGCTCGACACCGCATCGCCGGAGCGCGAGGCAGCCAAGCTGACAGAGAAAGATCCATACGATGTATTAGTGATCGGCGGCGGCCCGGCAGGCGCGGCGGCGGCGATTTACGCAGCGCGTAAGGGTATCCGCACCGGTGTGGCCGCTGAGCGTTTTGGCGGCCAGGTGCTAGACACCCTGTCGATCGAGAACTTCATCTCGGTTAAAGAAACTGACGGCCCGAAGTTTGCGGCTGCGCTGGAAGCTCACGTTCGTCAATACGAGGTGGACGTAATGAATCTACAGCGTGCGGAAAAGCTAGTGCCTGGGCCGGATGGTATCCGGGTCGAATTCGCCAATGGCGGTGTGCTCACGAGCAAGACCGTGATCTTGTCTACTGGCGCACGCTGGCGCGACATGGGCGTTCCGGGTGAAGTTGAGTACCGCACCCGCGGCGTGGCCTATTGCCCGCATTGCGATGGCCCGCTCTACAAGGGCAAAAAAGTGGCGGTGATCGGCGGTGGCAACTCGGGAGTGGAAGCGGCGATCGACCTTGCAGGTGTGGTTGAGCACGTTACCTTGATCGAGTTCATGCCAGAACTGCGTGCCGACGCGGTGTTGCAACGCAAGCTGCTCAGTATGCCCAACGTCAGAGTGATCAAGCACGCACAGACTAGTGAGGTATTGGGTGACGGCAGCCGCGTTACGGGGCTGGCGTATACCGACCGTGGCACAGGTGAAACTCACACGGTGGAATTGGCCGGCATCTTCGTGCAAATCGGTTTGGTTCCAGTAACCAGTTGGCTCAAGGACAGCGGCGTCGAACTCAGCCCGCGCGGCGAAATTGTCATCGATGCACACGGGCGTACCTCGGTGCCAGGTGTATTTGCTGCAGGTGATGTCACTACCACGCCCTACAAGCAGATCGTGGTGGCGGTGGGCGGCGGCGCCACGGCCGCGTTGGCGGCCTTCGATCACCTGATCCGCACCAGTTCTCCAGCGTGAGGGCATCGCACAGCGGGCAAAGGCACGCATCGACTGAAGTTGTAGCAAAAGCCATTCGCAGGTGATGGACGTCTGCCGTTCGGCGGACGCATGCTGATCTGTCAGATAGCGCAGTCCAAAGCCAGCCCCGGAAAGCTCAACTCGCGTTACCATACGAAATCATTTTTCAGGAATATTCCCATGTCTGATCTTCGCGCCGAAATTGTCAGTTCTCGCGGCACCATTAACTTGAACCTGACCCCTGAGCAAACCCCAATCACCGTCGCAAACTTCGTCAATCTGGCACAGCGTGGCTTTTATGACGGATTGACCTTCCATCGCGTGATTCCTGACTTCATGATTCAGGGCGGTTGCCCGAATGGTGTGGGTAATGGCGGCCCGGGCTATCGTTTCGAAGACGAATGCGTCCCGAGCCTGAGCCATGAGCGTGGCGTGTTATCGATGGCCAATGCTGGCCCCGGCACCAATGGAAGCCAGTTCTTTGTCACTCACGTGCCGTGTTCATGGCTGGATGGCAAGCACACAGTGTTCGGCAAGGTGGTGGGGGCTGAGGACCAGGCCGTCGTCGATGCAGTGCAGGGCGATGACACGATTGAAACCATCCGCATCGTTGGCGACGTCACCGCCTTGTTGGAGTCGCAGAAGGATCGGATCGCGCAATGGAATGCTGCGCTCGATAAGGCCTAATGTCGGTCGTCGCGTCCTGCCACAGGCAGTGACGCGATCAGCCTCGCTCCGCCTCTTGCCTGACTGATGGTCAGCCAGTCGCTGCGTCCCGCGTATGGTGCAGCGGTCGGCAACACAAAGCCGGAATTTGTATTCTTGCGCCAGAATGGCGATGCTGCAGCGCACCAACAGCGTTTCGGCGTAAAATGACGCGTTGACGTCAAGGTATTTGAGGATTTCGTTCATGCCCCAACTCGCCCGCCGCATGAGTCATGCGAAGCCCAGTGCCATCATGCTGATTGCCGAGAAGGCGCGCGCGCTGAAGGCGCAGGGTCGTGACGTCATCGGCTTTTCTATTGGCGTACCGAATTTTCTTCCGGGCGAGCACGTTTACGCGGCGGCACGTGAAGCGCTATCACATGACTCGGGGCAGTACGGATCTGGCCGCGGCCCGGAAGCCTTGCAAGATGCCTTCCTCGCGCACCTGGAACGCAGCGGTCTGCCGGGCTATACGCGCAGCAATGTGTGCGTGGGCGTCGGTGCCAAGCAGGTTCTCTACAACTTGGGTCAAGCACTGCTTGATGTAGGCGACACCATTGCGTTTCCTGCGCCGTATTGGACGACCTACGTCGATATGGCAGAAATCCTTGGCGCCAAGGTCTTAAAGCTGCCCTGTCCGCCAGAACAAAACTACAAGCTCACACCCGCGCAGCTCGATGCCGCACTGGCGCAAAAGCCCAAGCTCTTCCTGTTCAATAATCCCTCGAACCCGACAGGCATGGTGTATCACCGCGAAGAAATTGCGGCGCTCGCCGACGTGTTTGTGCGTCATCCGGATACGTGGATCGTGCTGGATGACATCTACAATCGCATGATCTTCGACGATGTGGGTTATCACAGCGTTCTGCACGCGAGGCCTGAGTTGCGCGAACGGACTGTCGTGGTGGACTCCCTATCCAAGACTTACGGTATGCCAGGTTGGCGTGTAGGCCTGTGTGCGGCGCCGGAGCAGGTTGCTAAAGCACTGGCGACACTCAACTCCAATCACATCACCAGCTTGCCAGAGGTCGTCACCGCAGCAGCCGTGGCGGCATTGTCCGGCCCGCAAGATGTACCGGACGCAAAATGTGCTGAATTTGCTAGTAAGCGCGACAACGTGATGGCGGCGTTGGCAGAGATTCCCGGAGTGAATTGTCCACGACCGGAGGGTGCGTTCTACGCTTTCCCGGACATCAGCATCGCCTTTGGAAAGACGCACGCACCCACTGGCTTGTACATCGACAATGATGTGGATTTTTGCGGCGCCTTGTTGGAAGCGAAATCCGTCGCTTGCGTACCGGGTTCGGCGTTTGGCGAGCCGCGTGGCATGCGTATCTCCTACACCTGTCCGGATACACAGCTGCAGGAAGGGCTGTGTCGCATCCAGGAATTTTTCGCCGAACTGCGCTGATTAGCGTCATTCGGTTTCGGTGCTCCGGATCAGGCTTCTGGGCGCACGTTCTGTAAACATCACGGCCACGGTCGCGATGCTGCCTGAGCTAAACCTGCGGCGCGTCCGACATCGCGTCTATTTCCATTCACAGGAGGACTCCCCATGAAAGCTCCCGTTCGCGTTGCTATTACCGGCGCCGCCGGCCAGATTGGTTATTCATTGCTGTTTCGTATCGCCTCCGGAGAAATGCTCGGCAAAGATCAGCCCGTCATCTTGCAGATGTTGGAGTTGCCGCTTGAAAAGGCTCAGTCCGCGCTCCAAGGCGTGATGATGGAGTTGCAAGACTGCGCATTCCCACTGCTGGCCGGCATGATCGGCACCGATGACGCCGATGTGGCTTTCAAGGACGCCGATATCGCACTGCTGGTTGGTGCTCGCCCACGTGGCCCTGGCATGGAACGCAGCGATTTGTTGCAGGAGAACGCCAAGATCTTCACCGCCCAAGGTGCCGCGCTGAATCGGGTCGCCAGCCGCAACATCAAGGTGCTGGTAGTCGGCAACCCGGCTAATACCAACGCCTATATCGCGATGAAATCAGCCCCGGATCTGCCGGCCAAGAACTTCACCGCCATGCTACGTCTGGATCACAACCGCGCATTGAGTCAGTTGGCTGACAAAGCGGGCGTGGACGTCGGTGATATCGACAAGTTGGTGGTGTGGGGCAATCACAGTCCAACCATGTACCCCGACTATCGCTTCGCCACGGCCAAGGGTGTGTCGCTGAAAGACAAAATCAACGATGCGGACTGGAATGCCAATGACTTCATTCCGACCGTTGCCAAGCGTGGTGCTGCCATCATCGCGGCCCGCGGCCTGTCGTCTGCCGCCTCTGCTGCCAACGCCGCGATCTGTCATGTGCGTGATTGGGTGCTGGGCAGCCAAGGCAAGTGGGTCACCATGGGCATTGCATCCGACGGCAGCTATGGCATCCCTGAAGAGGTGATGTTTGGCTTCCCGGTTACTACCGAGAATGGCGAGTACACCATGGTCAGGGATTTGCCGATCGATGACTTCAGCCGTGCGGCCATCAACAACACTCTGAACGAACTGGAAGAAGAGCGCGCCGGTGTGGCGCATCTGCTCTGATTTCAATTTTCAAATCGCTGCGACAAAAAAAAGGACGGCGAAAGCCGTCCTTTTTTATGGTGGCCGAGCAGGGCGATGACACCAGCTTTCGACCAGACGTACGCGTGTGAGAGCAGTATTACTTGCTCTCAGCAGCAGAGAACTCGGTGAACGCTTCCCAAGCGTGAGCGGCATACATCAGTGACGGGCCGCCGCCCATGTAAATCGCCACGGCCAGCATTTCCCGAACTTCCTCGTCGCTCGCATTCAGGCGCACCAGTGCCTTGCCATGGAAGCCAAGGCAGCCATCGCAGCGGGTCGCAACGCCAATCGCCATGGCGATAAGCTCCTTGGTTTTTTCATCCAGCACGCCCGGCGCCATCGCCCCACGCGCCATGGCACTGAAGCCTTGCATGGTGTCGGTGATACCGCTGCGCAACGGGCCAAGATGCGTGTTGATGTTGGCAATGTGGTCTTGATAATGGGTGTTGCTCATTAGATGTACTCCAGTGTGGAACTAGTAAGGGTGTGAACTTCTTGCGACGGGGTCGAGCGGCGCTTTATTTGGATGTCATCTATGCGTGGCGCCGCGAATTATCGGCAAACCAGCTGAAAGCCACGCGTTCATGCCGCCGGAAACGTTCACGTAGCGGCAGGTCGCAGCGCCGGAAAGTTGTCCTTGTGCCATACGCGAACGCATACCGCTTTGACAGATCAGCAGGACTTCGCACGTGTCCGATGGCAGCTTGAGGCTGTCGAACAGTGCCGCGTGCCCGGCGCGTGCTTGAGCCATGGGAAGGTGCTTAGCGTGGACGGCGTGTCCAGATGAGAATTCGTTCCGCTCACGCACATCAACGAGTACCGCGCCCGCGTTCATCCGTCGCACCGCTTCTTGTGGCCCGATCTGCTCGCCGCTGAAGCCAAATAACGCCTTGAGCACGGCGATCATGCTGTTTTCTCCAGATCAGGCGATCTGTTCACGCCGCCGGGTGCGCAGTAGATATTGTGCAGTGTCTGGATGACCTGAAATGCCGGGCCCGGTGCCAGCGAATAGAGGATAGATTGGGCTTCACGTCGAGTCTGCACGAGATTTTCATCGCGCAACACAGCCAAGTGTTGGGACAACGCTGACTGACTGAGATCGAGTAGGGCGTTCAAATCGCCCACCGCACGCTCTCCCTCGGCGAGAAGGCACAACACCATCAGGCGCTTCTCGTTGGCCAGCGCCTTCAGAAGTTGCGCCGCGGAGCCAGCATGCTGGCGCATCTGTCCAGGGTCGATGATGTCGCTGATAGTCGGTATAGAGTTCATCAAGGAAATCCTCGTTCGATAATGGCCGCGCCTTGGCCGACCCACTTCCATTGGATAAGCGCATGTTGGTGATGATCAAAGCGCGATCCATTGGTTGTTTTGCGCGCGTTGATGGCTGCCTGAAGACAGGTGCGTAGACTAGCAACGCGGGCATCAATTTCAGGCGAAGCGACGGATCGGGGCATTGAGGCGGGAGGCGCTTATTAGTTGACACTAATATTAGCATAGACTAATATCTTAGCAAGCTTTACCTCTTCAATCGTTCACAACCCGACCCGGAGACAACAAATGAGCCTCGAACGAGTCATCTTTGCTTTTGCTGGTGTCATGGTGCTGCTGAGTGTGGCCCTGACTTACTTTGTATCGTCTTGGTGGTTGGTGTTCACCGTCATTATCGGCGTGAACTTGCTGGTTACGAGCCTCACTGGCTTTTGTCCCGCCGCGATGTTTTTTTCGCGCTTTGGGTTCAAGCCTGGCAGCGTGTTCAAATGATCCGGGCCGCCAGCATGCGTCGCTTGACCTTGCCCTTGTTGGGATTGGCCGCGGCTAGTGTGTTGGCGGCTTGCTCATCCAGCCAGCCACCACCGTCGGCACCAAAACCGGTGGCGGGCTTGGCAACGGAGGTACTCAACACCAGTGTCTGGCCGCTTGAGCGTGACTGGGATGGCAGCGTCGAGGCTATTGATCGCGCTACCCTCGCAGCCCAGACTGGCGGCCGCGTCGTTGACCTGCTGGTAGATGTCGGTGATGTCGTCGATGAAGGCGAGGTCTTAGTGCGCTTTACTGCCATTGAGCAGCAATCCGGGCAGCGTCAGGCGCAAGCTGGATTGCAGGCCGCGCGTGCTCAGGCTGATGATGCTGCGGCTACATTTCAGCGGGTGCAGGAGATTCGCGCGCGGAAACTCGTTTCCCAAGCTGAACTTGATCGGGCCCAAGCCGCTAACGATGGTGCTCAGGCTCAACTTTCGGCGGCACGTGCGGCGCTGAAGTCGGCTGATCAACAGGTTGGCTACACCGCCATTCGTGCGCCATACCGTGGCGTGGTGACAGCCCGTCTTGTGGAGCCGGGTGAGACAGTTTCACCAGGACAACCACTCCTGTCCGGCCTATCCCTGGATCAGTTGCGCTTGGTGGTATCGGTACCGCAGCGCGCCGCAGCACAGATTGATCTGGCCAAGCCGGCGTTTGTCATCGGCCAGGACGGTCAGCGTCGCCTTGCAACGCGCGTCACGGTGTTCCCACAAGCGGATGCGCCAGCGCACAGCGTTCAAGTGCGGCTCGATTTGCCAGAAGGCACATCCGGCTTGATGCCCGGCAGCAGTGCCAAGGCGGTTTTTTCTTTCGGTGACGTTGAGGTGCTGGCAATCCCACGGTCGGCACTAATCAAGCGTGGAGAAGTACAAACTGTTGCGGTGATCCATGACGACGGCCTGATCGGTTTGCGACAGGTTCGCACCGGTCGGCACATGGATGATGCCGTGGAAGTCCTTGCCGGCTTGAGTGCCGGTGAAACGATCGCGGTGGATGCGGCGGCGGCTCTTGAGGCGCGCCGTATGCAGCGTGCCGCGATGGCGGAGCGTTGATATGAAGTTTGGGATTTCCGGCAATCTCGCGAAGACCTTTCAGGCGCATGCGCTGACACCGGTTCTCGCGCTGGCGGGTCTGTTGCTTGGCATCGCCGCTGTTCTCATCACCCCGCGCGAGGAAGAGCCACAGATCGCGGTGACGATGGCCGATGTCATCGTCGCCTATCCCGGCGCCAATGCGCGTGATGTCGAGGCCTTGGTAGCCACGCCGCTTGAGCGTGTGCTGTCGGAGATCGAGGACGTTAAGCACGTGTATTCAGCCAGTCGGACCGGCATGGCTGTAGTGACGGTGGAATTTAAGGTCGGCGTGCCGCGTCAGACAGCCTTGGTGCGCTTGTTGCGGACTTCGTGCCGCAGGGTCTTGGTATCCAGCAACCACTGGTACGCCCGCTCGGTATCGACGATGTACCAGTGATGGCACTGACCCTATGGTCTGACGATCCAGCAATCGACGGCGATGCCTTGAGTGAAGTCGCCCGTACCTTGCAGAGCGAGCTCAAGCGGGTACCAGGAACTCGCGACATCAATGTGATCGGCGCGCCTAAACGTGCTGTGCTGGTAACGCCAGATGTCTCCAAATTGGCCGCTCATGGCCTGTCATTGTCGGAATTGGGCGCGAGCTTGGCAGCAGCCAATGTCGTGACCGAACCCGGTCAACGCGTGACCGCCGAGGGCAATGTGCCGGTGACGGTTGGGACTTGGCTCGCTGATGCCGACGCCGTGGCTGATCTGGTGATCGGACTTGCCGATGGCAAGCCGTTGCGCATTAGCGATGTCGCACAGGTCGAACGCGCTGCTGATCGCGCGAAAACACTGGTTTGGTACGGAACCCCACCCGGTCATCATGGGCCGGTGGACGGTCGCGTACCGGCAGTGACGTTGTCAGTCGCCAAAAAGCCCGGCACCAATGCGTCCGAGATCACCGCAGCGGTGGGTTCAGCGTTAGATGAATTGCGCGCCGGAACCATCCCGGACGGTATCAACGTCGAAGTCACGCGTGACTACGGCGCCACCGCTGCAGATAAAGCTAACACACTGATACAAAAGCTTATTTTCGCAACCAGCACCGTTGTCTTGTTGATATTGTTTGCGCTGGGGTGGCGCGAAGCCATCGTCATTGGCAGCGCCGTCGTGCTGACCTTGGCGCTGACCCTTTTTGCGTCTTGGGCGATGGGTTTCACGCTTAATCGTGTCTCTCTTTTCGCCCTGATTTTCTCCATCGGTATTCTGGTAGACGACGCCATCGTCGTGGTCGAAAACATCCATCGACACATGGCCATGGGCGGCAAAAGTTTGCGTGAAGCCATACCACCGGCGGTGGAAGAGGTCGGTGCCCCGACGATTCTGGCCACGTTTACAGTCATTGCGGCACTCATGCCGATGGCTTTTGTCACCGGCTTGATGGGCCCATACATGCGCCCGATTCCGATCAATGCGTCGGTCGGTATGTTCCTGTCCTTGGTGATCGCCCTGACGGTCACGCCGTGGTTGGCGCTGAAATTGTTGAGCAGGCATGTGCCTACTCACGCGGAGGACGAGTCTGCGAAGGGTTTGTCGGGTATTGCGGCCCGTTTGCAGAGCATGTTTGAGCGGCTGTTACGTCCGTTTTTGGATGCCGCCCGCGGTGCACGTCGACGCGCCGTGTTGTTCGCCGGTATCGCGCTCCTAGTGCTGGCGGCCGTTGGCTTGGCCGGGGTGCAGTGGGTTGTGCTGAAAATGCTGCCGTTCGACAACAAATCCGAGTTCCAAGTTGTGGTCGACATGCCAGAAGGCACACCGCTGGAGCGCACTAACGCGCTGTTGGCCGACTTGGCCGAGGCGATGACCAAGGTGCCAGAAGTCGAGAGTTTTCAAGGCTATGCTGGAACATCCGCACCTATCACCTTCAATGGCTTGGTGCGCCAGTACTACATGCGCTCCGGCGCGAATCTTGGTGACTTGCAGGTCAATCTGGTCGATCGGCGCGAGCGCAAGCGCAAGAGTCATGACATAGCGCGCGCGGTACGACCGATGCTGGCTGAGATAGGCGCGCGTTATGGCGCAGCGGTGAAGGTGATCGAAGTACCACCCGGCCCGCCAGTGCTTTCGCCCATCGTGGCTGAGGTTTATGGACCGGACTACGAGGGCATAGGCCGTATCGCCAAGAGTCTGGAAAAGCGTTTTGCCAGCACCGATGGCATTGTCGATATCGACACCACGGTGGAGTCACCGGCTGCGCGTGATCTGCTGGTGATCGACCGTGATCGTGCGGCCCGTTTGGGCGTTTCGGTTCCTGCCATCGCTGAGTTGCTGCAAAACGCGATCGCAGGTCGCGACGTTAGCTTCATCCACGATGGCCGCTCGCGTGAGGCGATTCCGCTACGGTTGCGCTTGCCGGCCGAGGTGGAGGCCGATCTGGATCGCTTGCTGTCTCTGGTCGTTCGCTCGCAAAGCGGTGCGTTGGTGCCCTTGTCTGAACTGGTGCGCCCGCAAACGGTCGGCTGGGACAACGCGATCATGCATAAGAATGGCTTGCCAGTCGCTTATGTAATGGCAGATGAAGCCGGTCGTCTCGACAGTCCGCTGTACGGCATGTTTGATCTGGTCGGGCAGATTTCCGATGAGCCCTTTGATGGCGTGAAGCTGGAGCAATGGTTCTTCAATCAGCCCGATCAGCGCGACGCCTACTCGATCAAGTGGGAAGGCGAGTGGCAGATCACCTTTGAAACGTTCCGCGACATGGGCTTGGCCTATGCCGTCGGCTTGGTGTTGATTTACCTGCTGGTGGTTGGCCAGTTCCGCAGCTATCTCGTGCCGCTGGTGATCATGGCGCCGATTCCTTTGACCATCATTGGCGTGATGCCAGGTCATGCGCTGCTCGGCAAGCAATTCACCGCCACCTCAATGATCGGCATGATCGCGCTGGCCGGCATCATCGTGCGCAACTCGATCCTGCTGGTGGATTTCATCGACCACTTGGTTGAACGCGGCAAAAGCTTGGAAGATGCTGCGATTGAGGCCTGTTCAGTGCGCGCGCAACCGATTGCACTGACCGCCGTGGCCGCCATGGGTGGTGCGCTGTTTATTCTTGATGATCCAATTTTCAATGGTCTCGCTATTTCTTTGGTGTTCGGCATCCTGGTCTCCACCGTGCTGACCCTAGTGGTGATCCCACTGCTGTATGTGATGCTGCGCCGACGCTGGCCACACCCGACCACCTCTCTGTCAACAAACGAGGTTTCCTCATGAACGTTTTCATTCCACAGGCGCGTTTGATCCTCGTCTTGGCGGGGACGCTTTTTCTCGCTACCGGCTGTTCAAATGATGAAGCGGCCGGGCCTGCACCAGCAGCATCGGCAGTCGCGCCAGCCACGGCGCCTGCCGTTGCAGATGAATCTGCCGATGCACTTGCCACACGCTCAGGTCCAGCGCCTGAATTGCAGCGTGCGCAAGCGGCGATGGCCGATCTCGGTCAGCGACTCAAAGCGGCACTGACCGAAAAGATGCAGGCCGAAGGCCCGGTCGCTGCAGTTGATTTTTGCCATGAGGAAGCGCCACTGATTGCCGCTGATGTCGCAAAAGAACATGGCGTTGCGGTCGGGCGTACCGCCGTGCGTCATCGCAGTCCGGACAATACGCCGACCGCATGGCAGCAAGATGTGTTGGCACACTTTGTCGAGCAGAGTGAAACCACTCCGCCGCAAGAAATGGTTTTCGCAGAACGCACTGATACAACGCTACGGGTCGCCAAGGGCATACCCACGCAAACGCCCTGTCTGGCTTGCCACGGTTCCAACATTGCCGAGCCGGTGCGTATTGCGATTGCCGAACGCTATCCTGACGACAATGCCACTGGCTTTTCCGAAGGTGATCTTCGCGGCATGTTCTGGGCCGAGGTAGCGTTGAGTGTAAGTTCGGATCAGCCATGAGCACGCCGCTGCTATTAGCTTGCCCTCAATGCCATACGCTTAACCGTGTACCGGCCGAGCGATTTTCCGATGCGCCAGTGTGCGGGCATTGTCGAAAGGCCTTATTTGCCGGCCAGCCCTTCGAGCTCGACAGTGCCAGCTTTGATGTCCATGCCAACCGTGCTGATGTGCCCTTGCTGGTCGACTTTTGGGCGCCTTGGTGCGGTCCGTGTCTGGCCATGGCACCCGCATTCGCACAGGCTGCAAGCCTACTGGAACCGCAGGCGCATTTGGCTAAAGTCGATACGGAGGCGCAGCCGGAGCTGGCAGGGCGCTTCGGGATTCGCAGCATCCCGACGATGATTCTGTTTCTGCATGGACGCGAACTGGCACGTCAGTCTGGCGCGATGCCAGCACCCGCCATCGTGCAATGGGCACGGCAACATTTGCCCTTGCAACCGGGCTGAGCGCACTCGTATCGCCGTACTGATCAGCCATGACATAAAAAGGGGTGCAAGCGCTTGAATCGCTTGCACCCCTTGTGGTCTGTACCTGATGTGTTAATCAAGATCGCAATGCGCGGACTCAGGAATCGGCTGCCTGAAGACTAAAGCTTGCGGCGTAACCGCTTTCAACTATGCGTTTCTGGATCAGGTCGGTCACTTGCAGATTCCCGGCGATGATCTGGCCATTCTTGAGGCTGTCGGTGCTGCCGCGGTAATCAATACAGCGTCCGCCGGCTTCGCGCACGATCAGCATACCGGCGGCGATGTCCCACGGTTTTACGCCTGCTTCGAAATAGGCATCGACACGACCGCCGGCAACCCACGCCAGATCCAGCGCGGAGGAACCGCTGCGACGGATGTCTTCTGCCTCGTCCAGCATGAGGCGTACAGCCTCCAGTTGCGGCCCCAAACGCTTGCGCTCGCGCGGCGGAAACCCGGTGGCGAGCATCGCGCCTTCCAATTCATTGCGTGCCGTGACACGAAGACGTCGGTCATTGAGGTAGGCGCCGCTGCCGCGACTGGCGGAGAAGATCTCATTGCGGAGCGGATCGTAAATCACCGCATGAATGGGCTCATTGCCCTCAAGAAGACCGATCGAGACACAATAATGCGGGAGCCCACGCAGGTAGTTGCTGGTCCCATCGAGCGGGTCGATCACAAAGGTAAATCGGGCCTCGCCAAAGGCACCACCTTCCTCACCCAGAAATGCATATTTCGGGTACGAACGGCGTAGCTCGCGTATGATTTCCTTCTCGGCCAGTGCATCCACCTCACTGGCATAGTCTTGACGACTCTTCTCAACGATGTTGAGGCCGTCCAGACGTGAGACATGGCGCAAGAGGACGTTGCCTGCGGCGCGCGCGGCCTTGACCATGGTGTTGACCGTGGGCTGGAACATGCGGATACCTGTGTTTCGAAGGTGAGAAAGAGCTGTACATCGCCGAGGCGAGGCAGCCGCGTATTCTAGCAGGTTGATGAGGTGCTGATCGCTCCACCTTCATGCTCTGCGATGGTTTTTTGTTTTGATGAGGCAAATCCTGTGTCCTATGTTGAAGTTCCCAGTGCGGCGGTCTCGATTGTGCTGGTTCGCACCTCGCATCCCGGAAACATTGGTGCCGCGGCCCGCGCCATGCGCACGATGGGGCTGACTCGGCTTTGTCTGGTGGCGCCGAAACAGTTTCCGCACCAGGACGCGACGGCCATGGCGGCCGGTGCCGATGCCGTGTTGGAGCAAGCGGAGCTGTTCGATACCTTGCAAGAAGCCGTTGCTGATTGTCGCTGGGTAATGGGCTGTACCGCGCGTCGCCGCAGCGTAGTGATGGATGAGTTTGCACCGTCAGACGCGGCGGTAAGGATCTGGAACGCCACGGCAAGCGGCCCGGTCGCGCTGGTGTTCGGATGCGAGCGCACGGGTTTGAGCAACGACGAGTTGCAGCACTGTCACGCGGCTGTGCATATTCCCTCGGTGGAAGATTTTAGCTCTCTGAATCTGGCTGCGGCGGTGCAGGTTCTAGCCTGGGAGTTACGGCGGGAGGCGCTGGCGCGAGCTGGTAATACCGACTCAACCGTGGTTCCACCTGCGGATGAGCCACCGGCAACCGCGGCCCAGATGGAAGGCTTGTTCGGACATTTGTCCGACATGCTCGATGACATCGATTTCCACAAGGACCGTGAACCCGAGCGTGTAATGCGGCGTTTGCGCCAACTGTTGCTGCGGGCCCAGCCTGATCAGCGCGAAGTCCGTGTTCTGCGCGGCATCTTTGCCGATACACAGCGCATGGCGCGATTGGCTGGTCGGTGAGTTGGTGTCATCGAGTCCCATCTCTGTGTCGTTTGGCTGCCCCCGCCAAACCATGGAATCAGCTAGGCTTCGCCGATGACCCTAGAACGCACCTCCATCGCGATCCAACTGTTGTGTTGTGCGGTGCTGTGCATTGTGATTCAGAGTGAGTCGCGCGCGCAGACATCGCCAGAGTACACACGCAGCGTGTTGGTATTGGGTCGTGTCAGCGATGATCCTCGGCATCATGCGGATAAAATGCAGCCGATACTGGATTACGTCGTGCCGCGCATGCGCGATGTCGGAATTCGTGAAGGTCGAATTCTGATGGCGCGTGACGCTGTTCAGATGCAAAGTTATCTCCGTCGCCGGCGCGTCGACTGGATCAGCGATACCGCCACCATGGCAATTGAGTACGAGCGTCGTGCCGGGGCTACCTTGTTGTTGGCGACCGAGCGCGGCGGCAGCGATTATCGTTCCGTGTTTTTTACGTGGCGCGGCAGTGGTATCACCTCACTGTCCGAGCTCAAAGGCCACAGTATCGCGTTGCAAAGCACCTATTCGACCAGCAGTTACGTGCTGCCGTCAGCTGAATTGCTGCGCGCAGGTCTCGGCATGGATTTGCTGTTGTCACCCTTGGATCGCCCCGTTCCCGGTCGTGTGGGCTACGTGTTTGCTCGTACTGAGGGCAATATCCAAGCATGGGTAAGGAAAAGACTGGTAGACGCAGGCGCTTTTTCCAATCTCGACTGGGAGAAATTGCGCGCAAGCATGCCGGAGTCGGCCGCGGACTTGGTCGTGTTCCACGAAACACGCGCGGTGCCTCGAGGGGTTGAGGTGGTCGCGCCTGGTTTAGCGCCTGAGGTGCGCGAGCGTTTGCGTGAGGTACTGTTGAACGCAGGCTCAGATCCGACAGCGCAAGAAGCCCTGCGTGCGTTCTTCGATACACAGAGCTTTGTTCCGATCGATGCGCACGTACGTGGCGGTCTGAAATCGCTGAGTGATGATATGGCCTTGATCCGTTCGCATCTGGAATGATGATGAAACTTGGACTGAGCGCGAGATTCTGGATCATCGTGCTGGCAGCAACATTGCTGTGCATGGTGCTGGGATTTTTTGCGTGGCGGCAGCAGGCAACCGGCGTTGATCAACTCGCAGACCTCAGTGGGCAAACCATTCATGAGGCCAGCGTTCGCAGTGAGCAACGCCGCGCGCTAACGATGGCGCAGCTGATCGCCGATTCCCTGATCAACCCGCTCTACTACTTTGATCTGGTTACGATTGGAGAGGTGACCGGGTCGGCACTGGCACAGCCCGATGTCAGCTACGCGCTGGTCTACGACGCCGATGGGCGCATTCTGCATGATGGAACCAGAGGCATCGAACGTTTTGGCCAACGAATGGGTGATGCCTTAGCAGCTGAAGCCATCACGGCCCGCACGCCGGTATTGCAGACCGGTGAAGATGTCATCGACGCGGCAGTTCCAGTGTGGCTTGGGCGTGAGCGTATCGGCGGTGTCAGAATCGGCATTTCGATGCGAACGCCGGCCTTATTCGAGCGCGAAGCGGTCATGGCGGTCGAGCGCCACGGCAAAGCTATTCAAAAGCAGACGATTGGCATCGCGCTTTTGCTAGTTGGCTGTCTGCTGGTGTTGCTGGCCTTCACCGGCCTAGTCATTTCCCGAAACTTGGTGCGCCCGGTGCAGCGTCTGGCCGAGGCTGCACGTCGCATCGCGCAAGGCGATTATCAAGTAGACGTACCGGCGTCTGGACGGCACGACGAAATCGGGGAGCTGGAATACGCCTTCGCCCGTATGCGTGAAAGCGTGGAACAGCACGACAAGGATATTCGCCGGATTGCTTACGGCGACAGTTTGACCGGGTTTCCCAATCGTGCGGCTTTTCGTGAAACCCTCAATCTGCGGGTAGAAGTTGCCAGTCGTATGGGGACACAGTTGGCGCTGCTGTTCATCGACTTGGACGACTTCAAGCGCATCAACGACACGCTTGGGCATGACGCAGGCGACGAAGCCCTGATAGCGTTCGGCGCACGAATTCGCCGTGCCGCTGAGATGTTCATGCCAGGGCAAGTCGACCTCGCGCGCTTCGGTGGCGACGAGTTTGTCGCGATCCTTTCCGGCCAGGTTGTGGAAGAGCCGGCGGCGCGATTGGCTCATGCGCTGCTCGCTGAGTTGCGCCATCCGCTCAGTTTGGGTGGGCAGTCGATCGTGCTCGCGGCATCGATCGGGATCACCGTCTATCCACGCGATGGCGATGCGCCCACTATCTTGCTGAAAAATGCCGACATTGCGATGTATCGCGCCAAGTTCGATGGCAAGAACTGCTTTCGCTTTTATACCCAGGCGATGGAAACGGAGATGGGCCAGCAGCTTCAGTTGGAGCAGGATCTCCGGCTGGCTCTGGAGCGAAAGGAATTCTCGGTGCTGTATCAACCGATACTTTCAACCTTCCAGCGCAAAATAATCGGCGCCGAGGCTTTGGTGCGTTGGCATCATCCGCAACGTGGCGTGATGATGCCGGATCAGTTCCTTCCGGTCGCAGAAGAGAGCGGCTTGATCAGCGAGATCGGCCGCTTCGTGCTCAGAACCGCGTGTCAGGAGGCCGCTTCCTGGACGGGGGCGGGCAGGGACTGCTTTGTTTCGGTCAACGTGTCGTCGCGGCAACTGAAGCGTGGCGACCTGCCCGATGTCGTAGAGCAGGCTCTGCATCAAAGTAGCTTGCCAGCACAACGCCTGCACCTTGAGTTGACGGAAACCACCGTATTCGGCAACGAAACTGAGGCCATTGCCGCATCGCGACGACTGCGCGCGTCGGGTGTCAAATTCTGGTTGGACGACTTCGGCACCGGCTCGTCCGGTCTCAGCCATCTGCGCAGAGTGCCGGTTGATGGCGTAAAGATTGACCGCAGCTTTGTCGACGACATGCTTGAAGATCCCGACGCCAGCGCCTTGACCGCGGCGATCATCGCGATGGCGCATTCGCTCGGCGTAGTCGTCACCGCCGAAGGCGTTGAGACCGAAGGTCAATACGAGGCGCTTAGAGCGCGAGGTTGTGACAATGTGCAGGGCTTCCTGCTGGGACGGCCCATAAGCAATGCGGGTTTGGCTGCTCAGTTCGCGGCGGCGATTTGATAGATCTACCGATTCACGCCGCTGGCAATGCGTAGTAGAAACCGTTTGGCTGCTGCCCAAGCTGAAGCGGAATCCCATAAAGAGCGCTCAGCGTGTCCGCGTTCAACACGTCCTGTGGGTGTCCTTGACTGAACACGCGACCCGCGCGCATGAGGATGGTTTGCTTGATTTCCGGCAGGATTTCTTCCAAATGATGGGTAACAAGAACCAGCGTCACGCCCTGGTGGGTCAGTTCGCGCAACAGATCGAGCAATTGGCGGCGTGCGGCGATATCGAGGCCGGTTGACGGCTCGTCTAGTATCAATGCCTGCGGCTGGTGCACCAGAGCGCGGGCGATCAAAGCCCGTCGTGCCTCTCCGGCCGACAGAGTATCCAGCGTGCGATGCCGCAGATGGCTCATTTGCATCTGTTCCAACATCTGCTGGGCCCTTTCGCGCATCGCGGTCGTCACAGCGCGGTGCGAAGGAAGGCCGCTGGTGCCCCAGAAGCCTGATAGCACTGTGTCTTCTACATCCAGACCCTTCAGTCGCCCCAGTTCTTCGGACAGGCTGGCTGATACCACGCCCAAATGTGTGCGTAATTCGGAAACATCCCAACGAGCCTGACCAAAAACGCGCGCCGGTACTCGCCCCTCGGGCCGCGCAAGGGGATACAAACTGCGGTCGATCAGCCGGACAAAGGTGGATTTGCCGCACCCGTTGGGCCCAAGAATGACGGTGTGCTGTCCTAAGCCGATGCGCAAGCTGACATCCTGAAGGGCCGGCTGGCCGGCGCGCATGACGGTTGCACGTTCCAATTCAATCAAGGCTTCTGGATAGAGATCGGGTGGCATCAGTAGTATTTGGCCGAGCGAAAGAGAGGCTGGCGTCACAGAGAGCATGACTTTGGACGCTTTGCGTGATGAGTCACATGCCCTAAAGTCGAAGGGTTAATGACCTTTCAGGATTGTCCGCATGTTCTACACGACCCGCAAACCGCTTGTGCTTGCATTGGCCTCTGCACTGTCCTTGATGGCGTGTCAGCCAGCCTCACAGGAATCAGCTGCGCCGGTATCCGCTTCGTCGACCACCACGACCGCAGCGACAACTCCCGGCATGACGATCGATCTTGGCGCTCTGTCGACCAAGGAAATACGTTTCAACGCGTCCGACCTAGACTCAAGCGTTCCGGCCTGCACTGACTTGAATCGCTACGTTAACAGCACGTGGCTGGCCGCTAACCCGGTGCCGTCCGATCGCACTACATGGGGCAGTTTCGAGACCTTGGTCGAGCGTTCGCTGGAAGTCCAGCGCAAACTGACCGAGGCCGCCGCGGCTGATACGGCCGCCACTGGAAGCGAAAAGCTGGTCGGTGATTTTTACGCGTCTGGCATGGATGAGGCGGCCATTGAAAAGGCTGGTGCAGCACCATTGCAACCGATCCTGTCGCAGATTGGCGCGATTCAGACTCCCGCCGACATTGCGGCCTATCTGCGCGACTCCGCTGCCGCAGGCCGGATGTCTTTGTTCTACGTGTACGGCAACGCTGATTATCGCGACTCCGACAACGTCATTGCCTACGCCGGTCAAGGCGGCTTGTCACTACCCGAGCGAGCCTACTATCTGGAGGATCGCGAGGATTACAGCAAGGCGCGCGAGGCTCTGAGTGCCCACGTCGCGGCTCTGTTCGAATTGGCTGGTGACTCTGCTGAAGACGCCGCACGCCAAGCGGAAGCCGTGTTGCGCTTTGAAACTCGGCTGGCTCAGGCATCGACGCCGCGAGTGGAATTGCGTGATCCAAGCAAGCGATATGTGCCGACCACGATTGAGCAAGCCGATGCGCTGACACCCTTGTTCCCGTGGGGTCCGTTCTTCGATGCGATCGAGGTTGAGCGCCCGCCGATGTTCTCATTGGCAATGCAGGACTTCTTCCGTGAAGTCAACGCGATGTTGACCGAGGTATCGATTGAAGATTGGCAGACTTATCTGAGTTTTCATGAAATCGACAATGCCGCGCCTTATCTGAGCGCAGCGTTTGCTCAGCAGGGTTTTTCCTTCCACGATCAGGCCCTGCGCGGCCAAGTTGAGCAAGCGCCACGCTGGAAGCGGACCATGGACGCACTCAACGGCTCGGTTGGAGACGCGCTCGGTCAGCTCTATGTCGATGCGGTGTTCCCGCCGGAATCCAAAACCAAGATGGAAGCCATGGTTGGCAATCTGGCCGAGGCTCTGAAAACACGCATCCAAGGTCTGGAATGGATGGGTGATGAAACCAAGCAGAAGGCGTTGGAGAAGTGGGCCAGCTTTACGCCCAAGATCGGCTATCCCGACAAGTGGCGCGACTGGAACGGACTCAATTTCGATCGGGGTAACTATGCCGGTAATGTCTTGGCGGCGCGTGCCTTCAATGCACGCTACAACTTCTCCAAGATCGGCAAGCCAGTGGATCGCAGCCTGTGGTTTATGACGCCGCAGACGGTCAATGCCTACTACAACGCGACCCAAAACGAGATCGTGTTCCCGGCTGGTATTTTGCAGCCACCGTTTTTTGATCCCAATGCGGATGACGCCTTGAACTATGGCGGCATCGTGGCGGTGATTGGGCACGAAATGATCCATGGTTATGACGATCAGGGCAGCAAGTTTGACGCCAAGGGCAACTTCGACAACTGGTGGACCGATGCGGATCGCGCCGGTTTCGAAGCGCGCACTGGCAAACTGGTCGAGCAGTTCGATGCCTATGAATCCATAGATGGTATTCACGTCAATGGCACCTTGACGCTAGGAGAAAACATCGCCGACCTGGGCGGCCTTTCGACTGCATACGATGCCTTGAAGGCGGCGCAGGGCGAGGGTTTTGTCGATCCCATGATCGACGGATTCACCCAGGAACAGCGCTTCTTCATGAACTGGGCCACGGTCTGGCGCCGCAACTTCACCGACAACGAACTCAAAGTGCGTTTGAACACCGACTCACATTCGCCCGCGTCCTTCCGTGCCATCGGCGCGCCCTCGAACATGGACACGTTCGCACGCGCATTCGAGTGCAAGCCGGGTGATGCAATGGTTCGACCGGACGATGTAAAGGTTGTCATCTGGTAGTTCAATGGGCTTAGCGCACCCTTTAGTGGTGCCGTTCGCAGCGTAAATGACAAACCCCGGTCGCTCTTGCGCCGGGGTTTGTCATTGGGTGTGTCGGTGCGCAATGGGCAGCTTGTCCGGTAAAAGCACCATGGGAATGCTGGGGCAGGGACCGGCTATCGCATGGATGCGTGCTTTTCCTGAAGGATTCCCGTGTCCTGTGTCACTCAATCCACATCGTCTGAGGCGCAAGGTCAGGTAAGCTTTGATGATGCTATTTCTTGCTTCCCAATCACCTCGAAGACGACAACTGCTGGCGTTGCTCGGCTACGACTTTGAGACGCTCACGGTGGATGTTCCGGAGCAGCGCGTCGCGGATGAATCGCCTAGCCAATACGTCTCGCGCGTTGCACGCCAGAAGGCGTTGGCGGGCTTGGCATCGCTCGCTGGACGCGCGGATGCTGTCGTGCTGGGTGCCGATACCGAGGTCGTGTTCGAAGGCCGTGTGTTTGGCAAGCCCGATAACCCCGCAGCCGCGGTCGAAATGTTGCATTGCCTGTCCGATCAGACCCACGAGGTGATATCAGTGCTGTGGTTGGTCTCCGGCCAGCATCAGGCCTCGGCCATCTGCCGCAGTCGGGTCAGTTTTACCACGCTGTCCGAGGCGCAGATCGCCGATTACATTCGCAGTGGTGAGCCCTTTGGAAAGGCTGGCGCTTATGCGATCCAAGGCCGTGGCGGCGCGTTTGTCGCACACCTGTCCGGAAGTCACTCGGGCGTCATGGGGCTACCGATGTACGAAACTGACCGACTGCTGTCCGATTTCGGTCTTAAGCCAGTTTCTGCGGGTGCTGTATGACATTGTTTGACCCACCTGTGCGCGGAGAGTAATCGAGATGTCCGAGGAGATACTGATCAATGTCACTCCCCGCGAAACCCGTGTTGCCTTGGTTGAAAATGGCATCTTGCAGGAAGTCTTGATCGAGCGCGCCAGCCGCCGCGGTTATGTCGGGAATATCTATAAAGGTCGGGTGGTGCGAGTGATGCCGGGCATGCAGGCAGCGTTCGTCGACATTGGCCTAGACCGTGCCGCCTTTCTGCATGCGTCGGACATTCTGCAACCCATGACGAGCGATGTCGGTGAGGGCGAGGGCGCGACTGCGCCGGTAGTGGTCAGTACACCCGCCATCGGCGAACTCTTGCGAGAGGGTCAAGATCTGGTTGTTCAAGTGGTAAAGGACCCCATCGGTAGCAAGGGCGCGCGCTTAACCACGCAGCTGAGTATTCCCTCGCGCTATCTGGTGCTGCTGCCTTATGGCCGGGTTCTGGGGGTGTCGGCGAGGATCGAAGACGAGCAGGAGCGAGCGCGTCTCAAAGGCTTGATAGCCGAACTGAGTCAGGATGCGCCATCGGGCTATATCGTGCGCACTAACGCGGAAGGTCAAAGTGTAGATTCCTTGGCCAAGGATGTGGCCTATCTATCCAGAGTCTGGAACGCGGTGCGCGGCGGCATGAATGATGCTGCCGTCGGCGTTTGCGTGTACGAGGACCTGTCGCTGCCCTTGCGCTGCATGCGCGACTACATGCGCGACCACGTCGAAAAGGTGCGTGTGGATTCCCGCGAAACCTTCGAGCGCCTCACACGCTTTGTTGACAAGTTCATCCCCGAGTTGGTTGAGCGGGTCGAGCATTACGGTGGTGAGCGACCGATCTTCGATCTCTATGGGGTCGAGGATGAAATCCTGCGGGCAATGCAGAAGGAAGTGCCGCTGAAATCCGGTGGCTATCTTGTCATTGACCAGACGGAGGCCATGACTACGGTGGACGTGAATACCGGGGCGTATCTTGGTCACCGCAACCTTGAAGAAACAGTGTTTCGTACGAACTTGGAAGCGGCTCAAGCCGTGGCGCGGCAACTTCGTCTGCGCAATCTGGGCGGGATCATCATCATTGATTTCATCGACATGCAGGATGCCGAACATCGTCGTCAGGTATTGCGATTGTTGGAAAAGTCACTGGCACACGATCATGCCCGCTCCACCGTGTATGAGTTCTCACCCTTGAGCTTGGTTGAGATGACCCGTAAGCGCACCACTGACAGCCTTGAGCGGCAGTTGTGTGAGCCATGTCCGACGTGCAGCGGACGCGGCAGCATTAAGACCACTGAGACCGTCTGCTACGAAATCTTCCGCGAGATCACGCGCGCGGTACGCCAATTCGAAGCGGAAAAGTTGCTGGTTCTGGCGTCGCCGAATGTGGTCAACAAGATATTGGAAGAAGAATCTACGGCGGTCGCGGAGTTGGAAGAATTTATTGGCAAGACGATTCGCTTCCAGTCCGACGATCAATATGCGCAAGAGCAATACGACGTTGTGCTGCTTTGACGGCAGTTCATCCATGACGACGCGGGTCACGAAGTGAGCACGCAGGCAAGTAGATGGCGACGCGGGCTGCGACGCCTGCGGCGCTGGCTGGGCTTGGGCGTGATCACGCTCCTCATCGTGATGGCACTTTGCGTTGCCGTTGCGAGTCAGCTTCTACCTTTGCTGGCGCGTCACCCGGATGCGGTGGCGCATTGGCTTTCCAGACAGATCGAGGCGCCAGTCAATTTGACTGCACTTGAGGCGCGTTGGAATCGCGGCGGGCCAGAGTTGTCGTTGACCGGTTTGCGGATTGGCCATGCACCGGAGGTGCTGGATATCGGCCATGCGCGATTGCAGATCAATGTTTATTCCGGTGTCTGGCCTAGTACCGCGTTGATGGAACTGCGCTTGACCGGCCCCGAGTTGGAGCTACGCCGATCCGATGACGGACGCTGGCGTCTGGATGGTTTCGGGAGTGGGCCTGCCACGACCGCAGGCACGTCGCAATTTGAACAGATCGGTCGGTTTGGCGCGATTGACGTGATTGATGCACGTCTGCGCGTACATGATGCGCTCGCCGAACGCGAGTTCGAATTGTCGCGGGTCACTGCCCGAATCCAGCGTGATCACGGGCGGCTCAAGGTCGGCGCGCTGCTGCATGCGAAGCAGGGTGTGCCGTTGCGATTCGCCGCCGATCTCGCGCCTGACCTTAAGGACGGCACCGCGTACTTCGAGGGTGTTGGGCAAGATTGGGCGGCGTGGCTGCAGGGCCTGCGTGCAAACGGGATAAGCGTGACGCATGCGCGCGGCGACGTGCGGGCGTGGGTCGATTTGGCGGCGGGTGCGCTCCAGAATGCACAACTCGAAGTCAGTCTCGAATCGACCGAATTAGCTGGGGTGGGCGAAGTCGATGACCCAGATGTTCAGGTCGAGGTGCGTCGCCTGTCTTTGCCAGCCATGACGCTTTCGGCACAGCTTAAAAATGAAGGGGGTGGCGACTGGTCTTTGTTCATCCCGCGCTGGCAGGTCACGCGAAAGGCCGACAGCGCCGATGGCATGGCCGCTGCATCGCTGGATGTTATTCGTGATGGGAATTTTGGCTGGAGTACAACGGGTTTATTGCGGGCGCACGTTGAGCAAATCGAGCTCCAGCCATTACTGCCATTGGCTCGCTTGCTGCCACAACTGCCGCCGGCCGTCGCGGATTGGCTCAATACGGCCCAGCCACATGGCGGCCTGCGCGCACTCGAGATGATCTGGTCGAATGTGGATCGTTTCAGCTTTCAAGCTCAAGCGCACGATCTCGGCTGGAACCCGTATCCGGGCATTCCGTCAGTAGCGGGAATTTCCGGCAGTTTGGATGGCGACAGCACGGCGATGCGGCTCCAATTGACGTCGAATCGTTGGACAGTGCAAGTTCCTGGTGTCTTTCGTGAGCCGTTCAAGCCTGAAGTCGACGGAGAGATCGTGGTGTTTCGTCCTGATCAAGGCTGGCGCATCGATTCGCCGGGCTTACACATGGTCGAAGACGATTACGACATCCACGTGGCGGGTGGTGCTGAGTGGGTGCCTGCGGAAGGCGTGCTCCTGGATCTGCGTGCGGATGTGGCGGAATCTCCGATCGAAGTGGCCAAGCGTTTCTGGCCGGTCAATGTGATGCCGCAGCCTGTAGTGAACTGGTTAGATAGGGCGTTGAACGAGGGCAAGGTCGCGCACGGTGCTGCACTCGTGCGTGGCAACGTGGCGGACTGGCCATTTCGTCACCATGAAGGGCGTTTTGAGGCGGAGGCGGTGCTGGCTGACGCCCGCATTCGCTATGACGCACATTGGCCCGATGGTCATGGCATTTCCGGCGTCGCCCGATTTATCAACGAAGGCATGGAAGTTGATTTGAGTGGCGGCGTGCTGGGCGCTAGTGTGCGCTGGGCGCGGGGTGGCATCGCTGACTTCGGCGATGCAGAACTGCTTTTGGACATTGCCGGAGCGGGTACCGGGCCCGAACTTCTGGCTGTATTGCGCGCCAGTCCGTTGCAGGATTCCTATGGCAGTTATCTGCAAGGTCTGAGCTTAGGTGGGCGCGGATCCGTCGTGCTGAAGCTCCATGTGCCATTGGAAAAGCACCTCGGCGCGCCGGGTGTGGATGGCCATGTGGATATCGAACGGATGAATCTCGACGATACGACATGGGGCTTGGCTTTCGAGGCTGCGAGTGGACGCGTTCGGTTTTCTGATGGAGGCTTTTCCGCGGACGAACTGAACGTCGGTTTTGGCGGAAGTTTGGCGGCCCTCAGCATTGCCGTCGGGGATTTTACGTCACGTCGAGAGCATTTAGCGGAAGCCAGCTTGCGCGGTCGCTTTAACGCAGCCGCTCTGATCCAGTCGAGCGAGCACAGTGTCTGGTTAAAACCTTGGTTTGATGGTGAATCTGACTGGACCTTGCAATTGACGGTGCCGCAAGAGCAGCTTGGCCGCCGCACGCCACCAATGCTGCGGGTCCGCTCTGATCTCGTTGGCACCGCCATCACCTTGCCGGCTCCGCTGCGCAAAGCCGCATCGGATCGCTTGCGGCTAGATCTGCGCCTTGGCTTACCGTTGGAGTCATCTGAATTGGATGTTCGCCTCGGCAGCCTGTTGCACCTGCGCGGTCAGTTAGACGACGACGAAGGCTTTACGGGTTTTGCAGCGTTTGGCGATGTGCCCGATCCCGCCATTCCAGTGCGTGGTCTGCATGTGGCTGGCCAGATCCCCGTTCTCGATGTTGCCGCCTGGGGTTCGGCGGTCGGTGATACGAGTGGAGCCGCAAAAATGCATCTCGCCTCGGCCGACTTGTTTGCAGGCGAACTGAACATACTCGGCCGCCGTTTTCGCGAGACCGGCATCACCATGCAACGAGACGACGCGCAGCTCACGCTCGGCTTCAGCGGCGAAACCTTGGATGGAAAGTTGCTCATTCCGGTGGACGGCTTGTTGCAAAAAGGCGTTACGGGGCACTTCAAACGACTGCACTGGCCCGAATCCGATGATGAGGCTCCGGGCGAAGAGAAGGTTGACGTGCCCGGCATCGTCCCATCAGCCATTCCGCCGCTTCACCTGGAATCCGAAGACACCCGCTTCGCGGACGCCCGGCTGGGAAGTCTCTGGCTGGAAAGTTGGCCAACACGGGATGGCATGCATGTGGAGCGTCTGGACACTCACTCGGATGCCTTTGATCTCAAAGCCAAAGGTGATTGGACGATCGGTCCGGACGGTGAGCAAAGCGCGCTGAATCTGGATTATTCCGCCCATGACGCCGGTGACCTGCTCGAGGCGCTGGGATTCTCGCGCCTTATCGAAGGTGGGGCCACTCACGGGCACTTGCAGTTGACCTGGCCCGGAGCACCCGGAGCCTTTGAATGGGCTGGAGCTGTCGGCCAACTCGACGTCAACATCAGTCAAGGTCGTTTGCTGGAAGTGGAGCCGGGTGCGGGACGTTTGTTCGGCTTGTTGTCCTTGGCTGAGATTCCGCGTCGTTTGGCGCTGGATTTTAGCGACTTCTTCAAATCCGGCTTTGCTTTCAACCAAATGACAGGCACCTTTGATATTCGCAAGGGCGATGCCTTTACTCAAGGATTTCGCATTGAAGCGCCCTCAGCGGGCATCCGACTCAGTGGTCGCACCGGGCTAAAGGCGCGCGATTACGACCAGACTTTGGAAGTGCTGCCCAAAGCGGGCAGTGTGTTGCCGGCGATCGGCGCCATCGCCGGCGGCCCTGCTGGAGCCGCGGTGGGTGCGGTCGCCCAAGCTATTTTCCGTGAGCCATTGAGACAAATGACAAGAGCCGCATACCGCATCACTGGCACCTGGGCCGAGCCCAAAGTCGAACCACTTGAACGACTACCGGAAGGCAGTGAAGACACGCGCTGAAACCTCGCGTTAGCGGTTATGCAGGCTTGATATGGCATCATTTTTGACCGCTGATATCGAGTGAGTGCTATCACCTGATCATGGAGGAAGTCTCATCGATGCGTTAACCGCTTTCATCTTCGCAATCTTGATGATGCTGCTTAATGGCGGCGTCCTCGGCCTTGTGCGCAAGGAGTTGCCGAATGCACTGCAGGCGGCTGCAGACAGTTGGCGAATTGCCACCTTGCTGGTGGCGTGCGGAATGATTATTTTTATCGTGCAGCAAGGCTATGACGCTTGGTTTATGCGGCCTTCGGCGAATGCACTTTTAACGCTGGGCCTTACGCTCTACGGCCGCGCGCTGCGGCGTTTCTACTGCTTGGCGGACCGGTATTGGGTGCTTTCCTTGACCTTGCTGACCGCGGTGGGTGTGCTCTGGTTTGATGTGGTGATGCCGAGCGCGATCGGGCGCATTGTCGTTGCAAGCCTCTGCTGGCTGTTCATCATGGGCGACACCATGCGAATGTTACTGCCGAGGTGCCGCGACCAGGTGACCAGCCATCGCGTCATGGTGTTCATCTACTTGGTCGTAACGCTGTTTACTGCGGCGCGCATCGCGTGGCTGATGTCGCTCTCCGATACCGGAGGCTCGCCGCTTGATACCGGCTTACTGGTGAATGTGCTGACGCCCTTGGTGTTGAGTGTATTGCCGGTGATCGGGACGACGGTCTTCCTACTGATGTGCTCTGATCGCATCCGGCGTGACTGGGAGGTGGCCGCCGCAACAGACTATTTGACCGGACTGCTGAATCGGCGCGCTTTTGCCGAGACTGGCGAACGCCTCTTGCGGGCCTCCCGCGAGACCAAAGCAGAGTTGAGTCTGGCGGTTTTGGATATCGATTATTTCAAGCGGATTAACGATCAGTACGGTCATGACGTCGGTGATGAGGCCTTGCTTCATGTAGCGGTTCTGCTGCGCAAGGTGGCCCGTGCCGATGACATGATCGTACGTCAGGGCGGCGAAGAGTTTGTGATCATGCTGGTCGGTTCGGACAAAAACGAGTCTTATCAACGCATGGAAGACCTGCGCGCGATTTTCACTGAACGCGCCTTTGTCAGTGGCGAGCACACGGTGCCGCTCACCGTGTCCATCGGACTGACGTGGCGCGATGAGCAAGACTCACGTGTTCAGCAGATGCTGCACCGTGCCGATGCGGCGTTGTATCGCGCCAAGAAAGGCGGACGCAATCGGGTCGAAATAGCCGACCCAGAGCAGACCCGTGAATGATGGCCGCAAGCGCGCGATGGTGACTGCCACTAATCGCCTCGTGCGAGAGGTTAGAGCGAGGTTTCCGGCCCCATCATGTGCGCACTAGCGCACCTGCCCCCTACGAGAACTGTGAGCGGCGGCGGTAGTGGTCTTGAGCATGCGGGCTGGATTGGCGTGCATGGAAAAAACAGGATGCGACTGCTCGTTGTTGTGGATTCGCCAAATCTGGGTCACGACCTGCGTGAAGCCTCGATACGCGACGGTCACACGTTGGATTTGGCAGCGGATGGTGTGCATCGTCACGGTGGTTTAGGGCTGGCACTGGCAATCGGTGTGGCCGAGTTGCTTGGCCTGCATTTGGATTCCCGGCTGGATGAAAACGGAAAGCTGTGGGCTGAGTTGCGGGGATTGCGTCCGATCTGAACGCTTTGCGGCTTTCTTAAGCCCGTTCAAAGCCACCCCCCTATACTTAGTACTAATATTTCGCTCACAAGGGATCCTATGCGCCATTTGCTGATAATCAGCATTCTGCTGCTGTTCGTCACAGCCCCGGTTGCGGCCCAGCCCCAGATCAAGCTTACTACCACGCAACGCACCGCCATGGGCATCGAAGTCGATGCGATACAGCCGGCTGAAGATGTGCCGTTGGATGGCTTGTCGGCGACAGTGCGTGCGCCTTTACAGGAGAGCGCGGTGGTGACTGCGCCGTTAGCCGGCACCATCGTGGAAATTCTGGCCCGCGAAGGTGAGTTGGTGCGCCGTGGACAAACTCTTGCGCGCATCCAAAGCCGCGAAGCAATGAGCTTGGCTGCTGATTTAACGGCTGCGCGAGGGGAATTGGATGTCGCGAGAGCGCAAGCCACCCGGGATCAGCAGTTGCTCGACGAGGGCATCATTCCTGCCTCGCGTGCGCAGGCGACGATCGCACACCGTGACGCCGCCGCTGCGCGGTTTCAGGAACTCCAAGCGGTCCGCTCTATGGCCCCTCAGGCCACAGGCGCGACACCAGGCACCTATGAATTACGGGCACCGATCGACGGACGCGTGATTGAACGCAGTCTGCGACTGGGCGAGCCTATCGACGCGCTGGCCAAGGCCTTCGTCGTCGCCGAACCCGGTCGCGTGATGCTGGAAATACAGGTTCCGTCCCGTTATGCCGGGCAAGTGCGGCCAGGCATGCGCATACGCGCTGGGGATGGGGCGACCGGCATTCTCAATGAAATTGGTGTGGCCTTGGATCATGCGAGCCAGACGGTGCTGGTGCGCGCCAACATGGAATCTGAGGCCCTGTTGCCAGGCCAGCAGATTAGCGCGACGCTACTGCTGCCCGCACCTGACGGCGCGTGGATACTGCCGTCAGCGGCAGTCGCTGAGCACGAGGGTGAGCGTTTCGTGTTTGTTGAGCAGACAAGCGGCTTCGAGCCGGTTTCGGTGACCGTGTTGGCGCAGACCGGTGACGGTCAAAGCGTGGTGGCTGGACTACTGAGCGCGCACGATCGCGTGGTGGTGGTTGGCACAGGTGCGCTCAAGGCCATGCTGGCAGCGGGGGAATAACATGCTGCAACGCCTGATCGGTTTCTCGCTGTCGCAGCGCCTGCTGATGATCCTCGGCGCGCTGGCCATTGCAGGTGCTGGCGTCTTCGCCTATCTGGCTTTGCCTATCGATGCGTACCCGAATATCGCCCCGACCCAGGTCAAGCTGATCTTGAAGGCACCCGGCATGACACCGGAAGAGGTGGAGACCCGTGTAGTGGTCCCGCTGGAAATGGAGTTGCTGGGTATCCAGCACGCGAACATTCTGCGATCGATCTCCAAGTACGCCCTTGCTGACATTACCCTAGATTTCGACGAGGGGACCGATATCTATTGGGCACGCCAGCAGGTATCGGAGCGCTTTGGCGCCGCCGCCGGCGATCTGCCGGATGACGTTAGCGGTGGTCTGGCGCCCATTGCTACGCCGCTGTCGGATATGTTCATGTTCACCATTGAGGGAGGCGGATTGAGCCTTGCTGAACGGCGTACGCTATTGGATTGGACGATCCGACCTGCGCTGCGCACGATTCCCGGCGTTGCCGACCTCAACGCGTTAGGCGGCAAAGTACGTACGTTTCTTGTGACGCCGGATCGAGCTCGACTGACAGCCGCGGGACTGAACTTTCGCGACGTCGTCGACGCAGTCGAGCGCAACAACCGCAACGACGGCTCGGGACGTTTGCGTGACGGTGATGACGTGCTGATCGTGCGCGCCGAGGGCGCAGTTGCCACCTTGGACGATCTGCGTGGCGTGATAGTGGCCACGCGTGATGGTTTGCCGCTGCGCATCGATGATTTGGCCGAGGTCAGTTACGGCAGTCTGACCCGGTACGGTGCAGTGACGCGCGATGGTGTAGGCGAGGCAGTCGAGGGGCTGGTGGTGGGCCTGCGCGGCGCAGATGCATCCAAGTTGGTTGACGCCGTGCGTGCACGCTTGACCGAACTGGAATCAGCGCTGCCTAAGGACGCTCGTATCGAAGTCTTTTATGACCGCGGCGCGTTGATCGAGCGTGCCGTTGGCACCGTGCGCAGCGCGCTGCTGGAGGCCACGGTGCTGGTGGTGATCCTGTTACTGCTCTTTCTCGGCGACGTACGCGCCGCGCTAGTGGTGTCGATTACCCTGCCGCTGGCGGTGTTGATGGCGTTCCTGATGATGCACGTGTTCGGCCTCAGCGCGAACCTGATGAGTCTGGGCGGGTTGGCTATCGCCATCGGCCTCTTGGTGGATGCGGCGGTGGTGGTCGTGGAGAACACCGTCAGTCATCTGGTTCCAGAGGAGGGCGCTGCCGAATTGCCGAAGTTGCATCGAATTTATCGCGCAGTTGGCGAGGTGGCGCGGCCTGTAGTCGCGGGTATCGTCATCATCTGTCTGGTGTTTATGCCGCTGCTGACTCTGCAGGGGCTGGAGGGTAAGCTGTTCGCACCGGTGGCGCTGACCATAATTTTCGCTCTGGCCGCCTCGCTGCTGCTGTCAATGACGGTGGTACCCGTGCTGTGCTCGATGCTGCTGTCCGAGCGTTCGCACAAAGAACCGTGGCTGATGGGCTGGATTGCACGCGGTTACCGGCCGCTGCTGAACTGGTCGCTGGGGCACGCCCGCTGGATGGGTCTGATCGCCGGTGTCGTACTGGCAGTTGGTGCGCTGGCCTACGTGGCGACCGGCAAGACGTTCATGCCGGTCATGGATGAGGGCGATTTGCTGATTCAACTGGTCAAACAGCCGTCGATCAGTCTGGATGCCTCGATCCAACAAGATCTGGCCATCGAGCGTGCGATCATGGCGCGTGTGCCCGAAGTTGAGCATGTGGTCTCGCGACTGGGTTCGGACGAACTGGGTTTGGACCCAATGGGTCTAGATGAGTCCGACATGTTCTTGCAGCTCAAGCCGAAGAAAGAGTGGCGGGTGAAGGACAAGGTATGGCTGGAGGAGCAGTTGCGCGAGGTCATGGAGGACTTCCCTGGCATCGAGTACGGCTTTACCCAGCCCATCCAGATGCGTGTGTCGGAGATGCTCACAGGCAGCCGCGGTGACATTGCGGTGAAGGTGTTTGGCCCGGATCTCGGCACCCTCAATCAGATCGCCAATCGCATCGCCGCTATAATCGAACAGACTAACGGCAGTCAGGACGTGATCGCGCAGACTCAGGAGGGCGTGCGCTACCTGAGTGTGCGCATTGATCGACAAGCGGCCGGCCGTTATGGCTTGGACGTGGCTGCAGTGCAGGACGAGCTACGCGGTCAACTTGAGGGCACGCTTGCGGGTACGGTGCTCGAGCAGCAGCGACGTGTGCCGGTACTGATACGCGGTGAGACCCGTCTGGCCGACACGCAATCCCTGTTCGAGCGTATCAGCCTGCCCATCGGCGACGGCAATCAGGTGTCGCTGGACCGCATTGCACAACTGGAGGCGACCACCGGCCCTGTACAGATCCATCGAGAGAACAGCTCCCGTTTCGCGTTGGTGCAAGCTGATGTGGCCGGCCGTGATCTGGTTGGCTTCGTCGACGAGGTGAGTGCCGCGGTCGAAGCCGACATTCACCTGCCGGCTGGCTACAGCGTGACTTGGGGCGGCCAGTTCGAGAACCAGCAGCGCGCCGCTGCACGCCTGGCTCTGGTGATCCCTGTGTCGTTGGCGTTGATCTTCCTCGTGCTGTTCCTTGCTTTTGGTTCAATCCGCCAAGCGGTGTTGATCCTGTTCAACGTGCCATTCGCGATGGTCGGCGGCATCGTCGGATTGTGGATTTCTGGTCAGTACATGTCGGTGCCGGCCTCAGTGGGTTTCATCGCGCTGCTCGGGATTGCCGTGCTCAACGGCCTGGTGCTGGTGTCTTACTTCAACCAGCTTCGCGCCACCGGGATGCCAATGGATCGAGTCGTCAGTGAGGGCGCGATGCGCCGTCTGCGTCCGGTGATGATGACTGCGTCGATAGCAGCGCTTGCCCTAGTGCCGCTGCTGTTTGCCAGTGGTCCAGGATCTGAGGTGCAGAAGCCGTTGGCGATCGTGGTGATCAGTGGCTTAGTGACGAGCACCGCGCTGACCCTGTTGTTGTTGCCGACACTGTTTCGCCGCTTTGGCGAGGCTGCGCGGACAAGGAGTAAATGATGAATCTCTCACTAAAGCGACTGACCGTATTGACGCCTCGTGACCTCGAGGACGCCGTGTTGCAAGTCTTGTTGGAGATACAGCCGCCGGTACCGGGGTTCACCGTCATGCACGTGTCGGGGCACGGCGAGCGTTTCGATGACACTACCGTGCGAGAAAAAGTTCACGGTCGCGTCGGTCGCGTCATGATATGGCTGGTGCTGCCCGCTGAAGACGTGGAGCGCGTGCTGGCACGACTGCGCGAGCGGATTGAGAATCCGGACGTCGTCTGGTGGCTGGAGCCGGTCGAGGCGATGGGGAGGCTGGCATGAAGCGTTGGATGGCCGTTTTGGCTGTGATGATCATGTTTCCCGTCGCACTCGCTGCACAGGCGCGGATTCCTTCGTCCTCGGCGCTACCGTTGCCAGCAGAAGAACTGGTGTTGCCGGCGATCGAGCGCATGCCTGAAATACAGGTCGCCGCTGCGGCACTGGCGCGTGCCGAGGCGGATGCGCGCCTGCGTAACGTGGGTGCGCACGAAACGACGTTGACGCTGATGCCGCAACGCCGCCGCATTCGAGGCGATGCTAGTTACAGTGAGTGGGAGGTTGATCTGAGCCGCCCCGTGCGTTGGCCACACAAGGCGCGCTTAGATCGCGAGATCGGTGCCTCCGGTGTTGAGGCGGCGCAACTCATGTTGGCCGACGCCCATCATGCCGGTGCACTGGATCTTCTGATGCTTTGGTCGAATTGGCAACGAGCGCGTGTCGTGGCTGTGCAGTTCAGTGCTCAGGTGATGACCTGGGAGCGCGACCACCAAGCGATTGCCCGCCGCGTAGAACTGGGTGATGCTGCGCATCGCGACTTGGTAGCAGCCGAGGCTGCGCTTGCGCAGGCACGTGCGGCAGTCGAGCAGGCCGATTCAGACGTGCAGATTGCGGAAGCCTCGTTGCGCAGCACCTTCCCAGACTTGCCCTTGCCCGAGCGCCTCAGCCTGGCCGAGGAGCCACCCACGCTTAGCGGCAGCGACGCATACTGGACTGATTTGATTGTTGAGCGCAGTCACGAGGTTAGCGCAGCGGCTGCGATGGCGAACCGGCATGAAGCCCAGGCACAGCGTGCGCGTGCCGACCGATTACCTGATCCGACCGTGGGTGTGCGCGTCTTCGATGACCTTGGAGGGCAGGAACGTGCCGTGGGCGTGGTCTTGAGCGTTCCGTTTGGCGTACGTCAGCGTAGTGCTCTTGCAGCAGCGGCTGGGGCCGATGCCCAATCGGCGCAAGCGGAGTTGGCGATAGTACGCCGCGATATTTCGCGAGATGCGCGTAGCAGCGTGGCGCGGGCGCGCGCAGCGCATACGATCTGGCTCAGCCGGCAACAGGCACTCGCCGCGGCAAAGCAAAGCGCTGACAAAACAGAACGGGCCTATACCTTGGGCGAAAGCGGACTAGCCGAATTACTGGCTGCACGGCGCGTCGAGCTCGAGGCTGTGCTAGCCGAACGCAACGCCAAGCTTGATGCCATCGAGACGGTTGCGCGTGTGCGTATTGATGCCCACGACCTGTGGCATCACCACACCGGTAGTTCGGATTATGACGAACATGATAACGAGACTGCGCACCTGCCGGATCATTAAGCAGGGCGGCACGGCGTAAGCCTTAGGTAAAGGGGAACGACGCCGTTGCGATCCGGCACACGTTAGCAGTCGCCGACGGGCTGGCGATGCAATCAGGGCGCGTTGAGACTCGCGGTCTGGATCTTGCGCTTGCTGCCGCATTTAAGGTAGGGCGAGTCCGTCAGCCAATTCACATCTGGATAGTACGAAAACACGTATTGGCCATCCTTGAGCGTGTCAATCAAAGGACGTGCAATCTCATTGCGAACGGCCGGACAGCCGTGGCTGCGGCCGATGCGGCCCTGTTGGCTGGCAAACAGGGGGCTGACGTAATCCGCACCGTGGATCACGATCGCACGGGACATCGCATGATCGTTGGTGCCCGGCTCTAGGCCTTCCATACGCAGCGAATACCCGTTCCGGCCAGAATACGTGCCGTGGGTGCGGAACAAACCCAAACTAGATTGCCAGCTCTCCGGCGTGTTCGAGAACTTCGTCGCCATATTCTCGCCAGTGTTGCGACCGTGAGCCACCAGTTCGTGGTAAAGCAGTGTGCGCTTGGACAGATCAAAGACCCACAGCCTTGGCTCCGACGAGGGCTTTGAATAATCGATCACCGCCAGGCGGTCCGACGGCGGTTGGCCTCGGTTAGATGCGCAGTCCGTGGCGGCAAGCGCCAGACTGATAACATCGGGGTTGGCCGTTGGGGCGAGCTTGGTAAGCGCAAACTCCAGCGATGATCCTCCTGCGTGTGCAAGGCCGAAGCAGCAGCTCAAGGACAGAATGAAGGTCGCTATGCTGAGAAGGGCGTGTCTCATCGGAAGAGTCTGGGTCAGATCAGGTGAGTGGCGTTGATCGTATCAGTAGCCGGTTAAAATTTTGTCGGATGCGGACGTGTCCTGTTTGCATCTGCTTCTAGGGTCGATTGTGCTATGACTGTGCGTCCTTTTGTTCAAGATGTAATCGCATGATGCGACGAAGAATTTTCCCTATCGCGCGCGGCATTGTGATGCTGACTTTGCTGTTGGTGGCCAGCGCGTATGCGCAGCAGCTTTTAGTTGAAAGTCCCCTTAGCCCGGTGGCTGAGCAGATCCGTGAGCGAGTGGAGCAATGGCGCGGTGCGCAGGCCGCAGCCGGCACAGCGGCGGGGCTGCGCACTGCGATGGGCGTGTTTTATGAGCAAGGTCAATTTGAACCAGCCTGGACACGCGCGGACAACCTGGATCAGCTGCTGCTCGCCTTGCAAGGTATGGCCGAGGACGGGCTTGATCCGGAAGATTACGGACTCAGTGATCTGCAGCGACGCAGGCCCGTGCTGGAAGATCCTCTGGCGACAACGCAGCAGCGCGCACAATTGGACATTTCGGCCACGGAGGCTTTCCTGACCGCACTGATGCATCTGTATCGCGGCAAGATTGCGCCTGAGACGCTGGATGCACACTGGAACTTTGATCCGCGCCAGTTCGATCAAGCGGCGGGGCTCAATACGCTCCGCGATGCGCTGTCGCAGGGAACAGTTGGTGCGCTGTTTGTTCAGGCCAGACCGCAAAATCCCATTTATGAACGACTGCGAGTCGCCTTGGCAAGCTTGCGGGAGTTGGCGGCCGAAGGCGGGTGGGAGATGGTCGAGGAGGGCCCCACGCTGAAGCCTGATAGCCGTGATCCTCGCGTTGCGGCGTTGCGCCATCGCTTACGATTGGCAGGCTATGCAGTTGGCGACGAACTGGAGGGAAATGCCGGTGATTTGTTCGACCCTGCGCTCGAGGAGGCTCTGAGGCAATTCCAGCACGAACACTATCTGGCTACCGATGGGTTTCTCGGCAAGGCCACGCTAGCCACCTTGAACGTGCCTATCACCACAAGGATTGAGCAGTTACGCGCAAACCTAGAGCGTGCGCGCTGGTTGTTGCACGAGCTACACGGCGATTTCGTGATGGTCGATATCGCTGGTTATCAAGTGGCCTATTACAAGGATGGGGAGCCGATATGGCGCTCGCGCGTGCAGGTCGGCAAACCCTACCGTCGCACCCCCGCGTTCAAGTCGAAGATCACCTATCTCACACTCAACCCGACCTGGACGGTGCCGCCAACGATCCTGCGCAATGACACCTTGCCCAAGATACGCAAAAACCCCAACTACCTCACCGCCAATCGTATGCGCGTGCTCGATAATCAGGGCAAAGAACTATCCCCCGACAGCGTGAACTGGGACGACCCGCGGGGGATCATGTTGCGTCAGGATGCAGGGCCTGGAAATTCACTGGGCCGGTTGGTGATTCGTTTCCCGAATGACTATGCGGTTTACCTGCATGACACCCCGCACCAGCGCCTGTTCGACAGTGAGCAACGCGCTTTCAGCTCTGGCTGTATCCGCGTCGAGCACCCGCGAGAATTAGCTGAATTGCTACTGGACGATTCGGAACACTGGAATCGGACTGAGATCGACAGCGCGATCGACACCATGAAGACACAGACGGTGATGTTGCGCGAACCCATACCCTTGCTCTTGGCGTATTGGACGGTAGATCTGCACGAACATGGTCGGGTCGGCTTTCGGCCGGATGTCTACCAGCGTGATCCGCCGTTGATCGCGGCGCTGGCCAGCCCGCGCATAGCGCCGTGACGGCGAGTGCCCTGGTCGTGTTGGGTCGGTAGGTATAAGGAAGAGGCAGAGGCGGCCAAAGCGCCCCTGCAACTGCGTGTTCCGCCTGAACGCGACGAATTGGAGCTCACTACTCGTGTCTTAGTAGCAGTTATGATGGTTTTTCGGGTGTCTCGCGCCCATGTTATGAGTACAGCAGGCAGACTTCGGGCTGGTCTGTGTTTGCAGCCGCGAAAGGATTGAAAGCAACTCTTACTGATACGGCATGTGGTCAGGTTGGGTCATGCTCAACAACGCACATCTGTATTTAATGCGGTGTGCGAGAAGACCTTATCAACCTGTTGATTTAAAACGCTTCGGCCGCGTTTATAGAATGTTTTTTTACATACCTGCTGTACAGTAAAGCCTCCTCTCAAACCTCCATTAACTGCCGGAAAAAGGATGAAGCCATGAGTACATTGACAAGCAACGAGCGTGAACAGCTTGCGAAAGCGATGAATGACCGCAAGCCCGTGCTGCGTGATGAAATTCGCGAAGGGCTGGCACGCCTTCGCGTTGAGGGTTACGACGAACTGCTATCTGGCACCTCGGATACGGCTGATCAATCGCTGGCCGAGTTGATAACGAGCATAACTAACGCTGAAGTCGCGCGTGATGCGGAAGAGTTGCGCGACATCTTCGCAGCGGAAGCCCGCCTCGCACACGGCACGTATGCGGTGTGTATCGATTGCGGCGACCCCGTGCCTTACCCACGCCTAGCGGCGTATCCGACCGCGAAGCGGTGCCTTGCCTGCCAAGAAATCCATGAAGCCAAGCGCGGAACTGCGCGCCGCTAATGATCAATATTTTTGTCATCTATCTAGGAGAAAACCCAGCATGAATCTACTTGCCAACGATTATCCAGAGGTGGTTTTGGCTGAGCGTGCAGGCCCGTGCTTGTCGCTTTATCAGCCCACGCACCGCCAGCATCCCGAAAACGTTCAGGACCCGATTCGTTTCCGCAACTTGGTCAAGGACTTAGTTGAATCGCTAAAGCAGAAGTACACGGACCGCGAGATTGAGCCCTTGCTCGCGCCGATGCATGCGCTGGCTGAGAATGCCGAGTTTTGGAACCACACCCTTGATGGTTTGGCGGTTTTGTGTGCGCCCAACTTCTTTCGCGTTTATAACTTGCAACGTCCCGTCGCTTCGCTGGCGATTGTTGCCGACAGCTTCCACACCAAGCCACTGATGCGTATCGTGCAGTCTGCTGACCGTTACCAAGTGCTCGGCCTCAGCCGCAACGAAGTGCGCCTGTTCGAGGGCAATCGCGATAACCTAGACGAAATCGCTCTGGTTCCCGACGTGCCACGCAGCGTGGCTGATGTTCTTGATAAGGATGTTGAGCGCGACCGCGCCACGCGCACGCATGGGCCGATCCGCGACTCATCGATGGGTCGTCACGGTGGAAGCGAGGCGAAGCAGGATGGTATCCATGCCGATACCGAGCACTTTTTCCGTGCGGTTGATCGTGCCGTACGTGAGCACCACTCGCGACCAACCGGTTTGCCCCTGATCTTGGCGGCTTTGCCTGAGCATCACCACTTGTTCCGGGAAGTCAGCCAGAATCCGAGCTTGCTTGCTGCTGACATCAACGTCCATCCTGATGATCTGACATTAGATGAGTTGTGTAAGCGGGCCTGGGAAATCGTGCAGCCGTTCTATCTGGAACGACTGACTGGCTTGATTGATCGCTTTCATGTCGCGCAGCAACGCGAGCAGGCCACAGCCGTTCTCGCTGATGCCGCGCAGGCGGCTGTCGCCGGCCGCATCGATACGCTCTTGCTTGATGCAGACCGCCGTGTCCCGGGGCGAATGGACGCAGCAAGCGGTGCTGTCACGCTGGCGAAGCTAGAAGAGCCTGACGTTGATGACCTGTTGGACGATATCGGCGAACGTGTATTGGCGGCCGGTGGCGAAGTGGTTCTGGTGCCGAGTGAGCGTATGCCCAGTGACACGGGCTTGGCAGCCATCTATCGGTTCTGATTGACAGCAAGCCATTACCAAAAGCGCCTGTGAGTTTGCGAGATCGACTGATCTCGCAAACTCAAGCGTCCGATAGAACGCGTAAAATAGCCCCTCATTTCCCTGTCAATTTTTCATTCCTGTCAGTTACACTCGCCGCCGGTCGCCAACGATTTGGCGAAGATCAGGGGAACGGCGATGTGGGTTCGACTGAGCGTGCTCTGGGCGCTGCTGGTTCTTGGATCACCAATCCATGCCGCTGGGCTGAACTGCGGAGGCAGTCTTCCGTCTGCTCCGGCCGGCGATGTATGCACGGTAACGCCCGGCACGGCCGCGCTTCGTATTCAGGGCGAAGTGCTTCTCCCTTACGGCATTTTGCACAACGGTCAGGTACTGGTCGGTAGCGATGGGCTGATTACGTGCGTCGGCTGCGATTGCTCGAGTGACCCAGACTTCACCACGGCCACGCGCATTGAGTGCCCACAAGGTGTCATATCGCCAGGGCTAATCGACTCCCAACAGCACAGCGCGTTCAACAAAAACTCACCGGCTTCCGACAGCGGCGAGCGCTACGAGCACCGGCACGACTGGCGTCTGGGGCAAAACGGCCACACCAACATCTCTGTCGCCGGCGGTGCCAACACGAATGAGATGCGTTGGAACGAGCTGCGCTCGCTGATGGCTGGCGTTACCTCGATGATCAGTTCTGGCCTAACACCAGGCTTTACCCGCAATCTAGATCGGGCCGTCGATAGCGGCGTGCTTGGTGTTGTCCCTATTAATTACGACACCTTTCCGCTGGGTGACTCGAGCGGCTTCCGTTTGAGCGGCAGTTGCGCATATCCAAGTTTGCCAACGGACACCGCGAATACTGACGTGTTCGTGGTCGCTGAAGGTATCGATGCGGATTCGCGCAACGAGTTTTTGTGCATGGCGGGTCAGGCCACCGGCAGCGTCGATGTAATTGCCAACGCGCCAGCGGTAGGCATGGCCGCACTCAACGCCAACGATGCGGCTGCGCTGCGTGAGCGCAATGCTGGCGTCGTTTGGACCCCGCGCTACAACACGCGTTTATATGGTGATCCGGGTCCGGCAACGATATACAACAACGCCAATGTCCCGCTAATGCTGGGCACGCGCTGGACCGCTACCGGATCAATGAGCATTCTGCGCGAGTTGGCCTGTGCCGATTCGATCAACCAGATCTACTTCGATCGTCAGTTTTCCGATGACGAGTTGTGGCGGATGACCACCTTCAATCCAGCGCAATCACTGAACGTCGCATCAGCCATCGGGCAACTCGCTGTTGGCCTACAAGCCGATATCAGCATCTTTGATGGCAGCAGCCGTGCTGGCTATCGCGCAGTGATCGAAGCGGACTCGGTGGACGTTGCCTTGGTGCTCAAATCAGGGCTGCCGATGGTAGGTCGCGCCAATCTGCTCACGGCTCTGGGGCATGCCAGCTGCGACGACATTGATGTCTGCGGCACGACGCAGAAGGCGTGCGTCAGTCGGGAAACTGGCGGCGCCGTGAACTACGCAGGGCTTTTAGCCGCCAACGCATCAAGCTACGGGCTATTTTTCTGCGGCGTTCCGCCGAATGAACCCACTTGCATGCCGCACCGGAGCACCTGGCCACCACCGAGCACACCACTCTATGACGGCCAAACTACCGCCGACGACCTCGACGGTGATGGCATTGTCAACGCCAATGACAACTGCCCGCTCGTGTTCAATCCGATTCGCCCCGTTGATGACGGCATACAACCGGACAGTGATGGTGACGGCGTCGGAGATGCGTGCGACGCGTGTCCCTTTGAAGCGGGCACGACCGAATGTCTGCTGATGTTCAAAGACGGCTTCGAGCCACTCTGAGCGAGCAAAGACAGCGCATCCTTCGGCGCCCGATGTAGCGGCACGATGACCTTGGCATCACCGAGGTCTGCTGCGCTTGCCTGCGGGCTGTGTCCGACACCTAGGTGAAGGAGCCCGCGCGCAAGGTGTGTCTGGACAGTCGCCCCTACGAAGCGACCAACTTGATGGGTTTGATCTGCCCATTTAATGAGCAGGGCTCGCCTGTATACTTTACCCGCTGTTCAAGAACCCCGCCTCTGATGGACTCCAAGATGCTTAGCAAAAACCGTGCGATTTCTCTTATCTCGCTGCTCGCCTGTCTCCAAATGGCGCTGTCTCTGCCGGCCGGGGCTCGTGAGCCTATTCCGGCAGATTTGTTGGCGCGTGTTCCTGATATCCAATCCGTATCGATGAGCACCGATGGGAAGAATCTGGTGGCGCTCGTGGCGGATCCAAGCTCCAAGCATCAGGAGACCGCGTTGGCGACCTGGGACATGGACAATCTAGATGCGGGCCCCGTGATCACGCCATCAGGCAAGCGCATGCGCTTTATCGCAGCCAGCGCGATGAAAGCAGGCAAGGTGCTGACGATTGCACGACAAGAGTGGACGGGTCAGCTGGGCAATTGCGGTGAAGGCAAGAGCGTCGGTGCGACGCGCACCTTCGTCAATAAGGCCTATCTCACTGATACCAAACACCAAGCGTTCGAGGAGGCGTTTGCCGACAACACCCGCAAGATCGGGGTTAGCAAAGACATGCAGCGCTGTTTGGAAATTGCCGGTACCGCATCTCTGGTCAATACCCTGCCTCTGGACCCGGAAAAGGTAATCATCCAACAGCTCAATGGCACCACATTGGCCTCTAATTACTATCTGTACAATCTGCGTACCGGCGATACCGAGTTGTTGTTGATGGCAGGTGGGCGCACCAGCCCAGGCTTGTTCAATCCGCGTGACGGCACGCTACTCACGCGCTACGAGATGGAAGCGATTGGTCCGGGCGAGTATGAGCAGCGCATTCTGTTCCGTAACAAGAGCGGAGAGTTCGAGGTCCATTCCAACCTGACCCGTAAGGTCAGTGAGCGCTACACGGTCGACATCGCCGGAATCGACGAGGCCACCGGCAAGTTTTATGTGCTTACTGACTTGTTCTCCGACCACGTGCAGGCATGGTTCTACGACCCTGCGACACGCAAGTTCGGCGATGAGCCCTTGCTGGCGCATCCGGATTTCGATATCGGTAGCCTGATCCTCGGTTCGCAGCCTAGCAACTTCAACACGGTCTTGGGCTTTACCGTCAACGGTCCCTCGCGTCAGGTCACCTATATCGACCCAGAGATGCATGCAATTCATGCGCTGCTGGAAAAGACCTACCCTGGCCAGTCTGTTTTCATCAGTGGTTATAACGATGACCGCTCACGCGTGCTGTTCACCACCACCGGCGTGAGTCACCCACCTTCGTACCATCTGTTGTTTGAAAAGAAACGTATTGTCAGCCTCGGCAGCGAGCGACCTAGCATCAAGCCTGAAGCTATCGGCGAGCAGCGCTGGGTGAACTATAAGGCTCGTGATGGCATGAACATCCCCGCATTGCTGGATCTTCCTGCGGGATGGAAGCCTGAAGACGGCCCCTTACCCACGATCATCCATCCTCATGGCGGCCCCTGGTCACGCGACTCGGGTGGCTGGGATTACAGTGGCTGGGTTGTGTTCCTGACATCGCGTGGTTATGCGGTGCTGCGTCCGCAATATCGCGGGTCGTCCGGCCTTGGACGTGATCTCTGGTTGGCCGGTGATGCAGAGTGGGGTCAAAAGATGCAGGACGACAAGGATGACGGTGCCGCGTGGCTGGTAGGGCAGGGCATTGCTGATCCGGACCGACTTGCCATCTTTGGCTATTCCTATGGCGGCTTTGCCGCAGCGGCTGCCGTGGTGCGCCCTGACAGCCCTTACCAATGTGCGATTGCTGGCGCGCCGGTGACCGATTTGACCAAGCTCGGCCGTTCTTGGAGCGAAAACCGTCTGCAACGCATCCTGCAGGGTGAAACGCTGAAAGGCATGGATCCAATGCGCAACACCGACAAGGCCAATATTCCGGTGTTGCTGTTCGTCGGGGATCGCGATGTACGCACCCCTTCATTCCATGCCAACGACTTTTACAAGAAAGTGCGCGACAAAGTGCCGGCCAAGTTTGAGCTGATTTCCGACATGCCTCACAGCATGCCTTGGTACTACCGCCACCAGATGACCACGTTCGGACTGATTGAAGACTTCCTTAGCAAGGATTGCGGCCCAGGAGGCCTTTGAGCAGGTTCCATGAGCACTCGCATACGTCTAGAGTTGAGCCCATATCGTTAGATATGAGGGACTTGCTTGCTAAGGTATGAACGAGTGCCTTACAATCCCTTAACTTAAGCGTAACAACCCAATTGATGACTCGGGGAACAACAATGTCAGCAGTAAAGAAATCGTTTGAATTCAACCACTTGCCTCTCGTGCTTGCTATTGCCGGGTGCCTTTATGGTGGTGTTGCTCTGGCTCAGGCGAGCGACGAGCAGGCTGTAGAGAAAGAAAACACGGAAGAAGTAACACAGCTGGAGAAGGTCACCGTTACCGGCTCGTTGTTGCGTCGTGCGGAATACAATTCCGCCTCCCCGATCCAGATCATTACCGCTGATACTAACGTCTCGCTCGGTCAGATTGAGACGGCAGAATTCCTTCAGAAGTCCAGCGTTGCCGCCGGTGCTACCCAGATTAGCCACCAGTTTGGCGCGTACGTAACCGAAGGCGGCGTAGGCGCGCAAACACTGTCATTGCGCGGACTTGGTGCGAACCGCACCTTGGTTCTGCTCAATGGCCACCGCCCAGGTCCAGCCGGTACTCGTGGGCAGGTTGGCGCGTTCGACCTCAACGTGATTCCGTCCTCAATCGTTCAGCGTGTGGAGCTGCTGAAAGATGGTTCGTCTTCCATCTACGGTTCCGATGCCGTGGCGGGTGTGGCCAACGTGATCACGCGTAAGAGCATTGACTCCCCTGAAGTGACGGTGAGTATGCGCACCCCGTTCAACCGCGGTGGCGAGGTGTACAGCATCTCGGGCGCAACCGGCTGGAACTTCACCGATGGCAGCATCGTGTTCGCTGCCGAGTATTACAAGCAGGAGCCGCTGCGGGTTGGTGATCGCGATTTCTTCCGCTGTGCAGAAGATCTCGTGTGGGATGCTAACGGTAACCGCATCGATCGTGTCGACCGCTCCACCTTAGCGGGCACCGAGCTGGCAGGCTGCTCCGCGACCAACCTCTACATCAACACTGTCATTGATGCGTTGACAGGTGTGCGTTATGTCCCAAGTTTCGATGGCACAACCATCGGCAACCTTCCGGGTTATCGCACCCGCCTCAGCACCACCTACGCCAACTCTGACCAAGCCAGTTACACCGATTGGCTGAACTTCGAGCTGTTCAACGAAACCATGGTCATCCAAGACCTGGAGCGTATGAGCGGTTACATGGCATCGGACTTCAATTTCGGCAATGTAAATTGGACAACCGAGCTCTTGGTCAACCGTCGCGAGACGAAGTACACCGGCTTCCGCCAGTTCTTCCCTGTGATCGTGGGCCGCCCAGGTACGCCTTACGTCTATGAGAACGATCCTGACTTCGTTAACCCGTACGTGCCTTCCGGTGTTGCTCAGCCGGTGATGCCGTTCCGTTCGGCCAGCGAGCAGAAGGTGGACTACTTCTACGTCAACACCAATTTCAATGCTCCGTTTGCGAACACTTGGATCTGGGATTTCAACGCAAACTTCTCTCGCTCCAGCGGCAAGTACAACAACTTGGTCATCGACGCCAGCAAGACCGGTGACTGGAACTATGGCGAAGATGCACCGCGTATCAACTACTTCGACCCTGGCTTCCTCAGCGGTGAGCGGATGGATGAGCTCGTCGGCATGATCGGCACTTGGGACAATGGCAAAACGACCTATGATCAGGCGGTGTTCACCGGCTTGATCACCGGTGATTTGTTTGACATGCCCGCCGGTGTTGCAGCTGGCGCGCTGGGTGTGGAGTACCGCACATTCAAGATCGACGATCAGCCAGGCGCGTTGTCAAGAGCTGGAGGGCTTTGGGGCCAGAGTTCGGCGTCGGTGACCAAGGGTGACGACTCGGTGAAGGAAATCTTCGGCGAAATCGAAATTCCGTTGCTCGCCGGTCTGCCTGGTATTGAAGAACTGACCTTCAACTCGTCCGCACGTTACTTCGACTACGACTCCGTCGGTGACAGCGATTCCGTCTGGAAGGCTGGCCTGAGCTGGCAGATCGTTCCATCGCTGCGTCTGCGTGCGACGAAGGGCACCTCATATCGTGCGCCTGGTCTGTATGAGCTCTATCTCGGTGACCAATCCGGCTTTGTCGGTCAGTTGGCACTCGATCCTTGCATCAACTGGGGCGAGAGCAACAATCCGAACTTGCAGGCTAACTGTGCGGCTGCGGGGATTCCCGATGACTTCGGCGGTGGTGCTTCATCCGCAACGGTCTACACCGGTGGTGGTGCGGGCTTCCTGAAGCCTGAGCATTCCAACGCTTTCAGCGGTGGTGTTGTTTGGACGCCTGAGTTCGCGCCGATCAGCTTCGCTTTGGATTACTTCAACATTGAGGTGAACGACCAGGTCGATAGCTTGTCTGCTGGTGCCATTGTGGGCAGTTGCTACGGTGCAGATGTCTATCCGAATAACTTCTGCAACATGTTTACGCGTAATCCGGGCGGTGGTGTTGGTGCCTACGCCATCGACGAGGTTCACGCAACCTACGTCAACATCAACAAGCAGAAGGTACGTGGTTATGACCTGCTGACGCGCTTCCAAGACGACTACGCATTCGGTTCGCTCACGATCGAGTCGCAGTTCACCTACACCATGGAAGACGTCACACAATTGTTTGATAGCCCACTGGCAGGTGGTTCGGTCAGCTCTGACTTTGCAGGTGGCATCGGTCGTCCGAAGCTGGTTGGTAACATCGTGACCTCACTGCGTCGCAACGACTTCACCTACACGTGGGGTATGGACTATGTGCACGGCATGAAGCGCCTGACACCGCTGACAGCCAGCGGTTCCTACACCTATCAGGGTTGGGCCAATGCAGTGGTTGATACACACGCCGATTCGCGCCTCTACCACTCGCTTTCGGTCAACTATGACCAGCCAAAGTGGTCGCTGCTCCTCGGCGTTCGCAACATCTTCGATGCCAAGCCAGATTCGTTGTCTGCCGCTGCCGGTTCTGCGCGTTACGGCAACGTGCCTATCAACGTGACCCAGTACGACTACCTTGGTCGCTCGCTGTATGCCCGAGTGAACTACAAGTTCTGACCGGATATAAAGTAAAACAGTTGCAAGAAAAAGCCCGGCATCCGCCGGGCTTTTTTGTGCCTACGCAAAAATGCGCAGACCTGAGAACAGGCCACGTCATCTCAAGCTTGCTCTGGCAAGCCAGTTCTAGGAGAGCTCGTTCTAGGCTTTAGGCATTTCGGGATAAACTGAGGAGCAGGGCAAGCTCGCAGAGATTGCGTGTTCCGGCACGCCATATAACCTCGCCAGACTCGTTGTTGTCGCGGTCGTTGTCGTTGGGCCTATGGCGATGATTTGACCGTCCGCGAGCAGGGCGGCGCGGTCGGCGCAACGCAATGCGTGGGATGGCTGATGAGTGGTCATGAGTACTGTCATGCCATCTCGACGCAAATGCTCAATGTGTTCAAGTACTCGAATCTGGTTGCCGAAGTCCAAGCTGGCGGTCGGCTCGTCCAGAATCAAAAGGTCTGGCTCCTGCGCCAGCGCGCGGGCAATCAGCACCAGTTGCCGCTCGCCACCACTGATGGCTGTGTAAATTCGATGTGCGAGGCGATCAATTCCCAACGTTTCCAGACAACGTGTCGACACGGCCCTGTCGTGTGCTGAGGGTGTCGCGAACGGACGGATGCGCGCGGCGCGGCCCATCAATACGATTTCCTCGACGGTAAACGGGAATACACCATCATGTGCCTGAGGCACGTAGCCGACGTGATGAGCAAAGGCCTTGCGTGACCATCCGGTGATCGGTTGGCCGCACATCAAAACCTCGCCCTCCAGCGGTGGCAGCAAGCCGAGTAAAGTCTTGAGCAATGTGGTCTTGCCGCTGCCATTGGGGCCAAGCAGACATAGGATCTCGCCACGTACAAGTTCTAGCGTTATTCCGGATAGCACCTGTTGACGACGGTATCCCGCACTCAGCCCTCGTGCCTGCAGAAGTGAGTCACTCATGCTCGCCTCCCGCTGCGTGCCAGCAGGAACAGGAAGAAGGGCGCGCCGCCAAGTGCGGTTACGATGCCAAGTGGCAGTTCAATCGGCGCAATCGTGCGTGCCAGCGTATCGGCACCGACCAGTAGTGCCGCGCCCAAGATCAGCGATGCGGGCAGCAGCCGCGAAAAGTCCGGCCCGACAAGCAAGCGTGCGATGTGCGGCACCACCAATCCGATCCAACCGATGATGCCGGCCAGAGAAACCGCTGCGGCGGTGCCCAGAGTCGCAGCGGCAATGAGGATCAGGCGTAAACCACGCACATTGACGCCTAATGCAGAGGCCTCTTGGTCGTTCAGGCTGAGCAGGTTAATCCGCCAGCGTAATAGCACGAGCGGCAGCAGCCCCAAGAGGATCGCGGGTAGGGTCGTCAGCAGTTCGGAGGTGGTGATTGTGTTGAGGCCTCCCAGAAGCCAGAACGTGATGGTGGGCAACTGGGTGTAGGGGTCGGCGAGTATCTTTAACAGCGAGATTCCCGCACTCAGCAATGCGCCCACGGCGATACCGGCCAATACCAGCACAAGCACGGGGTCGTGGCGACGAACAACGCTCGCCACGCCGTACACCACTGCAACTGCCAGCAGGCCGCCAATGAACGCCATCACCTGCACCATCAGCAGCGGCAGGCCGAGGAAGATCGCCGCCGCCGCGCCGAGACCTGCGCCGGGAGACACGCCGAGGATGTCGGGCGAAACCAGCGGGTTGCGAAACATACTTTGGTATGCCGCACCGGCCGCGCCGAGGATCGCACCCACCGAGACGCCTGCAGCGATCCTGGGCATCCGGATGTTCCAGATCACAATCTGCACGGGCTCTGGTACCGCCTCCGCCAGATGGAAGCGGGCTGCCAACGCGTTTAGCAAGGTTGCGGGCGAGATCGGATACTTGCCGACAGCGAATGCGATCAGCATGATTCCCAGCAATGCAGCTGTCGCCAAGCACCAGGCCAGCACAGGACGCTGTGTCAGCGCCTTCACGTTGGCGCGCTCTCAGGATTTTCCTGCAGCGCTTCGAACACTGGGCTAGGAGGTTCGCTCCCGTAGAACGTCTGGTAGAAATGCGCGGTTCTTTCCCGTATGCGTGCCGGTGCCAGTTCCGGATGTCGACCGGGATACAGAAGCGACAGCAACCAAGGCACACCAATAAGACGATTGACGCCCGGCGGACCATCCAGCCAGCCAAACGGCACATTCGGAGCCACATGCACGCGACGTGCACGCACGGCGTGTACCGTTCGCCACAGTGGATCTTCCAGAGCGCGTTGGGCAAATTTCGCATCTTGAGTCACGATCATTTCCGGGTCCCAAGCTAAGACCTGCTCCATCGATACTCTGGCGACGCCACCACGACCGCCAAGCGCGGCGACGTTGCGAGCGCCGACGAAGTCGAAAACCTCCATGTTGATTGACCCATCCAATGCGGTTTCAAGGCCGTCTTCGGTTCGAGCGTAATAGACGCGTGGGCGCGCACGACTGCCTTCCTTAGCCAAGATGCTACGTGTCTGGTCGAAGATGTGTTCGGCTTCGATCGCAAGAGCTTCGCCCCGTTTCGGCATGCCAAGCAAACGGCCAATCTCACGCAGTTGCGCCGGATGATCCAGCAGATGACCGTCGACCAATAGATAGGGTAGGTCGGTCTGTTGTGCCATGCGTTCGGCATTGGAAAGACGGGTCGGGTCAACCGTGCCGGCATCCAAAATCAAGTCAGGTGACATCGCAAGAAGCGATTCGATCGTAACCGTGCTGCCACGCTGTGACAGCCGGCCCAAATGCGGCAAGTCAGCCCGGACACGAGGCAATAAGCGGCGGGCCTCGTCATCGAGTGGCGCCGGCCAGCCGAGCAGCGTTTGCGGCGCCAGAACATAGACCAGGACTGCCGCGGGTCCGCCAGCAGCGAACACCCGTCGAACCATTGCCGGCTCAGGCAGTTCGCCGAAAGCCCCGGCGATGATGCCGAGTGCCGCGCGAGCTCCACACGCCAGCGGCATGCCGAACAAGGACGCTGAAGCAAGCGCTCGCAACAAGCTACGACGGTTCATGCCACCACACTCGTCGGGCGGAGATCATGCTTGCGATGGATTGCCAAAAACGCGATCGCAGACTGTTTTGGCACGCACAGCCATCCATTGTGGATACAGGTCATACAAGAACGTGGGGCGAGGAAAGATAGGCAAAGAGATTATTTGTCATCGAGCAAGCCTAACCGAGAGGCAGGCTGAAAGCCGTGGCCTCATGGTAACAATCCGCGGCTTCCAGATGGCGGCTCAGGAACAGCGACGGGCGGCCATTCGGCAATGACGGAGAGCGGCGCAAACGCTCGGAAGCAGGTTTAGCCCGCGATTCGACGATGGTCTTGCACGCAACAATGCGCGAGGGTACTCAGAACTCGATGCTCAGTGACATCGAGCCGAACTGGTGGTCGCGGCTCTGACCGTCAAATTCCCGTGTGCGCCACACGCGCATGAGCGCGAGGCGGACACCATGGTTACGCGCCAGCCACTGGCCGCTGATACCCGCTGCTACCTGCGCAACCCAAGGACGACGGCTAACGTGGTGGCTGTTTTGAAACAGATTACCGTCAAGAGAAAAATCCCACGCTACGGCCTTCGCCTCGATGTTGATAAATGCATGGGTGCCTGGACTGGGTGCGCCACTTGTTCGCAGCGGCGTGGCGCGCAACGCGGAAGCTGCCGACGGTGGTCGGTTTTCTGTGCCTGGCCGGATCGGGTAGCTGCCAAAATCGTTGGGGACATTCCAGCCAGCCCGCAATTCGATTCCGGCGCTGGCCGCGGTTTCGATATTGCCGAGCCGCACCGCATAGCTGCCAATCACGTCGCTGCTCCAGCCACGCGAAACGGCACCAGCACCGACGCTGCGCTTGTATTTACGTTCCATCGCCACTTGGATAGCGGGCTCGTTGTGCAGTTGATTGTCCCAACCACTAAAGCGGTCAATGCCGCGCAGCCTGTGCACCTGGTTTTGCGACTGCTCAGCCAGAGACCACGGGCCGATTACGCCCAGGGTCAGTTCCCGGGTATCCAGCATCTCGTACCCTGCATCCCGTGGTTGGACACGACGATTCCAGGCGAGGCCCATGTAAAGTAATCCAGCATAAGGACGGTCATCGGCAATTACGCTCGTTCGGGTGTTGTCCTCAGGGGTGTAGATGGATTGTCCAAAGCGAACCACTACGTTCTGGGTGTTGGCAGGATTGTCAGCATCAGCCCAAAAGCCGGGATTGACGAGCGTGATGAAGCTCGCGTGCGCACGCACGGGTGCCGGCAAACATCCGAGCTGGAGTCGGCCGCCGATATCACGTGACACCAAGGTAATGGCAATACCATTGGTGTAATTTTGATCAGTACCGGTAAACAGGTCGTTTTCAAGCCGTATCGATCCGCCCCGAAGGTGGATCTTTTCTTTGGCCGGGCAATCGGTGTTTGCTTCAGTCATATCGACTGCGTTTGCCATCGTGGGCATGAGGCAAAAGCCAAGCACCACCGCCAGCAAATGGAATCGAGGCAGGCCATGCCTGCTCATCGTGTTGCTTGGCTGAAGAGTGCCTGCGCGCATGATCATGGCTGTTAAGCGTCGTCCTCAGGCGGAGTTCCACCGTAGAAAGATTTAATCACCTCAACAATCTGTTCCGCGCTGTCCACCCGCTTGAATAGCTCCACATCGCAGGCATCGATGAACCCTTCCTCGACCAAATAGTCGAAATCAATGAGTCGATCCCAGAATGCTTTGCCGACCAACACGATCGGTATGCGAGGGGTTTTGCCGGTCTGCACCAGCGTCAGAACCTCGAACAACTCGTCCAGCGTCCCGTAACCACCGGGGAAGGCAACCAGCGCCTTGGCGCGCATCAGAAAGTGCATCTTCCGCAAAGCAAAGTAGTGAAAGCGAAAGGCTAGTTCGGGCGTAATGAAGGGGTTGGGTGCTTGTTCGTGCGGCAGGGTGATATTCAACCCGATTGACCGTGCGCCGACTTCAAATGCACCGCGGTTAGCCGCCTCCATAATGCCCGGTCCACCGCCGGTCACCACAACAAAGTCGCGTCGGCCTTCATGCTGGAATCGGCGCGAGATGATTTCCGAGAAGCGTCGTGCTTCTTCGTAGTAACGGGCTTGACTAAGAGGGCGCTTGGCTGCGGCAGTTCCGCGTGCCAACCCACGGCCAGTGTCCTGATCAACCATTTGCTCTTGGTAGTCGGCGAGTCGTGCCTGTGCATCCTCATGAGAGATCACGCGCGCGCTGCCAAACACCACTACCGTCGACCCGATACCCTGCTCACGCAGACCGTGTTCGGGCTTGAGCAGCTCCAGTTGCATACGCAAGGGGCGCACATCGGCGTGGGCCATGAACTCCACATCTTCGTGTGCTAGCCGATAGGCCGATCCGCTCATGATCGCTTCGGACAGCTGCTTGCGTTGTTCAGCGCTGGTCATTGTTAGATTTCTCGGCTGCGGTCATGCCAACAGAACTAGCCGTCGACCAGCGCCAGTTGCGAATTTCTGGCATGTCGTCGCCGTGTTCGTTGATGTAAGCATGGTGGGCGGCCAGACGCTCCTGCATTTGTTGGTGCAACCGATCTACCTCCGCCCGAAAGCCGGACACCCGCGTTACGGCGGCCATCACAAGATGGAAGCGATCCAGCTTATTGCGCACCGTCATGTCGAACGGCGTGGTGGTCGTGCCTTCCTCCTGATAGCCGTGCACGTGAAGGTTGCTGTGGTTTGTGCGGCGGTAAGTGAGCTGATGGATCAGCGACGGATAGCCGTGATAAGCGAAAATAACTGGCTTGTCTTTGGTAAACAGCGTGTCGAACTCGGTATCGTCAAGGCCGTGCGGGTGTTCGCTCGGTGACTGCAGCTTCATCAAATTGACCACGTTGACCACGCGCACGCGCAGTTGCGGCAAGTGGCGGCGCAAAATATCCACCGCAGCCATTGTTTCAATGGTCGGCACATCGCCGCAGCAGGCCATCACCACATCGGGATCTGCGCCACCGCTGTTGCTGGCCCAGTCCCACACGCCAAGACCATCAGCGCAGTGCGCGCGGGCTGCGTCCATGTCCAGCCACTGCGGCGACGGCTGTTTGCCGGCAACGACGACATTCACATAATCGCGGCTGCGCAGCACGTGGTCGGTAACCGACAGCAGTGTGTTGGCATCCGGCGGCAGATATACCCGGATAATTTCGGCCTTCTTGTTGACCACATGATCGATGAATCCCGGGTCTTGATGGCTGAAACCGTTGTGGTCCTGTCGCCATACATGCGACGTCAAAAGATAATTTAGTGAGGCGATTGGACGCCGCCACGGGATCTCTTTCGATACCTTCAACCACTTGGCATGCTGGTTGAACATCGAGTCGACAATGTGGATGAAAGCTTCATAGCAGGAGAAGAAGCCGTGTCGTCCGGTCAACAGATAGCCTTCGAGCCAGCCTTCGCACAGGTGTTCGCTGAGCACCTCCATAACTCGCCCGTCGGGTGCGACATGGTCGTCGTCGGGCAGGATCGTTGCGGTCGAACAGCGATCGGTCACCTCAAACACCGCATTCCAGCGGTTGGAGTTGGTTTCATCTGGACTGAAGATGCGAAAGTTGCGCATGTTGCGCGACATCACGTCACGGATGAAACGGCCCTGCACGCGCGTAGCCTCGTCCCGCACCGCGCCGGGCGTTGGTACGTCGACCGCATAATCACGGTAGTCAGGCAGATCCAGATCCCTCAGTAGCAGCCCACCATTTGCGTGAGGGTTGGCGCTCATGCGCCTTAGGCCATCTGGCGCCAGCGCGGCAATCTCTGCGCGCAGGTGGCCCTCGCTATCAAATAGCTCTTGCGGGTGATAGCTGCGCATCCAGTCTTCAAGGATCTTCACGTATCCGGGCTTATCCATATCGCTCATCGGTACCTGATGCGCACGGAAGCTGCCCTCGATGCGCTGGCCGTCAACTTCTTGTGGGCCGGTCCAACCCTTGGGCGAGCGGAGCACGATCATGGGCCAGCGGAGATCTCCTTGCCCGCGGCCGGCGCGCGCTGCTTGCTGGATCAGGGCGATTTCGCTGACGACTTCGTCCATGACGGCCGCCATGCGCTGGTGCATGGTCGCCGGGTCATCACCTTCGACAAAGTGAGGTGTGTATCCGTAACCGCGCAGCAAGGACTCGAGATCGGCATGTGGAATGCGCGCCAGCACAGTAGGGCCAGCAATCTTGTAGCCGTTCAAGTGCAGGATAGGCAGGACTGCGCCATCGCGGGCGGGGTTGAGAAAGTGGCAGGAATGCCAAGAGGCCGCCAAGGGTCCAGTTTCCGCCTCGCCATCGCCGATCACACAGGCGACCAGCAGATCGGGATTGTCGAATACCGCACCGAACGCGTGCGCCAGCGAGTAGCCCAGTTCGCCGCCTTCGTGAATCGAGCCGGGCGTTTCTGCGCCGACATGGCTGGAAATCCCACCAGGAAATGAGAACTGCTTGAACAGCCGCTGCATACCTGCGCGGTCGCGCGTTATCTGTGGATAAACCTCGCTGTAGGTGCCTTCCAGCCACGCGTTAGCGACCGGTGCTGGCCCGCCGTGGCCGGGGCCGGTGATCGTGATCATATTCAGATCATGCGCCTTGATGACGCGGTTCAAGTGGGCGTGAATGAAGTTCAGGCCGGGCGTCGTACCCCAGTGGCCCAGCAGGCGTGGCTTGATATGCGCGGCCGTTAGCGGTTGCTCTAGCAAAGGATTGTCGAGCAGGTAGATCTGTCCGACCGACAGATAATTAGCTGCACGCCACCAAGCATCGACGGCGTTTAATTCGTCCGGTTCAAGCGGCGGCGGTGGAAAATCTACGCTGTTCATCCAATGTCCTTTTCATATGTGTTGGCTGTGCGCTGACCTTAAGTGCTATCGCGATCAAATTGCTGTTACGCGACTCGTCGTGCGCTCGCAGACGAGTGCATTCCTATTGCTCATATAGCTGTTGTGATGATGTCGAAGCCTTGGCCCATTTCTGGCACCGTCACGTCCCAACCACGTTGAGCACGCAGCCGTTCGGCAAACGTTTGCGCTGCACCGACTTCACCATGAACGACGAAGGTTTGCTTTGGAGGCTTGCTGAAGTTTCCCGTCCAGGCCAACAAAGCCTGCTGATCGGCATGCGCAGACAAGCCGCCCACGGAGTGGATTTTTGCGCGCACGGTAATGTCGTGATCGAAGATCCGCACCCGTTCGACGCCGTCGACTAGTCTCCGGCCTAACGTTCCCTCTGCTTGGAACCCGGTGATCATCACGCTGCATTCCTGGCGCGGCAGGTTGTGGCGAAGGTGATGTTTGATACGGCCAGCCGTGCACATTCCGCTGGCAGAAATAATGATCGCGCCTGAGCGGATCTGATTGAGAGCCATTGACTCTTCCACACTCTCGGTGAAATGCAGAAAAGGGAGGTCTTTGCCTAGCGCGTGCCACCCGGCGAGGCGCTTAGCGTTCTCATCGAACAAATCCATATGCTGTTGCGTGATGCGCGTAACTTCCGTGGCCATTGGCGAATCGACGAACACCTTGAGGCCGCTCAACCGACCCGCTTGGGTAAGACGATGCAGATGGTAGATAACCTCCTGCGTGCGGCCGACGGCGAACGCGGGAACAATCACGTTGCCGCGCGGGAGCGTGCGCTCGACGATGCTGATGAGTTCGTCTTCAGTTGCCGCCAGGTCCGGATGCGTGCGATTCCCGTAGGTTGATTCAATGACAAGGATGTCAGCGTCATCAATCGCTGTCGGATCCCTGAGGATCGGTCGTCCGGGTTGGCCCAGATCGCCCGTGAACACGAGTTTGGTGGTCTTGTCGGACTCAGTCACCCAGATCTCGATGATGGCCGAACCGAGGATATGGCCCCCGTCACGGAAGCGGCAGCGCACACCATTTCCAGCCAGCAGCTCTTTGTCGTATTCGATCGGCTGAACCTGCTCAAGACACTCCTCTGCGTCGTTGATGCTGTACAGAGGCGTCGACGCGTCACTCTTACCGCGCCTAGTTTTGCTATAGCGCTGCGCTCGCTCGGCATCGCGCTCCTGTATATGCGCGCTGTCGCGCAGCATTACCGGCAGAAGGTCAGCGGTTGCGGTAGTGGTATGAATAGGACCGCGGAAACCGGCTCGGGTGAGCTTGGGCAGCAGTCCGCTATGGTCGATGTGTGCGTGCGTCAACAGAACGAAGTCGAGGGACACCGGATCAAAGCCGAACGGTTCGCGGTTGCGCGTCTGCGCGTCGCCCCCGCCTTGAACCATGCCGCAGTCGATGAGGAATCGGGCATCAGCTGTCTCCACCAAGAAGCAGGAGCCGGTGACTTCGCGCGCTGCGCCTAGAAATTTTATTTTCATTGGATAGCTCTTTGTCGAGGATGTCTGAGAGTTGGCGTGAAACTAAGGACTGCGCCGTGTGAAGTTCCGCCACGCCACCGTCGCTATGGCGGCCCACACGAGAGTGCGCATGCTCATGGCGATCAAGGTGCGTTGTTCCCAAGCCCCTCCGGAGAACACATGCACGCCGAAAGCGGCGAAGGTGAGAGCCGTTGATGCAGCAATGGCGACGGCCAGCCACACTGCCCAGCGTTGGCGCATCCATAAGCCGACACCTGCAATCACGTAGGTTAAGCCCGCCAAGAAGTTGAACCAGAGCACGAAGGGCACGTAGTTTCCGGCGGCGGCGCGTCCATCTCCGTCGAAAAACAGGACGGCACCCCCTTCCTTAATGGTCATCAGGCCGAAGCCCACAGCGACAAGGGATATCACACGCAGCCAAGTGCTGCGTCGCTTTAGTGCTGCCATAGCCATTACTCCCTGTTGGCTCGAAACAAAATACTGCGTTGTGACCTTTGCCTAGGGGTACCCATCTCGTGGTGTACCGACCGTTGGTGAAGTCCCGTGAGGCGTCCCGTCCTATGCGTGCGACGTGCTCGTGGGGCGGTGACCGCACGATTAGCCTTTTGAGATGCCGCGGGCGGACAGCACGCCGGCAGCCTCGCTGAGCAGAGAGGATATTTGCCTGGCCGTGGTGGTTTCGTTTTCGATCCTTCGCGCGAGGGTGTGCTGAAGCGTACGCGTGGCGGCTACCAGAGCGACCCGTTGCTGGTTCACAAGCGAGGTTGTAGATGAAGGGCTCACGGGCGACTCAAAAGAAAGTAAGTGATTACTATCTTACGCCGAGTCGTGTCCGATGCAAGTGGGACCGTTGGGAGTATCCGTCGCGTTGAAACCTCACTCTGCGCCGAAGATCGCGAACTCCGCATCGAAGAGGGCATGACCTTCGGTCATCGCAACGGGCTGACACATGCGTTACTTTTAGGGGAGAACATCCGAACTCACAAGGAAACCTCATGCTCACACATCCCAGAGCGCTGCTCGCCAGTGTGCTTGTTCTGTCCTGCATCGGGGCACAGGCTCAATACCAGCAACCGCCCGAACCGCTACTTGGGGTGATGCGCGCGCAGCTGCCACCGTCGCCGTCGCTCTCTCCAGATGGGAAAACCTTGTTGCTGGTGCAACAAGGACAATACCCATCTATTGCACAAGTTGCGGAGCCTTATCTCAAGCTTGCCGGTGTGCGGATTGAGCCGCGTGCCCATACTCGTCATGACATGTCGAGTGGTTATGGCATTCGCAGCTGTCTGGAGGGTTTTTCTCTGGTCGATGTGGCGACAGGTCGATCCACGGCGGTGAGTTTGCCGGCCGATGCCTGCGTAGGCTGGCCAAGTTGGTCACCTGATGGCCGCCGATTTGCATTCGACAACACCACCGACACGCGGGTGGAATTGTGGATCGGAGATGCCAGCGACGGCTCGACTCGCCGTATCGATGGCATCCATCTCAATACGATCTTGGAAAGCACCGTGCAATGGCTGGGAGCACGCGATGCGCTTCTGGTCAAGGCGCTGCCTTCTAATATTGGCGCCGCGCCACAACGTGCGACGGTTCCGCCGGGGCCGGAAATCAAGGACGCCACCGGAGACAGCGGGGAGAGCAGCACCTACGAGGCGCGCGACACCTTGTCGAGTCCTGAGGACGAAGCGCAATTCGAATACTACGCCACGTCCCAACTGCTGCATGTGGATGCCAGAACTGGTAAATGGAAGCCGGTGGGCGAGCCCGGCGTGATTGGCGATGTGGACGCGGCGCCTGATGGACGTCATGTCCGTATCGATGTGCTCACCCGACCGTTTTCGTACCTCACCACGTGGGTACGCTTTGGCCATGACGTCAAAGTTCTGGATCTCGACACCGGCAAGCTGCAGGCCATCGCAACACTGCCTGCGGCCGAGAGTGTGCCGGTGCGTGGCGTATCGACAGGGCCGCGCGACTTCGAGTGGCGGGCCAACGAGCCGGCGTCTTTGTTGTATGTCGAAGCACTTGATGGCGGTGACTGGAAAAATGAGGTTCCCGAGCGCGATCGAGTGTTGATGCTGCGCGCCCCGTTTACGTCA
>CAJDUW010000018.1_pt1 | contig 63175 bp, 44 predicted proteins | sample 7390931 | NCBI WGS metagenome assembly CAJDUW01 (sample SAMEA7055687, study PRJEB34461) | soil metagenome | biome: terrestrial ecosystem; feature: Peninsula; material: soil | place: Antarctica | collected 2016
GCCTCCGAAGGCAGGGGTCACAGGTTCGAATCCTGTCGGGCGCGCCAATTCCCTCTGCGGCAGTTCTGGGCCAAACTCCTAACGGTGCTCGTGGCAGGAATGAGTAAAGACCGTGCTATTGCTCCGACGCGCATCCCGGACAATTTCGACCTGCGGCTATCCGGCTCAGTGCCCCCGTGTATTTCTTGGCAACTCGCCCCACAGCGCTTGCGGCAATCGTGGCCGCCTACTGAATCACACCGGCTTTCCGAGACGTCTTGCAGCCATAGCCGAACGTCCCACGAGTCAAATACGTCGTGCAAACTCCACATACCAATCCAGTGCGTGTGGATTAACCATCGCGTCGGGCTTGGCGACTTCGTCCACCTGCGCTCCTAATAGCAGCCTGCGCACCGGTACTTCCATCTTCTTGCCGGTGAGTGTGTAAGGAATCGCTGGCACCGCATCGATACTGTCGGGCACATGGCGGGGACTCGCCTCGGTGCGCAGTCGCTGCTCAATTTCCTTGCACAACTCAGCAGTAAGTTCGACGCCTTCTCGCAACTGCACGAACAGTGGCATGTAGAAGCCTCCGTCGTTCAGCTCGACACAGACCACGAGGCTATTAAGCACGCCCTCAATCTTCTCCACGGTACGGTAGATCTCGGCACTGCCGATACGCACGCCATGCCGATTCAGGGTCGCATCCGAGCGTCCGTATATGTAACAGCCGCCGCGTTCATTGATTCGGATGAAGTCTCCGTGTCGCCACACACCTGGAAACACATCAAGATAGGTTTCACGATAACGCTGGTCTTCGGGATCGTCCCAGAAGCACAGCGGCATCGAGGGAAATGGCGCGGTCACCACCAACTCCCCGACCTGATCGACTAGGGGAACTCCTATATCGCTCCAAGACTGTACGTTCATGCCGAGCATGCGGCACTGGATCTCTCCGGCGTGGACCGGCAGAAAAGGCGAGCACCCAACGAACCCACTCGCGATTTCAGTGCCGCCGGACTGCGAGGTAACCCAGAGGTCTTGTTTCACGCAGCGATAAAACCACTCAAACGTTTCCGGCTGGCACGGTGCCCCGGTGACCACGATCATCTCGAGCGCGTCCAATTCGAATTCACGCGACGGGACCAAGCCAGTTTTCTCCATGATTTGCACGAAGGTTGGACTGGCACCGAAGATCGTGGCCCGAGTATCGGCGGCAATGCGCCAGGGGCGATCCGGGCCGGGCCACACCGGGCTGCCGTCGTAGAACACTGCAGCGCCACCGCCCAACAGGCTGGCCACGAGCGTGTTCCACATCATCCAGCCGGCTGTAGTGTGGAAGAACCAGATTGAGTCTGTGCCGGTACCGAAATGCAAGCGGAACAGCTTGAGATGTTCGAGCAGCATTCCGCCGTGACCATGCACGATGGCTTTGGGAAGACCAGTAGTGCCCGAGGAGAACAAAATCCACAGCGGATGCGATGACTCCACCTGCTCGAACCGAAATTCTTCGGCACCAACGTCTGGACCGGCCATCAGCTCATCCCACGCATGCACCGTAGTGCCAACGAGTACCTGCGGAATGAAGCCAACATCCGGTTGCAGGTAGGACACGGTCACCACATGTCGCACCGTGGGTAGTGCGGCGAGGATGCGCTGCACTTCGTCGACCCGTTCAAACCGCTTGCCTCCGAAGGCGTAGCCATCAGTTACGAAGATCAGCACGGGCTCGATCTGCGCGAAGCGGTCGACGACCGTGTTGACGCCAAATTCCGGCGCCGCAGCTGCCCAGACGGCACCCACCGACATGGCAGCCAGCATGGCGATCACGGTCTCGGCCAAGTTCGGCAGATAGGAGGCCACTCGGTCGCCCGGCTTGACGCCCATTGCCCGGAGCTGATCGGCAAGCACGCGGACTTGGCGGAACAGCTCACCATAAGAAAGCGTGGCGGATTCACGGATCTCGGTCAGGTGGTAGAGCGCCGTCGCCGAAGGATCGGGGTTGGCGCGCAGCACGTGCTCGGCATAGTTCAGGTGCGCGCCGCAGAACCAGCGCGTTCCGATCATGTCTTTTGCTGGCACCTGCATGATCTTGTAATAGGGCTGGCTGGCACGGATCTGGAAGTAGTCCCAGAGTGCGGCCCAGAATGCTTCGGGCGCTTCAACTGACCACTGCCACAAGGCCTCATAGCTGGTGATCTCAAGATTACGGGTACGCTTCAGCCAGCCGAGGAAGGCCATCATCGCGCTAGCCTCCACCTTTTCCAGTGGCGGCGTCCACAGAAGCTGTCCTTCCTCAACCCGTACCTGGCTCATCGTCTTTTCCTAGTCATATATGGGTGGTGGCTTGCTGCGTCTTGAAAGACCGGCACACACCTTCACGGAGCCTCTATGCCGTGAAGACAGTTCCATTCTTTTCATACATGGCGCTGATCTCACTGGAAAAGCGATTCAGCACTGCGGCACGACGCACCTTCATGGTGGGCGTCACCAAGCCCTGCTCCTGAGTGAAGCAGTCGAACACCAGCAGGCATTTTTTGACCTGCTCCGCGCGCGAAAATCTGGCGTTGATTACGTCCAGATGCTCAACGACGACGGCTTTCACATGCTCTTCGAGATCACCTTCTGGCGGCAGTGCATCTCGCATGGCTTTAGTGTCCACGTCCACTACGACGACCAGATAGTTCCTTGCCTCGCCAGCAACAACTGCGCCGTTGATTCCTAGCAGGCCGCTAAAGGCCGTCTCGATCGCGTGCGGGGAAATGTTCTTGCCACCAGAAGTGATGATGATGTCCTTCTTGCGCCCCGTAACCCACAGGTAACCATCCTCATCGAAATGGCCTAGGTCGCCTGAGTGCAACCAGCCATCGACGAACGTCTCGACAGTCGCCTCAACATCCTTGAAATAACCAGGAGAGACACTGCCTCCCCGGAGCAAGATTTCCCCATCCTCGGCGATCCTCACCTCCGTTCTCGGAAACGGCCGCCCGCAGGACCGTGCGCGATAGTCCGTACGCAGCGACAAGCTGGTCGTTCCATAGCCTTCCGTTTGGCCATAAACCTCCTGCATCCACAGGCCGAGTGCACTGAAGAAATCCGCCACTTCGGGGTTACCCGGCGCTCCGCCAGTGATGGAAATACGCACCCGGTCCAATCCGAGCGACTCTAGGATTTTGCTGATAACCAGACGGTGCGCGATCCGGTGTTTCAGCGCCGGCAGCCCACGCAACGGCAGGCCACCCTGCTGCAGTCTTCGCTGGTGGTCGAGCGCGACCCGCATGCTCCATGTAATTAGTCGCCGGGCGAATGGTGACAAACTCCTGTGCCGGGCTTGGAAACCATCGAAGATCTTTTCCCATACCCGGGGTACACCAAGCCAAATTGTTGGCCGTATCGTTTTGACCTCGTCCATCACCCGTTCCAGCTCCGCGCAGATGAACACCTCGCGCTGCTCAAACAACGGGGAAAGTATGCTTACAACCCGCTCGCCGACATGGGAAAGTGGCAGGTAGCAGCAGGAACGCTTAATGCCGGGACCCCAATCAGGAACGAGAGCCTCGGCGACGTTCAATCCCGTGGTGACACTATTCTGGTGCGTCAGCATTACGCCCTTGGGGTCACCCGTGGTGCCGGAGGTGTAGATCAGAGTCGCGAGGGTTTCAGGGACCACGCGCGCGCGCGACTGTTCGAGCTCACCGCCATCCAAGCCTTCATTGGCGACAAGGAAGGCTTCCATGCTGGTTACGCCCGGCACGCCAGACGGTAGCGACCCATCCAGCACGATGATGTACTCCAGCGCGGGCACCGCGTCGCGGTGGTTCTCTAGCCCGCCCAGCAACTCTAGGCGCTCGGTGACGATCACTCGCGCCTCAGAATGGTGCAGCTGACGGATGATCTGCTGCAGGCTGCTGGTGATATAAACCGGCACAGAAACAAGCCCCGATGTCATCGCGGCCATGTCCACGACGAACCAGTCAAACGTATTCCGCCCGATCAGTGCAACCCGGTCGCCAAACTGCAGCCCTACATGAAACAGCGCGTGCGACAGGCGTTCAACATCATGTCCGTACTGGGCCCACGTGACTGGGATCCATTCGGATCCTGACCGGTAGTGGAGCGCGACAATATCGTGGTTTGTCCGGCAGCGATGCTGGAACACCGAGGTCAATGTGTTCTGTGCAGCAGCCATGTTCCACCCTAGCCCTGAACCAGTTCAAATTTTGGCAGTGTGATGTCATCGCTCACCGGCTCGAACACCACTTGGACTGGTTGCTCGCACCTGAGTTCGTCAATAGGTGAGTTGACGATATTGGTCATCATCTTGAAGCCCTCTTCCAACTTCACCACTGCCAGCACATACGGCGTCATGCTTCTGAACTCCGAGGGTGCAAAACTGCGCGTGACGGTGAAGGAATGGATGGTCCCCTTGCCAGACGACTGGTGCCAAGCAAGGTTCTCGCTCAGGCACCCGGGGCAATACTTTCTGGAGAAGAACACCGTTGTCGCGCAGTCCTGGCAGCGCTGGTACAGCAGCTTGCCCTCCTTGCACCCTTCGTAGAACTGACGGCTGATGTCAGACAGCACCGGCAATACCGCGCTCATTGGCCTAGCTCCTTGCCCAGAACAGCAACATGCAAGTCCATTCCCACTCCTCCTGATGCTGTTTCAACCGCAAAATCAACGCCCGGAACCTGACGTTCGCCGGCCTTGCCCATGACTTGGCGCGCCGCCTCTACCAGCACGGCCATTCCGCCGCCGGTGCCGGTATGCCCCTGCGCCAGCATCCCGCCATTGGTTGTCACCGGCAGTTTTCCGCCAGGAGAGGTGTGGCCGGCCTCGACAAAGGCACCTGCCTCACCCGGTTCGCACAGGCCCAACATTTCCATTGTCATCAGCACGAACGAGGGGAACGCGTCATAGATCTCGGCAACGTTCACGTCACCTGGACCGATGCCGGCCATCGCATAGGCGTCCTGTGCGGCAGGCATCCATGCCGTGATGATGTCGTTCGGCTGCTGGGTAGTGGAGAAGTTAGTGCAGCGCGAACCCATGCCCAATACATAGGCAGGGTTAGCGGTGACGTCTTTGGCACGCTCGGACGAAGTGACCACTAACGCCGCCGCCCCGTCGGCCAGCACGTTCATCATCCGCTTGCGCACCGGCGAAGAAATAACTTCGGATGCCAGCACCTCATCGGCGCTACGTGGCGAGCGGATCATCGCGTTTGGATTCAGGGCGGCCCACTTCCTCAGCGACTCGATCACCGCGGCGATTTGCCTCTCGGTGGTGCCCGAGTCAAACATGTAACGCTGCTGGATCAGTGCGCCGAGGCCAAGCTGGCTCCATCCGTAAGGGATCTCGTACTCTTGGTTCACTGATGCCTTGGAGAAGATATCCACCGCCACTTGGGGATCGAGCCCGGTTCCCATCCGGTCCGAGTGCACTATCAGCACGCCGCGCGACAGCCCGGTAGCCAGCAGCGCAGTAGCGACCTTTAGGGCGTTCGACGAACTGGAACCACCGGACATGACTTGGAAGTTCGCACGCGCCGAAGCGCCAAGGCCGAGTTCTTCGACCAAATACGAACAGACAAGGTTGTTGTTGTCCAGCGGACTGCTAATCGCGCCGATTGGGATAATCGTGTCGATCTCCGCCTTGTCCATCCCAGAGTCTCTGATCGCCATTACCGCGGCATCTACCGCGGACTGGGTCAGAGACCGATCCGGAAAGTGTCCACTCGGCAGCTCACCGATTCCAACGATCGCTGCCTTTCCTCGTAGTTGTCTGACCATCATGATTTCCTGATTGTTGCCGATGCCCAACTACGCGCCGCGCGTAAGTAGTCGCGCGATAACGCCTCGTTGTACTTGAGAGGTACCACCGCCAATGGTCCCCATCTTGGAGATCCAGAGGCTGCGCCCAATGTCGTACTCCTCCATGCAGCCGTTGCCACCAAAGATCTGGATCGCGCGGTACGCCGCACGTTCCGATGCTTCCGTGATAAAGGTCTTGGCAACCGCCGCTGGTAGGGCGATGTTTTCGCCTCGGTCCATGCGCCGGGCTAGGTCTGTGGCCAGCAGCCTCGAAATATCCAGATCGATCTTCATGTCCGCCAGCATCGCCTGCACAGCGCCGAACTCGGAGATGCGCTGGCCATACTGTCGTCGCTGCGTTGCATATTCGATGCTGTCGCGAAGATTCGATTCGATAAGGCCGACATACGGAACGAATGCGAGCCGCTCCCACATCAGGGACTGCAGCATATAGAGCAAGCCCTTACCTTCCTCGCCCAAACGGTTCGCGGCCGGAACAACGCAATCATCGAAGAACACCTCACCTGTCGGCCAGCTATTGCATTCGCGTTTCTGAAGCGGCTTGCCCGTTCTCAGACCGGGCGTGTCGCGTTCGACCAGGAACATGGTCAAACCCTTGGCACCCTGATCCAAATCAATGGACGCAAGCACGACAAATACATCGGCGATGGGCGCGTTGGAAATGAACGTTTTGCCGCCATTGAGGACATAGCCATCGTCCGTTCGTTTGGCCGTCGTCCTGATGCTGGTCAGGTCAGAGCCGGCCTCAGGCTCGGTCAGGCAGAGAGCACCGATCCTGCTGCCTTCGACCATCGCAGGCAGGAAGCGCTGCTTCTGCTCGCTGTTACCAAGCACGCTAATCGGCATGGCCGCTAGCAGCATGTGTGTAAGCCATACGCCGGTGATGGAAAAGTCACGGCTTTCCGCTGCAAAGGCGATGATTGCAGGCACCACATCCGACGCAGAAAGACCCGAGCCGCCATATTCTGGGTCCAGCAGCAGGCCGGGCAATCCGAGGTTGCACATGCTCTGCCACGTCTCTTGGCAGAATTCGCCTCTCTGTTCGCGCGCCCGAGCACCAGGAGCGACTACCTCGCGTGCAAAGCGCGTGACGGTGGCCAGCAGAGCTTCTTGGTCTTCGTTCAATTCCATCATGTTGCTTCTCCTGCGTCGCGGCCATCTTCAACCACGAGGTCCGCGTCACCGGCCAGCACTTCCTGACCATTCTGGTTTTTAATGGACAGACGACAAACCAACATCGCACCCGTCTCAGTTTCTTGCCGCTCTTCAACGACTCCGCCACCGGTAAGTTCGTCGCCAGGGAAAACCGGGCGGGTGAAGCGAATCCGGTATCGCTTTACCGCTAACGGGCTGGCTGCGTCATACAGCACACGCGTGAGGAAGCTGCCATGCATCAGACCCATCGCAAAAACTGATGGAAACCCAGCCCGTCGGGCATAGTCATCATCATGATGAATCGGGTTGAAGTCCCCGCCTGCGCCTGCGTAGCGGACGATGTCGGAGCGCGTGACAACATGCTTGAATGCCGGCAGCAGGTCACCAACGGCGAGTTTTTCGCCGGTCTGGATGGGTTTGTCACTCATTGCTCAAAGTCTCGATGAATGTGTTTTCCATGGTGGAGACGAGCACGCCTTCCTGGTTGTGGAGAAGCAGATCCAAGCCGACGAACCTACGTTTGATCCCGCTCTGGCTAATCCTGACCTCATCGGAGGCGACAACGAGCGTTGCATTAAACACCTCCCCGACCAGAATTTCTTGATGGCTCCGAAACTGGATTTCGCCATGAACGCTCCTGGCCGGATTCATCTTCAAGCGCTGCATCAACTCCAGCACCGCGGATTCCGCACCCATGTGGAATACGAAGGTCGAGGGGTAGGTGATAGGCGCCACGCAATCGCGCAAGCCTGCGGCTTGAGCCGCTTCGCGATCGACAAATAAAGGGTGCGGCGTGCGGCCAGCGGCTGCGAATTCCACAACCTTTCCGCGCTCAACCGGAAATTTGAAGTTCGCCAGGATGTCCCCGGCACTCTGTTCGCTCATGATTCTTCCCTGTTGTACTCAGGCATACACATCAGTGCCGGAGCTGGAATATTCCTCTGTCACGGACTGCGGCTAGGCTTCAGGTGGATTTACCGGGCCTACGCCACGTCAGCACAGCGGAAGTGGCCAACATCGAAAGCAACAACGCATTCAACCACCAAGGTGAAGCTGCGCCAGTGCTGGTCGCAACCATGATGGCGCCGACCAGCATGGGCACCAGACAGGACGCACCAATGGCTAAAATCGCGATCGATGCCCAGTTCTGACGCTGCCGCAGTGGTATCCACGTCAGTATCAAAATACTGAGCGCCATTACGACCAACGCATCACCCGTGCCTTTCATCAGAATCACAAGCAGCAGCTGTACGCCTTCCGCCAGAGTTTCCCAGTCCACTCCAATGGCCGTCAGGTGATAGGTGGTCATCGTGGATCGAAAGAGGTAGTTGACTCCGATGATGAGACAGATAAGTGCTACGGCAGTGTTGAGGGCAATCGCGATGTTTAGCCTTTTCATGCGTCAGGTTCCCTAGGCGTCTTGCTGCTGTTTCATGCCTTCACGGCGATTGCGCAATGAGTCGATGCCTTCCTGCTCGGTAATTTCATCGAGCTTCGAATCAACATGCTTTTCGCCTGAACACATGTATGCGTACATCTCCATTGCAAAACCACAATCAAGATCGTCGACGATGCGCTGCTTCCACGGACGCCGAAGGATCTGAGCGGTCATCCGGCGAACCACGCGCGGCTTCTTCATGATGCTTTCAGCGATTTCCATCGCGCGGTCCATCAGATGCTCGCGCGGCACAACCTCGTTGACCAGCCCGTACTCCAAGGCTTTCTCGGCGGTAATCTGTTCGTTCATCACCATCGCATACGCGGCTCGCTTCACCCCAAGCAGTTCGATGAGCGCGCTGTGGATACCATCACCCGGAACCATCCCCAGAGAAAAATGTGGGTCCATCATCACGGTGTTGTCTGAGCAGATCGTCAAGTCACACATCATTGCCAGCTCGGTATGAGCTCCGGGCCCGTTCAGGACGCCAATGGTTGGGATCTCCACGTCGTTGATTAAGCTCTTCAGCATGTTGCGGCCGTCAAAAATCCCGTAGTCGTAGCTGTTTTTAGCTGGATCTGACTCAACCCGCGCGAAGCTCTCATTGTCGAATGCGGCAACCCAGACGTTCCCGGTTGCAGTGAAAATCATCACTTCATTTTCGGGGTCCGAGCCGACGGTACGAAATAGCTGCCAGATTGCTCGGTGCAACTCCAGACTCCATTGCACAGGGCCTCCCAAGGTGTGCATCTGGACAGTCAAAATGCCGTTCACACGACTAAGGATGAAATGCTCTGCAAATACTTCCCGGTATTTCTCGAATACGGGAGTGGGTACCATCTTTGTAAGGGCCATGTTTACCTCTTGACTTAATTTATATGGTTCACTAATTCGCTCAGAACTTTACGCGGAGCCGGACTCCGTAACTTCTGAGCTCGGGAGCAAATGCCAGTGTCTTAAATGCACCTTGGCCTGCGGGGGGCAGAATGAGCGAGCCGCGATCCCTGCTGGAGATCGACACCGTCGGTGTCTTGTCATTGAGAAGGTTGCGTCCCCAGAACTCTAGGTCGTAGTTCCTGATCTTGAACCCGAGGGCCATATTCAGCAGCGACCGGTCATCAACCCAGAAAAGGTTGGTGGTGGATCCGTACTGGCGAGAGCGGTAGCCCCAATCGCCACGCGCATAGAACGCCGTATCTGTAGATATTTGCTTCTGGTAATCGAAAGACAGTGCTCCTGTGTGCTTTGAAACGTACTGCAGTTCCTTCCCTGCTAAATCGGACTCAAGACCGAACGAAAGCCGCAGCGCTTCAAACACATACTCGTCGAAGCTTGCATCTGTATAGGCATAACTGGCACCGAGGGTGAGGCCAGGCGTCGGCATCACGCGCACATCGAATTCGGCACCCCTAGACGTTGTCTTGCCGGCGTTGGCATTCAAGGTCGCGTTGTTGACTCCCAAGGCCCGCACAATCTGGTCTTGCCAGTCGATATGGAACAACGCCGTATTGAACGCGACGTGGTTGCTCGGAGAGGTGTACTTAGCGCCGAGTTCATAGTTGATGCTTTTCTCAGAAGCGAATGTCCGCTCTTCCGCGGTGACGTTCGCCATCGCGTTGAAGCCACCTGACTTCACCCCGCGACTGATGGATGCGTACCCCATCCACTGGTCGTTTATCGGGCGGCTCAGGCCCACGCTCGGGGTGATGAAGGTTTCCGACCTGCTGAGGGAAGGGTTGGGATCCAGAAAGACACCGGTATAAGGGTTGCTCTGAAACGGATCGATGCTTCGTGTCTCGCGGAACACTCTCCCTGCCAGATTCAGGGTCCAAACGTCCGCGAAGTCCCAGCCCAACGACCCGAACAGTGCGATGTTCTCGTGTTTTTCGCGGTTATCGATCAGCGTGCTCTTCAACGAGGCTGGCAGCAGCGCCTCATACCGTCCGTCAGCCAAGTCTTGGTCGATGGTTCGCTGGTTGCTCCGAAGGTAGAAAAAACCACCAAGCCAGCTGATAGCGTCTCCCTGACCAGCGAAGCGAAGCTCTTGGGACATTTCGTTCACGTCGACTTGCTGGGTCTGATAGCTGATGCTGGCGGGCCCATAGTCAATGTCGGCCCTGTAATCGCTTGCAAGATCCGAATACGTCGTAATCGAGGTGAACATTAGGTCGTCATTGAGCTGCCAATCGGCCTTGAGCGAGAACAGATCAGTATCGCGTTCAAAGCCCCCGGGCGTCACCGCGAAACCAGAGGTCTGCGTCGGCACCTGACCGATAAATATCTGCGAGCGACCGTTGAACGGGGGCTCCGAGTTATTCAGGGTGAAATAGCCCGGATTATCGCCATGGTTTGCGCGCTCAAATGAAGCGCGGAGATCGACCACCAAGTTGTCAGTCGCCTGCCAGCGTAAGAAGGAATTCAGGCTCTGGTCCTTGCGGTGGTCTAGGTCACCGCCGGTCAGTTCGTTGGTGTAAAAGCCATCTCGCTGGCGCTGCGCCAGTCCAAAGCGAATGTAGACCCGGTCATCCGCCACTGGCGTAGAGAACGTCGCCAGCGCCTCCGTCATGTTGCGCGCGCCATAGGCCAGACTAAGGCTACCTTCTGGGACATTCGTCGGCTGCTTGGAAATGATGTTGATTGCGCCGCCAAACGTGTTGCGCCCGTAAAGTGCTGCTTGCGGGCCCTTGATCACCTCGATGCGCTCGACGTCGGTCATCATGCGGTCCATTCCAGATCGCGAGCCTTGGTAGACGCCGTCAAGGAAGAGTCCGACGTTGGACTCACCCACGTTGGTGGACAGTCCTCTCATCACCGGCATGCTGTAGTTACTGCCCTGCAGGGCGACGTAGGTCAAACCCGGCGTGAGCGTCGCGATATCATCGATGTTGCGCACGCCCCCCCGCTCCACCTCTTCGGCGCTTAAAGCTGAGATTGCCGCAGGGGCTTTCTGCAAAGACTCTTTCTTCAACCGAGCAGTAACCACGACCTCGTCCAGGGCGCTGACGCGGCCCTCTGGTGTTGCCGCTTCCGCTATCGTTGAGCGCTCGATTTCCTGAGCTGCAAGCCCCCAAGACGCCAGTGCAAGCGTCACAGCGACAGTGATAAGTCTGAAGCCCTTCCCGATGTGTCGATTAGACTGGCGCGTAACGTTTTGCATCTCCCCACCTCTTGTTGTCGTGCTGCGAGTAGACAGATGTATACAGGTTTACTGACAAGTCTGTCAACTATCGACAAGTGTCGAGCTGTGAAGCCGGGTCCGGCAAAAATTGTCATACCGTCCAAGGTGTTGCGCGCACAGCGATAAGCATGACGTCCGTGCCGATCGCGACAAAACGTGGTCACGCGCAGGTGAAGCAAGCTGGATTCTGGCTTACGCTAGAGCGGCCCTAAAGGGGCTGGCGGCGCCCGTGCGTGCCATGCTCCGCTGCGCATCCAAAGCCTCCAAAGTTGCTCATGTGGCCGAACACACCTGAGCGTACCTAGAACGCGCCTGACAAACAGTTGGATGAGTGCCGCAGCAGAGCACTCGCGCTTGGTCCGTGCCCGTTTGAGCTTGGAAGTAGCACCCGCAGCTAACATCGCCGCTGCAATGACGCCGCCACCTTTCCTGAAACCAAACAAGACCCGTCCGGAACTAAGCCTCGGAAGTGCCCATGCGTGTCCGGGCACTCCTTATTCTAAGCAGATCTAACAATGGAAAACTCAGTGAGTTCTTCCTCGTAGATGGGCGCGGGCCAGACAGGTCGAACAGCTCTCGCTTCGAGTTACCGCCCTGTGGGCGGCATCGTCCAGCCCCATCAGGCTATACTTCTCAAGGGGAACATTTCTCGCAACTGATCGGCGCCATTTCTCTGGCCCGGCGACTTGGTAGTTGCATCATCTTGTTGACCATCACTTGTTTCTCGGGCGTGCTATCGCATGCAGGAAGAACGTAGTACGCCCAAGACACGGGCATCCTGTCACGTTCGAAAAGTGCAAACTAACTCGTATGCCAAAGCCTGATCAGCTAGTCAGGTGTCACCGCCACCCTGAGGTGAGTCCGGCTAGACTTAAGCATGGGGTTACCGTTGATGAGATGCTACATTCCTTTCTTAATGCACCAGCTGAAAGCGAGGGTTTTCTAAAATGCGTGCTGAAGGACCTATGTCCGATTTTGCTTTGAGTGGCGCAGCTCTTTTGGGCGACTAAGAAATCGAACGCGGGCAAGAGCCCTACGTAAAGATGAGATTATCGACAGCAATGAAAAACGTGAAGAACGACAACAACTCTTTCGCTACTAGCCGCGAAGCGATTCTGCATTCGGCCCAAAGAGAATTTGCGCGACGGGGTTACGACGGAGCATCGCTGGCTAAAATTGCTGCTGCCGCCAACACAAACCACTCGCTGGTCATCTATCACTTTAAGAACAAAGAATTACTTTGGCGTGAAGTAATCGAGTATATTTTTGGCAATATGAAGGAACGACTTTCCGTAGTGGAGTCGCTTACAAAAGACATTGATTCTTTATCAGCCCTAAAAATCTTCATTCGCGCCTTTGTAGAATTCAGCGCCAAGCAGCCAGACCGCATTGCCCTCGTCTTGAATGAAATTCGTGGCGACACAAAAAGATTGGACTGGATTGTCGAGAATCACATTGGACCGCTACACGCGCTCTTTGATCGATTAGTCGCTCGTGCAGTAGAGGACGGGATGGTAAAGCCAATCCCTCCTGTTCACATGGCGCACATGGTGATTGGTTCAGCGTCAACATTCTTCGTGTCTCGCCCTATGATTCAGAAGGTTTATGGGCTGGACACAATGAGCCCGGAGGTCATTAACGCACATGCCGACTGGGTGATCGAAGCATTAATCGGCGGATTGGCAGCAACACGCGGCACACCGGATTCTTCGAATCAGATACCGGGCCAACTGGGATGGAATGCCGCTGCCCTGATGCGAACTGACGGAGCTTCGTAACGGATTCGAAGTTCTTACAAAAGGCGCATCCGCCTCGGATAACTTAGTCGTAGGCAGGCGTTGAGGCCCCTCACACTAACCGCTTGCAAAGCCGTTGGCCTCAGACATGGACTTCCCCCGGTCTGGTAGGCATTCCCGGCCTGCGCTGCGGCGCCGAGTTCCGCAGCCTAAACGTCCTATTACGGGCAATAGATCCCAACTAAAGCCGTTCGCGTTAGCGCCTCACCGATACATCTGCGAAAGCGCCGCCGCGCTTTCCGCCATTTTCTTGCGAAGCGATAGCGGCTTGAGAACCTCTAAGCTCGGTCCAAGGCTTCGTAGCCACCAGAACAACTGATCAGTTTGTTCGAGTGTGGCCAGGATGCGTGAGTGCTCGCTGCCGGGGATCGAGCGTATCTCTTGGTCCGCCGCAAGTCGGGACTCCTCGAGGTGCCGCGCCAGCCAAGCATCAACCTTGAGTTCAAGCTTAATTTTGAGCCCAAGCGGGTAGTCAAACGATTTTTCCTCGCGAAGGTAGTGCTGGAAATCAAAGTCTTTCGGCACGATCGCAGGCTCTGTGCGCGGCGAAGCTTTTGTCATGCGGTGTAACGCGAAGTGGCGAGGATCGGTGTAATCCCACGCGGTTGCAACGAGGTAGAAGACGCCTTCGCGATAGACCAAGCCGAGCGGGTTAACCACTAGAGACTTAGCTTGCTTGCCGCCCATTGCCCAGTAGTGAGCCTCAAACTGTTTGGAGCGCAGCAGCGCGTCGTTGACCACCGACATCACCTCCGGTTTGACCTGGGGTGGGATCAACTGCTGGCCAAAAGGAAGGACGGCGATACATCGATTCCAGCGCGCCACCGGTGATTCGCTCAGCTGATTTAGGGCCCGTCGCGCTTGGGCAAACTCGGGCTCCATGGCCGCCAGCATCGATGCGGGCACCACCGGCTTTAGGTAGCGCGAGAGCAACTCATAGATCAGCGCCGCCTCGTTACTCATGGGTGGAAATGAAAGCGCCATATCGCGCTCACTCCACGACCATCCCGCTGGCTTGGCATCATCGGTGACCAAGGAAAACTTACGGGATAGTTTATGAAGGTCGCGCTCGATGCTGCGGATATTGATATCGAAAGACTGGGCTTCTAACTTCTCGTGGAGCTGTCCGGCCGTAATCTTTCGTGGCAGCACCGGGATCAGGCCCAGCATGGTCAAGTGGCGAATGATCGGTTCAGACATAGGGCAGCTCTCAGCAGGTAAGGCCACCAGTGCGTAGCCCCATACCGACATGATATGTCGGTTCTCGCCCGTAAACTACTTGTCTTGGATAAGGGAGAGAGCGCATGGGATCTTTCGACGACGAACTGGCAATGCTGACCACTCGAAGCAAGAGTCCGCTTGAGCGTATTCCACTGGCTTCTTGGATTGAGCGCGAGGCGGCGCTGTATGCGCTGCGCATGATCCAAGGGCAACGCTGGCACAGACGTCTAGTCGACCGTAACGGCATACGAGACTCCGACACTCTGAGCTTGATCGGCCTGGTTCAACGCGACGAGTTCGAACACTCACTTACCAGCTATGAGCTTCGCGATGGGTGTGCGAAGCAGCAAGCACGGCTTGAAGCCGGATTCCGCAGCAAGCCGGACGTCCTCTCCCGAAACCTCGATACGCTTGCGAGCCTGCTCAAATTGAGCGTGCCCGAATGTGCGATCCTGCGCTTAGCCGTGGTGATGACGCGCTCACCTCATTTCGCAAATCTCTTCCAGGAAATGACCGTCACAGAGTACGACCTGCTGGTTGGACTTCGGTGTGCCACCGGGTGTCGATTCACTGACATGAAAAAGGCACTCCTGCCAGACCGCACCCTGCGGCAGAGCGGCTTCCTTGAGCACGAGCCCGGCCTGTTCGGCAGCCACTCGAACCCCATCTCCATCGATGATGCTATGGCGGAAGGTCTGCTTTCGCATCGCTTCAACGAGGAGCGCCTGCTTAGGCACCTGACACGCGCGGCGCCTAAGTCGACGCTCACACTCGATGATTTTTCCCACATTAGCGACTTGGATCTTGTCAGCCGCTATCTAAAGCAATCCGTATCGCGCAGGCGCAAGGGCGCAAACATTTTGATCCACGGCGAACCGGGTACCGGGAAAACGGAATTTGTCCGAACCTTGGCCGAGGCCTCTGGAATTGTACTTAACGAAGTACCGAACTCCAATTCCGATGGTGAGGCCATCACCGGGCAGACACGCTTTTGCACCTACCGCACCACTCAGCGCTTGCTGGCGAGCCGGCGCAATCAGGCACTGCTTTTTGATGAAGTTGAGGATGTATTTGGCGACTCGAATGATCTTTTCGCCAGCCTGTTTGGATCGGCTAGACACGGATCCAGCGATCCGCGTAAGAGCTGGATCAACGAGACGCTTGAATCGAACCCGGTTCCGACGATTTGGGTCTGCAACCAGATCCGTGGCATCGACCCTGCTTATCTACGGCGCTTCGACCTGATCATGGAGTTTCGTGCACCGACTCGCCAGGTCCGCCAGCGCATCGTTGAGCGTCATTTCAAAACCGGTGAGATCTCCTCAGACTGCGTCGAGCGACTCATCGGCGTCGAGTCGCTCACGCCCGCACTGGTCGAACGTGCCGCACGCGTGGTTCGCACGGTGCGCTCACGCAGCGTGTCGCAGCGTGATGCTGAAGTCGAGCGGATCGTAAGGTCGGGTCTTCGTGTGATCGGGCGCGAAAACGAGCTATCGGCGCCGGTCCTGCCCGGATACTACGACCCGACATTGATCAATTCGGATCGAGAACTCGATGTCATCGTGCAAGGACTTGCTCGAACTAAGTCAGCGCGCATGTGCCTGTATGGCCCACCAGGAACGGGGAAGTCAGCGTTCGCTCATCACCTCGGTCAAACCTTGGATAAATCCGTGCTGGTGCGTCGGGCATCAGATCTACTCGATCCGTACATCGGCGGCACCGAAGCAAAGTTGCGCGCTGCATTCGACGCCGCGCGTGATGAAGGTGCGATCTTGTTGATTGATGAAGCCGACAGCTTCCTGCAAGAGCGATCCGGTGCGCACCGGTCGTGGGAGATTACGCAGGTCAACGAACTACTTACGCAGATGGAGTCCTTCAACGGGATCTTCATTGCCTCAACCAACCTGATTGATCGACTGGATTCCGCATCGCTCAGACGCTTCGATTTCAAGTTGAAGTTCGATTACCTCACCCGCGATCAGCGGCGCACCCTGCTCAGTCGCGTCGTGGACAACAGCAGCAAAGGCTCAGAGGACTGGGAAGTAGCCGCGCCTCGGCTCGATCAGCTGAGCCGGCTCACGCCGGGAGACTTTACCAACGTGTTGCGACAACTGAAAGTGACCGGACAGCGCCGCTCCGCAGCTCACATCATCGACCTGCTCACTGCGGAAATCGCCATGAAGGCCGGTGCAAGCAAGCCATCGATGGGATTTGTTCGCCATTGAGCCCACAACGACGCACGCCGAAGAAGGAGCAGACAATGCCGCACCGCACATCAACGCAATGGTCAAAGACCTTGCGTGAGGCGACATGCCACGCCTTGCGCGATGGAGCGGTCACGCCCGACCGGCGCATCCATATGAAGCATATCGATGGCCGCTTGGGATGGTGCCGTCCACTCGATTTACTCTCAGGGACCTATGTCTTGCATCACAAGGGCAGTGGCGAGTCGGCTTCGTTTTTCGACGAAGAGGCGGTCGTGGCGGCTGGTTGGGTGATCGATGGGGGCGTGAAACAAGAAACGTCTCGTTCTGATCAATGAGTCAATGCCACCCAACTCCGTTCCACTGACATATGTAGAGGCCATTCTCAACAATGAGGAAGCGCACATGCCGCAGCGGCGCTGGATCTGGCGTGGCTGGAATCACGAGCGTGTCAGTCAGCAGAACGCGAAATCAAACGACTTACTTTGTGAACTTTGGCGCACGCACTACCCCTGTGGCGCTTCGATAGGCTCAAATTCGACGTCATAGTCATACGTTGTGGTTGTGTGCAGGGTTATGCCGGGACTGGTTGTGGCGTCGATAGTTTTTTGTAGACGTCCGTTGTTAGTGTCGATGACCACTGTTCGCGTAATTACACCGCCTTCGGCAATCAGCTTTTTGAGTTCGACCGTGCGCAACATGCGATCTGCCGCCTTGTCGTCTTTTACGGCAGTGATGACTGAGTCGTTGACTTGCGCGCCGAACCGGGAGCTAGAGTTCCAAGGGGCTTCTGATTCCTTCCACGTTCCAGCAAAAAGCAGCCATGACGTGTTTTCAATATTCACCTGGGTGAAGGCTGCGTCCGTGCCAAAATTCATTTGCATGCGACTGCGCTGCGGTGGCGTGAACTCGAAGATCATGGTCTCAGTGGACGGCTCTCTACTACCAAACGTCTGACGCGATTGACTGGTCGCCCTGTAGCGTATTGTTTCCAAGGCGTCGTAGGCCGCATCAAGCTCGGCAACGAGCTGTTTGCGTGCTGCCGACGAGAGCACATCACCCTGCTGCGCGGCGGCGGAGGCGGCCGGGTCGGCCCGCGTCACTTCCATACTGCGGTCCATGGGCTCAGATTCGAACGTCATCCTCGGCTTGCCACTTTTCTGCACCACGTCGGATGGCTGCCACAAATAGACACCGAATGAAACGGGCCCGTCGTCGGCCACGATCAACGCGTCGGTGGTGCGCCGCTCGAGCGCCGAGTTTGCGGGTACGCTGCAGAGGGTGGCATAGCGCTCTGCAGTGTGATGACAGATGATCGACGATGCCCCTTTAGGCAACGTCGACACGCCCTTGATCGGGAAAGATTTCTTATCATTTTTATGACTGTTCGAGAACATCTGACGGCGTTCGCACGGGTGTGTGGCGTCATAGCCAAACTCCACGCCCACCATCCAGCTGTCATCGGACTTTCGGATCACGGCCTTGGCGACATCCTGCAAACCGTCGCCGTTGTAGTCACCGGTTGCCCGCCACGGGGTCGCCACGCCGGTTTGTGTGATCCAAGCTTTCCAGCCACTCGAGGAAAAATCACTGGCATCGGCGTCGCGCCACAGATCTTTTTCTGAGTCGAGAACGATTCCACAGCCGCGGTCACTGAGTATCACGGCCATCTTTTGCGCCGGCGTGAGCTCCAGTTCGGCGGCCGGTGCAGCACCCGAGGCGAAAACACTTGCAAGCGCAAGCGCGCCAGTAATGAAGTAGGACAGCGACATCGGAAGGCTCTATGAGAAAGAAGAAATTGTGTCAGGCGCGCGCCCAACTCCGTCCTAAACAACTGTTTTCGTCACCTAGAAAACAGGGACGTAAGCCGCCGACTGGAGCGAATGCTTCAAGCTCCGCCGCCTGTTCGAGGCAGGCGATGCGGCATATCCCCGGGACCATTTCGCGGCTGACCCCGCGGCCGAAACAACTCCTGCTTACAAATAGAATTGTTTAGGCCACGAGCGGCTGTAATGCTTTCCATCCTCGGACAGCCGCACGATTAGTCCGCAGACGATTTCAGACAAGCATCAACGAAACCGCCATGCGCCCAGTCCGATCAGGCCAAACAATAGAAACATCAGAACCAGTGCGGAGCGGTTCATGGTCGGAACAAGCACCGGATCCGACACCGCGGGCGCAGCCGCACCGGCTGTGACCTGCACGTTCTGATGCGATTGTGCTGTGCCGGAACTGAAGCTCAGTGCGCCGCCGATGGCTGGCGGGGTGACGGTGGCAATGTTCCTCACTGACACGGGCGCAACCGGCAGATCGGGCATGAGCGCCTGGTAGGTAAACCGGATTGCGCTGTTGGCACCGAGCGTGGCGATGGTCGCGCTCAGGCCACTGGCATTGCTGGTCACGCTCGGGCAAACCGCCGTGCCGTGTGGGTGCGGCAGGAAGCTCGCGCCCGACAGGTCGGTACACGTGACATTGGTGTAGCCGTTGGGATTGTCGGCCAGCAGAGCCGGCGGCAATGGATCAGTAAGCAGGGTGCCATCAGCACTCGCCCCACCAATGTTGGTGATGATCAGCGTATAGGTCACGAGTGATCCGGGCGCTGCAATCTGTGGGCTCACGGTTTTTTGCAGGCTCAGATCCGGCACTTGCGGCGGGCAAGCGTTGGTACTGGATTCGTCTGGAATCCAAGAGAAGGCATCATTTTCACCAGAGAATCGCGCGCTGTTGTACAGGCAACTGAAACTCCGGGTCGGATTACTGAGCTGGTAGGTGATCGTGATTTCCAAGGAGCTATTAGGCGGGAACGTGTTGTTGCCGGCTGAGCCCCACTCGTAATCAATCTCATAAGGTTTTGCCAGTGGCGACGATGGACCTGACGCAGGTGTTCTGACCCCAGCAACGATCGGTGTCAGCGGGCACTTCGCGCCATTACTCACACTCACGCAACTAATATTGACCACCTGCAAATTGACGCCATTAGCCATCGGCGTATCAAGAAGATGGGCAATATCTAGCGTGTCGGTCGCCGACGTGTTGGTCAGAACCAGCTTCTGGCTAATCAAACCCGATACCGGGATGAAGCTCGCATCGGCAGGGGCCAAAATGGTCTTGTCGATCTGCAACACACCGGGCGTGCACGGTGGATTGCCGACGTAATAGTTGACCTTGGCATCAGGGGTGGTCAGCGACGCACCCGACATGCCACCGAAACGAGCCCACGCCCTGTTTTGCACCAAAGTAGCCGCGGTACAACGGTTCAAGTGGTTGGGTGTTACGAACGGCAGGATGTAGGTCAAGCTCGCCAGCGGTGCCAGCGGTACGCCCGCATTTCCGCCGTGCAGGGCCGGGTCGTAGGCTAATTTCACGTTGCTGTTGTATCCGCTGGACACAAAACTGCTCGCCAACTCATGGCAGGTTTCGCTTGCGGGCGAAGCAGCGCAGCTAATATTCCAGTCAGCCAGCGAAGAACCTGTGTGGATAAAACCGGAGTCCGCGCCCGTGATCACAGATGAACTCACGAACGGAGCGGCATCTTGAATATCTTCCACCAACACGGGGTTAGCACCGTCTGGATTCCTAGCTTGAAGCTTGAAGTAAATGCTGGTGCCATCCGGGATTGCGGTACCGATCGTTTGACCAATCAAAGGCCCGTTGGCTGCGGCATCGGCAGCGCTGGCGTACGGCCCGCTCTTTTCCAGCGTGAGATTCACGTCAGTGGGCATCGTGCCGCCACCCGGACACACGGGAACGCCAGTAATGGTCGCGATGGTCTGCATGCCGTTATTGGCAAAGTAGGCTGTGGTGCCCGGCGTGTAGGGCTGAGGCGGTGCATCCAATGGCAGATAAACCGGATCAAAGACGGCGGGTGATGGGCCGGCGTGGCCGCGCAGATCAACAAAGGCGTCATTGCGACCCCAACAGTCCGTTCGACTCGAGACGACGTCTTGGGTAAATGTCACCGACTCGCCCGCCGGTAGTGAGGGTACGACGGTGTTGAGTTGGAACGCGGTATTGGAATTGGTCACCACATTGTTGCTCAGCGGGCACAAGCTCGGCACGCTGGATGTGCATGTCACCGTTGAGCGTGTTTCGGTGAACAAATAGTTGAAATGGCCAAAGGTCACCGGCACTTGGGTTGCGGTTGCCGCGGTACCGCCGGTGCTGACGTTGCTGACCGTCACGGACTGGGTCCACGACGCGCTGCCACCGACAAGCGGAATGGATGACGGAGTGGCCGAGGTGGTGAATTCGATGTCCGCTTCTTCGTTGCAGTTCTTTGCTACCCGAGTAAGCACGCTATCGGTGTTGTCGGCAAAGCCCGGCGCGACGACATCAGTGCCGGACAAGCCAGAAACGTTTACGTTGAACTCAAGATCGCGATACCCCGTTTCACCATTGACGACACACAAGGGGCTGCCAACCTTCACCGTGGCCCGAAAGCGCATTATGCCGCCGCCCGGAGGAGCGTCTTGGGTGCCGGGCAGATTTTCCAGAAAACTCCCGACTGGAAATCCTGCAATGGGCGGCCAGACGGTGAGACTTGTGGGGTTTGGTACAGGAATCGGCGGCGCCGTGCAGTAATCGGTCAGCGCGCCAAACACCATCGGCAGCGTGTAACTGCCCAGTGACGAGGGCTGGCAGGTAATAGATAGCAACTCGGTCCCGGGCAGCGTCGAGGCGTTGCTGCCATAAGGGCTGTTGGCCGTTGACGGAAGTGTCATATTTCCCGGCAAACCCTTGATCGCCGCTTGCAAGCCCAGCAGGTTGCTGGGGTGGAGCCCGAAGTTGGTCACTTCGAAATCGTATGTCACCACTTCGCCCGGAATAGCCGTTGCCGGCGCATCTGTAATTTCGATCTTGTACTGAACATCGGGCGGGTAGATGTAGATGTTCGTACTGGCGTGATTGGTGGTGTTATCACTATCACTCTGGGCCGAACTGACATCTGCCACGACCGCGAAATTGCCTTGCGGGATGGCGTAACAGCCGCGACCTTGACCTTGACCGCCGGCCGGACTCTGCTCACTTAAGCACCCAGCGGCATTGTCGAACTCGACACGCACTTGGCTCTGGCTGGGAATGGACGGGATGGTGACGCTGAAGCTGGAACCGGCACGCACAAAGGCGCCGGACCCCGGAGCTCCTGACCCTGGCGGACACACCGGCGCGCCATTGGGGTTTGGCCCCGGCAGCGCCTGACAGGTAGCACTTAACTCGAATGGGACGTCTGCGACCGGGTGATTAACCACCAGTTCGACGCTGGTCGCCGTAGCCGGCCCATTGTTGGAAATGGTGACCTCGAAGTGCTCCAGATCCTCGCCCATGTAGGCGGGTTGATCGCTCTGGATCGTGACAACTAGATCAACACTTTGAGCTTGCGCCTGCCCGACTCCGACCACGAACACGGACACGAAAACAGCGGCGACGACGGCGCGCCGACAGGCGGCGGCTAATGCGAAATAATTCATTTATTTCTTCCCAATCTGGCTATGCAAGCCAGATTGGCTTACAGACGTGAGTCAAACTTTCCCCAACTTCATGGCTCTGCTTATCACCAAAGCCCTGCGACTCGTCCACTGAGCGCAGCCGATTACCTTATCACGATCAAACCGAAATACAGCACATCCAACATCACACGCGGGGCTCACACGCCCGCTATTAGGAACTCATCGCCGATCGGGGCTCGCCGGATCACTGTCGACGCGTATTGTGGTGAGGCGATGAGGCGGGGCTTAGCCACGTCGCGATGTTCGGCGTGCATGAAATGGGTTGCGTCAGCCGTTAGTCTAAAGACCACCAGCTCGGAGAACTCGACGATGCAGAGGCTTCATTTTGTGTCACCGCTACTGCTTCTCGGCTCGTTTCTATTCCTGGTGACGACCGCATTGTCTCAGGTTCCGGTGAATCAGAGCCCGGTGGACGATACCGCGTCAGCGACCTCGATTACGCGGACGCAAGCGCGCACCATCGATGCTCAAACCCTACGCGTCGGCGTGAAGGTGGCACCGCCATTCGTCAGTAAGCGTGACGATGGCTACGGCGGGCTGGCAATCGAATTGTGGGAGGAAATCGCGGATGAGCGTGGCTGGACGTTCGCGTATCAGGAATACGAACTAGAAGAACTGTTCGAGGCGGTGTCCTCGGGTAGTGTCGATCTGGGCATAGGTGCAATCACCGCGACCGCGCAGCGCGAGCAGCGAATGGACCTCAGCCATCCCATCACTAGCTCGGGCCTAGGCGTGGCAGTGCAGAACCAGCCAACCGCCGGCTGGCTGGCCGTGGCGCGGTCGTTCTTTTCAGTGAGTTTTCTTAAAGTGCTGTTGGTGCTGGCTGCGCTACTACTGAGCGTGGGGCTGTTGACATGGCTGTTCGAGCGTCGGCACAACGCTGAGCAGTTTGGCGGCAAGCCCTCACAAGGCATCGCTTCAGGGTTCTGGTGGGCGGCGGTAACAATGACCACGGTAGGCTACGGCGATAAGGCACCAACCACGCTTGGCGGGCGTATCGTCGGTCTTGTGTGGATGTTCACGGCCTTGATCGTCGTGTCGACGTTTACCGCGGCCATCACCAGCTCGCTTACGGTGGGCAAGTTATCCTCACGGATCCGCAACGCTGACGATCTGGCCAGCTTGCGTCTAGCGACACTCAGCGACACAACCAGCGCACGCTGGCTTTCAAATCATAACTTCAGTTTCAACGAAGCTAGAGATATCGATGTGGCACTCGAGGACTTGAAGGCCGGTCGCACGGACGCGGTGGTTTATGACGCGCCACTTCTACGCTGGAAGATCGCGCAGAACTACAGGGGGCATCTGGAAGTATTGCCCTTCACCTTGGAACGCCAAGACTACGTCTTCGCAATGCCAAACGGCAGTGCATTGCGCGAGCCACTCAACGAATCGCTACTGGGGCAGATCAATGCGGAGGGCTGGAGCACGCGTGTGGAGGCATATTTGGGGAAATCCAGATAAGACCTAGCCCTGATGCCACGGTTTTTGCTCACATTCCCGTGCAAATCGCAGCGTACTTATGGGCTCTCGACTATGGCGAGATCATCGAGCGGGGCTGCCTACCAGACCATGGGTGGTCGAGCGCGCATTCGTGTTCCTCGCGCTGAGCAGTCCACGCGTTGCCCGGTTCGCGTATCGATACTCATAGACCTGTCGAACAGCGCCAGCCAACGACCTGCAATGCCGACTCCGGCTGCTAGTGATAGCAACCGGAGCTGGCCTCTTTAGTCTCAATCGTCTGGCAGCGTCACTGCGTCTTGACGCGCTTGCCGGCCCAACAAGCTCAGCATGGCCACGCCCATCGCCAGTCCACGACGTGCGTCGTCATCGCGATTGAGTCGCCGTAGCGCTTGCCACACGCTGGGCGGCTCTTCTTCTGCACCCGCCTGCGCAGAGGCATAATTCATCGCATTGCTGAGATTGAAAACCCCAGCAGCCACTCCCTCATACCCCTTCATTAGCTTCTGGATCATTGCGTCATCGGCCATGTCCACGACATCGGATACCGCCGACAGCAGATCAACAAGATTGTGCAAGCGCTTACCTTGAAGCAAGGGCGCGAGTTTGGCGACCAGATCGCCTATGCCGTGCAATGTAGCCGGATCATTTAGCTGCGGGTTTTCACGCAAAAACGCATCGAATGACGTGTTCTGAGTCATTTCGGTATTCATTTTGGTGTTCTCCTTGTTCAGACCAAGCCACGGGCGACAGACCAGTAAACGCCGCGATTGAATGCCTTGCGCATCAGGCCGCCAATCTTGGTCGCCGGGGTCGGTATTACGTCGGAATCGTAGTCATACCAAAGCGGCATACCGGCATCGAGACCCATCTGGGCGATCGCTTGCACCTTGCCGTCATAAGCCGCGACGGTGTTGCCCACACGCATCATCCCCGCGATGTTGTCGCAGATAACTGGTGATTGGTTATGGCAACTTCCACCCGCCTTGCTGATGGGCAGATCCACGGTGTCGCCCATCACGAACACATTGGGGAAACCTTCGAGCTGCAAGCTATCGCGGTCTGTCGGCAACCAGCCTTCGTTGTTAGGTGCATGTGAGATGCCTGAGTTGAGCACAGCATCCACGGCCCGAATCGGCGGGGTCTGCATGAGGATGTCGAAATCCGCCGTCTCGCCTTCTTTCGAATACGCCACTTTTTTCTCGGCATCGACCTTTTCCAAGGTGAAGCCACGCTGGTGCTTGATGTCCAATGAGTCAAAGACACCCGGCAGCACCTCACCAACTGGCCGTTGCAGGAACAGACAGTTGCGCAGCAGTTGCGACACGGTGGGATAGGTGTAGACGATCTCGATTTGGTTGCGCACACCACGCTTGCGCAGGTACTGATCCAACATCAAGGTCGTTTCCATCGGCGCGATGCCGCACTGATGAGGCACGTTGGGTGTTTGTGGGAAGGTCACGCCGATGAAGATGCGACCTTTTTCGATCGTGCGCAGCTTGTGGTAGAGCTGCATCGCGGGGTCGTGCTGATAGAAATGATCGCCGCCTTCCTTTAACCCGGGAATGCGTTCGGGCGAGGGGATGCAGCCGGTTGAAACGACCATGTAGTCATAGCGATGGTCCTTGCCGGAGGCCAAGCGCAAACGGCTGTCCTTGAAGTCGAAACCATTGACCTCGTCCAAGAGCAGGTTCACTTCCGGGCGCAGCAAGGTGTGCAATCGCCGCCGCAACTCATTCTTGTAGAACATGCCAAACGCCACGTACATAAACGCGGGCTTGTAGTAATGCCAAGGGTTGTTGGTGATCAAGCTGACCCGCGCCTTGCCGGCACGAATCTCGGGCAATAGTTTAACGACCAGATTATTGGCGGTCATGGTGCCGCCAATTCCTCCGCCAACCACGACGATATCTTGAATACTCATTGCTCGTCTTCTCCTGTAATTGCCGGTGAAGTGACCGGCATCTCCTTGATTTCGGGCGGCGAGACACCGGCCCGAATGAAAAGCTGCCGCAGTGCATCGAACGGCAGTAAAACCGATCCGTGACGTGAGGGGACTTCCTTGATCAGGGCGAACATTTCCAATTCCGACCAGTCGCAATGCGTGTCGCTGCCGCCAAGAATTGCTCGCAACTGGTTTTCGACGCGCTGCAAGGTGGGCCAGTCAAGTTCCGCCGCGTGACCACTGACGATGGCGGTGGAGGCCTGTCCGAGTGAGCAGGCCCGCACCCGATAGCCGATCTCAGACACGCGTGCATTCTTGATCACTGCGTCCAGCGTCAACTGGCTGCCGCACTCTGCGCTATACACCGTCACCGAGTCCGCAGGCGGCACCGACAGGCGTCGATCCCTGCGCACCTGCGTACTGAATTGTTTGAGCGCGGGATACAGCGCTGCAAGGTCAACGGATACGTCTCCGCTCATCAAGTTGCCCTGTCGTAAGGACGTTTCTTACGATAGCGACAGTCTCGTCCAAAGAACAATAGGCGCGCTTTCCCCCGGTGCAGTGTTCACGCGAGTGTCGGTTGCACGCGTGTCTGAAACTCTGCCGTGCGTCGGTACCGCCAGACTCAAGTCGCACTGGCAGCCGGCATTAGCTAATCATTTTTGCCGTTCGGCTGACGCTCTCTCGATAGGAGTTCGGTATCCTGCACTCATCGACTGGTAATCGTTCGCGGAAGGATTCGTATGAAACGCTCACTTTGGCTCTTCGTCCTTTGGTCACTTCTTTCGCTTCAATCGGTGGCCGCCGACCCGTCGTTGCTGCCAACGCGAGTTCAAGAAGCCATCAGCAGCCGCGTTGCCGCCGGTGATTATCCGGCGATGGTGGTGGTCGTGGTTGATGGTGATCGAAGTGATGTCTACGGCTTTGGAATCCGAGAAAACGGCAAGGCGCCGGATGCCGACACAATCTTCCAGATCGGCTCGATCACCAAAACCTTCACGGCCACCTTGCTCGCGGAAGCCGTCATACAAGGAGCAGTCACGCTGGATACGCCCGTGTCGGCGCTCTTGCCGGCGGATACGCTCCCCACACGCGGCAACAAGCAGATAACGCTCGGCGATTTGGCATCGCAATTTTCGGGATTGCCACGCTTACCCAACAACCTCAATGTCGCGACTGCGCCGGATGATCCATACGCCAATTACGATGCCACCAAACTAAAGGCATTTCTAGCCGGATACGAGTTGCCACGCGATCCAGGCAGCGCCTACGAGTACTCCAACCTTGGATATGGCTTGCTCGGTTACGCGCTGGCCCAGCACGCAGCGACATCGTATGCCGCGTTGCTGCGAACAACGCTGTTCAAGCCCTTGGGCATGTCATCAAGCAGTGCGACGTTCCACGAGCCGATGGACAATCGTTGGGCGACTGGCCATGACACGACAGGCAAAGCCACTAAACCATGGCACTTCGATGTGCTGGGCGGCGCTGGAACCATCAACAGCACGGGTGCTGACATGCTGCGCTATCTCGAAGCCAACATGGGACGCAGTGCCGACAGTCTGCAGCCAGCCGTGCGTCTCGCACAGAAGCCTCGCCGCGAGGTCGGAAGCAATGCCCGCATCGGTCTGGCCTGGATGACACAACACAGCGATGAGGCCGACGTCATTTGGCATAACGGCATGACCGCCGGCTACGCCAGCTTCATCGGTTTCACTGCCAACCGACAGCGTGGCGTTGTCATCTTGGCCAACAAGGCTCAATCCGTCGACGATCTCGGCTTCGCCGCACTGTTGAGCGATGCGCCGCTCGCGGTCGTGGAAAAGACCATCGCCCTGTCATCGGAACAACTCGACATCTACACCGGCGAGTACCAGTTAGCTGAGAACTTCACTCTCCGCATTTTCAACACAGATGACCAGCTTTACGCGCAAGCGACCGGACAGGATGCCTTTCCCATCTTCCCGAGCGCGGAGAACGCGTTTTTCGCCAAAGTTGCTGACATCCGCATTGATTTCCAGCTGGGCAAGGATGGGCAGACGGAGTCGCTAGAACTGCATCAGGGCGGGCATACCTCGGCCGCTCGCAAGCTCGACAAGAACGCCATCAAATCGTCCGCGGGCCTTAAAGCGATAATTATAGATACGGCAACGCTTGAGCACTATGTCGGGCGATATCAGTTGGCGCCCAACGTGATCTTCGACATTAGCCTCGACAAAGGCCAGTTGATGGCGCAACTGAGTGGTCAGCCGTCTTTCCCGATCTATCCCAGCGCAGAGGACGAGTTCTTCTACACCGTCGTCGATGCGCAACTCAGCTTCAAGCGCGACCTTAAAGGTGCGGTCAATGCACTGGTGTTGCACCAAAACGGCGCCGACCAAGTCGCAAAGCGAATAGGCCGCTAGACCTTTTAGAAAGTGCCGCAGCGCGAACTTGAACTGCGCATTGTGGACGGTTCGTCAGGCCACTTTAGGCAAAAAGGCTGCCGATGTTGGGCTGGTTGAATCGTGTTGTTAGGCAGCACCGTACCCACGGTAATTGACGTAAAAGCCCTCTTCCCCATTCTGATCGCGTTGACCGGTAGCCATCAGAGCTACCGGCGCGAACATGCAGCGAGCACTAAACTTTTCTGCTTGAGCCAGCCCGTTCTGTTTTGTCAGCGTTGGCAGCGCGGGCAGTTCACCGCGCGCGGTGATCACGAGGAAGAAAAATAGCTGGCCGTCTTTTGAGCTGACGATTTGGGGCAGCGTGCCAAGCGTGATGTTCACCGTCTCGATTGCGTGCCCTTGCTTCACAAGCTCGTCGTGCACGATGCGAATACCGAGGTTGTGATCGCTTTCGTATGATGAGAGCTGCAGTGACTGCGTCCTGATGGGCTTGGAAATAGCCATGCTGACCCTGAGTTTTATGGACGACGCCAGCGCTGCGTCGCAGGCCTAAGCCGCTGGCTACTGCGGCGGCTTAGGCCAAATGAATACGAAAGACATGCCGTTCAAGATCCTACGCAAAACCTTGCTCAAGTCAGCCGACTTTTCCTTTCTTTTCACGCTTCTCGGCTTTCTTCTCTTTCATGGTTTTGGCCGGCTTCTTCTTCTCGGCCTTTTTCTGATCCATACCTTTGCTCATAACTATCTCCTTGGCGTCATTACGGCCGCACTGCGATGGCAGGCGGCACCTTTAGATTTGCGGGCGAAGTGCTCGGGCAAGATCAGCGATCCCGTCGGCGCGGCACATCATGAGCCAGTCGCGCTTAGATAATCCAGACTCGCCTGCAACATCGACTGCATCCCAACACGGAGCGCGTCTTCATCAACGAAGAACTTCGGTGAATGATTAGCTGGAGCCAGCGCGGCATCTTGATCTTTGGGCGTTACGCCAACGAAGAAATAGACGTTGGGAACTGCCTGCGCGAACAGCGCGAAGTCTTCAGATGCCATCCAAGGCTTGGCGTCAGGCACCTGCGCTGCACCATTGACGCGAACCAAGCTGGCACGGACTGCGGCTGCCAGCGTGTCGTCATTCACCAATACCGGATTGCTGATCAGCGGGATTTGCTCTTCGACCGTGGCGCCGTGGGCCGCGGCAACGTGTTCAGCAATACTTTTGAGACTGTCCAACGCCTGCTGTCGCATGGCCGGATCGAAGCTGCGCAAGGTGCCCTCCAACTCCACTTTGTCCGGCACGATGTTGTAGCGCGAGCCACCATCGACGATACCGAAGCTGAGTACGGCTGGCAGGTTGCTGATGTTGAGTTTGCGGCTAACGATGGTCTGCGAGGCGGTGATGATCTCCGCCGCCGTAACGATCGGATCGACGCCGTCCCAAGGCATTGCGCCGTGGGTCTGCCGCCCGTGCACGGTCAGCTTAAACCAGTCCGAGCCAGCCATGGTTGGCCCCGGCCGCACCGCCACCGTACCCACATTGAGCGAGCTGACTACATGCATCCCGAACATCGCATCGGGCGTGTAGTCATCAAACAAACCTTCTTTCAGCATCAGGTCGGCACCGCCCTCCTCACCGGCAGGTGCGCCTTCCTCCGCGGGCTGAAACACAAACAATACCGAGCCGCGTAATTGCGTTTTCATGCCGGTCAGCGCCTGAGCGATGCCCAGCAGCATGGCGGTATGGGCGTCATGGCCACAGGCATGCATCACGCCGGTCTGTTTGCCGCGATATTCACCCGTCGCCTTGGAGGCAAAGGGCAGGTCAACTTCCTCAGTCACTGGCAAGGCATCCATGTCTGCACGGAGGGCAAGTCGCGGCCCCGGCAAATCGCCCTTCAACAACGCAACCACGCCGGTATGAGCGATCCCGGTATGCACCTCCAAGCCCATTTTCTTCAATTCCTTGGCCACCAATGCCGAGGTGCGCACCTCGCGGTTGCTCAGTTCCGGGTGCTGATGAAGATCACGTCGCCATTCGGTGACCTGCGGCAACTGCTCTTGGACCATGGCCGGTATCTGGCTGTTTCCGGCCGCGTGCAGTGGCGAAACGACGATGGCGGCGAGCGCCAGTGCGAACAGCGAACGGTGCATGTGTGTCTCCGTGGTGGTGATGCCGGGTGTTAAGGCGTTGGTATGCGTCCAAGCATATGCCGATACGCCCGTGTCCGACGCAGTTGCCAATGGATATCTGCGTCTCCAGCGCCAATTCTGGTTGGCAACGCATCGATGATGGGATAATGCCGCTTTACACCGCGCCCGCCGCGTCAAGTCTCTCAGGAATCCATGAAGCCCCCTCACGAACTCCAAGCCTTGATTGACGAAGGCATCATCGACGAAGTTGTACGTCCTCTCAAAAGCGGTAAGGAAGCCGCCGTCTATGTGGTTCGCGGAGGCGGCGAGGTGCGGTGTGCCAAGGTCTACAAAGACATGGCGCAGCGCAGTTTTCGTCAACGCGTGCAATACCAGGAAGGGCGCAAAGTACGTGGCAGCCGCGACGCGCGCGCGATGGGCAAGGCGACCCGCTACGGGCGCAAGCAGCAAGAGGAAGCCTGGAAAAACACTGAGGTGGAAACGCTGTACAAGCTTCGCGATGCCGGCGTGCGTGTGCCAGAGCCGCACGGTTTCTATCACGGGGTGTTGGTGATGGAGATGGTGACCGACGCCGAAGGCTTCGCCGCGCCGCGCCTGGGCGAGTACGAACCCACGCACGCGCAGGCGCTGGAATTCCATAAGGTATTGGTACGCCAAGTGGTGCGCATGCTGTGCAGCGGGCTGATCCACGGTGATCTGTCGCCCTACAACGTGCTAATTGATGCGGATGGCCCGGTCGTGATCGACTTCCCGCAAGCGGTCAGCGCCGCCGGCAACAATGCCGCGAGACAGATGCTGCTGCGCGACGTCAATAACCTCACGGCTTACCTAGGACGATGGGCACCGGAATTGTTCGACACCTGGTTTGGTGAAGAGATGTGGGAGTTGTTCGAAGCTGGCCGCCTGCAGCCGGACACGCCACTGACTGGCACCTTCAAGCACGACGAACATACGGCCGATGTCGGCAGCGTGCGCGAAGCCATCGAAGACGCTCGCCAAGAAGCCTTGATCCGTCAACAGGGACGCGAAGCGGCAGAGGAAGAAGACTGAGTTGAGCCCTCCATGCGCCGCTTGAGTCGAGGCTGAGCGCGGCGACTGAATCAGATCGCTGTGCAGCGTTACGGCTGCACAGCGATCCATGCCTCAGTGGCGGTGCGCCACACCTGATTTCGGACAGTGGCACGGCATGGTTGGGCCGTACTCGACACCAAAGTTTTGGCCGTCACGATGGCGTTGCCAAAAGAAAGTCGGAGCCGGAACCGCGCGGTTGCCGATTTCCGCCATATCGGCGTCAACATCAAACAAACGCCCGTTGACCATTACATAGCGCGTGTCGGCACTGGCACGGATGTTCTCCAGCGGATTGGTATTGAGCACCACCAGATCCGCCTTTTTGCCAACTTCGATCGAGCCCAAGGCCTTACCCAGACCAATGAGATCCACCCCATCGATGGTGGCGGCGCGCAGTGCTTCCCACGGTGTGAAGCCGCCCTGCACCAGACTCCAGATTTCCCAGTGCGCCGACATGCCTTGCAACTGGCCATGCCCACCGACTTGGATGCGCACACCGGCATCGCGCAAGGCCTTGGCGGCCTTCGCCACTTCGATGTGGTAGTAATCCCAATCAGGTGCGGTTTCGCGTCGGATGCTGCGCGCATCCAGCGTTTCACGTGGGAAGAAACGCGCGAGCTTGCCGTCTTCCCACACCTCATCACGCGCATACCACCAGTACTCGCCCGACAAGCCGCCGTAGCTAACCACCAAGGTAGGGGTATTGCGCACATCGGTGTGCTTCCACAGTTCGATCACATCGCGGTAAAGCGGTGCGACCGGCAGATTGTGCTCGATCGAGGTGACGCCATCGAGAATCATCGGCAGGTTGTGGTTGAGGGTCGAACCGCCTTCTTCCACCACCAACATGCCCAACTCCCGCGCCGCCTGATTGATCTGTTGGTGCTGATCTCGACGCGGCTGGTTGTAGCTCTTCACGCTGAACGCGCCATTGGCTTTCATCCGGCGCAAGTGCGAGCGCGCATCGTCGAGCGAATTCACAACCGCTTTGAAGTCACCATCCGCGCCATAAAGAATGGTGCCGGTGGAGTAAATACGCGGCCCGACCATCGCGCCAGACTTAACCAACTCAGCCTGTGAGAACACCAACTCGGTGGTGGCCGATGGATCGTGGGTCGTGGTGATGCCAAACGCGAGGTTGGCGTAGTAGGCCCAATTCTGCTGCGGCACCACACCGCTGCCGAAATGCGACACGTGCGCATGCACGTCGGCATAACCCGGCACGATGGTTTTGCCGCCCACATCAACCACGCGCGCACCGGCCGGAATTACGACATCCGTGCCCACAGCGCGAATCGTATCGCCCGCAACCAGCACCGTGCCGCGCTCGATCACTTCTTGGATATTCTGCGCATCGCGCATTGTGATGATGCGGGCATTGGTGAACGCAACGGTGTCCTTCGGCGTATCGACCGGCGCCATCAGGCCAATGGCGATGCCCTTGGCGGACGCGGGTTCCGGCAAGGTTTTCGGTGCGCCGGGCAGGAAGGCAAACAGCTCTTTCAAGTCGCGACTGAAATACTCATCGCCCACCGTCCAGTGCAAGGATTTCGAATCGGCGGCCCAGTGCAGATAGGAGCCAGCATCGCGGCTGACTTGGGTGACAGGGATCGCTTTGCTGTCGGCAGAAAGCGCAATGCTGCCGCCGGTTTTCGGCAAGGGCGCGACGTAGGCATTGAACAACTCGGTAAACGCCACCCACTTGCCATCGGGGCTGATGCTGACTAGATCGGGATACTTCAGATCCAGCACCTCACGCGGTTCCTCGCCGGCAAGACCGACCGACATCAGCTTCTTAGAAAGACCTCCGCCGGTGAAATAAAACACCCGCGTGCCATCGCTGGAAAACTGCGGGCTCTCACCTGATTTAGCAATGCGATGCGGCGTGCCGCCCTGTGTTGGGACGACATAAATGCCGCGCTCGCCAGCCCACATCGAACCCGTCATGCCACTGCCACGGGTGCGCGAGAACACGATGGAACGGCCATCCGGTGAATAACGTGGGCCGTAGTAGAAACCTGGCTTGGTGTTGATCACACGCTCGCTGCCGCTGGCCAGATCGCGTTCGCGTATCGTCACCAGATCGGCATCGTTCCATGTGGTGTAAAGCAGCTTGCGCCCATCCGCACTGAAACTCGGCTGGTACTCATACACACCGGCATTGTTGGTGAGCCGGCGTGCCGTGCCGTTTGGCAGGGTGCGCTGATAGAGGTGGCCAAGAGCATGAAACACAACGCTCTTTCCATCCGGTGCGGTAGCCACATCGCGGATCATCTTGGTGGAGAAGCGATCCTCATCGAGCTTTTGTTCGAAACGAAGCGGTTGCGCGACTTTCTGTTCGACCTTGGCGGTGAACGGAATTGTCACCGGCTCGCAGCGCTCGGCATCCACGCGCCAGATCTTGCCCTGCGCCCAAATCACCAGCGCCGAAGAATCCGGCAACCAGCCGTAGTTGGCATAAGGCCCAAACACCGCCCAAGCTTCCTGCTGATCATGCGACAGGCCATCCCAGAGCGCCCGCACATCACCCGACTCCAAATCGAGCAGGTGCAGCACGCTTTTTTCACGCACGCGCTTGACGAACGCCAAGCTCTTTCCGTCCGGTGAAGGCTGCGGACGCACCGCGCCGCCGGCACTGCCGACCACGGTTTCAATCTCGCCGGTTTCCCGATCCAAACGCTTGATTGCGTAGATCGTGTCGTGCGGGTTTTTGTTGTACTGGAAGTACGGCCCGGCCGTCACATCCTCGGAAAAATAGACGTAACGCCCGTCGGCAGATACGGCCGGTTCGCCCAGATCCTGCTGATCGTTCTTCTGTTTGGTCAGCTGCAAACCTTCACCACCGGCGACGTGGTACATCCACAACTCACCCGCACCGAGCGAACGCTGGCCGGTGAAATGCTTGCGGCCAACTAAGTATTCACCGTCGGGCGTCCAAGCCGGGTTATTGAGCAGGCGGAAGCGTTCTTTCGTGACTTGTCGGGGATTTTTTCCATCCACACCCATGCGCCACAAGTTGTTGCCACCATCGCGATCACTGGTGAAGGCCAACTCTCGGCCATCGGGTGAAAAACGCGGCTGAATGTCCCAGGCCGGACCAGAACTCACGCGCTTCGCCGCGCCGCCCGTGATTGGCAGAAGATACAGATCACCCAACAGCGAAAATGCGAGCTGCCTTCCATCCGGACTGACATCCAGATCCATCCAAGTGCCCTCATCGGTATCGAACCTGACGGTGCTCACCTGGCCCTGCAGCTTCTCTGCTACATCCCATGCCGGTGTCGATTCGGCCTTCTTGGCCGCAGCCATCGCAGGCGACAGCGCCAAGCTAAGGCATACGGCGGACAGGAGAGAAAGAATGGTACGACGCTGCATCTGGACAACTCCTATGACGATTTATCGCAGCCACGTTACGCGATAACGAGCGACAGGGCATGTGTCGCAAGGCACGGGCGCACAACGACGACCAGCGAGCGAGCACCTACCAATCACGCTGATGATCTTGCGAGTCGTACGTACCGAACCCGTCCCTAAGTGCCGTGATCTCGGCGTGGAAGCAACGTACTGATCCAATGCGAAGCCTCAGCGGCTTAGACGAGCCTCCAACACAGAAGAATCAATTTGCGACTGGGTCTTCGTTTGCGTCAATTCATGTAAAGTTGGGTCATGCCGCCGCGATTACGCGGCAGTCTGTCATAGACAGATATTGCGCTAAGGGACGTTTATGGCCGCCGCCACGCTGAAAATATTTCTCGTCTACGGTGAGCCAAAGCGGCTCCGGACGATCGAATTGGACGGGGAAAGCCGTCTCTGGGCCCCGGAGCGAATTCGACAAGGTTTTACAGCGTGAAGAGTCACTTGGATCCGGCGTCTACTTTTTGACCGGGGTCGATCCAGATACTGGCAACAAGGCGATTTACATTGGTGAGGCCGAGTGCATCCGTGACAGAGTAAAAGCCCACACATCCAAGGATTTCTGGAACACAATCACGTTCTTCGTATCCAAAGACGAAAGTTTGACCAAGGCGCACATACGCTACCTTGAAGGCCGTCTTATTGAAATCGCCCGCTCGACAGAACGTGCAGAGGTTAAAAACGGGCAAAGCAGCGGCTCTAGGCTGCCCGAATCCGATCGCGAGGACATGGAGGTATTCCTCGGCAAGATGCAACAAGTCCTTCCGATCGCTGGCATTGAGGCATTCCTAAGCAAAGAGGCGTCCGTCACAACTGATGGGGAAACCCGAGAAATTATCACCGGTAGCATCAAAGGGGTTACGGCACGCGGCTCTCTAACCCCAAACGGAATGATCGTTTTGAAAGGGTCGGAGGCGGTCTTGCAAGAACGCGCATCCGCGAAAAACTACCCCACGGTACTCGCGCAACGTCGTGAACTAATCGCCGACGGTGGCTTGGTAGCGTCGGGTGATGTCTACGTTTTTCAAAAAGACGTTGAGTTTTCTAGCCCCAGCGCCGCTGCCGCCGTGGTACATGGCGGTAGTGCGAACGGACTTATGGCCTGGGTAAACAAAGAGGGAGTTCCCATCAAACAGTTGCAAGCGATATAGCAATCCATTGCAGTCAAGCGCATTTAGCTACGTCAACTTGCGGCAACTGGATCTAAGCACTAGGCATTATGCGGAGCCTTACATCAATCGCTACTTCAGTGACCGCATCGCTCGACTTCTCGACCGGCTTTTTGGGCTTTTCGGGCTATTCCTGACAACGCTCAGGATCTACGCTATTTTCTTCGGCGTCGTCGCCCCGTTTATCCCTACTGTTTTCGGTCTACTCATTGCAGCGCTTGGTGCGGAGACGATGTGGTATGGCATGCGCGCCGAGCAGTCGTGGTTTGAGAGCAGAGCTTCCGTTAAGCTGCGTAAAAGCCGTCGCTGCCGCCTGCACGGTGTTACCTAACACACGCGTCAAGCGTCGATCTGCTGGTCCGAACGGGAATAAGCGTGAGCATATTTTTCTCATACCTCAGAACATTCGTATTCCTCGGCTTTGCTTTGCTGGGGGTCCAGGTTCCCGTGTTCGTTGACCAATATGGCAAAAGCCTTGAGTCACACTTGGCCGAATCGCGGATCGCTCTCAACGCATTTCAGGATGATGCCGACAAGTACTTTGACGGCAGCCTGGAGAAGTTGATCGATCACTACATCGGCAACGAGGATCAGGTCTTCAACGACGGCGGCCGCAGCATTCAATCCATCTACGATCGCTATCGTCTGCTCCAAAACAGCTTCGCGCAATTCCAAAGCAACCGGTGGTCTGGATACAGTCAAGCCTTGTTCGCGCCGGTGCCAGATGTGAGAAGCGAGGTTTGGAAGAACTACACCTATGCGATCAAGCTCACACCCGGCGCCATCGCTTTTGGCCTGCTTGTCGGCTTGTTTTTTAGTCTCGGGATTGAGCTTGTTGTCAGATTCCTGTTCACGGCCACCGGACTGGTGCGCCGGCAACCGCAGGCCCTGCCAAGGCGCTCTTAAGTCTGGCGGTTAATTGAACGCCCCTCTAGGTTTGCCACGAAAAGACGCACGCCGAGCTTGCTGCCTCATTAAAGACCTAAAGAACCCATATCGGCACCGGCGCCCTGTGCATTGCGGCCAATCCGGGTGTCGTTGGTGGCAATAGGTGCAGCATTAAATGTGCGAGTGCAGAAGTCACTGCGCCGTATCCGGCCAAATCCCCCTAATATCAAGGCTTTCAGAGCGTGACGCACTGCACATTGCGCAGCGCGCGAAGAATAATTTATTCTGCGACTGCAGGGGATGTTGCATAAATGGGGTAATAGTTTTAGTCGCTGCATTGCTGTGCTGCGGTCTGCTGGGGGCAGTGACTGCAGTTGAGGTACACGCTATCGATCTGGTGAAGTTGCCGCCAACCTTTGGGGTGATTGCCGATAACAACACCTTGCAGGCAGCGCTGGATGAGGAAGAGGCGCGCATGAGCGTTGCGCGCGCGGGTTACGCCAAGCATTTTGCTGATGCATACACGATTTATCCGAACATTCCACGCGGCACCTTGGAGGCGATTGCCTATACCCAAAGTCGCTGGCAACATCTGAGCCCGGACATGCAGGGCGTCGACGAGAAGCACAACCACATGCCGCGCGCGTGGGGCCTGATGGGTCTTTATCACGGCGAAGGGTTTGCCGACCAAGTGGGTGAAGCCGCTGGCTTGTTGAACTTGTCTGCGCATGAGGTGATGACGGACCCGGCACTGAACGTGCTCGCCGCTGCCGCCCTGCTGGACCGTCAACTTCCGAAATCGGCGGGTGACAACGTCAATGCGATTGCCGACGCACTGCAGCGTTACGCAGGCTTTTCCACTGGTAAGAGCAAGGTTCTGTCTTACGCACGCGCCAGTTTTGCGTTCGATGTACTGCTCACATTGGATCGTGGCGTCAATGATCGCGGCATCGTAGTGCCCGAGCGCGAAGTGCAGTGGGAAAAGGCCTTCGAGCCAAGCATGCTGGTCAAATTGGGTGCGCCATTCCTGCGTCTTGACGTGACCGGCGACAGCATCGAAACCGACGAGTACGGCATCAATCCAATCACCGAGCAGATGGAACTGAAATCCGCAATGGCGGGGGACGATTCCTCTTCCAAGCGTGGCGGAGAGGTCACTGCGAAGAGCACGGATTACGGCCCTGCTATCTGGTTGTCCTCGCCCAACTATTCATCGCGCAGCGGTAGTGCCATTCGTGAAGCGGTGATCCATACCACTCAGGGCAGCTATGCCGGCGCGATCTCCTGGTTGCGCAACCCACAGAGCCAAGCCAGTGCCCACTATGTAGTTCGCAGTTCTGACGGGCAGATCACGCAATTGGTCCGTGAAAGCGACAAGGCGTGGCATGCACGAGACCACAATCCTTATTCGCTGGGCATCGAACACGAGGGTTTCGTCAACAACAGCAGCTGGTACACGACGGCGATGTACAACGCCTCCGCCGGCATCATGCGCACTTTCTGTGCGCGTTACTCGGGTATCACCTGCTCGGCCGCCTACAAGGGCCCCGCCAGCAGTGCGGTCTCCGTGCTACCTGACAGCGTCAAGATCAAGGGTCACCAGCACTTGAGTGGCAATAACCACAGCGACCCGGGCGTTTATTGGAACTGGTCCAAGTACTACGACCTGATCAACCCGGGCAGCGGTGGTGGGACTGGAACCAAAGTCCTCGACACCTTTGAATCCAGCGTGGGTCACTTCAGTACCAGCCCCACCTATTCGGGCAGCACTGTTGGTGTGGCAGCCAGCTCCAGTGCTACGCGTGATTGCAGTCTGCGCAAGGTGGGTAGCTGCTCACTGCATGTGCAGTTGGTCGATGGTGCCGGCACCGCTAACTGGGCGGTTCGCTTGCTCTCAGGCAGCGGCAATCCGGGTAGCAACACCAAGCTGGCCCGAAATGGCCGCGTCGGCTTCTGGGTGTTTGCTGCCGGCACCGGCATGCAAGTTGGCGTCGGTATTGACGACAGCGATGGCACCGAGCGCTCGGTTTCACGCTCTTTGCCCGCCAACCAGTGGACTTACGTTGAGTGGAAGCTCTCTGATTCAGCTCAGTGGAATGCATGGGCAGGTGGCAGCAACGGCGCGATCAACGCCAGCAACGTCACTCTCGACGCGATCTGGCTCTATCGGGCCGAGACCAAGTACACCGTCAACGTCTACATTGACGACGTGCAGGTTCGCTACTGAGTAAACATCTTTGCGGCGTCTCGTTCGCGATGCGCCGCAAGGATTTTATCGGAGGGCGTAATTTCCAGATCAAGAGCAGCGTGTCGGACTTCCGGCGCGCTGCTTTTTTTGTGCCCGAGATATAGCAGGCGCACGCAACACGTTGTCGGACCAGGCTAAGCGAGCCACGCCCCGAACTGATCCACGCAAGCGTGCAGTCTTGTATGGTTTTGCTAGCACTGCCGCCTGATAACAAACCGGCAGCAGCTAGGAACGGATCGGATCAAGCGATGTGTGCAGACTATGGTGCAATCCTCACTCGGAACGGTCATGCCAAGAGACAGCTGACATGAATACGCGTTTGCTGAACCTGACTGGCGGCTGCATCGATATCGAGCGCGCTCTTGCTTACGCGTACAAACAGTCGCACTTTGTTAAATAATCGTTTAATGATTTTCTGCTGCCGTGCACTTTCTTAAGTGACTTGGGCCGTCGGCATTTGCTTTCCTAAGGAGTCCTCCTCATGCAACGCGTAAACACCCCACTTGCTCTTGCGATCGCCTTCGCCCTCGCCATTCCTGCGACGTCCGCACTGGCGCAGTCCAAGGAACAGAAGCTCGACACGGTCATCGTCACCGGTACGCGCGTGGCGGATCGGACGGTGGCCGAATCGCAGTCGCCGATTGACATCATCACACCTGAACTCTTGACCGCGACCGGTAGCACTGACCTTGCGACAGCCTTGGCGCGCACGCTGCCATCACTCAACTTCCCGCGTCCGGCACTGACTGACGGCACCAGCGGTGTGCGTCCGGCGCAGTTACGCGGTTTGTCGCCCGATCAGCTATTGGTCCTGGTTAACGGCAAGCGCCGGCACCTGTCGGGCTTGCTCAATATCAATGGCAGCATGGGCCGCGGTTCTTCCGCGGTAGACCTCAACACCATTCCCATTGCCTCGATCGAACGCATCGAAGTGCTGCGTGACGGCGCGTCCGCGCAATATGGTTCAGACGCGATTGCCGGTGTGGTCAACATCGTGCTCAAGGGCTCGGGTGCCGGTGGCAGCATCGCGCTGGATGCCGGTCAGTACTCGGCTGGCGACGGTCGGCAGTACGGCATCAGCGGTGATGCCGGCACGCGCTTTGCGGATGATCGCGGCATGATCCATTTTGCCGGTCAGTACAGCACCCAAGACAGCACCAATCGCGCTGGACCGTATCAAGGTACCTCGCCGAACACCGGCAACTTCCCCAGCGTGGGCGAAAAGTCGTTCATCATCGGTGACCCGGAAGTCGACGCTGCGGTGATTTCGGCCAACGCCAGCTTCGCGTTCACGGATGCCGTTAAAGGCTACGCCACCGCGATGTTGAGCGATCGCGACATCACATCCTTCGCGTTTTACCGCTCCTACGGCCACAACGCCGTCACCTCGCTGGTTTATCCCAACGGATACGTGCCCCAGATCCAGCAGGATTCGAAGGATCGCTCCGTCGTCGCCGGCCTCAAAGGAAGCACGCAAGGCGGTGTGCTTTGGGATCTGAGCTACAACTACGGCCACAACGAAATCGACTTCAACACCCGCAACACGATGAACTATTCGCTCGGCGCCAACAGCCCGCGCGAGTTCTACGACGGACGTCTGGCGTATACCCAAGACATTTTCAATGCAGACTTCTCGCAAGGCCTGGAGTGGGGCTTGGCCTATCCGGTGACGCTGTCCTACGGCGCAGAATATCGACAGGAGAAATGGCAGCAGCTGCCGGGCGAGCCGGGCTCGTATGAGAACGGCGGCGCGCAGGGCTTCCCTGGCTTCACCCCCGTCAATACGGTCAACGCCAAGCGCCACAACGTGGCTGCCTATCTCGGCTTGGAAGCCGATCTGACCGACCAGTTCTCAGCCAGTGCTGCGGCGCGTTATGAGGATTACTCGGACTTCGGCAGCGAGACGTCCGGCAAGCTCGCCGCACGCTATGAGTTCTCCGATACGGTCGCGATGCGTGCCACGCTCTCCAATGGATTCCGTGCACCATCCTTGGCCCAACAGGGCTATCAGGCGGTATCTAGCATTATCGATGCCGGCATCTTTACTGAGCGCGGAACCTTCCCGGCCAGCAGCGCAGCAGCACAAGCATTGGGTGCGGTGCCACTCAAGGCTGAAACGTCTACGTCGGCCAGTGTTGGCCTGATCCTGCAGCCTAGTGACCAGCTCTACATCACATTGGATGCTTATCAGATCAAGATCGATGACCGCATCATCTATTCGTCCAACATCGCCTCGACACCCGCCGCGCGTGCGCTGTTGACCAGTCTTGGCCTGTCGCCAGTGGATCGCTTCGCTTACTTCACCAATGCGCTGGATACCAAAACCAAAGGCGTTGATTTGGTCGCGACGTACACGATGCCACTTGCTGCCAGTTCAATTGATTGGACCGCAGGCTACAGCTACAACGACACTGACATCACCCGCATCAGCAACACCCCGCCGGTGTTCTCCGATCTCGGTATCACCACGCCATTGATCGGGCGTGACGAGCTCGGCCGGATCGAGGAAAGCTTCCCGAAAGATAAGCTCATCTTGGGTGCGTCCTGGTCGTCCGATTACTGGACGGTTGGCGCCAATGCAACGCGTTACGGCACCTTCACCGTGCGCAATGCGGCCAGCGCCACACGTGACCAGAGCTACGGTGACCAATGGGTTGTGGATCTAGCGGCCAGCTATCGTCCGAACCCGTCGTGGACCTTCACTCTGGGTGCTGACAACGTCTTCAACAGCTACCCGGATCTGCAGGTTAATCCGCTGAACAGTACCTACGGCATGTTCAAGTACAGCAATTACTCACCGGCCGGTTTCAACGGCGCATACGGTTACGGACGCATCGCCTACACCTGGTAATTGCGACACCGCGAACCTTGATCCAAGACATGCCCCGCAATTGCGGGGCATGTCGTATTCATGGGTAGGACACCCGGGCTAGACTTGATCCATCATCTCGTTGGAACACTGTCATGGCCGTTGCGTATTGCTGCATCCTGATTGCTGCTTTTTTGCCCTATGTCTGGGTTGGTATCGCCAAGACCGGCGCTCCGGGTTACAACAACAAGGATCCGCGCGGCTGGATCGCTAAGCAGGAAGGCTACCGCGTACGCAACGCCTACGCCGCACACCTCAACGCGTTCGAGGCTTTTCCGGCTTTTGCTGCCGCCGTACTGATGGCGCAATTGGCGCAGGTCGATCTGCAGCGCATCGTCTGGCTGGCAGTGGCCTTCATCATCTGCCGCGTACTACATGGAATCTTCTACATTATTTCTGTGCAGTTGCTGCGCAGCTTGGCGTGGTTTTGCGGTCTTGCCTGCGTCATCGCACTGATGATTTCGGCCGTGCTCAAACTGGCCGGCTAGGCGTCACGATCACACGCGTCGATGCTGGGGTTGGTCACGATGCCGCACGCATGCGCGCGTGATGGCTTAAGCGCCCGCCACGCGCTACTTGGAGCGAATGCTCGTACAGCTAGCTGATAACCTTGGCATCAACGGTATGCGGCACCTTTAGCGGTGCTCGCCTTCGCAATTTGAGGTGAAACAATATGAGCCCCGAACAACTCTTAGCCCAATACGGCCCACGCGAAGCCATGGAATACGACGTGGTGATCGTCGGTGCCGGCCCAGCCGGCTTGTCCGCCGCGATCCGCTTGAAGCAACAGGCAAACGACACCGGACGTGAGGTTTCGGTGTGTGTGTTGGAGAAAGGCTCAGAGCCTGGCGCACACATACTGTCCGGCGCCATTGTTGATCCGCGCGCGCTCGACGAATTGATCCCGGACTGGGCCGAAAAAGGTGCACCGCTCACGCTGAAAGCGGAACGTGATCTGTTCCTGTTTCTATCGGAAACCGGTGCACGCGCCACGCCTGGCTGGCTATTGCCGGAATGTTTCCACAACGAAGGCAACTACATTGTTTCGCTTGGCATGGTCACACGGTGGCTGGCGCAGCAGGCCGAGGCACTCGGGGTCGAAATATTCCCTGGTTTCGCAGCCGCAGAGGTGTTGTACGACGACCAAGGCGCGGTGAACGGCGTTGCGACCGGCAACATGGGCTTGGATAAAGACGGCGTGCCGACCTCGGATTTCCAGCTCGGCATGGAGTTGCATGCGAAGTACACGATTTTTGCGGAAGGCTCGCGTGGCCAACTCGGTCGTCAGCTGATCGCACGTTACAAGCTCGACGAGGGCTGCGATCCGCAGAGCTACGCTCTAGGCATCAAGGAAATGTGGCAGGCCGCACCCGGCAAACACGAACCGGGCTTGGTCATTCACACCGCCGGTTGGCCGCTGAACAGCGACACCTACGGCGGTTCCTTCGTCTATCACGCTGAAGACGGCAAAATCGCCATCGGGTTCGTGGTCGGGCTGGATTACAAAAATCCGTGGCTCAGTCCGTTCGAGGAGTTCCAGCGTTTCAAGACTCATCCGGCAATCCGAGGCTATCTCGAAGGCGGCACACGTATTGCCTACGGCGCGCGTTCGCTCACCGCCGGCGGTCTGTTGTCTCTGCCCAAAACTATCTTCCGCGGTGGCGTGATGGTCGGCTGCGAGGCCGGCTTCCTCAATGCCAGCCGGATCAAAGGGAGCCACGCAGCGATCAAGACCGGCATGTTGGCGGCCGAAGCGGCGTTCGCAGCACTCGGTGAAGAGCGCTCACACGATGAGCTGACAAGCTTCCCTGCGGCATTCGAGAAGAGCTGGCTGCATGCCGAGCTGCTGCAATCCAAAAACTTCAAGCAATGGTTCAAGAAGGGCCGCACTGTGGCCACGATGATGACCGGAATCGAACAGTGGTTTCTGCCCAAGTTCGGCATCCGTAATCCACCGTGGACGATCCATCACGACACGCCCGATCACGCCTGTCTGGAGCCTGCCGCGCAGCACCCGAAAATCAACTATCCCAAGCCTGATGGCGTGTTGACCTTCGACCGACTCAGCTCGGTTTTCATATCGAACACGCACCACGATGAAAACCAGCCCAGTCATCTGACCCTCAAAGATGCGTCTGTTCCGGTCGAAGTGAACCTAGCCAAGTACGCCGGCCCGGAAGCGCGCTATTGCCCTGCCGGGGTGTACGAGTTCGTAGGTGAGCCGGGCAAGGAGCACTTGCAGATCAACTTCGCCAACTGCGTGCATTGCAAAACCTGCGACATCAAGGACCCGACCCAAAACATCGTCTGGGTTGCGCCACAAGGCGGTGGCGGGCCGAACTATCCAGCGATGTAGCGTCAGCTGGAAAAGCGGCATTCTGCAGCGAGGCACGGCGCCTTAATCACAGGCGCCTCAAGCGAGCTGATGGCTCGGCGCTGCTGCCGCATCTAGGTCAATTACGGCACGCGACGGTGATGATTTCATCGCTTGCGCGAGGTTTTCCCTTGCACGGAAACCAGCTTTCGCAGCGGGGGTACACGGCGCTCTCGATCTAGACCTTTGACGTTTAATTCAAAGCTCCTTCCGATCATAGCGCTGGCCATCGCCACCGAGGATCAGCTAGTTTCGTGACTGGAAAGACATCATTTCGCCGAATTTTGCGGCAGTAGCAACACGCTACACACGTCCAAAATCAGGCACTGAACTGAAGGTGCTCCATGTCCAACACCCCGCACGCACAGTGGTCATCGAAGATGACATTCATCCTAGCCGCCACCGGCTCCGCGGTCGGGCTGGGCAACATCTGGCGATTTTCTTACCTCGTGGGTGAAAACGGCGGTGCCGCTTTCGTGCTGGTTTACTTGGCCTGCGTTGCGCTGATCGGACTTCCGATCTTGGTCGCCGAATGGATGATCGGACGTCGCGGCAAAGCCAACCCGATCAACTCCATGCTCAAGCTCGCCAAGCAGAACAAGCGCACACCGCTGTGGGGTCTGGTCGGAGCCAGCGGCATCCTCGCCGCGTTCCTCATACTGTCGTTCTACAGCGTGATCGGTGGATGGGCACTCAATTACACCTTGGGCTCGGTGACAGGCAGCTTTACCGGACAGCCTGCCGAGGCTGTGGGCGCGGTTTTCGACAGTCTGCTGGCGAGTCCACTTGCCTTGACGCTTTGGCACAGCGCCTTCATGGCATTGGTAATCCTGATCGTAGGGCGCGGCGTTACCAAGGGGCTCGAAAGCGCCTCCAAATTGATGATGCCGGCGCTGGTCATCCTGCTGCTGGTGCTGGTTGGCTATGGCATGACCACCGGCTACTTCGGTAAGGCGATGAGCTTCATGTTCAGCCCCGACTGGAGCGCGCTGAGCGGTAGCACCGTATTGGCCGCCATGGGCCAAGCGTTCTTTACCCTGTCGCTGGGCATGGGCGTCATGCTCGCGTACGGCTCTTACTTGGGCGAGGACGTCAATCTCATTGGCACCGCACGCACGGTAATCGTGCTGGATACCGTCATTGCCTTGCTGGCCGGCATTGCCATCTTTCCTATCGTGTTCGCCAACGGCCTGAGCCCGGGTGAGGGCCCCGGACTGATTTTTGTAACCTTGCCAGTGGCGTTCGGCAACATGGTGGGCGGCACCCTGCTGGGTCTTGCGTTCTTCGTGCTACTTACTTTCGCCGCGCTCACCTCGGCCATTTCGCTGCTTGAGCCCACCGTAGAACTGCTCGTTGAACGCACTCGTTTATCTCGGACGGGCGCCACTCTCGTCGGCGGAATTGCTGCGTGGGCGCTTGGCCTGGTGGCGCTCATGTCGCTCAACGTCTGGAGTGGCGTATTGGTCTTTGACCTAAACATCTTCGACCTGCTGGACACCGTAACCGCCAAGATCATGCTGCCGTTAACCGGCCTCGGCGTCATATTGTTCGTAGCTTGGGGCCTGGATCGACAGAGCGTCTCGAACGAGCTGGGCTTATCAGGAACGGCCGAGACGGTGTGGGTGTGGGTGGCGCGCTACGTGGCACCGATTGGGGTGATCGCCGTATTTATTGGCAGTCTGCTGTAAATAGCCGGCAGAAAAGAAACAAGGTCGAAATCCCTTGAACCCTGAGTCCGAACGGATCCTAGTGGCGCAGACTCACGACCCGACGTTCTTTCTTGGGGTGAGCAGTATTCGGGGAACCGCCAAGAGAAGTACAGAATTTCCGTATGTTTTGAGCGCACGATGTTCGTGAATTCCAGTAGAGTTTCAGACAGTCCGCGCAACAACCGGCTCGGCGCGGGAGCCGTGCGAATCTGGCGGTGTTCTAGTTAGGCAGCGCCAGAGCGGTTGCAGGCGATTATCGAGTCGTGCAACGTATGCTCTTCGAGTAGATCGCCATGGATCGCGTCAAACCGGAAGGCACCCCGCGAACTGAGCTATCTCGATCCCGAAGACATTCGTCATCGACTCTGCGCGATCATGCCGAGCCTTATCGATGGCAAGAGCTCTCACTCAAGCACGGATATGGATTTTCAATCCTGCTCAACGGCGTATGGCGGCAATATGATCCGAAGAGATTCGTCGCTGCCATCGCCGGTCATCGACTGAGATGTCGCCGCATCGACCGTGGCGACGGCTAGCAGGTAACCTTGGTCCATTGCAGCTTTGCGCAGGGCATCTAGACGGGCTGATCGTTCAGCTGGTGGCGCTGCCCAAGCACTCACCCAAGCCAGATCGAGTTCCAGCGGCCGATCGGGAAATTCGTTAATACCCTTTTGGACCTGATCAAGGGCGTGCAGTGCCGGCGCGCGCTGGCCAAGGTCCAATCGCGCTTCAGCAACTAACAGCCAAGCGCGTGCGGCATCGCGCGGCTCCCTAAGGGCAGAAAATCGCTGTGCCAGCGCTTCCGCACTTACCTGCACGCGCGTCGAATCTGCTCCCTGCAGCCAGTCTGACCGTAATAGCTCGAGCTCACTCAATGACGTCCAAGCCTCGCTTCCCGCCTGCTGGCGTAAAGCCAGCGCTTGCGACTGCAAGGCTTGAGCCTGCACAAGATCGCCTTGCGCAAGTACCACTTTGGCGCGCACTGCCCGCAATGCCGCTCGACTGAATGCGGAGGTGTTCTCATCGGCAGCTAAGGCGTCGAGTCCTGCTAACGCGGCGACCGGCTTCGCTGTTAGTAAGTTGAGTTCTGCCTCGCCGACGGCGGCGCGAATGGCCATATCCAGTTGCGCTCCCGCCAGCCAAGCAACACGCGCTTCGGCGAATAGGGCTGCCGCGTCGTCAATCTCACCAAAGCGTGCGGCGTCAACTGCGAGGTTGTATGCGGTGCGCGCCTGAGCATCGGTGACGCCCATTTCGCGAAATAGCTTCAGGGCCTTTGTGCTTAGCTCTCTGCTTTGTTCAAGTCGGCCTTGAATCGACGCGGAGGCCGCGAGATTACCCAGACAGGTTGCCTGCCCCCGCCGGTCACCCAGCTTCGCAAACACCTCAAGGGCACTGTTCCACATCACATCGGCTTCGGCGAATCGCCGCTGGCGCGCCAACAACGTCCCGGCGTTTACTTGCAGCGGAACGCTGAAACGTTCCTGCCCCATGTGTCTGGCCACAGCGAATGCTGCATCGAACTCTTGTCTAGCCAAATCAACGTCATTGCCCGCGAGGGCGATGACCGCACGTGCATCGTGCCAACTTATTCGCAAAGCGGGGTCGCCGGCATCGACAACCGCTTGCTCCAGCAAATTGATCGCGGCCAGCGCCTGCTCGTGCTGGCCAAGCAACGACTGCAGCAAAGCCTTCTCAACGCCTAATTGGACCTGTTGGCTTGGACTGGCGGCCAGTGTTTCGATCTTCACAATCAGCTCTGCCAGCGTACTCAAATCACCACGCACACGCAGCAACTTGGCGTGCCGGATGCGCAACGCAAAATGGTCTGCGACGGTGATACGGCCGGACCACTCCCGATCAGCTTGATCCAACAAAGCCTCCGCAGCGGTCAACTCGCCTTGCAAGTTCAGACTGTCGGCATGAGTCAACGTGGCAGCAATAGCAATACTCGGTAAGTCGTAACTAACCGCCTGCTGGAGCGCAAGGTCGGCCTCGGCCTGTGCCTGCACGTAGCTGTTGTCCAGCAGCGCCAGCCGAGCGCGCAACACGTGAAAGCGCGGATCAGTTTGGGCGTGTGGGATCGCCGTCAGCTGCACCATTGTGGCGCGCGCTGATGCGCCCTGTAGCGCGTCCAGTTCCGCATCAATAAGCCCGATCCAGTTTTCGACATCCTCTGGATACAGCTCAACCAGAGCACGTCGCGCAGCGGCGACTTCTGCTGGCTGATGGCGCAGCCCTGCCAACTCGGCCTGGATACGCAGTCTCTCGCCCAGCGGCAGCGGCGTGCGTCGCTTAAGCCTAGACTCCAGCAGAGCTTGTGCCGCCGCATACTGCTGCGCTGCGTGCAGTGCGCGCGCTAAATCCGGCTCTATCCAAACGGGCTGCCCGAGCTTCGAATACAGGGCGCTGAGTGCTGTCGCAGCGTTGGCCGCGTCGTCTTGCGCAAGACTCGACAGCGCCGACCAATACGTCTTGCGGTCATCTGCATCCAAGCGGGCCTCGCCGGAAGCACGCGGTCGGCCAACCGCTACTCGAAGCGTGTTTGCGATGAGCTCACTTGCCTGAGCCACCAAACGATCCACATCGTCGCTAGCAGCTACAAAACGTCGACTGCCCAGAATCTGTCCGGTCGCCAGATCGAGCAAGCTGACATCGAGCTGAAGCGCACCACCCTCAGCCGCATGCCATCGTCCGCTCAAAGCATGCGAGGCACCCAACAAATCGTGAGCCTGATGCTGCCAGCGCGCGGCATCCTGTTGCGGACTCACACCTAGGGTGTCGCTGCGATAGAGCGTGAGTCGCTCGGATCGCAATGACTGGGCGAATAGCTCAAGCGCGGCCAGTGGCACCCAGTCAGCTACTGCAGAATCTGCGGGAAAGGGCGCAATCGCCAACGCCACTTTCGGCTGCGACGCGGTGGAAGCCGGAACGCTTGAAGTCTGGTCTAGCGGTGGCGGCGCGCGCAGCATCCACATGCTGCCGAGAATTATCACGACGAGTGTGAGCATGCCGGCGGCAATCACCCATGCCTTGCGCGCGGACGTCTCGCCGATCGCGTGCACGGCAGCGCCACTCGGCTGTTCCACTCGCTGTGGGCGCGGCGCCGGATCTTCCAGTACGAAGACCTCCGCTATAAAGCGATACCCGAGGCCGCGTCGCGTTTCGATGAATCGCGGCGCTTCGGCGTCGTCGCCCAGCGCCCTGCGCAGCTCGCTGATCGCCTGAGGCAACACATTAGGCGACAGCGCAGAGCGGCCCCACACTTCGTCCAGCAGCTGATCGCGAGTCAGCAGGGCGGGCGCTGCCGAGACCAACGCCTGTAGTAAGCGCAAGGTCTGTCGGCGCAGCGGTACCACGACCTGCCCCTGCTGCAGCTCCCCGGTGTCTAGATCAAGTTCGAACTCGGCAAATTGATAGCGCATCGTGCGAGTGTATACGGCAGCGATGCACTCCGGTCATCGAGTCAAACGTGACTTCTATAAATTTTACTGAGCTTCGAATCCGTTGCTGAACAGGCTGCTGGCCGAGGCGCCGACGATCAGCGGCACGGAAGAGCTTGTCTCAGTTCGATCTGCACTGGCGCGTAGCTGATAGACGCCGACATGGCTAGCCGAAAGATTCGGAAAGCTCGCCAAGCCGGCATTGGTGAAGGCAGTGCTGTGCGAAAGCGCCGCTCCAAGGGGAGCGATGGTGGTGTCGACCATCACCATGCCGCCGTTGGTCACCGCCTGATCGAATACATTGAGCGCGGCAACCTCGAGTGTTGGGGTGAGCGCTTCGCCGACAGTTCCCGTTGTTGGTTCCTGCAGGATCACCAGTTTGCTGGCGATATCGGGAGCGGCGCTGGCTCCGACCTGCAGGTCGTAAATGATCATCGACGCCTGCGCCGATGCATTGTGGGCAAAACCCATCCAAAATGAGCCGATCCCGCGACCGGCAGTAACACCGTGCGGACGATCTTCGATAATTAGTGTGTCGTTGAGCCAAGCTGAGTAGACGCCTCGCGCTTGATCAAAGGTCAAACGCAACCGGTATCGAACGCCAGCCTGATATACGGTGCCTGCGACAACCCCAGACCCAGTGGCATCGCTAAACACTATTTGCCCCACTCCTCCGAACGCAATTTTTGGATAACCTGACGTCACAGAACCGACTTCGCGGACGTAGAACCAGTACGTGTCTAACGTACTAAATTTGATATCCGTCTCAAATGCGACGACGCCGGGCACGATTCCAATATCGTCAAGAAATTGCCACTTAACCGTTTTTGCCGTAGTCGTTGCACCGTCCACGAACATGCGGAGCACATGACCGTCGGCAGTAGTCGGAATCACTTGAGTGACGAGGCCTGGTGAGATGGATACGGGCTGATGGACGGACGCGCCACCGGTTCCTAGCGGCTGCCCAGCGGGCTGATCATCAAAGTTTGCATCGAGAACGATCGGCAAAGCTTCGGGCGTGCTCACGATCAAGTTGTCGAGTCTGAAGGTGCTGCCGGCACTGCCTGAATCATAGCCAATGCCGAAACTGCCCACGCCACGACTGGTGATGCCGTGCGCACGCCCTGTGTAGAGCACCGAACCGTTGATCGATGCCTGACTGGTGCCAGCATCCATATCAAAGTCAAACTGAATATCCAGCGACTCGCCTGCTGCATACGTGATATTGGCGAGAGGGATACTTCCATTGGCGTCAGATGCCGCGAAGGTGCCACTCGACGAAGCACGTAGCGTCAAAAATGAACTCGCAAAAGAGCCCCGCTCTCGCACAGTAAACTGGTAAAGGTCGCGCTCTGATGGAGTGAAGTCAAAGTGGATGCTGACGCTGCCGCTGCTTAGTTCGTTTCCTCCCAGAAATTCCCATTGTAGGGTTCGAGCCACTGTAGAGCTCAGATCATTCTTCACATCGAGGCACCTGTCGACGAAGTCCGGGGGCGACCCAGCTGTGCTGCAGTCTTCGATGTAGGTATCGAGATTCGAGATTTGGGTCGGTTCGCCGACTTCCGCGCCCCCGGTCCCGATCGATTGCCCAAGGGCCTTGTCGTTGAAATCTGCGCGCAGCAGATCGACTGGACCGGTGGGAACGCCCGCCATCGCAGACAACGGCAACGCACACAGCATGCCAAGCAATTGAATTTGCATTCGCTTCAACATAGCCACCTCCCGCTCATCAGCATTTGCATGGAGCGTCGCCCCACACCCTTCGATGCCAACCACCTTGCACATGCGCGCGCTTGATTACGTAGCAGGACGCTCATATTTTCATCAGCAAAACATCAAGTCGTTTCTAATCAATGGCTTGACGACGAGCTGAACAATGCAAGAGCACGCCGCATGTTCCGCAGGCACGCCTCAGAGCTTGTATACCCTTGGCATTGAGAAGGATGCGCGCCGCAGCAAACGGGCCGCAGTGCCTCGATGCTGCGAGTATCCCTTCAGGGACAAGAGGCCTGTGACGCCGGAGCACCGGTCGACTGCTCGTCCGAAAGAACGAGATTCCTCTCCCATCCCGCTTGCGAAAGACGCGTGCAACTCGCGTCTTGCCGCCAGATCGCGACGCGTGCCTTGCCGCAACATGGTGTCCACCACCCAGCAAAACACAGACGGGGCGACGTCTGATCACGGAGCAGCCTGCTCTTCAGCTCGGCCGGATGCCCACCGCAGCACTGCATACGAGCACGACAGGCCCGCTTACAAGGCCCGTAACTATCTGATTACACTCAATTCTATGTTTTGCTGATGAAAATATGAGCGTCCTGCTACGTAATCAAGCGCGCGCATGTGCAAGGTGGTGCACGTGGCGCTGATGCAGCGTGACGCCTCTCCCGTTGAAGGAACATCCACCCATGCAAAGCAAAGCCATTTACCTCGCCATCGCCCTGTCGCTAGCCGCCAGTGCCGTCAGCGCGGCGCCGTGGACGTATCGCGGCAGCCTGAACGACGATGGCCAGCCCGCCAACGGCAGTTACGACCTACGCGTCACCTTGCTGAACGAACATCAGAGCGCAGCCATCACCAGCCAAATCACGCTCTACAGCGTGATGGTCGAAAATGGGCAGTTCGCGGTGGATGTCGACTTCGGCATCGATCTGGCGAACGCGCCGGCCATGCGCCTGCAAACCGAGGTGCGGCAGGGTAGTTCCGGCTTTGTCGAACTGGGCGAACCCACGCGCTTTGATCCCAAAGCGGCGCTCGCCACGGTGTGCTGGGACACCAGCGGTAACGCGGGAACCAATTCAAACAGCGATTTCATCGGCACGACCGATGCCACCAAGCTGGTGCTGCGCGCGCACAACACACCGGCAATGCGCATTGAGCCCAGCGCTCAGCTTTACAGTGGTGAACCGATCACCTTCAACGTTATCGCCGGAAGCAAGAACAACAAAGTTTCGTACAGTGCACGCGGATCAACGATATCAGGCGGCGGTTTCTCCTCCTCGGATCCTGATTTTCCCCTTCCGCCAAAATCCCATCTGGTCAACGGGTCTTATGGAACCATCGGCGGTGGCATCGGCAACATAGCGGGAAATGATGATGGCACGATAGTGGATGGGTCGGGCGCCACCGTTTCTGGCGGAATACAGAATTCCGCGAGGGCCCGTGGCAGCACGATAGGTGGTGGCATGGATAATGACGCACTGGGGCAGTTCAGCACGGTCGCTGGTGGCCTAAGTAACCATGCATTTGGCTTGCGCAGCACCGTCAGCGGCGGTTATAAGAACTGTGCTGGTGGCGACTACAGCTGGGCTGGCGGCTATAGAGCCTCGGTTCGTCCGGGAAATAGTGCTGGCACTTTCGACTGCATGAGCGTGCCGCGATCAGGTGACGCCAACGGTGATGAAGGCAGCTTTCTATGGGCCGGGGGGGATCTCTCCAGCATCAGCACCACCGGGCCTAACCAGTTCGGTGTGCGCGCTGCAGGCGTGTTTTTCGGCTTGCCAAACTCAACAGTTGTCACGATTCCCGCTGGCCATTACATCACCACCCCCTCCGGTGCGCACCTGACGACGGGCGGCACTTGGACCAATGCTTCAAGTCGCAGCCTGAAGATGGCGTTTGAAGCCATTGACCCGATGGCCGTGCTGAGTAAAGTCGCCAGCCTGCCGCTGAGCACGTGGTCGTATAAAGAATCTGTCGAAGGCCGGCATCTGGGTCCGATGGCGGAGGATTTCAAACAGATCTTTGGTTTAGGCGGTGACGGCAAGTCGATCTCTACTGTCGATGCTGATGGCATCGCGCTGGCCGCAATCCAGGGGCTGAATCAGAAGCTCGAATCTGAAAACGCGGCATTGAAGAGCGCGCTAGACGCAGTCGAGGCTCGCTTAAGCGCACTTGAGAGCGAGCGCTGAGGTGCGCGCGCTAGTAGCGATATGTTTGTTGGGCTGCACCGCAGTCAGCATCGCGCAGACTGAACCTGCCGCATCGAGATTCTCGGGCAGCGGGATATTAGCTGCACCGGTCGCTGAAAGCGTGGACCAGCGTTTTGTCATCAGCGCGAAACTGCAGGCCAACCACACGCAAAGCAGCGACCGATTCGTCGTCAATGCACGCCTGATACCAGACCCCAAATCTGCCACCGCCGCCTGCGGCCCACTAGGAGACGGCGTTTTCAGCGACGGCTTCGAGGATTCTTAGTCAGCTACCAGAGCGCCAGTAACGGGTGAGCTAGCTAGGCCCACCTGTCCCGCCAACGCATTCAACTTCGGCGTCTGCAGCCGCATCGCCTTCCAGACCTCTTTACGGGAATTGACCATGCACAACAAAGCCATTTATCTCGCCATTGTCCTGTCGCTAGCCGCCAGTGCCACCAGCGCCGCACCGTGGACGTATCGCGGCAGCCTGAACGATGACGGCCAGCCCGCCAACGGCAGTTACGACCTACGCGTCACCCTGCTGAACGAACATCAAAGCGCGGCCATCACCAGCCAGATCACGCTCTACAGCGTGGCTGTTGAAAATGGGCAGTTCGCGGTGGATGTCGACTTCGGCATCGATTTGGCGAATGCGCCGGCCATGCGCCTGCAAACTGAGGTGCGGCAGGGTAGCTCCGGCTTTGTCGAACTGGGCGAACCCACCCGTTTCGACCCCAAAGCCTCGCTGGCTGGCGTCTGCTGGGATACCAGCGGCAATGCCGGCACCAATCCCGCAAACGAATTCTTAGGCACGATCGATGCCCAACCTTTCGTGTTGCGTACGCGAAACGTACAGAGTCTGCGGATTGAGCCGAGTGCCATTCTTTTCGGCGGAACACCAAATACGGCCAACATAATCGCCGGCAGCAGCGCGAACAACGTGACTGTCGGCGTGCGCGGAGCAACCATTGCCGGCGGTGGTCTGCCCAACGGCAACAGCGATCCGCTGTTCACGAGCGAAGGTCCCAACCGAGCTACCGATGCCTTCGGCACTATCGGCGGCGGCTACAACAACCAAGCTGGTGACGATGCCGGCGATCCAACTGATCAACCCTACGCCACGGTCGCCGGGGGCCGTGGCAACCAAGCCACAGCGACCGGAAGCACGGTCAGCGGAGGCACGAGTAACGTTGCCAGTGGTCCAAGCAGCGTTGTCAGCGGCGGCAACGGAAACGGCGCAAGCGGAGATCGAAGCAATGTTGGCGGCGGCTCCAGCAACGTTGCCAGCGGCATTGCCAGCACGGTGAGCGGCGGTGCTGTTAATTGCGCCGGCGGCGACTACAGCTGGGCCGGTGGACTCCGAGCCAAAATCCGCGTCGGAAACCAGCCGGGCGATGGCAACTGTGCCGTAAGTTCCGGGGACGCCAACGGTGACGAAGGCACCTTCATCTGGGCTGGCAGCCAAAACAGCGAATTCACTTCTACTGGAGCAGACCAGTTTTTGGTGCGCGCGCCTGGCGGCGTTGGCATAAATACCACCAGCATTCCCCCGCTCATCGAAGCGGTGCTGCAAAACCGCCCCTCAGCGAACGGGAATGTGGATCTTTACATGCGCACCGCAGATCATGATCGCGGCATCAACATCGCCATGCTGCCCACTGCCGCTGACGCGAGATTCATAATCTCGCAGTCCAACGGCACAACGTTCACCGATCGCATCATCCTCCAAAGCGACGGAGATTTTGAAGTTACGGCGCGAGCTTTCAAACCAGGCGGCGGCTCGTGGTCGTCAACCTCCGACGCACGCCTGAAGAAAGACGTAACCCCGCTCTCCGGCGCCCTTGATCGGCTACTGCAACTGAAGCCGGTGGAGTTCACCTACATTACCCCGGACCCGGCCAAGCGCCCCGCCGGGCGCCATATCGGCTTCATTGCCCAAGAGGTGGCCGAAGTGTTCCCGAATTGGGTTGAGGAAGATGAGGACGGCTTTCTCACCGTCGGCTCGCAAGGTTTCGAAGCGCTGACCGTAGGTAGCCTGCGAGAAGTACGGGCTGAGAACGCCTCGCTCAAAGCGTCGCTGAGTGCGCTGGAGGCGCGTCTCGAGGCGCTAGAGAGCGAGCGCTGAGATGCGCCCCTTAATCATTGCAACTCTCACGATTATCGGCTGCGGCGGCGTCGGCGCGACGCAGCCGCAGCCTGAGTTCCCACGTTTCTCCGGCAGCGGCAGCATAATCGCGCCGATCACCGAAAGCGCCGACCAACGCTTTCTCATCAGCGCGAAGCTGCGGGCCAACCACACGCAAAGCAACGACCGCTTCGTGGTCAATGCACGCATGATGCCAGACGCTAAATCCGCCACCGTCGCCTGCGGTCCACTGGGAGACGAGGTGTTCAGCGACGGCTTTGAGGGGACTTAGTCGAAAGCACGAGCGCGTGAGACGAATGTTGTGACGCGGCGCGGCATCGGCACCTTGCTGTTGTTCTTCGGGCGTACGGCTGCCGCTGCGAACCTCGACTGACACTTGAGAGAACGCAATCATTGAGAAAGCTGAAGGCTGGCTTTTGTTTCTCAGCTGAGGGGTTTTCTCGATGGCATGCTCGACCATCATGACGAAAGTGCTTCGCGGTGATGCCGGGTGTTACAAAATCACCGCTGAGACCTTTCGTCCCTATTTCGGCCGCACCACCGAACCCTTTACTTGATTCCCGAGTATTGGAAGCAGGTGCTGACGATTCTGGAGATTTTCGACGTAAGTGACGCCAGCCACCTTTTTCGACTCCTCTTCTTGCACGGACCATGGGTAGTTCCGGCGAACACCACCACCAGTGCAACACAAGCATCAATGATGCATGATCACTGCAAGGGGAAACGCGCCTAGGGCGTGTGCCGACCAGGGGCAGGGGCAAATGCACAAACGAGCCGCCATCACCATCGCACTTGTGCTGTGCACGCTGGCAGTAACCGTGCCGATCGGCGCCGCGATGTATCTGGCCCATCGCCAAGGCACAAGCGAAGCATCCGCGCTGGCGTTGGCACTGGCAGGCGAAGTGATGCACCGCACAGATACGATGGGTGAACAAGCGATCGCGGCATACCGGCGAATAGCCGCCGTTGACGCGACCGACGGCTGTTCCGACGATAAGCGCGCGCAGCTGCGCGAAGCCACCATGGACTACAGCTACCTCCAGGCAATCGGCTATGTCTCAAACGACCAGATCGTGTGTTCGGCCATTGGCCCGCGCGGCGATGGCATCGACATGGGCCCACCCAGCTACGTCAGCCCAAGAGGCACGCGGTTTCATCTTTCAGCTTCTATCGGCGGCAGCAAGCCGCTACTGGTGATGGACGGAGGTGGTTTCGCGGCCGCACTCCACCCGGACACGCTGCTTGATGTGTCCACCGGCATACCCGATCTCTCGCTGGGTGTGTACGGCCGCAGCGCGCAGCTGCTGTGGGCGCATCGCGGAGATTTTGATCCAGATTGGATGGTCGAACTGCAAGAAGGAGCCAATACGATCTTCTTTGACGGCACGCATCTGGTCGCAATCCAGACATCTGCGAAATTCGACACCGCCGCCTACGTGGCCATTCCATTGGCCGATTTGAAATCACGGATGCACGCGTTCCTGGTCATCTTGCTGCCGATTGGGTTAGCTCTCGGGGCAGCAATGGCAACAGCAATCGTGTTTCTCGCCCGCCAGCGCACCTCCGTACCCGCCGTGCTGCGGACCGCGCTCAAACGCGGGGAGTTTGTGTTGCACTATCAACCCATCGTCGAGCTTGCCACCGGCCAGATGGTTGGTGTCGAGGCCCTGCTGCGTTGGCCCCGCAACAAGCAAATCGGCATGCGGCCTGACTTGTTCGTCCAGGCCGCTGAGGACTGTGGGCTGATCCAGCGCTTCACCGAATACGTCCTAGCTCAAGTCGCCATCGACGGCCCGCGCTTTTTCACTCGCTATCCAGACGCCTACATCAGCATCAACCTATCGCCTTTCGATCTGCGTTCGAACGACGTGGTGGAGTGGCTGCACCGCTTGGTCACAACCCCGGGCATCACGGCGCATAACATCGTCGTCGAGTTGACCGAGCGCTCCTTCCTTGACCCAACCAGCGCCAACGCTGTCATTGGCAAGGTCCAAGCCATGGGCATCCGTGTGGCTATCGACGACTTCGGCACCGGTTTCTCCAGCCTCTCGCACCTGACCAACTTGAGCGCCGACTACCTGAAAATCGACAAGGTGTTCGTCGATGCTATCGGCACCGGCTCAGTCACCAGCGAGGTGGTGTTGCATATCATCGAGATGGCGAAATCACTGAACCTAACCGTGATCAGTGAAGGGGTGGAAACTCAGGGCCAAGCGGAGTTGTTGCGTAAGCAAGGCGTAAACTTTGCGCAGGGCTGGTTGTTCAGCAAAGCGCAGCCGCTGGCGGACTTGTTGTACCAACACGATTCTGATTGATCGACTCTAAATCGGCCTCCGCTTGCTGCACGAATGTGCCGGCCCGGTTATTGTCGACAGACCTTTACTGCGGGAACCCGACAATGAAACGCCTTAGCTTGCTGTTGGTGTTGTCCTGCTGTTTTGTGGCACCCCTGCCCGCAGGTGATCGCATCACCGGACAGCCATTCGCCACCCGTTCGGAAGTGATCGCGCCACATGCGATGGCGGCGACCTCGCAGCCGCTTGCCACCCAGATCGCGCTGGACGTCGGGTAATGGGATCGGTGGTGATCTGTTCGCCATCGTGTGGGACCCAAAGACGAAGAGGCTCTATGGCTACAACGGCTCGGGGCGTTCACCGCAGTCGCTGACACTGGCTGAGTTCAAACGGCGGGGGCTGACTGAGATTCCGCCAACGGGCCCGCTACCCGTGTCAGTGCCGGGAACGGTCGACGCGTGGTTCGCTCTGCACGAACGCTTTGGTCGCAAGCCGATGGTCGATAATCTCGCACCCGCGATCCGCTATGCACGCGACGGGCATCCTGTAGCCGAGGTGATTGCTTATTACTGGGATCGCTCCGTGCCGCGACTGTCAAAGTATCCCGGCTTCAAGGAGCAGTTCACCGTTGACGGCCACGCGCCGCGCAAGGGTGAACTGTGGAAGAACCCGAACTTGGCTAACACCCTGCAAAAGATTGCGGAGGGCGGCCGCGATGTGTTCTACAGCGGCGACATCGCCCGCACCATCGACAGCTACTTCAAAGCCAATGACGGCTTCCTGAGCTATGCCGACTTAGCCAGTCACCATGGCGAATGGGTTGATCCGGTCAGCAGCAACTACCGCGGTTTCGATGTTTGGGAATTGCCGCCGAATGGCCAAGGCATTGCCGCTTTGCAGATCCTGAACATTCTGGAAGGCTACGATTTTTCGACGATCCCCTTCGGCTCGGCCGAGCACGTGCACGTGTTCGTGGAAGCAAAAAAACTGGCGTTTGCGGACCGTGCGCGTTTCTACGCTGACCCGGCATTCCAGCCAGCACCGGTGGCGCGCCTAATCTCGAAGGAGTACGCCGCCGAGCGTCGCGCACTGATTTCTATGGACACAGCATTGCGCGAAGTACAGCCAGGTACACCGAAACAGCTGGAGGAAGGCGACACCATCTATCTGACCGTGGCCGATGCCGACGGAATGATGGTCTCGCTGATCCAATCCAACTACCGCGGCATGGGCAGCGGCATGGCACCGCCCGGGCTAGGCTTCATCTTGCAGGATCGCGGTGAGATGTTCGTGCTGAAAAAGGGTCACCCCAACGCTTATGCACCGGGCAAAAGACCTTTTCAGACCATCATCCCAGCCTTTATTACCAAGGACGGAAAACCGTGGCTCAGCTTCGGTGTGATGGGTGGTGCAATGCAGCCGCAAGGGCACGCGCAGATCGTGATGAACCTGATCGATTTCGGCATGAACCTGCAGGAAGCTGGCGACGCCCCGCGTATCCAGCATGAAGGCTCCACCGAACCGACCGGCCAATCCACGGCGATGAGCGATGGCGGCGAGGTCAACCTAGAAACAGGCTTTCCCTACGAAACCGTGCGCGCGCTGATGCGCAAAGGCCATCGCGTGATTTTTGCCGACGGCCCTTACGGCGGCTATCAAGCCATCTTGCGCGATCCGAACACCGGCGTGTATTACGGCGCCTCGGAAAGCCGCAAGGATGGTCAAGCGGCGGGCTACTAAGCGCGCCAGTTGGCGGGAAGCGGACTCACATGTGCGAGGTCCGTGGCGGGTTCACGCTAGCCACACCTCACCCCGTTTTCGGGGTGAAGTTAACACTGCACTCGACAACAGGTGCCGATTACAGCGCTAACGACTCAGCCGATCAGTCTTCCAAGGTCAGCAGTGAGGCATTGCCGCCGGACGCGGTGGTGTTGATGGTGAGGGTGCGTTCGGTGCAAAAACGGGCTAGGTAATGCGGGCCGCCGGCTTTGGGGCCGGTTCCGGATAAACCCTCGCCGCCAAACGGTTGCACCCCGACCACAGCTCCGATCATGTTGCGATTGACGTATCGGTTGCCGGCACGCACACCGGTGGCAATCTTCTCGATGGTTTCATCGATGCGGCTGTGAATGCCTAGGGTCAGGCCGTAGCCGGTCGCATTGATCGCATCAATCACGGCGTCGAGCTTGTTGGCGTCGTAACGAATCACGTGCAGCACCGGCCCGAAGATCTCCCGATGCAGGCGGGAAAGCGCGTCGATTTCATAGGCGCGCGGTGCGAAGAAGGTTCCGTGCGCGGTTTCGTTACCGAGTTCGACACGCGCTATCGGCTTGGCTTCCTGATCCATGCGCTGGGCGTGAGCTTCTAGCATTGAGAGCGCATCGGCATCAATCACGGGCCCCACATCAGTCGAGAGTAGGCCGGGATCGCCGACTTTCAACTCCTGCATGGCACCGGCCAGCATGGTGATGACTTTGTCGGCCACGTCACGCTGGATGAATAGGATACGGGTGGCCGAGCAACGTTGACCTGCAGACCCAAAAGCGCCGCTGACAACATCCTTGACCAACTGTTCGGGCAATGCCGACGAATCCGCAATCATGGCGTTCTGGCCGCCGGTTTCAGCAATCAGAACACCAATCGGTGCATCGCGGCCGGCCAGTGAGCGGTTGATCGCGCGAGCGGTTTCGGTGGAACCGGTAAAGGCCACGCCGGCCACGCGAGGGTCAGCGGTGAGTTTGGCACCCACAGAAGCGCCATCACCCGGCACCAACTGCAGAACCTCTGCCGGAATACCGGCTTCACGCAGAAGCTTCACCATGGCGTAACCGATCAGATTGGTCTGTTCGGCAGGCTTGGCGATGACTGCGTTGCCAGCGACCAGAGCCGCGGCCACTTGTCCGGTAAAAATCGCCAGCGGAAAGTTCCACGGACTGATGCAGACGAAGACACCACGCCCGTGCAGAAACAACTGGTTGGATTCACCCGTCGGCCCTGGCAAAGTCTGTGGCTGGGCTAGCGTCATACGCGCCTGTTGTGCGTAGTAACGCAGAAAATCCACCGCTTCGCGTACTTCGGCGATGCAGTCAGGCAGCACCTTGCCGGCCTCCTTAACGCACAAGGCAACAAACAAGGGCAGACGTTCTTCGAGCAGATCAGCCGCATGTTCGAGAATCTTGGCCCGGGAGGTGGCGGGCAGGCTATCCCACGCGGGCTGCGCCGCTACGGCATTGCTCAAGGCACGCTCGACGGTGGAGGCGTCCGCGGCTTGCCACGTACCAATCTGTTCGCGCCGGTCGGCTGGATTAGTGACTGGCAGGATTTCACCCGTGGGCTGCGCACCCGGCACCAGCGGTGCCGCGCTCCACGGCTGAATCGCTGCATTGACCTTTTCAGACAGCTGACGAAGCTCATCGTCGTTAGCGAAATTGACGCCCATGGAGTTCTTCCTTTCGTCGCCATACAAGGCAACCGGCAGCGGGATGCGGGGATGGGGTTTGAAATCGAAACCAGACACGGTGGCCACCGGATCGGCGACCAGATCAGCCGGTGCGACATCCGGATCAGTGATGCGATTGACGAAGCTCGAATTGGCACCGTTTTCCAACAGGCGACGTACCAGATAGGGCAGCAGATCTTCATGGCTGCCGACCGGTGCGTAAACGCGACAGGGCGTATTCAAAGCGTTGGGCGAAACCACCTCATCGTGCAGATCCTGCCCCATCCCGTGTAGGCGCTGGAATTCATACAACGCCCCATCACCACCTCCGCTTTGGCCCAACGCCAAGCGCGCGAATGCGTGCACTGCTGCAATGGTCTGCGCATTGTGGCTGGCAAACATCGGATACAGCGCATCGGCCGCGGCGAGCATTTTTCGGGCGCAGGCCAAGTAGCTGACATCGGTATTGGGCTTGCGGGTAAACACCGGATAGCCGACGTGACCGTCCACTTGCGCGCGCTTGATCTCAGAATCCCAATAAGCCCCCTTGACCAGACGCACCGGGATCCGGCGACCACCACCACGAGCCAAATCAATCAGCCAGTCAATCACGATCGGTGTACGCTTTTGATACGCCTGGATCGCCAGACCCAAGCCTTCCCAGCCGTCCAGCGACCCATCGGTGTAGACCGCCTCGATCAACGCGAGACTCAACTCCAGTCGGTCGGCTTCTTCAGCATCGATCGTGTAGCCGATGCCCTGGGCTTTGGCCAACTGCGCCAGTTCCAACACGCGCGGCGTCAATTCGGCCATCACGCGGGCACGCTTGGCGACCTCATATCGTGGATGCAGGGCCGAGAGCTTGATGGAGATGCTCGGCGCGGCGAACACATCGGTGCCAGCAAAGCTGCCGTTCGGCCCGCTACGCCCAATTGCGAGGATGGCCTTGCGATAAGCCTCGAAATAGCGATCGGCATCTTTTTGCGTGAGCGCCGCCTCGCCCAGCATGTCATAAGAGTGTCGGTAGGCCGCGTTGTCGCCCTTGCACGCACGCTTGAGCGCTTCCTCGATCGTGCGACCCATGACAAATTGATGACCCATGATGCGCATCGCTTGACGCACGGCCAAACGAATCACGGGCTCGCCGGCACGACCAACCAGTCGACGCAGTGCATCACCGAAACTACGACGGGTATCGGAAGCAACATTTACCAGTCGTCCGGTCAGCATCAAGCCCCAGGTGGAGGCATTGACCAGTACCGAGTCACTTTGCCCCAGATGTGTTTCCCAATCAGCATCGCCGAGCTTGTCTCGGATTAACTTGTCGGCAGTGCCCTGATCAGGAATGCGCAACAGCGCTTCGGCCACGCACATCAGCAGCACCCCTTCCTCGCTGGAAAGATCGTACTGATGCATGAATGCCTCAATCGCGCCTTGATCCTCGGCCTTCGCGCGTACCCGCAACACCAGTTGTTCGGCCGTGCGCTGGATATCGGCCTGAACCTCAGGCTCGACCTTCGCCGCCACGAGCAAACCAGCTAGGTGTGTGCCTTCATCGACGGCGTACAAGGGCGTCATCGCTGACAAGGTCGAACCGGCGGGCAAAAGCTCAGGGCTGATGATGGGTTTCACGTCAAGTCTCCGGCGGTCCATACCGCGATTTGGCGATATTGTAGGCTGGTCGGAGGACGTCACGATGACATGTGTCAGTTTCCACACATTCGATGTCGAAATCGGCACAGCCAAGAGGTGATGGCGGCTCGATCACGTGCGGTATCGGCGGCAAATGCGCAGCGGCTTACGTGTCTGCGACCAACAGGAGCCTTCGCACACGTATCGTTTGTCGAACAAAGCGATCAACGACCCGAACCAAGCTGTCCCGTTATCATCAACATCTCTGCTAGCGCGCAGACCAATCATGAGTTGGTTTTTCGCCACGCAAACACG
>CAJDUW010000006.1_pt1 | contig 62416 bp, 56 predicted proteins | sample 7390931 | NCBI WGS metagenome assembly CAJDUW01 (sample SAMEA7055687, study PRJEB34461) | soil metagenome | biome: terrestrial ecosystem; feature: Peninsula; material: soil | place: Antarctica | collected 2016
CGTGTGTGATCGCGGCACCTATGCACGCGTCATCAAAGGGCTCAACGTCAAGAATGCTGGCGGCGGCGGCATGGTGCTGCTCAATGACAAAGCCAGCAGCGGAAGTATTGTCGCTGATGCCCACGAATTGGCTGCTACGCATCTGTCCTATGTCGATGGCCAGGCGTTGAAAGCGTGGTTGTCCACGGGTAGTGGGCACCAAGGCCGCATCGCCGCGTCAACGATCGAATACCGGTCCGCTTTTGCCGATATTCTTGCCAGCAGCAGTGGTAGAGGTCCGATCAAGGGTGACTGGCTGAAGCCCAATATCACCGCGCCGGGGACCAACATCCAAGCGGCGTACAAGGAGGAAAACGGTAAGAACAACCTTATAGCCACGATGTCGGGCACTTCGATGGCGGCTCCGCACGTTGCTGGCGGCGCACTGCTATTGCGTCAGGCAAATCCGAGCTGGGGTCCGGCCGAAGTCATGAGTGCACTTCAGACCACGGCGCGCGCCAGTGTGCGCATGCCCGATGGCTCCAGCCCGGCGGGTGCATTGGAGGGTGGCGCTGGTGTGATTGATCTGTCGTTGGCGGTCAAACCGGGCTTAGTTTTTCCGGTAACGACCGCGCAATTCCGCGCGGCCAATCCGAGTTCGAATGGCAAGCCACGTGAGCTCAATCTACCTTCTCTGGCCGATCAGAACTGTCTGGTTTCCTGCAGTTTCACGCGACGTGTGCGTAACTTGGGTGCGAATGCCACTTGGCAGGCAAGCGTGCAAATGGAAGGCGGTCAGCTCGAGGTGACTCCCGCCACATTCACTTTGGCCAAAGATGCCACGCAAGTGCTGCAATTCAAGTTCGTCGCGGCTCAGGATGCTACTTACGGGCAATGGCAAGAAGGCCATGTTGTTCTTTCAAAGAACGGTGGCGGCTTAGCCGACACCCGCATACCAGTGGTGATCAGACCGTCCGCAGGAAACCTGCCTGCCGTGATCAACCTACCTTCGACGGGCGTAAATGTTACGTCTGAGTCAGGCTGGTCCGAGGTATCGCTCGATGGTTTAGTTAATTTGCCGAGTGCGCGCTTTTCCGGCACGGACCTGATTGAACCGCTGGTCACGACGGTCAAAATTGCTCAGGATCCCACCCCGAAAGAGGTTTATGACGGGCTGACTGCACAGGATGAAGGTAAGCGCTTCTTTCGCTTGCAGGCCAAGCAAACCGGTCGCATGCGTTTGAGGGTCGAGGCACGCTCGATCACTGCGACGGACATCGACTTGTTTGTCGGCAGCGCAGGGCAATCGACCGAGCTACCCAGTAAGAGTTCTCAATTCTGCACCTCGACCACGCCACAAGCCGACGAGATGTGTGATCTGGAGCTGGACGTCAGCGCCGGTGATCATTTCTGGGTTCTTGTGCAGAACTGGCAGTCGTCCAGTGCCGGTCAAGACGATGTGTCAGTGCAGGCCGGTCTGATTCCGATTGATCCATCTGTAAAGGAAGCCTCACAGCGGCCATTGATTGCCACTGGACCCGGCAGCGTCGGTCTGCGTCAGTCCTTCAAAGTCAGGCTGGCATGGAACGATCCAACCCTGACGCCGGGTGACACCCGTTGGGGGCATCTGCTGATCGGTGCGACCGATGAAAACCCAACTGGCGTCGGCCACGTCTTGGTGAAACTCAAGCGTGCACTTGGTGGCCAATCGGCGGCCGTCGCGTTGCGACCGGATCAGGTTCGCACGATGCGGCTATTGCCGTCTCAGGCGCAGGATCGCCTGTACATCGAAGTTCCGCCCAATGCCACGCGTTTACGCGCCACCAGTCAGGGTGATGGCAAAATTCAACTGTTCCTTGCGCGTGATCCTGCGCCAACTGCGCCTGGCATTGCTGCCGCACCATCACGCAGCGCCGCCGCCGCTTCGTCAACCCAAACCGGGAACAGTGCTGATGTCAGTGTGTCGGGTGCTGCACTGACAGCCGGACGCTGGTACGTGACGCCGGTAAATACCGGCACTCAGGCGGCCAACTTCGACCTTGTCGTGTCGATGGAGTACGGCGCCAACCGTCCACAGCCGGGTTGGGGTAATTGGTACTACCCGCAGCGTGACGGCTCCGGTTTTTTCCTTTCTCCGGCGCTCGATGGCGGTGTGTGGGTACTGACTTGGTACACCTACATGGAAGATGGTTCGCCCGCGTGGTATCTGGGCACGGCTGCGGCGCCAACCGTCAAGCAGGGCAGCGTCACCATCGACATGCATCGTCACTCTTGGAACGGACAAAAAACACATGACGTGGCGGTGGGCAGTGCGACCCTGACTCTCCAGAGCACGGATAAAGCGCAGGTGAGCTGGAACATCGACGGCGAGAGTGGCTCGCAGCCCTTGGATCGTATCGGTGCGGGTGCCTGCCAAAACTTGGGCACAACGGGCAAGAAGCCGGATGGCAACTGGTACACCCCAAGTCGATCAGGATTTGGTGTAGAGGCGTTGACGGCACCGGGAACCGAAGCGTACATCGCGTACATCTATGATGGACGCGGCTATGCCCGCTGGGTGTTGGCCGACCGCAATGCCAACGCAACGGTGGGTACTAGCGTGCAAATACCCATGCAGATGTTGAAAGGTAGTTGTCCGCTCTGCACGTACGGTGCACTCGACTCGGAAGCGGTTGGCACATTTACTCGCCGTTATTCCAGTGCAAGCAAGGGTCGAATGGGTATCTCGGTGAACTTCCCAGCACCGCTCCAGGGGGCGTGGAACACAGATGAGGACGTGGAGTTGTTGACTACGCCGGTGTCGTGCCCGTGAGAGGAGTGACTGTGAACGTGCCGACCTTGCCAAACAAATTGCCCAAGGTCGGCGCCAACATTTTTACCACCATGTCGCAACTCGCCGCCGAGCATTCGGCGGTGAACTTGGGTCAGGGCTTTCCTGATTTCGACGCGCCGCCGTTTCTGATCAGGGCCTTGGCTGATGCCATGAGTCAGGGTCACAACCAGTACGCGCCGATGACTGGCATTGCGGCTTTACGTGAAGCTATCGCCGACAAGATTGCTGCGCTTTACGGTGCCAAGGTCGATGCTGACAGTGACATCACCGTTACCAGCGGTGCCACCGAGGCGATCTTCTGCGTAGTACAGGCGGTCGCAGCCGCTGGCGATGAAGTGATCGTGCTTGACCCGTGCTACGACAGCTACGCGCCGGCGATCGAACTGGCCGGCGCCACGGCTGTGCATGTGCCGCTGGTAGCGCCGGATTTTCACGTCGATTGGCAACGCGTGCGTGATGCCATCAGTGCCCGTACGCGTCTTTTGATCGTCAACAGCCCAAACAATCCAAGCGGTTCGGTGTTTTCCGCAGCGGATCTTGTGGCGTTGGCCGATGTCGTGCGCGATACCAACGCCTTTGTGCTATCAGACGAGGTCTATGAGCACATCGTGTTCGATGGTGCCACCCACCAGAGTGTGCTGGCTCATCCTGAGCTGGCGGCGCGTAGCTTTGTGGTGTCCTCATTCGGCAAGACCTATCACTGCACCGGCTGGAAGCTGGGCTATTGCGTGGCGCCTGCCGCGCTCAGTGCCGAGTTTCGCAAAGTGCACCAGTACGTCACCTTCTGCACGTTCAATCCGGCACAGTGGGCGCTGGCGGCGATGATGCGGGAGCATCCTGAGCATCATCTAGAGCTGCCGGCTTTTTATCAGGAGAAGCGCGAGCGCTTTCGCGGCTTGCTGGCCGATACACGGTTCAAGCTGTCGCCCGTGGCAGGGACCTATTTTCAGCTGGCTGATTATTCCGCTATTTCGGATCAGGACGATTTGACGTTCTGCCGCTGGCTCGCAGTGGAGAAGGGCGTGGCTGCGATTCCCTTGTCTCCGTTCTACGCCGAGCCGCCGCGCGGTCAACGCTTGGTGCGATTCTGCTTTGCCAAGGCCGATGCCACCCAACTCGCGGCAGCGGAACGCTTGCGAGCCTTGTGAGTATTCATGAGTGCGCTGTGATGACGTCTTTGCCTGAAACCGATCTGCGGGTGTCCATTGTTCAAGCCGATACGGTTTGGCGTAATGCGGCCGCCAATCGTTCACTTTATGGCGACCTGGTGCGACCGCTGACCGGCACCACCGATCTGATCGTTCTGCCCGAAACCTTCACCAGCGGCTTTGGCAACGACACCATTGATCAAGCCGAAGGCATGGACGGTGTGAGTGTAAGTTGGCTGCGAGAGCTGGCTTGCAGCGTCGGCGCGGTCATCACCGGCTCGATGGTCATTCGTGATGCGGATCGCATCGTCAATCGCTTGATCTGGGCTAGGCCAGATGGTGAGCTGGAGTGGTACGACAAGCGGCATCTGTTTCGCATGGCGGACGAACATCTGCGCTATGGCGAAGGAAATCGGCGCATCGTCACCTCGTGTCGCGGCTGGCGAATATTGCCCTTGGTTTGCTACGACCTACGCTTTCCGGTCTGGAGTAGAAACCGTGTGTTGGACAATGGTGCGTGTGAATATGACTTGGCCATCTACGTTGCGAACTGGCCGAGTCCGCGTCGTTACGCGTGGAGCACCTTGTTGCGCGCGCGCGCGATTGAGAATCTGGCCTGCGTGATTGGTGTCAATCGTGTTGGCACCGACGGCGCAGGCCATGCCTACAGCGGCGACAGCGTCATCCTAGATGCCTTGGGCAGGCCGCTGGTCGAACTGGGTGCGCAGCCGCAAGTGGCGACAGCCACACTCTCTGCCCAATCCCTGCGCGAGCATCGGGAGCGTTTTCCGGCCTACCGCGACGCCGACGTTTTCCGTCTGGAACCCTGAGATATCTGTTCAGCGGGCAACGGCTTCACGGATCTCGGTCAAAAATGCATCACGGGCACTGCCTTCGCTCTCGCTGCTGGCGACCGGCCACGCTGACAGCATGACGACAACCAATCGCAGATCCGGGTCGACATGTATTGTCTGGCCGAAAATGCCACGCGCCTGAAAGTAGCCCTCATCGAAGGACCACCATTGGAAGCCGTAGCCACGGCCGGGCATATCGATATCGGCTTGCTTGCGTGTGGCCTGCGCGAACCACGTCTCGGGCACGACGCGACGCCCGTTGATCACGCCGCCATCGAGGATGAATTGCCCGACGCGTCCCCAATCTCGTAGCGAGGCGACTAAACAGCAGCCTCCCGGTTCCTGCCCGCTTTCGTCGATCATCCATGCCGCATCGCGTTCCATTCCATAGGGCTGCCAGAGTGTCTGCGACAAGTAGTCGGCCAGAGACTTTCCGGTGGCGCGTGACACCAGCACGCCAACCAGACTGGTTTCACCGGTCGAATAGTGCCAGCGAGTTCCGGGTTCAGCGGCGCGCTTCAACTGGCGCATATAGTCCAGTGTCGGGTCGATGCCCGCGCTTATTTCGCGCTCGCCGAAAAAGAGTGCTACATCGGAATTCGGATCTTCGTAGTCTTCATTCCAGTCCGCGCCCGAGGTCATGGTCAACAGCTGGCGCACGGTGACCGCATCGTAGGCGCTGCCCGTAAGTTCGGGCAGATAGCGTTCAATCGGTGTGTCCAGGCTCTCAATGTAGCCGTCCGCAATCGCTGCGCCGACCAGCGTGGAGGTGACCGATTTAGCCACAGAAAACGAGGTCCAACGTCCCTCTGGGCCAAAACCTAGGCCATAGCGCTCAAGGCGAATTGCCCCATCCTGCAGGACCAGCAAGCCGGCCGTCTTATGCGTGTGCATGAATGATTCGGCGTCCAGCTTCAAAGGCTCACCGCGTGGCAATAGATGTGTGGTGCCGCCCGCTGGCACGGTTCGATGCGGGGTGATTTTTTCCATCACTCGGAACGCCGCTTCGCGCTGCTGCGGAGTCCAGAACAGCACGTCGGAGGGCATTTGCATCGATGGCAGGTCGGCTGCGGAGCTGGCGCGTGTTTCCACCGGCGCGCAAGCGGCCAGCGTCATCAGAAGACCGCCCAGACAGCACCACAGGATTGATCTCAAACGCATTTCGCCGGCACCTTTACTTCGGAATCAGCCAACTATGATGGCGCAAGATGGCGGACGGAGCGATGCGAGGCGGCCCAGATAGCTTGGCGCGGCTCCAACAAAACAAAACGCCGCCCGGAGAGTCCGAAAGCGGCGTTTGATGAAGCAAGTGGTGGCCAAGGGCGGAATCGAACCACCGACACGCGGATTTTCAATCCGCTGCTCTACCGACTGAGCTACTTGGCCACTGAGTTTTGCGAGTTGCATGCTGCCAAACGGCAGGAAGCGCGTTATTAGATCGGCTTGAGAAGAAAAGGTCAAGTTGTCGCAGGTGGAGTCAATTGGAGATCGGGGGTTTCCGACGGTTCGATGCTGACTTGGGACACGCGCAACATCAGTATTTCGCCACCACCTTCCAGTACCAGTCGTTCAGAGCGCGCGGGTCGTAACAGCAAACTATCGCCGGCGGCCATCTCTAGCGCGACGCCGCCACGCATTTGCGCGTGACCCGTGAGCAGGTAGATAAACCACTCGGTGCCAGGACTGGGTAAGAAGATCATGGGGCCGACCAGCGGGCGGTGCAGCAATTCCAGATCAATACGCGAGGGATTCCAGATCACGTTGAATACGTGCACCGGTCCGCACGGCAGGTGGCAGGCGGCAACATCGCTGCCGTCAAATTGGGTGTGTTGATAAGGCGGTGCCAATTGCAGGCGGCGGCCATCAGTGAATCCTAGTTGCAGCTCTTCACCCTGTAGTAACACTTGCGCACGCTGAAAGCCGGGGTAGGGCGAAAACACAGTGTCGTGCGATATTTCGGCGATGGATGCTCGCCAGTCGAAAGTTTCGGTGTCTGGGGTGCGGATTATTTCGCGGGTCCAGCCCTGTTGGTTACGCCATCGTTCGCGGCGATAGTTACGGGCGGGCAGCAAGGTGGCAGTGATGGACATCGGCAGGTCGGTGCAACTGACAGAGTGTTGATGTTGGGGCCCGCGTCAGACAGTGGCAAGCCCAAGGAGGTAGAATCTCAGGCTTGTTCAACAGGAAACCGAACGTCATGGACCTTAGCCAAATCGAGCAATTCATCTCGCGCAAATGGGATGAGGAAGTCGTCCCTGAGCTCGTCGAGTACATCCGCATTCCGAACAAATCACCGTTGTTCGACCCGGACTGGGTTGCCCATGGATACATGGAACAGGCGGTCGTGATGATGGAACGCTGGGCCCGCGCCCAGCCGATCAAGGACATGCACTTGGAAGTGGTGCGTCTGGAAGGTCGTACCCCGCTGATTTTCATGGACATTCCAGCGACCGATGGCTCCAGTGATGATTGCGTACTGCTTTATGGTCATCTGGATAAGCAACCGGAAATGACCGGCTGGGAAGAGGGCCTAGGGCCTTGGACGCCGGTTATCCGCGGCGACAAGCTCTATGGCCGCGGCGGCGCGGATGATGGCTATGCGATCTACGGTGCGCTAACCGCGATCCTATCGTTGCAGGAGCAGGGCATTGCCCACTCGCGGTGCGTAGTCCTGATCGAAGCCTGTGAAGAATCAGGCAGCTATGACTTGCCGCACTATGTTGATCATCTGGCCGAGCGTATTGGCGAGCCATCGCTGGTTGTGTGTCTGGATTCCGGCTGTGGCAACTACGACCAGCTCTGGTGCACGACCTCCTTGCGCGGGATGGCGGGTGGCAATTTACGCGTGAACGTCCTGTCCGAGGGTGTGCACTCAGGCGATGCCTCGGGCATCGTGCCCTCGAGTTTTCGCATTTTGCGCAGCCTGTTGGATCGTTTGGAAGATCAGACAACCGGCAAGATCAAGATTGACGAACTGTTTGCGGAGATTCCGCCGGAGCGGGTCGAGCAGGCGCACGGTGTCGCCAAGGTGTTGGGCACCGAGGTCTACGACAAGTTTCCTTTCCTTGATGGAATGAAGCCGGTCGATGACGACCTGACCGAGTTGGTACTCAATCGCACGTGGCGGCCAGCGCTCGCAATCACTGGTATCGACGGACTGCCGAGTTTGGGCAGCGCCGGTAACGTCTTGCGCCCGACCACCGCAGTCAAGGTGTCTTTGCGTTTGCCGCCGACTCTGGATGGCGACAAGGCCGGTGAGATTCTTAGCGATCTTCTGCTCAAGGATGCGCCATACGGTGCCAAAGTGGAGTTCAGCTTGGAAAAGTCATCGACCGGCTGGAATGCTCCTGCGATGTCGGATTGGCTGACAGAGGCGATCGAAGAAGCGTCGCAAGCATTCTTCGGCAAGCCTTCGATGTACATGGGCGAGGGCGGCTCGATCCCGTTCATGGGCATGCTGGGCGAGAAGTTTCCTGGTGCGCAGTTCATGATCACAGGGGTGCTAGGACCGCATTCCAACGCTCACGGACCAAACGAGTTTCTGCATATTCCGACCGGCAAGCGCGTCAGTGCGTCGGTAGCCAAAGTGGTCGCGGCACATTGTCAGGCTAGTGCCAAGGGCTTGACGCGCGGCGACTGAGTTATAGCTTGGACAGCCGATCTAATCGGCATGAACTTTAAGCTCAAACCAATAACTGAGAGGTGATGCTGATGGCAATTTTAGGCGTAATCCTGATTGGTCTTTTTGCGGGTTTGATTGCTCGCATGATCAAGCCCGGCAGAAACAAGTTGGGCTGGATCATGACGATCCTGCTGGGCATCGGCGGCTCGTTGCTGGCGACCTGGGGCGGACAGATGCTCAACCTCTATCAGCCGGGCGAAACCGCAGGTTTCATAGGTGCGGTCTTCGGAGCCGTGCTCTTGTTGGTAATTTGGGGCGCTTTGTCGAAAAAGTAGGCGCAATAAGAAGGCTGGCCGGTTCTGGCTGGCGATAAGGAATTCACACATCATGAGTCTTATTCGAAACGTGGGTGTCACGCTCGCCATAGCGGCGTTGGCGGGCTGTTCTGCTACAACCGTGTCGGAAACGACGCGCGCTGCTGGCACTACTCTTGAAGGTACAAGCTGGCGCTTGGACGCTGTCGATAGCGGGCCGCTGTCGTCATTGGAAGGTGCACGGACTGTGACCATGGGCTTTGCCGAGGGGCGGGTATTCGGCCATGCCGGTTGCAACCGTTACTTCAGCACCTATACGGTCAAGGGTGACCAGTTGGTGCTGGCTCCGGCCGGAACCACAATGATGTATTGCGAAGGTGAAGGCAGCACCGTAGAACAGGCATTTCTGCCGATGCTAACGGAGCCGCTCACGCTCGTTTGGAACCAAGACACCATGCAGTTGCAGGCGGCAGACGGCAACACGCTGCGCTTCGTGTTGGCACCCAATAGCGACTCTACTCAGTAATCTGAACTAGACAGTCGGCGCGCGGGCGGCCGGTGAGCCGTCCGCGTAATTTAAAGTTGGCCCATGCAGCGCCGCGCGCGCAGCGAAGAATGTTGCGATTTCAGTGGGTCGGCCAAGTGCAAAGCCTTGGCCAAAATCCACGCCCAGATCGCGTAGGCGTTGACAGACTGCATCACTTTCAACGCATTCGGCGATTGTCTGCTTGCGCATGACCCGGCCGATGTCGGCGATTGAGCGCACGATGGCAAAAGACAGGGCAGAGGTCTCGATATCCCGCACGAAACTGCCGTCTATCTTGAAATAATCCACATCGAGCGACCGCAGATAGCCGAATGAGCAGAATCCTGTGCCGAAATCATCGAGCGCGAAGCGACAGCCCAGCGCTCGCACAGCACGGATAAAGTGCTGTGCACGACCCAGATCACGCAGCGCACTGGTTTCAGTCAGTTCAAAGCAGAGTTGATCCGGTCGTAAATTGCTTTTAAGCACGCGAGCGGGGAGGTCGTTGAGAAACTGCTCATCCTGCAGGGATCCGGCTGACAGGTTGATGGAGCACAAACCCACTTCGCGTGCGTACTCAGGATGACGCTCAAACCAGCGCAAGGTCTTGTCGACGACGTATCGATCAAGCCTTACCGACAGCGCGTAGCGCTCGGAAGCATCGATGAATTCGCTCGGTAGCACCAGTGAATTGCCCGGTTCCTGCAGCCGGAGCAGAATCTCGAAGTGACGCAGTTTTTGCGCGCCAGCGTGAAGTGGCGTGATCGTTTGGCAGAACAGTTGAAAATGGTCGCGCTCCATCGCGTTCCCCAAGCGCAGCGCCCACCGCATCGCTTCTGAGCTTTGTTGAACGATGCCATGCACGCCGACCTCGCCGCGTTGAACCCGGTTGCCCCCGTGCTCCTTCGCGGCAAAGCAGGCGGTGTCCGCTAATGCAAGAAGGCCGCCGAAGTGCCGTGCGTCATCATCCGCCAGCGTCACCAGTCCAATGCTGATGGTGGGCGAGACCACATGCTCACCGGCCTGAAAACGGCAATCGGCCACTGCATCACACAGGCTTTCTGCGTTTGCCAACGCCTGCTTGGAGGAGACTGCGCGCATCAGAATGGCGAATTCATCACCGCCGATGCGGGCCAGCAGGTCTCCTGATGGCACTTTTGAGCGCAGAATCCCCGCGACGACCTGAATCAGTTGGTCGCCCACGGCGTGATCCGTCGCGTCGTTGATGAGGCGAAAGCGATCGAGATCGATGTAAGCCAGCGCCATCGGTGTTTCTGGTGATTCTTGGATCGCGCGACGCGCCTGATATTCGAACGCACTGCGATTGAGCAGGCCGGTCAGAGCGTCGGTGTTGGCACGTTGCAGCATGTGCGCCATCGCTTGGCGGCTTTGTTGCGTCCCCAATGACAGGGTCATCGGGATTGCCGCCACGACGCATAGAAAAGCGACAAGCGAGGTCGTGTCGGTGATCGAGTCTGGCGCAGGGCCGGCGAATCCGAGGTTGATGGCGGCTACGATGAGCAAAGAAATAATGCCGTTGACGATAGCCACGGTCAGAGGTGGCAGACGCACTGCGCCCCAAATCAGGACAGCCAAGGGCAGGCCTACCATGGCCAAAGCATGATTCGGCTCCGCACTGCGCATCCACGCTGCGCCAAGAACGACAAGAACGGTGAGACCCAGCCAAATGCGTTGTTCAGCACTATTGGCCATGCCGCGGCCAGCGGAGACTAAGCCTTCCGGACGGAACAAACGGAGCAAGCCGAGCAACACGGCCGGCATCACTGCGACGATGCCGAAGAAATCACCGATCGCCCACCGCACGATATCCGTCATGAGTGAGTCGATCTGGCTTTGTCCACTCAACAGCATGCCAACAGCGCCGAAGCACGCGCTGATGAGGGCAAGCACCACGCCTCCACACAGCACTCCGGCCCCAGTTGCGACGTCAAAACGCCTGTGCAAATCAGGGACGAAACGGCGGACAAACCACACCCCCGCCAGTACGCCAGCGACATTGCCGGCTATGGACCAAGGGATGAAAGAGGGCGGAACCGGTGAAACCGTCAGATGCAGGAGCAATACGCAAACCGCTGGCAATGGCCACCAGCGGGGCCCAAAAAACAAAAGCGCGCCGTAGGTGATGCCAGTGGCTGGCCACATCAGCGTTACTTCGTTGGGGCCGATGGTGAGTAACGCGATCCAACCGAGAGCCAGGTAAACACCTGTCAATCCCGCGCCAAGTAGCAGTTGCTTTCCGGCTTTGACCATGTGGCTAGTGTATGGACTATTAAGCAAGCCGAAGCAAGCGCCGCATCCGATTTGAACCATCACTAGGCGTCTGCATTCACGGTGCCGGTTTCTAAACTGCTAAAGTTCCGGCCCTGATTCCAACGGAACATCAAGATGCCGCGCATGATTGAACGTCGCCGCTCCCGCATCCACGGCAACGGTGTTTTTGCCAGCCGCGATATCCCGGCAGGCACACGGGTATGTCTTTATGCGGGTAAGCGTATCCGTCACGAGGACGCGGATGAGCTATATGGCGATTCGCTCGATACGGGCCATACCTTCCTGTTTACCCTCAATGACGAATTCATCGTTGACGCCAACCACGGCGGCAACGTGGCGCGCTGGATCAACCACAGCTGTGCGCCCAATTGTGAGTCTGAGGTCGTGGAACATGATGGGGATGACAGGCGCCGCGACCACATCGAAATACGCTCACTGCGAGCGATCATGGCGGGAGAAGAACTGACCTACGATTACGGTATCCGTCTCGATGTGCCACACACAGCCCGCCTCAAGCGCTTGTGGGCCTGCCTTTGTGGTGCGTCGGAATGCACTGGCACCATGCTGAAACCCAAGCGCTGATCGACTTCAGATAATCACGCTGGTGTTGGCAATGGCCAAGGCCAGTTCTTGCAGCGGCGCGACCAGCAGGATACGGGCGAGAACCAGCAACAGGATCAGCAGCATGGGCGATAGATCGAACCCACCGAGCTGGGGCAGAGCACGTCGTATAGGACGTAGCAAAGGCTCGGAGAGGCGCACGATGAGCGGTATTGCCGGGTGCTGAGAACCGCTCCCGACCCAACTCAGGATGACACGGATCAGCACTAGCCAGAACCAGAAGGTGAACATTAAACCTATCAGTTCGGCGATGCCGAGCAGCACCACCGCCGCGATGGAGAGTGGCAGACGCCATAGAGCCAGCAGCAGAGCCGCCTTCAGCAACATCACGATGAACGCCGCGAAGCCCGCTGCTACATCGATTCTCCGCCACGGCTTGAGCACTCGTCGCAGTGGGATCAGCACCGGATTGGTGACGCGGTAGATCGACTGGCAGATCTGGTTTTGGAAGGGTGCGGAAACCCACTGCAATAGCAGGCGCAAGACCAACAGCAGCGCGACCAAACCAAAGATGACATCGAGCAGGAGACTACCGGCGTTGGCCAGATGCGACATGGCTCAGTGCCCCGCCTGTGCCGATAACTCTGCACCGCGACGCGTTGCGCAGGTCAGTGCACGGGCAACAATGGCCTCAAATTGCTCGCCGACAAGACTGTCCAATGCGGCTTGAGTCGTGCCGCCGGGTGAAGTTACGCGTTGGCGCAAGGTAGCGGCGTCCTCGTTGGACTCGACCAGCATGCGTCCTGCACCTAGGCAGGTCTGCGCAGCGAGTGCGCGGGCCGCCGCGTCCGGCAGCCCTAACTCGACTGCGGCGGCTTGCATCGCTTCTGCCAGCAGGAAGAAATACGCCGGACCACTGCCGGACAAGGCCGTCACTACGTCCATGTGTGCTTCGTCTTCCAGCCAGACGCTGATGCCAACGGCATCCAGCACCACGCTGGCCAACAGGCGTTGCTCGGTACTGACGCGCGTGTTGGCGTGCAAACCAGTGGCGCCGGCACCCAGCAACGCAGGTGTATTGGGCATAGCGCGCACGATCGCGCGATCACCACCCAACCAGTCATCCAATTGCGCCGTAGTGATGCCGGCAGCGATGGAAACGGCGACTGCGCGGTGGGGTAACTGCGTTGACAGACCCTGACAGACGGTGCGCATGATTTGCGGCTTTACCGCCAGCAGCACCAGTGCCGCGTCCGGCATCGCGGCATCGGCGGTGGCAAAAGTTTGGATGCCAAAATCGCTGACCAAGCCTTCTCGCACGGTCGCGGTCGGGTCCACAACCGCGATGCGGGCTGGATCAATGCCGCGCGCGACCAATCCGCCAATCAGACTGCGTCCCATGTTGCCGCCGCCAATAAAGACGAGGTTGCCGTGGAAAATCGGGAGGGAGGTGTGGTCATTCATGGGCAGTTATCAGGCACGAAGATTGACCGCGAAGCATGGCAAGCACGCGCCGATCTCGCAAGCATTCGGATGCCAGCAGCGGCCCGTCATCGCGTGGTTTTGCACAGCATATCGGTCCGACGCGCGCATCAAAAGAAACCTGCCTATCGCTCCAGCAACCAAGCCAGCGGCATGGCCAGCAGCAGCAAGGCCATGTCCCAGCCGCTGATGTTCAATTGCCACCAGGTTGTGGCGAGTCCCGGTCCAATTTTGTAAAGCGCTTCGTGTGGCAAGGTTCCGAACGCGGCGCCGATGCGCAAGGCTGCTACGGTGAATCCGCCCACAAGAATAGTGCACCCCGTTATCACCAAGCTCGCGAGCATGCGTTGGCGACCGTGTGCTAAGCCGGCCAGACGCAGAAGGATGGCCACATCGATTGCTGCAATTGGTGCCATCCAGGCGCACGTACCGCCTCGGAACAGAGCTAGCCCTCCCCAGATCGCGGCGACACCGAAGCTCGCAAAAAGTAGGATGAATGCGATCACGGCAAGGTTGCGAGGCGAGGGTTTCTTCATCAGGCGGCAGCTCAGGTGGGTCAAGGGTACGGAGACGCGAGTTTTTAAACAACATCATGGTAAAAGGCCGTGATGTCGCATTTGATCACTTGCTGCCAGCGTGTACTGTTGGGGCATCCAAGCTACAATAACCGACCTACGAGGCCACACGCGTGCGGTCTCGTCTTGCCCGCCGTTAAGACGGTGTCACGAGTGTTTGTTTCATGTACAGCCGCAGCAGCGAGCCGGTGGAATTCGAGCGGGATTGTCCCGCAGTGATGGTTCCGCACGGCGATGAAGTGACTTTGCCCGCCGGCACGATCGGTTATATCACCCAAGCCTTGGGTGGTAGCTTCACCGTTTTCGTCGAAGGCAATCTGTTCCGTATCGCCGGTGAAGATGCCGACGCGATCGGTAAAGAGCCACCTGAGCCGATCACACTGCCGGATAATGCCCAGGACGAAGATGTCGAGGAGCTGGTCTGGCAACAGTTGCGTACCTGCTTCGATCCGGAAATACCGATCAATATTGTCGACTTAGGCCTGATCTATGCGTGTGATTTGAGTCACGACGAACAAGGCGGTCGCCATGTTTCGATCAAAGTCACGCTCACTGCGCCAGGTTGCGGCATGGGTGACATTCTGGTTGAGGATATCCGGCAGAAGTTGGAGCTGATCCCCACCATTGTGGAAATCGACGCTGAGCTGGTATTCGAACCGCCTTGGGGTCGAGAAATGATGTCCGAGGCGGCGCGCCTAGAAACCGGCATGTTTTAAGCGGCGCACGCGCGTGTGACTGATGCCTTAGGCCACCGTACTCGCGCCGACCTGGTTAAGGATCCAACGCGAGGGTGATGGTCATTTGACCGCACGCCTGATCGCCATCGGGCTCCATTCTCGTTAATACCTGAGGTGACGCACCACGTCATATTCTGACGTTTTGGAGGCCATTTCTGCGCATTGCTGCGGTGCAGTACGGGTAAATGCCCCACGGATGGTCATTGTAAAACTGCGTAGCCACGCCGATTTGTTCTCACTAGCGTGAGCTGGTCGGCAGTTCTGTTGACTTCCGTTTTTGGCTGTTGATACGGTCGGTCGGCGCGTTTGCCTTGGGGACGGGGTGGGCGCGGTCATCCGTCTGGGCGCGGCGCTGTTCGTGCCAACAGCAGGGGGCTGGATACCACATGACGAGGTATCGGCGGATGGGCGAAAGGAGGCGAGGTCCAATATTGCGCGGACCTACCGTCTGATCATCTTTCCTTTCATCAGATTTGGGGACAACCACACGTGGACACTTGTAATTTCCGCCGCCGTAAGGCGAACGCGATGGCCTTGGCCGTGGCACTTGCTTGCTCGGGTAGTTTTTTTGCATCGACTTCAATCGCCGGCGATGAAGTCTCCTTGACTGGGGCGCGCTACCAGACGTCGGCGATCGAGGCCAATGGCACTTACGACCGCTTCATCGTCAAGTTCCAAAATCAGAGTGCCAATGCCCGAGCGGGCGTGGCGCGACGTTCCAACGCGCTCAGTAATGCCACGTCGCGTGCCAACACACGAGTGGTGAATTCGCGTGAACTCGCCGTGGGTGGCGAAGTGTTGGAACTGGATCGCAAGCTCAGCGCCACCGAGGCGCGTGATTTCATGGCGTCGCTGGCGGAACAAGCAGGCGTTGAGTACGTTGAGGTGGATCGGCTTAATACGATTCGCATGGTTCCCAACGACACGCGCTATGGCGAACAGTGGGACTACTTTGATTCTGTTGGCGGATTGAACCTGCCGACAGCCTGGGATCTTTCCACGGGCTCGGGCGTTGTGGTGGCCGTGCTCGATACCGGCATCACCAATCACAGCGACCTCAATGGCAACGTGGTAGCCGGTTACGACTTCATTTCGACCACCGCGGTGTCCGGTGATGGCAATGGTCGTGACTCCGATCCGACTGATGTGGGCGATGCGTCTGGCGGTTACCCATCGAGCTGGCACGGCACCCATGTCGCGGGCACGGTTGCTGCGATTGCGAATAACAACAAGGGCATCGCCGGTGTCGCTTTCAACGCCAAGATTCAGCCTGTCCGCGTGCTGGGCAAGGGCGGCGGTTACGATTCAGATATCTCCGATGCCATCGTTTGGGCGTCAGGTGGCAGCGTCAGCGGTGTGCCGGCTAACGCCACGCCAGCCAAAGTCATCAACTTGAGCTTGGGTGGCGAGGGCTCGTGCGGTAGCACCTACCAGAATGCAATTAATAGCGCGGTCTCGCGCGGCTCAGTGGTCGTGATTGCCGCCGGCAATGAAAACCAGAATGTCTCCAATGCGTCGCCGGCCAACTGCAGCAATGTCGTTGCCGTGGCTGCCAACGACAAGGAAGGCAATCGTTCCTGGTATTCCAACTACGGCAATCTGATTTCCGTGACCGCGCCGGGCGGTGAAACCTGCGTTCCGAATGCAGCGCTGACGGCCTGTCAGACGTCAACTACGAGCAAGGGCATCCTGTCCACGCTCAACAGCGGAACCAATGGTCCGGTCGCTGAGACCTACGCGTTCTACGACGGGACCTCGATGGCTGCGCCGCATGTGGCGGGCGTGGCAGCTTTGATGCTCAGCGTGGCGCCGAGCCTCACACCTGCCCAGATCAAGACGACGTTGCAGAACACCGCTCGAGCCTTGCCCGGGACGTGTTCGGGTGGGTGCGGCGCGGGCATTGTTGATGCCTACGCGGCAGTATCCGCCGTTGGCGGTGCTGGCAACACGCCACCTGTTGCGAACTTCACCAGCAGCGTAAACGGCATGACGGTGAGCTTTACCGATACATCAACCGATTCCGATGGCAGCATCGCATCGCGTAGTTGGAACTTCGGGGATGGCACTACCTCGACCGCGAAAAACCCGAGCAAGACCTACTCCGCACCCGGAACCTACACGGTCAAGCTGACCGCAACCGACAATCAGGGCGCGACCAATAGCAAGAGCGCCAATGTGACGGTGAGCAGTGCCCCCAGTGGTGGTGCATTGAGTAACGGTGTGCCAGTAAACGGGATTTCCGGTGCGGCGAGCAGCACGCAATACTGGACAATCGTGGTGCCATCCGGCGCGACGAATCTGCAAGTGTCGATGTCGGGTGGCAGCGGTGATGCCGATCTTTACTTGCGTCGTGGCTCACAACCGACGACCTCTAGCTATGACTGCCGGCCCTACAAGGTTGGTAATAACGAGTCTTGTACCGTGGCCTCGCCAGTGGCGGGTACCTATCACGTGATGGTTCGGGGTTATCAAACCTTCTCCGGTGTCAGTCTGGTCGCCAGTTATTCGGTCCAAGCACCCAACAACCCGCCGGTGGCTAATTTCAGCAGCAGCATCAGTGGTTTGACAGTCAGCTTCACCGATACGTCCACTGACAGTGACGGTAGCATCGCCTCACGTAGTTGGAACTTCGGTGATGGCACCACTTCGACGGCAGCCAACCCCAGCAAAACTTACGCAGCGGCCGGGACGTACACGGTCAGCTTGACCGTAACCGACAACAAGGGCGCGACCAACAGCAAGAGCGCTAGCGTGACGGTCAGCGGCGGTTCCAGCGGCGGTAGTGTATTGAGCAATGCTGTGCCGGTGACGGGTATTTCCGGCGGCGCCGGCAGTGCTCAGTACTGGTCAATTGCCGTACCCGCGGGTGCGACCAATCTGAAGATCAGCATTTCCGGTGGCACGGGTGATGTGGACCTCTATGTGCGCCAAGGTGCTCAGCCGACCACATCGACTTACGATTGCCGGCCTTATCTGGCAGGGAATAATGAAACCTGCGCAGTGGCGAGTCCGAGTGGCACTTATCACGTGATGTTGCGTGCGTATCAGGCCTTCTCGGGCGTCACGTTGGTGGCCAGTTATGACACGGGCGGCGACTCCGGCACAGTGCTGATCAACAATGTGCCTGTTACCGGTATTTCGGGTGCGGCTAATAGTGCGAAGTACTGGACGTTCCAAGTCCCTGCCGGTGCGACCGATTTGCGTATTGAAACGTCGGGTGGAACAGGTGACATGGACCTTTACGTTCGCGTTGGTGCTGCCCCGACAACCTCGACCTATGATTGCCGTCCGTACAAGGCTGGCAACAACGAGGCATGTGTGGCCAGCAACCCAACAGCAGGCACTTACCATGTGATGCTGCGCGCGTATCAGGCCTATTCCGGCGTTACCCTGAAAGGCAGTTACACGCCCTGATGCACTAGCCAAAGGACTAGGTTTTTTGTCACTGTTGCGGTGGCGAATCTAGTCATCCATAGTAAACTGTGATCATAAAAAGCCCCGGTGAACACCGGGGCTTTTTACATCGAACAGAAGAAATGGCGGAACTGACTAATCGGCGGCTTCGAAACGATTGGCGGCCACGTTTTTGCGGACCTCGCGCGGATCCCAGATGCGGCCGTTCATCGCGATATAAACGCCTGGCGCCAAGCACTGAACCGCGCCCACGGCGCAACCGATATTGAACTCCGCATCGGAGCCACGGAAGCGAGCCGGGCTCAATGCGCCGGTCAATACGATGGTTTTGTCGCTGATTGATGCCAACACGGCGGCCGTGGCGACCATGGTGTCGGTGCCGTGGGTGACCAGTACCCGGTTTGTGTCTTGTGCAGCGATGGTGGCGCGCAGCAGTTCGCGGTCAGCATCGGTAATGTGCAGGCTGTCCTTGCGCAGGATGGGAATGACATTGAACTCGAATGCCACACCGAGCTCACGCAGCACGCCGCCGATTTGCGGTTCACCGATCTGATAGTCCGATTTGTCGTCGAAATAAATCTTGTCGATGGTGCCACCGGTGGTGACGATACAGAGTCGGTCCATGCGGTCTACCGGAAACGATTTCGAGGTCGTCATCATAGCGTGCGGCGCTTGGCGCGACGTTGTTGAAAGCCATTCCAGCTCGCCGCGACGATCACGCCGAGCGCGAGTCCAACCTCAAGTAGCGCGGGTACGCGAGCTGTCGTCGAGACCCAGGCTTCCATTACGCCGTGGCTGAACATGATCAATGCACCCAATGCGCCAACCAGTATCGCCGCGCGATGGCCTCGTAGCAGCAAAGCCACTGCCGGCAGCATCGGCAGAACGTGCAGCCCCGCAGCCGCCCACGCTGGTACGCGCGCCGGAGGAAGCCACCACAGATGCCAAGCCATAACTAATAACAGTAAAGCGAAAATGGCGGCGGCACCGATCCGACGGGCAGTCATGGTGCGAGCCTTAGTGCGATGCGAGCAACGCGTTGACCGAGCGCTCGTGCGAGCTGCTTTTCGTCATCGGAGAGTTCGCGCTCTTGCTCAGGACCGGTGACATGGGTGGCGCCGTAGGGGCTGCCACCGCTAGAAGTCGTGGTAAGCGCGGGCTCACTGAAAGGGATGCCGACAATCACCATGCCGTGATGCAAAAGTGGCACGAGCATGGTTAACAGGGTCGACTCTTGACCTCCGTGCATGGTCGCTGTCGAGGTGAATACGGCTGCTGGTTTGCCGATCAAGGTGCCCGATGCCCATTCACTGGCGGTGCTGTCAAGAAAGTACTTGAGCGGCGCAGCCATGTTTCCAAAGCGGGTAGGGCTGCCCAAAATCAGGCCGCCGCATTCGGCAAGATCATCCGCGCTGACGTAGGGTGCGCCGTCTTCCGGTTCGGGTGGGGCAACGTGCGCGGTGATCGCCGCGACCGGCGGAACACTGCGTAAACGCGCTTGTGCGCCGGGCACTGATTCAACGCCGCGTGCCACTTGGCGCGCCAGACGGGCAACCGATCCATGTCGGCTGTAGTACAGGATAAGAATGTCGATCGTGCGGCTCGTAAAATCGGTTGAAGACTAGAAAGCATAGCCGTTAACGTACCGATTCAAGCAGCGTTGATGCGCTTTCTCCGGTATCTTTCACAACCATGGCCTTGTTGTCACACCTTCGCCAATGGCTTGATGCGCGTCGCGATCGTTCCGGAGCCTTCGTACGGTTCCTGACACGGCGCTTCATTGAAGACCGTTGCTTTGATTCGGCCGCTACGCTGGCCTACGCCACCTTGTTCGCTGCGGTGCCGCTGGCAGCAGTGGTGTTTGGGGTCGTTTCGATGTTTCCGTTCTACCAAGACTGGGTGGAACAGATGACCTTGTTTGTGTTCGAAAACTTCATGCCAAGCGCGGCCGACAGTATCGCCAGCTTTCTTTCCGAGGCAGCTGGAAACGCACGTGCGCTTTCGGGTCTAGGGGCAGTCACGGTGTTGGCCACCGCCTTGTTGACGCTGTCGCGTATTGAAGACACCTTTAATCGAATTTGGCGGGTTGCCGAGCCGCGTCGCGCGCTCTCAAGAGTGCTGATCTATTGGGCTGCGATCACGTTGCTGCCCTTACTTGCTGTGGCCAGTTTCGTCGTGTCCTCGTATCTGGCCTCGCTGCCGCTTCTAGGCGATCAATCCGAACGAGGTGGATTACTGCGCAGCTTACCGGTGCTGCTCGAGATCGTTGCCTTCAGCCTGGCCTACCGCCTCATTCCCAATCGCACGGTTTTGATGCGACATGCACTGATGGCGGGTGTATTGGCCACGCTCTTGTTTGAGTTGGCCAAATGGGGCTTTGCGTTGTATCTGTCCCGCGCCAATTATCAAGCCTTATATGGGGCTATTGCGGTTATTCCCAGCTTCCTGATCTGGCTGTACGTCTCGTGGGTTGTGATGTTGCTCGGCGCTTCGTTCGCTGCTTCGATGTCGGCTTTCAGGTTCCAGCCGGCACAACGACGTTTGCCGGAAGGCTATGAGCTGTATGGAATATTGCGTCTGCTTGGGCGTTTATCACAGGCGCAGGGAACCGGCAGTGGCTTGCAAGTCGAACAATTGCAGCAACTGGAGCCCTCGATCAGCGATGACACCCTGATGCAGTTGCTACAGGCATTGATCGATGCGCGAGTGATCCAGCGTCTGGAGGACGGTGCCTACGCGCTGGTACGCGATCTGGATCATCTGCCGCTGGCCGAGGTTTACGAGAGTGCCGCCTTGCGCATCCCCTTGAGCAAAGGTCGTTTGCCTGATCATGCCGACGCGATTGGCCGGCGTGCATTGGCGGAACTAGAGATTTTGCGTCAACCTTTACAAGAACGTATGCGCCGCTCTGTGGCACAAATTCTGAGTGGGCCTGAGGATAAATCATGAGAAGACTGCTGTTTACACTGCTGATCGCAGCATTGACCACTGGCCATGTGGCGCGGGCAGCGCAAGAGGTCGATGGTGCTAGCTCAGAAATCCTAGAGTTACGGGTGGAAACCATCACGGGTGCCGATTTTGACTTGGCGGCGCATCGGGGCAAGTGGGTGATTATCAATTACTGGGCGACCTGGTGCAGCCCATGTTTGAAGGAGATGCCGGATCTGGATGCCTTTGCCAAAGCACACGACAATGTAACCGTCATTGGCTTGGCCTATGAAGATATCAGCGCACAAGAGATGCAGGCCTTTCTCGCTGAGCGACCCGTGTCCTACCCGATTGCTGTCGTCGATGTGTTTGATCCGCCTGCTGCCTTCCCGGCGCCACGAGGCCTTCCGATGACTTGGTTGGTTCGTCCGGACGGGCAGGTCGATAAGAACTTTCTCGGGCCGGTAACCTTGCGCGATCTGGAGCAGGCGATTACCGCGGCAAAACCTGTGCCGTGATCAAGGCTGCACGCTTTTTTGTTAGCGGCCGCGTGCAGGGTGTGTTTTTTCGCGCCAGCACCCTGCGTCAAGCTCAAGCGTTGCAGGTGCGTGGCTATGCCCGCAATTTGGCCGACGGCCGCGTTGAGGTTTTGGCGGTCGGTGATACCGATGCTCTGAGGCGATTGGAGTTATGGCTGCAGCATGGCCCGCAACTGGCCAAGGTCGAGTCGGTGACGCAAGAGTCCGCCGGGCCCGACGAAGCCGGTGCAGATTTCACCAGCGAATAAGACTCCGGCTCCCGCACGTCTCAGCCACGTGGTTTGTTCGAGCGCGGCGTGCCGTGACCTGGTCCTGCCCGTCCGCCGCCCCGTGGTGCAGGTTTGCCGCGACCCTTCGGGCCTTGTGGTCCTTGCCCACCCGGTGCGCCACCGCGCTTATCACCAGGCTTTGCGCCCGGCCTTGCACTAGGTCGTGCGCTTGGTCTCGCACCGGCAGTGTCGGCTGGACGTCCCGGACGACCCGTCTGCTTGGGTGGAGCAATACGACTGGTGGTGGTGACGCCCTCAGGCACATACCAAGAACGATGTTCGGTCGGGTTCTCAAACCCTGGTGCCGCAACCTTGCGCCGCGTCTTATTACCGCCGGGCTTCGCGCCACCTGGCGCAGTCAGGCGGTTGCCGATGTCGTCTGGCAGTGCTCGCCCACCTTTGGTCTGACCGTAGGGCTTTCTAGCGCCATACGGGGACTTGCGGTCTGGCTCTTCGCGCATGCGATCGTAGGCGCGTGCTTCGCGTGATTCGTCACCATAGGTTCCCTGTGTCCAGGCGCGTTGCTCACGCGGTTCTGGGCGGTATTCGGCGATCTTTGCCCGCCGTTGACCGATGACCGGATGCAAGGTCAGCACCGCTTCGCTGCGATCAAGTTTGAGCTCGCTGCGCAAGCGCTCCACGACTGGCGCCTCAAGCTCTTGGCAATGTCCGCGCTTAAGCTCGCGTGGCAGAGTCAGGTTGCCGTAGCGCACGCGCTTGAGCCGGCTGACTTGAAAGCCCACGGCTTCCCAGAGACGACGTACTTCGCGGTTGCGGCCTTCGTGCAATACGACGCGAAACCAAGCATGGCTATCGCTGGCACCAATGCGTTCAATCTCATTGAACTTGGCCGGACCGTCTTCCAAGGTCACGCCCTTTTCCAGTCGCGCGACGTCCTCGTCGCTGGGTTCGCCATGAATGCGGCACACGTATTCGCGGGTAACCTCGGTTGAAGGATGGGTGAGGGCGTGAGTTAAATCGCCATCGGTGGTCAGCAGCAGCAGGCCGGTCGTATTAATGTCGAGACGCCCGACATTGATCCAGCGCGCGCCCTTGATTGGCGGCAGTCGGTCGAAAACGGTGGGGCGGCCTTCCGGATCGTCACGCGTGGTCACTTCACCTTCCGGCTTGTTGTAAAGCAAAACACGTGGGGTTTCGGCTAGAACCGTGGCGACGAACGTCTTGCCATCTAGTTCAACGCGGTCGCCGCTGGAGACGCTGCTACCAACTGCGGCCACTTCGCCATTGACGAGAATTTGACCTTGGGCGATGCGCTCTTCAAGCATCCGGCGCGAGCCAAGTCCGGCCTGAGCCAAGACCTTGTGCAGGCGCTCTTCGAGTTGTGGTGTGGCGTCGCGCTTCAGCGAAAGCTTGCCGCGGGGCTTGGGTGAGGTGGAATCTTTGGTCATGCGATGTGCTCCGGCGCGGCGTTCGGATCGTTCGTCGCGCCTTCAGTTTCAGGGTTATGGATAGGGTCTTGTGGGGGCAGGCTGTCGAGTGTGTCGTTTGACCCGAGAGCGGCGGTAGCCGGTATGTCGGGTGAGATCATTACGTCGGTCGCCTCGTCGATGGAGATGGGTGGCAATTCAGCTGCGCCCACTTCATTTATGTCGGTATCAAATTGAAGTTGTGGATCAAGTTCAGCCAGATCACGCAATTCTGAAAGCGGTGGCAGTGCGTCCAAGCTTTTCAGGTTGAAGTAGTCGAGAAATAGCTTGGTGGTGCCGAATAATGCAGGTTTTCCTGGGACATCGCGGTGGCCGATGACACGGATCCACTCGCGCTCCTCCAAGGTTCTGATGATGTTGCTGCTGACCGCCACACCGCGGATCTGCTCAATCTCACCGCGCGTGATCGGTTGGCGATAGGCGATCAGGGCCAGAGTCTCGAGGCTGGCGCGGGTGTAACGTTGCGCGCGCTCTACCCAAAGTCGGGCAACCCACGGGTGGACTTCGCTGCGTACTTGATAGCGAAAGCCGCTAGCGACTTCGATCAGTTCGATGCCGCGATCGGCGCAGGCTTCGCGCAGGTCTTCCAGTGCCGCCTCGATAGTGTCCTTGGGTAAGGGCTGATCGACTGGGAACAGGGCCTGCAGTTCGGCAAGGCTCAATGGTTGGCTGGAGGCCAAAAGCGCGGCTTCCACGATGCGACGGACCAAGGCCGGATCCGTGGCGGGATTCAAATTAGAGTCCATTGTGTTCATTCGTCCTGCTCGACGGCATCTTCGCCGTCTCCATCGATATCTGTTGTCGCAAGTGCCGGTGCATCCGTTACTTCTGCGCTAGCCAGTGAGCGCAGATAGATCGGGGAGGTTTGGGTTTCCTGCACGATCTCTAGCAGTTGCTCTTTCGCTAATTCCAGAATGGCAAGGAAGTTGACCACAACGCCCAGCCGTCCTTGCTCGTAGCTCAGTAGCACCGAGAAGTCATGGAACTGCCCGTCCGCCAAGTGCTCGAGCACCTCTCCCATGCGCTGACGCACGCTGAGTGGCTCACGTCGGATGGCGTGCTTAGTGAACAAGTCTGCACGCTTAAGTACATCGACGAGTGCAACCAGCAGTTCGCGCATCTCCACTGTCGGCGGTTCACGTTCAACTTTGAGTTCTGGCACAAAAGCGTGAGCCGCACTGGTGTCGCGCTCCATGCGCGGCATTTCGTCAATATCTTCAGCGGCCTTTTTGTAGCGCTCGTATTCTTGCAAGCGGCGTACGAGATCGGCTCGCGGATCATCTTCCATTCCCTCTTCCAAGGGTGGACGAGGCAGCAACAGGCGGGATTTTATCTCAGCCAGAATCGCGGCCATGACGAGATAGTCCGCAGCCAGTTCGAAGCGGAGTTCCTGCATCACGCTGATGTAGCTGACGTATTGGCGGGTGATTTCTGCCACTGGAATATCGAGGATGTTCAGATTCTGCCGACGGATCAAATACAGCAGCAAATCGAGCGGGCCCTCGAAGGCCTCCAGGATCACTTCCAGCGCATCGGGCGGGATGTAGAGGTCTTGCGGAATTTGCAGCATCGGCTGGCCATGCACCAACGCCAGCGGCATTTCCTGCTGCTGCGGATGCGAGGTCGTCGATGCGAGACTGGCGTCGTGCGCCGGTAGTTGACTCATGCGTTGTTGCTGCCTTTCATCGGCATGCGGAAATTAAACCCATATTGCGAACCACCATGCGGTCATTGGCAGGGCGTGAAGGGTATGGCGCGCAAGAGCGGCCGTATAAGAATCAGAAGGTGATCCCGGGCTGCGTGTTCGCAGGTTTCCGGTCAGTCCAGCTCCAAGGGTATGAATCCCTGGCGAGTCACAATTGCCTCATCCCCGGTGAAATCCAACACGCTGGTCGGTCCGGGCTGGCAATCCCCGGCGTCGAGCATCAGGTCCACATGGCGCAACGAGCCTTCTGCGACTTCTTCTACCTCGTGGTTGTCCATTGGTTCGTTGGGCAACACAAGACTTGTGGTCAGCAAAGGCGACCCCACAATTTCCAGCAGCGCTTGCGTCACGGTGTTGTCCGGGATGCGGCATCCGATGGCACGGCGCTTGCTCTGCTTCAACCGGCGCGGTAATTCCGCACTGGCAGGAAGAATGAACGTAATGGGGCCGGGAGTCAGCGACTTGACGATTCGGAAGGCACGGTCATCAAGCCGGGCCAGACTTCCAATCTGGCTGATAGATGCACAGAGTAAGGTGAAAGGGTGGCGCGTGTCCAGTGCCCGCAGTCGTTGCACACGCTGCTCCGCACCGGTGGCACCAATGCCCCAGACGAAGGCGTAGCCTGCATCGGTGGGTGCGATTAGCAAGTCACCGTCAGCGATGCGGCGTGCAGCCTTCGCCAGATAGCGTGGCTGTGGGTTGACGGGGTGGATCTCGATGCGTTCACTCATTAGTTTAGGCAGGGCCTTGGTGTATGTGGTGTGCTATCTCTATCATGCCGTTCTTTGGGCGGTTGCGGGAAGTGCTGTGTGGTACATGATTTTTGCACGTGATGTGGATTCCAGTCTCGAACGACGCAAGGCAGCGCGGCCGGCGCACTTGGAACGATTGGTCGCTTTGGGTGATGCCGGCCGGCTGTTGTTGGCCGGCCCTTTGCCCTATATCGATGCCGAGGATCCTGGCCCCGCAGGTTATGCGGGCAGTCTTGTTGTGGCTGAGTTCGAGTCGCTTGACGCGGCGAAAGCTTGGGCTGACGCCGATCCCTATGTGACGGCTGGAGTTTACGCTAAGGTGGAAATTCACCCATTTCGTAAGGTTCTCCCTTGACCAATCGCGGGTGAGCTAGCGTCGCGACTAAGCTACCGTAACCAGTAAGGACTGGTGCGCCGCTATACTCGCGCGTCTTGATATGTTTCCCCACATCTGCGCTGTTCCCGCGCTGGTGTGCTAAGCCACTTTCAGTGTCGTTCCGCCACCTTGATATCGGAGTCTCACGCACCGCATGCGCCTGTCCACGATCAAGCTCGCCGGCTTCAAATCTTTTGTCGATCCCACCACCTTGCATCTGCCCACGAACATGACGGCGGTGGTAGGGCCGAACGGCTGCGGCAAATCGAACATCATCGATGCGGTCCGTTGGGTGATGGGCGAGTCTTCGGCCAGTCGGCTGCGCGGGGACAGTCTGTCTGACGTGATCTTTTCCGGTTCCAGTTCACGTAAGCCTGTCGGGCAGGCGACGGTCGAACTGATCTTCGACAACAGCGATGCGACCTTGGTCGGCGAATACGCGGCCTTCAATGAGATCTCGGTAAAGCGCCTAGTCAGCCGAGATGGGCAATCCAATTATTACTTGAACGGCACACGCTGCAGGCGGCGCGACATCACCGACTTGTTCCTGGGGACCGGGCTTGGTCCGCGCAGTTATTCCATCATCGAACAAGGCATGATTTCGCAGCTCGTCGAGGCACGGCCTGAAGAATTGCGCGTGTTTCTGGAAGAGGCGGCGGGCATCTCCAAATACAAGGAGCGCCGCAAGGAAACCGAGCAGCGCATCCGGCACACAAAAGAAAATCTTGATCGTCTCAATGACTTGCGTGAAGAGATTGATAAACAACTTGAACATTTGAAGCGTCAGGCTCGTCAGGCAGAACAATACCAACAGTACAAGGAAGACCAGCGCATCAAGCTCGCGCAGGTGCGCGCCTTGGAGTTCCGCCAGTTTGAGCATGAACTGACAGCCCTGCGGGAAACGATTGCCCAACATGAAACGCGACTGGAGGCTCGTATTGCCGAACAGCGCCACGCTGAGGCGCAGATCGAGTTATGTCGCGAGCAGCACGGCGAGGCTACCGAGCGACTGGGGCAGGCGCAGGGTGAGAACTACCGCGTGGGTGCGGAAATTGCGCGGATCGAGCAGCAGATCACTCACCAGCGTGACCTAGCGGATCGCCTTGCGCGGACCCAGGCCGAGATCGTGGATCAAATCGCGGCCTTGGACGAAGACCTTGCTCAAGATCGGACCAAACACGAATCCTCCAGCGTGACGATCATTGAGTTGGAGCCGCAACTGGCCTTGCTCAGCGGCGATGACGGTGAGCGCCAACAGTCGCTGCAGGAAATCGAAACGGTTCTGGCGCAGTGGCAGGTTCGTTGGGACGAATACAGTCGAGTTCGCTCGGAGACGACGCGTGCGGCCGAAGTGGAGCGCACCAAGATCGAATATCTGGAGCGCCAGACGCTGGATGCCGAGCGTAGGCGCGAGGCGCTGGAAAGCGAGCGCGGTGGCCTTGACGTCACCGCCTTGGAAGCCGCATTCGAGCAGTTGCAGTCCGATCACGACCTGCAACGCGCTGGTCTGGATACGCTTGGCGACAGTCTTGATGAGCGCAAACAGGCGGTTGCGGTCCAGCAAGAGCAGCAGCGACGCTTACAGAATGAGCTGTCAGAAACCCGTAAAACCGGCGAAGCGGCGCGCGGGCGTTTGTCTTCGCTGGAAGCACTTCAGCATGCGGCCTTAGGACAGGATCAGGGTGCAGCGCAAGCGTGGTTGACCCAGCAAGGTTTGGATCATGCGCAGCGGCTGGGCGAAGTCCTGAGTGTGGAAGCAGGCTGGGAAGCCGCGGTCGAGATTGTTCTTGGTCAATTGATTGAAGCTGCCTTGGTTGATTCACCCGCGCAGTTGCTACCCGCGGTCGCCGACTTTGCCAGCGGTCGCCTCGCTTTGTTCAACGCGACGCGTGAACCTTTCGATGCGCCTGTCGGCTCGCTTGCCGCCAAGGTCAAAGGACCCGTAGCCGCCTTGCGGCGTCTAGCGTCGATACGTGTTGCAGAAGATCTGGAGGAGGCCGCGCGCATCGTGTCGCAGTTGGCTGAGCACGAAGCCGTGGTGACCCGTGCCGGTGAATGGCTGGGTCCTGGATGGCTTCGTATTGTGCGCTCGGGCGAGGCCGGGCAGGGCACCTTGGCACGTGAGCGCGAAATTCAGGATTTGCGAGCGCGAATCGACGCGCTGAGCGAGCAAGAAAGCGGCCTGAGCGAGCAAATCGCCCAGCTGCGCGAAGCCGTCGCTCAAGCCGAACAAGATCGAGAAAACGCACAGCGCGCCCTTTATCTGGCGCATCGCAGCGTCGCCGAGCTCGCCGGACAAATGCAGAGCCAGCAAGGCAAGTTGGAGTCGGCCCAAGCCCGCATGACGCACATCGACAGCGAGCTCAGCCAGTTGCACAGCGCTACGCGTGAGGCACAAGAACGCACGCGTGAGGCGCGCCAGGGATTGGAAATCTCATTGGCCAAAATGACGGAGCTGGAAGATCTGCGCGTGACCTTGGAGAACGAGCGTCGGCACTTGACCGAGCAGCGTGATCTCGCACGTGGCAGTGCCCGCGATGCACGCGAAGCGGCTCATGGGCTTGCTCTGAAACTACAGGCCGCGCGCACTCAGGTCGCCGCTCTGGATCAGGCGTTGTTGCGAATGCAGGCTCAGCAGCAACAGTTACAACAACGCAAAGCGGCCGTCGACGAGCAGCTCGCTGCTGGTGACGCGCCAGTCAAGGCCTTGGAAGTGGAACGCCAGGCTTGCCTTGAGCAACGGATCGTGGCTGAGCGTGAATTGGCTGCGGCGCGTTCTGCAATTGAAGGCATCGATGCAGAACTGCGTCGGTACGAGTCAGAGCGCCAAGGCGCTGATCAGCAAGCGCTAGCGCTGCGTGAAAATATCGCCCAGCAGCGTGTCGCGGAGCAAGGCTTTGTGCTGCGTATCGAAAGCGTCAACGAAGGCGTTGCTGGCGCCGGACTGCTGCTTGAAGAAGTTTTGGCATCACTGCCTGAAAGCGCAGAAATTCAAGCGTGGAAACGCGCGGTTGATGATTTGGAAACACGTATTCGCCGGCTCGAGCCGGTCAATCTGGCGGCGATTTCTGAATACGGCGAAGCTCAACAGCGCAAAGATTATCTGGATGCGCAGAATGCCGATCTGGTTTCCGCGCTAGAGACGCTGGAAGGCGCCATTCGCAAGATCGATCGCGAAACCCGCGGGCGCTTCAAGGACACCTTTGATCGGGTCAATGCGGGTATTCAAGTTTTGTATCCACGCTTGTTTGGCGGTGGACATGCCTACTTGGAATTGACGGGCGAAGACCTGCTCGACACCGGTGTAACGATCATGGCGCGGCCACCCGGCAAGCGCGTGTCCAACATTTCCTTGCTGTCAGGTGGCGAGAAGGCGATGACAGCAGTGGCATTGGTGTTTTCGATTTTCCAGCTCAATCCCGCACCGTTCTGCTTGCTTGATGAGGTCGATGCGCCGCTTGACGAAGCCAACGTCGGGCGCTTCTCGTCCTTGGTTGCGGAAATGAGCGAGAAAGTGCAGTTTTTATTCGTTACCCACAATAAGGCCACCATGGAAGCGGCGCACCAGCTCTCCGGCGTCACCATGCGTGAGCCGGGCGTATCGCGTCTGGTGTCCGTTGACTTGGCTGAGGCCAGCCGGCTTGTCGGCGCGGCCTGATAGACATTAGGATTTCCACATGAATTGGAACCCCGACATCGGCATTCCGCTCGCAATTGCGGGCGTATTGTTTCTGATCGCTCTCACCTTTTTCGGCCGCCCACGCAAGCCTGATCAGGGACGCCGTCGCGAGGCTGCGAAGACGAGTCGTCCGGACGTCGCGCGTCGTGAGCCGCATTTTGGTGATGATCCCCAATCCGACGAGGAAGGCGCGGACGAGCCTAGGGATGGCTCGGAGGACACAATCCAAGATGAGCTAGACCTGATCGATCAGTCCTTGGCTGGAGAGAGCGGGTTCGCCGTCGACTCCACTCAAGGCCGGCGTAGCGAGGACGTGCCGCAACGCATTGTGACGTTGTTCGTCGCCGCGCGTGATGGTGAAACGATTGATGGTGCTGCCATTGTCGTGGCGGCTGAAAAGGCGGGTCTGGTCTATGGCCACATGGGCATCTTCCACCGTCTGGTTGACGGCCAAATGGATGCCGAACCGGTGTTCAGCGTTGCCAGCATGGTCAAACCCGGAAACTTCGATCTGCGCCATGTGCATGACATCCAAACGCCCGGTTTGACCTTCTTTATGACTTTGCCAGGCCCCGTTCCCGCGCTGGATGCATGGGAGATGATGCTCCCTACCGCACAGCGCATGGCAGAACTGCTCGGTGTTTTGGTGTTAGACGAGCAACGCAACGCCTTGGGTCGTCAAGGTATCGCGCACATCCGTGACGACTTGCGAAACTTCGACCGCGAGCAGGAAAAAGAAGCCAAGCGCCGCTGGTAAGACGCGCAGCGTGGATGATTGCGCTGCCCATTTTTTGCCGACGCCAGCACGGGCGTTGGTCACCATTTCTATGCCGCGTTTAGCCAGCACGTCCGCGAAGCCCCACCTACTTTTGGTGTTTTCCACCGAACGTGTGGGATTGGCCGGGGCGGCTTAGCTCTTCTCCTCGATCAAGCGTGCCCATGCCAAGGGCGACGACTCTCGGCCGCGCCATGCCGGCTATATGCGTCGATCTGCACTCTCAGCGTCTAGCGTTGGTCTATCTCGCTTTGACGTTTTTCTTCGCGATAGCGGCGATTTGACGCTAGATGCGTCGCGCGCAAAGCGTCACCATGGACAGCATGCAAAGCACCAATGTTCAGCTTGAGATCGTCGACTCACACACTGGCGGTGAGCCTACACGAATGGTGATCGCCGGGTTCCCTGACTTGGGTGAGGGACCTTTGAGCGAGCGGCGCGAGCGCTTTACGCGCGAGTTTGATCATTTGCGTCGCAGCATCGTGTGCGAGCCGCGCGGCTCAGATGTGCTGGTCGGTGCCTTGTTGACGCCGACGACCGACCCAAAGGCCGTCACCGGAGTGATCTTCTTCAACAACGTCGGCACGCTTGGTATGTGCGGACATGGCGCGATCGGCGTGATTCGCAGCTTGCAATTCCTAGGCAGGATTGAGCCAGGTGAGCATTGTTTGGAAACACCGGTCGGTTTGGTCTGGGCCGAGCTGCATCAGGACGGGCGGGTCTCAATCCGTAACGTCCCGTCTTGGCGTTATGCGAAAGGTGTGAGTGTCAACGTGCCGGGTGTGGGATGTGTGCGCGGTGACGTGGCGTGGGGTGGCAACTGGTTCTTCATCACCAATGATTCGCCTTGGCCTCTAGAGCTTTCCTATTGGCGCGAACTGACCCGCTACAGCACCGAGCTGCGCACGGCGCTGGAGATGGCAGGCATCACAGGCGCAGACGCGCAGAAGATCGACCACATTGAATTGAGCGCGCCTTCACCCGCGCAGGGCCGCGATGCGCGCAACTTTGTCTTGTGCCCTGGCTTGGCCTATGACCGCTCGCCGTGTGGCACCGGTACCAGTGCGAAGCTGGCCTGTTTGGCTGCCGATGGCGTGCTACCAGCGGGTGTCACATGGCGCCAAGAAAGCATCGTTGGTAGTTGTTTTGAAGGGAGCTGGGAGCCGGAGGCCGACGGCCGCATTCGACCGACGATTACCGGCACGGCTTATGTCACGGCGCGGACGCAACTGATTCTGGATCCCGACGACCCATTCATACATGGATTTGGGAACTGACCCCTACGCAAACTTGTAGATCATCTATACCGCTTTTGTCGCCGGCACGCCGGTTCTAATTCAGGAGAGTTTTCATGGCGAATTCTGCGTTCTGGCGCGGTGTCATTCCCGCGATCACCACCCCGTTCAAGTCGGATGGATCAATCGATCATGAGTTCTTGGCCAAGCACGCCAATATCCTGATTGATGCGGGCTGCACCGGCATCGTGCCGCTCGGGTCACTCGGTGAAGGCTCGTCGTTTTCTTTTGACGAAAAGCTCAGCATCGTCGAAACCCTGATCAAGGCGCTGAACGGCCGCGCGCCGGTGATTCCCGGTATCGGTGCCGCCACTACGCAGGAAGCTGTGGCCCTGACTCAAGCGGTCAAAAAGTTGGGTGCTGGTGGCCTCATGGTGCTGCCACCTTATGTCTATTCGTCGGACTGGAGTGAAATGGGTGGTCATGTGCGCGCTATCGTGGAAGCCAGCGATTTGCCCTGCATGCTCTACAACAACCCTGGCGCCTACAAGACCGACTTCAGCCCGACCCAGATCGCCTGGATGGCAAAAACCTATCCGAACATCGAGGCGGTCAAGGAGACTTCGGGTGACATCCGTCGTTTCAGTGAAATCCGAGAATTGCTCGGGGATCGACTGGAGCTTCTGGTCGGCATGGACAATGCCATCGTCGAGGGTTTGGGCGTGGGGGCCACGGGCTGGATTGCCGGGCAGGTAAATGCCTATCCAGAGGAATCGGTGAGGCTGTTCAATTTGGCTCGTGATGGCGGTTGGAAAGCCGCGGCTGATCTCTATCGCTGGTTCTTGCCGCTCTTGCGTTTGGATGTAGTGCCCAAGTTTGTGCAGCTGATTAAGCTCACTCAAGTCGATGTGGGCTTGGGCAGTGAAGATGTGCGTGCGCCGCGCTTGAAGCTTGAAGGTGCCGAGCGCGAAGCAGCACTGGCGATCATTCGCAAGGCGCGGGCCGAACGCCCGAGCTTATGAGGTGGAATCGATGACGGCCAAAGTATTGATCGACGGGCAATGGCGCGAGGCCAGCAGCCATAGCAGCTTTCAGGCGTTTGACCCCAATACCGGCAAGGTCATTGGCGATGTGTTTCCGATTTCGGACAAGCGCGATCTGGACGCTGCGCTGGATGCAGCGTCCCGGGTGGCGAGTGAGTTGGCGGCTTTGCCAGCGGAAATTATTGCGGCATTCCTCGATGCCTACGCTGCCGGCATCGAGGCCCATGCGGAGTCTTTAGTGGCATTGGCCGCTGGTGAAACTGGCCTGCCGGCCGCGACCCGACTGGCGGGGAACGAATTGCCCCGCACCTGCGGGCAGTTGCGCATGGCGGCTGGAGCGGTGCGCACACGAAGTTGGAGCAACCCGGTCATCGACACCGCGGCGGGTCTGCGCTCGGCGCTCGGCCCGCTGGAAAAGCCGGTGCTTATTTTTGGACCGAACAATTTTCCGCTTGCCTTCAACGCGATTTCCGGCAGCGATTTTACCTCCGCTATCGCGGCACGCAACCCAGTGATCGCCAAAGGTCATCCGAGCCATCCGTCTACCAGTCGGGCTTTGGCGCAGATCGCTCATGAGGCAGCGCAAGCGAGTGGTTTGCCAGCGGCCAGTATCCAGTTGCTCTATCACTTTGACGCTAGCGAAGGTTTGGCTCTGTGTGCGGACGCTCGCTTGGGTGCCATTGGGTTTACCGGCAGCCGCCAAGCCGGCTTGGCCCTGAAAACTGTCGCAGACAAAGCTGGCATCGCGTTTTTTGGCGAGTTATCGGCGATCAATCCCGTGCTCATGTTGCCCGGTGCGCTGGCTGAGCGTGCTGTTGCACTGGCCGAAGAGTATTTTGGTTCCTGTACCTTGGGCAGCGGCCAGTTTTGCACCAATCCGGGTTTGGTCATCGTGCCGGAAGGACCCGATGGCGATGCATTTGTCTCCACCGCAGCGCAAGGCTTTGCGGCTGCGACCCCGGCACTGATGTTTTCCGAAGCGGTCGTGAGAGGTTTGGAGGAAAGTATCGCCACCTTGCGTGAAGCGGGTGCTGAGGTGCTGGCAGGTAGCGCTGAGCGGCACGGACTGGGCTTTCGTTTCGCGCCCACTTTGCTGGGAATCGGTGCGACGGGTTTCTTGAGCGCTGCCAAGGCGCTTCAAACCGAGGCCTTCGGCCCGGTTGGGCTGATCGTGCGCTCGCCAGACGAGGCCACCACCTTGAAGATCATCGCGCAACTGGAAGGCAGCCTTACGGCTAGCATCTACAGTGCCGAGTCCGAGCAGGCTCAGGCTCAACGCCTAGCACGCGCCCTACGACCGCATGTGGGGCGACTTATTTCCAATCGCATGCCGACAGGCGTGGCAGTCAGTGCCGCGATGAATCATGGTGGGCCGTATCCATCCGCCACTAGTCGCAGCTTCACCTCGGTGGGGATGCCGGGCGCGATTCGCCGCTTTGCTGCCTTGCAAAGCTGGGATCACAGTCCGGAGAATTGGCTGCCGACCGAGTTGAGTGATGCCAACCCGCTGGGTGTCTGGCGTATCGTCGATGGCACGCCAGAAAACGGAGCGCTGAAAAGCGAATGACACACAGCAAAACTGCCGATGCGCGATTGCGGACTTTATACGAGCGGGAGTGGGCTTGGCGGCAGCGTGAGTTTGCCGGCGCCGATGACGAAGACCATTTCGCCGAGTCCGCTGACCACTTGCCTGCCGTCAATGCTCGAGCGCAGGCCGACCGGGCGACGTGGTGGCGCCAGGCGCTGGTTGAGCTGCAGTCGATCACACGCGATGACTTAAGTGATGCAGAAAAGCTCAATGCCGAAGTGTTTGAGGCACAGCTGCGTGGATTTCTTGAAGACTTAGACGTCCGCCACTTCCAACTGCCGTTCAATAGCGATACCGCGTTCTGGAGCAATCTCGGGTTCACTGCTCGCAAGCCTTTTGTAACGACCCGGGATATCGCGTGTTATTTTGGCATTTTGAGCGATATTCCCCGATATTTCGCAGAACATATTGAAAATATGCGCGCGGGATTGCGGCGTGGCTTTAGCCTGCCGCAAACAGTCATGGCCGGGCCGTTGTCGAGTCTTGACGCGGTACTCAATCCCGGGCCAATAGAAGATCACTTGTTCTATACGTCGTTTCGCAACATGCCGACCCACATCGATGCGGCTCAGGCACGTACATGGCAGCGGCAGGCGCAGGCGTTGATCGAGTCGTCGGTGTTGCCCGCTTGGCGGGATCTCACGCGATTTATGCGGGATGAGTACACCCCTGCGGCACGCAAAACTATTGCCGCGCGGGATCTGCCCGAGGGTGAGGCGTATTACCGCCAGTGCATCCGCAAATACGTCACCGCCGATCTGTCGCCCGAGCTTATTCACGAACGCGGTCTGGCGGAAGTTGAGGCACTGGAAGCGCAAATGCGTGAGGCCATGGCCGAGGCCGAACATCACGGTACGCGCGCTGAGTTTTTTGCTTTTCTTCGCAGCGACCCGCGCTTTTATGCGAGCAGCGCGGATGAGCTCATGATGCGCGCGGCGTGGATCATGAAACGGGTGGATAACGTGATTGGGCGTTTCGTCGGTCATCTGCCACGTACGCCCGTTGCGCTGCATCCGGTACCCGACGAACTGGCTCCACACTACACCTCCGGCCGCGGTGGGCCGGGTCTTTACTTGGTCAATACCCACAATCTAGCGATACGTCCGCTCTACACCCTGCCGGCATTGACGCTGCATGAAGCCTCGCCAGGTCATGGCATGCAGATGGCACTAGCGGCTGAGCTCGAGCACCTACCTGCATTTCGCCGACATACCCATCTCTCTGCCTATGTCGAAGGCTGGGCCTTGTATTGCGAGTGGCTGGGGCAGGAAATGGGCTTGTATCAAAATCCGTATGAACGCGTTGGCATGCTGGTATTCCAGATGTGGCGAGCCTGCCGGCTGGTGGTCGACACCGGCTTACACCACTTTGCGTGGAGTCGCCAGCAAGCTATTGATTACATGAAAGATCGCACCGCCTTATCAGTCCAGGAAATCAGCGGCGAAGTGGATCGCTATATCGCATGGCCGGGGCAGGCTTTGTCCTATTACCTCGGGATGCTGGCCATCCGCGATGCGCGCCAACGGGCACAACAGGAACTCGGCTCAAGGTTTGATCTACGGGCTTTCCATGATCAGCTTCTTTCACTCGGTTCGGTGCCGTTGTCAGTTCTGTCCGCGCAGATGGACGACTGGATCGCAGTCCAGAAAAGTGCAATGACGCCGCATGGCAACTGAAACGGGGATGTCCGAAACCCTCGTGATCGGGGCCGGTATCGTCGGTCTGGCCTGTGCGCTGCGATTGCAGCAAGCGGGACAGTGCGTGACCGTCCTAGACGACGATACGGAGGGACAGGCAGCATCGTGGGGCAATGCCGGGCATATCGCGACCGAACAAGTAGCGCCGCTGGCCTCGCTTTCGACTTTGCGATCCGTCCCACGTCGACTGTTCGCCTTTGGTGGCCCGCTTGATTTGCGCCAGTCGTGGCGACTGAGTGCTTGGATTGCGCGCTATCTCGCCGCTTGCGCACCATCGCGTTATCGAGCTGGCTGCGATGCAATGCGGGAGTTGTTGGCCGATGCCATGCCAGCCTGGCATGAGTTCGTGGCAGATCTGGGTACTCCCGAACTGTTGCGTGAATCAGGCCATATCGTCTGTTGGGGGAGCGCGCGTTCGGCTCGTCAGGGGCAGACGATTTGGCGCCGTGCGGACATCGGCAGCGCAAGAATCACCGCATTAAACGCTGATCTGCGCGCCAGTCTGCAGCAGCTGCTTACCAAAGCGCCTGCGGATGCCATTGCTTTTTCTGGTACGGGGCAGATCAGCGATCACCAACGCTTGCGCGAGGTCGCATGCCAGCGTTTTTTGGCGCTGGGCGGAGCGCATCGTCGTGGCACGGCTACGGCATTGATCGCATCATCAGCGGGTGAACTGCAGGTGCAGCTCGCTGATGGAGCAAAGCTAGTACCCAAACGTGTCGTGGTTTGTGCCGGAGTACGTTCGGCCGCGCTGCTCAAACCTTTGGGGCTAAACGTGCCATTGGTGGCTGAGCGCGGCTATCACCTGCAATGGTCCGAGCACGACTGGCCCGCGACGCTGGCACCGGTCGTATTCGAGGATCGTTCGATTATCGCCACCCGCTTTGACGGCGGACTTCGCTTAGCCGGCTTCGTCGAATATGCGCCATTGGACACGCCACCCGACCCGCGTAAATGGCAGGCCTTGGAGCGCCATGCCGCTGAACTCGGTTTGCCAGTGCGGGGCACTCCGCAGCGATGGTTCGGCGCACGCCCGACCTTGCCCGACTACCTGCCAGCCATCGGTCAGGTATCAACATGGGCTAATCTGTTCTATGCGTTTGGTCATCAACATCTTGGCCTGACTCTGGCGCCCGTCACCGCTCGACTGCTCGAAGCGCAAGTACTGGGTAAAACCCCATTTATGCCACTTCAGGCCTTCGATCTTGGGCGATTTGCCTAGTTAAATCGCATATCCAAGATGCCGAGACATGGTTCAGCGGCAGCTGAAGTCGGACCTGACCGCGACCGCCCAACAGTCGCTGCTGCGATGTGTGCCTAGCTGCGTGTGCTCATCGCAACTGGCGCAGATAGCGCTGCTCGAAGCGTCGCTTGGCCCAGTGCAACAGGCGCAGTCGCGGCAACACGATGATGCGTTTGCCGCGGCGGTAGACCAGCATGCCACTATCAATGCCATCGACGATGCACGCAAGTTCACTCTTGAAGCCATGTTGAGCCGGTTCGCCGCGCAGCTCCGCGGCAATGTTTGTTGCTACGGCGACGGCTTGAAGATCGGCCTGATGCGCTTGTTTAGCGAGCCACTCGGGGCCAGGAAAGCTGCCCACATCACCGGCAACTAAGACTCGCTCCATACCGCGTGCGCGGCAGGTTTCGTCGACGGCAACAAAACCGCCGTCCGACAGCGGCAGGCCACTGTCTTCGAGCCATGCAGGGCCGGTTAAACCGGGCATGAAAAGGATCAGATCAGCAGGAATCTCGCCGCCTTCGGTGACGACTTTGTCAGCCTCAAAGCGTAGAGGTTTGTGTCCGAGATGAGTTTCGATGCCTTGCTGCGCCATGTGGGCGAGCATTTTTGTGACGGCGGCTCCGCCTAGTCGTTGGCCCGGCTGTGCTGATGGATTGAAGAAGGTCAGCTTGAACTTTTCGCGCCGTCCTTGCTGGCGTAATAGGGTGTCGATACCGAAAAGAAACTCAAACATCGGTCCGCCGCGCACGGCGCCCGGTTCTTTTGGGTTGGTGGCAAAGCCAATCGCGATACTGCCGCCATCCAGTGTCGCCAGACGATCACGAATGGCCTCAGCCGATGCAATGCCTTCACAGGGAATGATGGCATGTTCGATGCCGGGCAATTTGCGCAGGTAGCGCCCGCCGGTGGCGATCACTAAGTAATCGTTCTCAAGCTCGCCGTGATCGGTGATGACGCGGCGACCACCGTCGGCGAGTTGCCGTACCGAACCCATAAACCAGTTCACGTTCTGGCGCTTGAACCAGTTTTGCAGAGGAACCCTCAGATCGTCGCCACGGCGCAAGCCGGATGGTAGCCAGATCAGACTTGGCAAATAGACGAGCTCGCAACGTGGCGATACCACCGTGATGTCCGCGTCGACACGGCGGCGACGCAGTTCACGAACCGCGGCGACGGCAGCAAATCCGCTGCCAAGGATGACGATTTTCTTCATTCGAGTATCTTCTTGCAGGGCGCTGGGCATGCTTGTTTGGTGCCACGATGAGCGAGGCCAGAGTGCATTCTGGCCTCTATCGTCTCAGCGATCCACAGATCAACGCGTGCGCTCGATGCCCAGCAATTTCAGCACGTACTTCTCGTAGACCGGATCGGTGTTTCCGGTTTTCATCTTGCGCATGAAGTACTTTTCGAAGGCAATTTTGGCCAAATGCACCCATCGGCCGACTTTGGCCCACGTCACGTTGCGTGGCGGTATTTGCGGCAGTGCCACAAAGGCCGCACCGGTATCGCCCATGTCAGCCAGGCAGATCGCGTTCCATGTGGCTTCGGCATCGCCGACTTTGCCCTCGATCGCTGCCTTGATGTTCTCAGCCACGGCGGTGACCATCGATTCGATCATGAAGCCGGTCTTGGGTGCGCCGGTCGGAACCGGTGTTTTCTCTACCGGTGGAATCGCCACGCAGACGCCGATCGAATAGATATTCGGGTAGGCCGGGTTGCGCTGATTCTTGTCAATCAAAATGAACCCGCGCGGGTTGCACAGACCTTCGCCTTGGCGCACCGCATCTACTCCGGTAAATGCCGGAAGTACCATTGAGTAGTTGAAGGGCAGGGTGTGGTTCTTGTGCGGTTGGCCGTCAGCATCCATTTCGACGACATCCATCTCACCGTCACGGACCTCGGCAATTTTCGCGTTGACGATCCAAGTGATATGACGCTGACGCATCTCGGACTCCATCAAGCCCTTGGAGTCGCCGACACCGCCAAGGCCCATGTGCCCAATGTAGGGCTCGGGCGTGACGTATGTCATGGGTACCTTGTCGCGAATCTTGCGCTTGCGCAGGTCACGGTCGAGGATCATGGCGAACTCGTAAGCGGGACCGAAACAACTGGCGCCGGCGGCGGCACCAACGACGATGGGGCCTGGATTTTTCAGGAATTCCTCATACGCAGCCCAAGCAGTCGCAGCATGCGGTGTGGTGCAGACCGATTGAGTAAAGCCATTGTCAGGGCCCAGACCGGGGGTTTCATCGAAGGCTAAGCGTGGCCCGGTCGCGATGACGAGATAGTCGTACTCGAGCACCCGGCCGTCACGTAAGACGACACGGTTTGTATCGGGCTCGACCTTTTCAGCACCTATCGGATCGAGTTCAATGCCCTTCTTTTTCAGATACTGCCCGATCGGAATTTGGACATCGGCGCTGGTGCGCCAACCCACGCCAACCCAAGGGTTAGATGGGGTGAAAGAAAACTGCTCGCCTTCACCAATTACGGTGATCGAGGGATCCTTTCCCAAGGTTGCGCGTAGCTCGTAGGCGGCGCTGACGCCGCCGATACCTGCTCCGATGATCACGATCTTTGCCATGACTTGTCCTTCGGTCGAGAGTGCCGCGTTTAGCGGTAGTGGAGTCACATTAGCAATCAATCATATAAGAAGCAACTAAATTAGATATATAGAATATGTTGTGCTGCACAAATGGCCGCACCTTGTCCCCCGTGCAGTTGCTCAAGCAATTGCATTCGCAGTCATGGGTTCGGTGTGGATGAGGACGTGTGTGGCTTGAAGTACGGCGTGAACGTGCGACTTGGTCTATCAGTAATGATCAGAGGTTTTCGACCAGACGCTCCAAGGTCTTGCGACGCCCGGCTCGCAGCAGGGAGCCGGCACGACGGCGCAATTGCCGCAGGTCGCTGTCGCGGATGATGGATCGGATTTCAAGCAAGCTGGATGGGTGCATGGAAAAATCGCGCAGGCCCAATGCCAATAACAAGCGCGTGTAACGGGGATCGCTCGCGACTTCGCCACAGATGGAAACCGGCTTTCCGGCCTTCTGACAGGTGCGGATGACGTCGTGTAGAACCCGAATGACCGCGGGGTAGAGGGGCGAAAACATTTCGCCCAGCGCATCGTTGCCGCGATCTGTGGCGAGCAGGTACTGGATGAGGTCGTTGGTACCGATGGACGCAAAATCGATGGTGCTGAGCATGGCCGGCAATGCAATGGCCGCGGCAGGTACTTCGATCATTGCACCCAGCTCAACCGCGTCGGTGAGATGATGACCTTCGCGCCGCAGTTCTCGCGCGCAATCGCGCAACAGCCGTCGCAACACCACCATTTCTTCACGCCGGGTCACCATCGGAACCAGTATCCGCACCGGGCCATAGCTGGATGCACGCAGCATCGCGCGCAGTTGGGTGCGAAGCAGCGCGGGGCGTGCCAGCGCCAAGCGGATACCGCGCAGCCCGAGAGCCGGATTGGGCTCGTTTTGCAGAGAAATCCCCGCACTATCGGCCTTGTCAGCGCCGAGGTCGAAGATGCGCAGGGTGACTGCGCGGCCATTCATACCCAGCACCGCATCACGATAGGCTGCCAGTTGGACTTCTTCGTCCGGTGGTTGACGGTGCTGCAAAAACAGCAATTCGGTGCGATACAGTCCGACCCCGACCGCACCTAGGCGATGTGCTTGAGCAATATCCTCGCGTGACTCGGCATTGGCCAGCAACTGAATAGATGTGCCGTCGCGGGTGGTGGTGGGTTTATCCCGCAGCCGTGCGAGCCCTCGGCGTTCCCGGTTTTGCGTGGATTCGCGAGCCCGCAGCGCAAGCAGGTCGTCAGGGTTCGGCTCAACGATGATTTCACCGCGGCCGGCATCGATCATCAGCGCCGCACTCTCGGGGATGACCGCCAATATCTCGACGTTGACGATCAGCATCGGCAGGCCGAGGCTGCGCGCCATGATGGCGCTGTGCGAAAGCGTGCTGCCTTGTGACACCAGCACGGCGACCACGCCGCGCTCAGACAGTTGCGCCAGTTCCGCCGGTGCGACGCTGTCAGTGATCAGCACCTCGCCGGCCAAGCCAATGATGTCACTGCCATCCAAATCGCGTTGCAAGGCGGCCTGGACCCGTCCGAGTACGTGGTCGATATCCTCGCGACGACTGCGCAGATAGGGATCGTCCATGGCCTCGAACACGGCGACGAGTCGGTCATGTTGGAGTTTGAGGGCGTAGCTGGCTGAGTAGAGGCCGGTGCGAATCAGGCCGGTCAGCCCGGCAATGAGTTCGGGATCGTCCAGCAGCAGCGCATGCAGATCAAGAAACTCTCCGATTTCCTGCGCCAATGCCCCTTGGAGTTGCTCGCGCAGGCGCGATAGTTCCGTGCGTGTGGCGGCAATCGCCTGAAGCAGATGCGCGACCTCAAACTCCACGTCTTCCGGTGCCAGCCGGCGTTCTTCGATATCGATTACATGCGATTCGCGCATCCGGGCCCGGCCGAGGGCCAAGCCTTTGGCAGCAGTCAGACCGGACAGCGCTTGGCGCATGTCAGTGCGCCCGGTGCACGTGCCGTTTGAGGCAGCGGATGTGGCGGCAGAGCTCGATCACGCATTCTCCATTTCATCAAAGCCCCGTTCAAACAGGGCTTGGATCGCTGTCATCGCTTCGGTTTCGTCATCGCCGTCGAGCTTGAGCCTGACGCAACTGCCTTGCGCGGCGGCCAGCAACATCACGCCCATGATGCTTTTGGCGTTCACGGCACGACCACGACATTCAAGCGTGGCCGTGCTGGCGTAACCCGACAGCAGGCTCACGACCTTGGCTGAGGCGCGTGCGTGCAGGCCGAGCTTATTGATGACTGTGAGTTCGCGTTCAAGCATGATCGAGGATGACTCCGGTCTTGGCACCCGCGACGGCGGTGCTGGCGAGTTCGTCCAAAGAGAGTTCTGGGTAATTACAGACCCGCAGAAGCATCGGCAGGTTCAATCCAGATACACGCCGCGCTGGAGTGCCAAGCTGCGTCAGTTGTGCGGCTAGATTGCTGGGCGATGCACCATAGAGATCAGTCAGGATCAGCACACCCTGACCTTGATCGGCGCGTCGCAAGGCACTGCTGGCTTCTGGCAATACGCTTTGCACATCAGCGTCAAATGGCAGTTCGTAATATTCCAGCGCCAAGGGCAGTCGCCCTAGCAGGCGCTCCACCAGCGGGCCGTAATGCGATGCGGCACCCGGATGGGTGACCAGAAGAAGACCGATGCTCATGGTTCAAGTGTAGCCGAGTGCGTTGACGATCCCGCTCCGCTATGACTGCAGCTGTTCAACGAACGCTGCATAATCGGCAGGGATCGCGATGGAATTGGAGGTCTTGGCGAGCAGCTCGGCCAGCGCCGTAGGTGGCGCGACCGTGGTCTCGATCAAGGCTTCAACGATGCGCTCAAACTTGGCTGGATGCGCGGTCGCGACAACGGCCCAGGCGCCGTCGAGCGCGAGACTGTCGAGAGCAAATAGCGCGGTGGCAGTATGTGGGCAAATCGCTACGCCGTGCTGCTCCCAAACTTCAGCGATGGTGGTCTCGATTTCCAAATCGCTGACAGAAATTGCACGGAATCCAGCACGAAGCGTGTCGGCATCCGGAATCAACCAGCGCAAGCGCTCAAAGTTGCTTGGTGCGCCCACATCCATGGCATTGGCGAGCGTGGCGACGCTGGCCTGTGGCTGATAATCCCCGCCATCGAAGAAGTCCGGCAATACAGCATTGGCATTGGTTGCCAACAGGACCTCGCCGATGGGTAGGCCAATCTGTCGCGCAAGGATGCAGGCCAAGGCGTTGCCGAGGTTTCCGGTCGGAATGGCGAAACTGAGCTTTTCGCCGTGCTCGCGGAAGTGATCGAGTGCGGTTTTGGCGTAATAACTCATCTGCGGCAGCAGACGACCCAAACTGATGCTGTTGGCCGAACTAAGCGGCACTCGTGCTTGGAGCTCGGCATCGTTGAGTGCACGCTTCACCAGCGCCTGACAGTCGTCAAAACTGCCCGCAACCCGCAGTGCCCGCACATTGTCGCCAAAGGCGCCCAGCTGATGCGCTTGACGTGGCGAAACGCGCCCATCCGGATAAAGAATCACCACCTCAATCCCGTCGGCGCCATGAAATGCGCCACCAACAGCAGCACCCGTATCGCCTGAGGTGGCCACGATAATCGTCAAGGGCTTGCCGGCGCCGACGTGAATGCGCTTCATGCACGCTGCTAGAAAACGCGCGCCAAAGTCCTTGAATGCAGCGGTGGGGCCGTGGAACAACTCCAACAACAAGGTGCCATCGCCGAGTGCACGCAATGGCGCAGGGAAGTCGAAGGCTTCGCTGCAGATTGCATCAAGCTCGGATGCCAGCGCATCGCCGTCGAAAAACGGACGCAGTAGGGTCGCGGCGATTTCAGGTAATTGCGTTTTGCCATCGAAGTCGGCGAGTGTGAGATGCGGCAGCTTCTGCGGTACATACAAACCACCATCAGGCGCGAGGCCGGCAGCGAGCGCTTGGGAAAGCGTGGTAGGCGCGGTCTGGCCTCGCGTCGAAATAAAATGCATCACAACACCTCGGCACGCGGTCCTGCGACCGGCGAAAGATAGGATTGGCTGGCATAGCCGGCGGCAGTAAAGGCGGCTTGCATTGGCGCAGCAGCGGCCTGTGCTTCGGCGCGATTGGAAAACCAGGCGAAGACGCTGGGCCCAGCGCCGGAAATGCTGGCACCAAAGGCATGATGATCCAGCGCAGCCTGCTTTACCTGTGCGAAACCCGGAATCAAAGGTGCTCGACGTGGTTCGACCAGTACATCGGCAAAACCAGCGCGCACCAAGACCTCATCGCCCCGCATACAGCCGATCAATACCTGTGCCAGATTCGCGGATTGAGCCACGAATTCACCCAATGCATAGGCGCCTTGGAGCGCTTTGCGTGCGCGTCGCGTTTCCAGAATCTGCTCGGGATGGACCAGCACGCAGTGCCAAGCATCCGGCACGTCGATTTTTACCATACGCTCGGGCGTGGTCAGCACCAGCCCACCCAGCAACATCGGACCGACATTGTCACCATGGCGCGATCCGCTCGACGCTGATTCGCCGTCCAGCGCGAAGGGATACAGCGCCTCACGCGGCAAAGGCTGGTCGAGTAGGTCATTGGCTGCCACCAGCGCCGCTACGCAACTTGCGGCTGAGCCGCCCATGCCAGAGCCAAGCGGAATACCTTTTTCTATCGCGATCTCAAAACCAAACGGTAGTTTGAGTGCGGATCGCAACGCGATTAATGCACGGCCCGCGGTGTTGCTTTCAGCGTCGAGTGGCAAGTCGAGTTCAAGGCCTCGAATGGCGCTGATACGTACGACCGGCTCATCGATGCGCACCACGGTGACCCGATCGCCAGCGCCCGCGATGCTATGACCGAGTAGGTCAAAACCGACGCAGGCGTTGCCGATACTGGCAGGTGCAAAAGCAGTTGAAGCCCTCACACGCGTGCACCCAAGGCCGCCGCTACGCGTAATAAATCCGAAAACACGCCCGCAGCGGTCACTTCAGGACCAGCGCCGGGGCCTTGCACCACCATGGCGTTGTCGCAATAGCGACGGGTGATGAATTGCACGATGTTGTCGGTGAGTTTGAGATGGGCGAAGGCATGATCCTGTGGCACAGCCAGCAACTCGACCCGGGCGCTGCCATCACGATTGAGACTGGCAACATAACGCAGCACCTTGTTTTCGGCACGTGCGGTGTCGAGGCGCTGCTTCATCACGTCATCGTGTGCAGCGAGGCGATCAATGAAGTCCTCAGCGGAAACATTTTCCAATCCCGGCGGGATCAGGCTTTCAACCTCAACGTCGGCCAAGCTCAATTCGCGGCCGGCTTCGCGCGCAAGTATCACCAGTTTGCGTGCGACATCCGTGCCGGAAAGATCGTCACGTGCATCCGGCTCCGTATAACCCATGGCATGCGCCTCGCGCACCAGTTGCGAGAATGAGGTGCTGCCGTCGTATTTGTTGAACAGCCAAGCCAGAGTGCCCGAGAAAATGCCTTCGATGGCGTGCAACTCGTCCCCGGTGGTGATGAGATCACGCAGGGTCTGGATCACTGGCAAACCGGCGCCAACGGTGGCCTCGTAACGAAAGCGTGCACTACCCGCATGTGCGGCGCGCTGGATGTCGCGGTAGCGCTCGATTGGGCCGGAACCGGCGTGCTTGTTTGGGGTGATCACATGGATGCCGGCGGCGAGCCAGTCCGCATAGCGCTCAGCCACGTCTGGGTTCGCACTGCAATCGATGATGACAGCGTGTGGCAGATGCGCGGCTTGCACATGCGCCGTGAAGACGTCGAGATCACATGGCACAGCGTCGCCTTGGAAGCGCGTCTGCCAGTCTGGATCGTGCTCGCCGAGCCACATGCGTCGACTGGAAGCAATGCCACGTAGACGCAGGTCGAGATTGGTTTCACGCAGGAGTCGCGGTGCGACTTCCGTCAATTGATCGAGTAGGGCCGAGCCGACTTTGCCAGGGCCGATTACACCGACCGATATGGTTTGTGGCGATAACCAGAAGCCGGCGTGGGCCGCACGCAGTGCTTTGGTTTCATCAGTCGAGGCGATGGCGACCGAAATGTTGCGTTCAGAAGCGCCCTGCGCGATGGCGCGAAGGTTGACGCGCGCTCGAGCCAAGGTGCCGAGGAAGCGTGCCGCGACACCGGGCCGCCCGGCCATACCGTCGCCCACCGCCGCCAATACGCTGATGCCCGTTTCCACGTGGATGCTCTGAATTTGCCCTTGTGCCAACTCTTGCGCGAAGGTCTTTTCCAGCGCCGCTTTGCTGGAAGCGGCTTGGGCGGCATGCACCACGCAGCAGATTGAATGTTCGGATGAACCTTGCGAGATCATAACCACCGACACATTCGCTTGACGCAGGGTCGAGAACACCTGCTCGGCGGTGCCGGGGACACCGATCATGCCGCTGCCTTCCACGTTCAGCAGCGCCAAGCCGGAAACCAGTGACAGACCTTTAGCCAATGTCTGGCAATCCTCTTCGCCGCGAGCGTCGATCAGTGTGCCTGGGTGAGTGGGATCAAAGCTATTGCGGATGCGGATCGGGAGGTTGCGCGCGATCGCTGGTGCCATAGTTTGTGGGTGCACCACCTTGGCGCCGAAATAGGCCAGTTCACAGGCTTCGGCATAGGAAACATGCGGCAGGAACACGGCATCAGGCACTAGCCGCGGATCGGCCGAAAGTACGCCATCCACGTCGGTCCAAATGTTGTATTCGGAGGCTTCAAACAAGGCTGCGAAAATCGCGCCGGAGAAGTCGCTGCCATTGCGGCCAAGGGTGGTCGCTGTGCCGTGTTCGTCGCGGGCAATAAAGCCGGTGACGATAATTCGTTGTTGTGGATGCTCCGTGCGCCACTGCGACAGCTTGCGCGCGCTGGCCTCCCAGTCGACGGCAATGCCTAGATTGTTACGCCCCACGACCAGCACTTCACGTGCATCCAGAGCCACCGTGTCACCGCCTTCCTTGTCTAGGACGAGATAGAGCAATTGTGCCGACCAAACTTCACCCAGTCCGTGTACGCGTTCTTTGGCGCTGGCGCCAGAAGGGCCAAGTAGTGCGATGGCCGACAACAGGTTTGACAGGTCTTTGAACTGGGTGTCCAGCCAGAGCAGGGTTGGGGCCACCGTATCGCCCAGAAGCTCTCGTGCGGTATCGCTGTGGCGATTTTTTAGTGCGGTCAGTTGCGTGCGCCAGTCACCGTTTTCAGCGGCGGCCTCGGCCAAGGCGATGAGCGCGTCGGTTACGCCTTTCATCGCCGACACCACCGTTACCTGCAATGTATCGTTGCGCTCGCGCAGTAATTGCGCGACATGACGAATGCGCTCAGCCGTCGCGAGACTGGAACCCCCGAATTTATGGGAGACAGCGGGTTTTTCGCTGAGTTCGGGGGGTGCTTCGACAAGTGCGGCAGGGACAGCGTTCATGGGAGCCTCGTTTTAAGGATGGCCCGCATTCGACTGGGAGGGAGAGGGTTTGGTGCACCCCGTTTCCTGGTCGGGGTGCGGTGCCGGCTTTCAGTTTCAGCACACGACCGGACGCACCCCAGATGGAGTGATAGTCGTGGTCGTCATAATGATGGTGCACGGCAGCATGAGCATAGGAATACGTGCCGCATGGGTGGCTGTCAAGTGTCGATACCCGACATCTGTCTGCTCGGAGAAGAAAGAGCACCATCCGGAGACGCTGAAAGCGTCTGCTCAACCGCGTGGGCGAAGGCCTTGAGTGCAGGGCTGGGATCCACTTCGGCCGGCAGGCGCTCAAGCACCAACACTGTCTCCAGCAGCCGGGCAGCGCCGCAAAAGCCGCACGCTGCGCGTAGGCGATGCAGAGCGATGCGCGCCGCATCGCTGTTATGTGCGACTAGAACCTGATCGCGCTGGCCAAGCAGGTCGGCCAGCATGAGCTGACGCAGGGCGCTCAGGATGTCCGATTTACCACCGACCATCGCGAGTGCCTGGGTGTCATTCCATATCGGCGAATCCTGAGCTTCCGCACCGACAGCGCTCGCTCTTTCTGCTGATTGGCTTCTAACCTCAGTGAAACCCAGTGCAGCGAGCGCCTGCTGCAATTGGGCCAATGACAAAGGTTTAGTCGCCACCGACTCGAAGCCGCGTTGCGTGAGATCGTGATGCAGTTGCGGACGATCATCAGCGGTCAGTGCCAAAGCCGGTGCATCTGCGCTGGCGTGACTATCCAGATTGCGGATGCGTCGTAACGTCTGAATCCCATCGATGCCGGGCAGATTGAGATCAAGTAACAACACGTCAAAGCGCTGTGCAATCGCGGCGGCGGCAGCATCTTCACCGTTGGCATAGGCCGCCACCTCCCAGCCAGATAGGCTCAGCGCATCGGTCAAAAAGACACGACTGGTCGGGTCATCTTCAGCGAGCAGAGCGCGCTTCATGGTGATCGGCCTCCGAAAAGCTATGCTGGCAGCATGAATCGCACGGAATGTTCCTGCAAGCTTCCCCTTAATCTGCTCGGTTTACTGTGGGCATGGGTACTGTGCGCGCTGCCAGCCGGTGCCAGCGTGATGACGATGGAGGTGGAGCGGCTTGATACGCCTATTGCAAGCATGAATGGTTTGGTGATCGAGCTGAGTTGGCCGGACGATGCATCACAGGGCTTGCTGAGCCTCTCGGCTAAACGGCTCGATGCAGGAGAGTTTGGCTATCGCTGGCAGAATTTGCGGTGGAGCTGCGAGCTGAAGCAGGTTTCCGAGTCTTGGCAGTGTTCGGGCCCGATTCGAGCAAAAAGTGCGAGTGGTTTGACCTTGTCAGCGCACATGGACGAAGGCGGTATCGTGGTCGAAGCTCAGGATGGGCCGGGCCGTGCACGCGTGGACCATCGCTACGATCCAGCAGAAGCACTGCGCATGGATTTGGTGCGCGTGCCCGCCGCGTGGCTGGCGCCCTTGTTGAGCAAAGTCTGGGAGGACGGTCGGCTGACCAGCGGCAGCATCGATATGAACTGGCAAATTCGGATTGCTGATGACGAGGTGGCGTTTTCAGGGCCGGTGAGCGTGTCAGGCTTCGGGCTCGACAGTAAAGGTGGCTCTATCGCTGCAGAAGGTCTCGCGGCATCGGGTCAAGTACACGGGAAACTGACTGATGAGGCCACTGCGGTAGAGCTGGATGTCCAGTTGAAAGGTGGCGAGGTTCTGGTCGGCCCGGTGTATGTGCCACTGCCCGATTCCCCCGTCACGCTTGCTATGAATGTTTTATCTATCGCGCCCGAACAATGGCGTGTGGATGCCCTGCGTTGGCAGGATCCTGGCGTGCTTGACGTACAAGGAGCCGTTCGAGTGGATCTGCGCGCTGAGTCGGTTCTGCGCGATGCTGACATGCACTTTTCATCGCCGGCGCTGACCACGGCACATGCGCGTTATTTAGATAGCCTCGCCGCGAGCTTTGGCTTGAGCGGGCTCACGATCCAGGGTGCGGCAGATGGCAGTGTGGTGCTACGCAACGCGGATTGGCAGAGCGTGGATCTCAGCTTCAAGCAGGTCGATCTGAAAGATGGGCAAGGTCGTTTTTCTGCGACCGGCTTGTCCGGGAAGTTGGGCTTGCGCTACGCCGAATCCTTGGTCGATAGCGAATTGTCTTGGCAATCAGGACAGGTCTACGGTTTGAGCGTTGGCGCGGCGACTTTGCCTCTGCGCAGCGTGCGCGGCGGGCTCAGCCTGCGCGCACCGGTCGCGATCCCCTTGTTCGGCGGCTTTCTGCGCATCAAGGCGATGGACTATGCGCCCGATAACGAAAACACGCGCTTGGACTTGGCCGTGGGTCTGGATCAGGTCGAGCTAGGGCCACTTAGCGCGGCGTTTGACTGGCCAGACTTTTCTGGGAGCATTTCCGGCGAACTGCCCAGTGTCCATTACGCGGATGATCGCCTTGAGTTTGAAGGCGGCCTGTCAGCGCAGGTGTTTGATGGACAAATGAGCGTCTCGCAACTGTCGATGGAACGTCCTTTCGGAGTGGCTCCGATGCTGGCGGCGAGTATCGACTTTTCCAATCTTGATCTTGAACCGCTCACCGGAGCCTTCGATTTTGGCGAAATCAGCGGGCGACTGGATGGTCATGTGCGGGGCTTACGTCTGGTCGACTGGGAGCCGGTAGCGTTTGATGCTGCATTCCACACTGTAAAACGCTCCGGCGTGCGTCGACGTATCAGTCAGCGCGCCGTGCGTGATTTGACCGAAGTCGGCGGTGGTGGCATTGCGGCAGGTCTGCAGGCGCAGGTACTAAAGGCCTTTGCCAGCTTTGGCTACGAGCACATCGGTTTGTCCTGCGTGTTGTCTAATAATGTCTGCACGATGGGTGGAGTCGGTCCCGCCACCGGCGGTGGCTACACCATTGTGGAAGGCTCGGGCCTGCCGCGCGTCAGTGTGATTGGCCATCAGAAACGGGTTGACTGGCCAGTGCTGCTTGCCCGACTCAAGGCGGCCACCGAAGGCCAAGCACCTCTGATTCAATGATTGCCCTAAAGGACTGTGCGTTGCGGTTCATGTGCGCGCTGTTTCAATGACTGGCAAGATTGGGATTCAATAAGCACCATCTCTTTAAATACCGGAGTCTGTCATGCGCAAATTTGGATGGTCAGCGGCCTTGTTTGGCCTGTTGGTGTTATCGGCCTGCGTCACGATCAATGTCTACTTTCCCGCAGCCGAGGCGCAGGAAGCGGCGCGTGAGTTTGTCGAAAAGGTGATCGGCGACGAATTGCCGGTCAAGAGCCCAACTCCCACGCCGGATGCTGCGGGATCGGGTGGTATGGCCGCGCTGCTGTCATTCTTCATCTCCGATGCGCAGGCGCAGACCCCTGATCTTGTCGTAAAGACGCCGGCGATTCTGGCTATTCAGGCGCGTATGGGTGAGCGCTTCCAGAATCAGCTTTCTGCACATTTTGATTCGGGCGCGCTGGGCTTTGACAACGGTGGCCTTATCGTTGTGCGCGATCCCAGCAAGCTCAGCCTCAAGGATCGTGCCACCGTGAATCAGGCGGTTGCCGATGACAACCGCGATCGTGCCGCGGTCTATCGTGAGATTGCTGTTGCCAACGGCCATGTCGAATGGGAGCAGCGTATCCGTGAGACCTTTGCGCGCCAATGGGTCACCAGTGCTCGCAGTGGTTGGTGGTATCAGGACGCAGCTGGAACTTGGATGCAGAAGTAAGCAAATGATTGGTGACCAGACCGCCACGGCGGTCTGGTCAGTCAGATATCAGCCCGCCATTCGCTGTAACAGCGCTATCACCTCTCCCGATAGCAGAACGGAGGCGATGATGGCTGCACAACCCAACACCCACGCCAGGATCATCAAAGCGCCGTCGCGCTCGACGGTCGCGATCGCATAGAGCATCAGCAGCAAGCCGAATGGATAGTTGGTCAGCGGGATCGGTAGCGCCAGCAGAATCCCCAGAAGCAGAAGCTGGATGCCGGTAAAGATCAGCCCTAGCGGGTGACGCGTGAGCTTAGTTAGACGTGGCTTACACGCGCGCTCCAACGGCCCGAGAAAACGCTGCATACGGTGTGCAAGTTTGCCCAAAGTGCTGCGCTTTATACGGTGTTGCAGGACTCGCCGTGGCATCCAGGGACGTCGTCGTGCGAGTAACATCTGTACGCCGATCAGGCTCACCAATGGTCCCGAGATTACGCCGCTCCCAGCCGGCAGCGGGATGAAAGCAGGCAGCAATACCAAGACGAGAAGTACGCCGTAGGCACGGCTTCGGAATCGATCCAAGATCGAGCCGATCCCGATGGCTTCGTCGTCACCGCTTTGCGCGAGGTCAGCGAGCAGGGCGCTGGTGCCCATTCTTGCGTCGTCAGCTGCGGTCATTGGGATCGCTTGGCTCAGGCAGTGGTTCGAACAGTAGTTTATCGATGCGCGCCCCATCCAGATCGATGACCTCGATGCGCCAGTTCTCGTGGATAAAAAACTCGCCGGGGGTCGGAATCCGGCCGAACTGAGAAAACACCATGCCGGCGGCGGTGTTGAAGTCGTGTTGGTGTTGGCCGGGAAGCTGTGACAAATTGAGCACGTCGCGCAGATCATCCGACGACAGACTCCCGTCGATCAGGTAGCTGCCGTCCTCTCGCTGCGTGACCCAAGCCCGACTTCCAGTCTGCGCCATGCGTGTCCGCAGTCGGCCTAGTACCGCACCAAATACATCATTGCGTGAAATCAGGCCCTGCAGGTCGCCGTACTCGTCCACCACCAATGCCACATGCGCACGATTGTCACGAAAAATTTCGAGCAGGGTAAGTGCGGGGGTGGATTCGGAAACAAACACGGGATCAGAAAGCAAGCTGAAGATGTCGCTGGTGTCTTTGCCGCGGGCCAAAAGCGTCGCCAAGGACTTGGTTTCAAGGATGCCGACCACGTCGTTGTCAGATCCGCGGTACACGGGGTAGCAGGAGTAAGGCGTGTGGCGGAGCACTTCCAGGTTTTCATCAAGTGGCGCCTCGATATCCAGCCATGCGATCCGGGTGCGCGGTGTCATCAAGTTCTCAGCGGTGCGATCACCCAGCAGCATGACGCGGCTCATCATTTTGCGCTCATCCGCATCGATCAGGCCTTGCTCATGGCTTTCCGCCAGAAGAATCCGAATTTCCTCTTCTGACACCCTTGAAGCGACGGTCTGATTGAGCCCCATCACGCGCAGCAGCACGCTGAGGCAGCGTGATAGTAACCACACAAACGGTGCGCTGATACGCGAAGCCAGTCGCATCGGGAAAGCCACGTTGCTGGCGATAATCTCGGGCGATAAAAGTGCAACGCGCTTGGGGAGCAGTTCGCCAATCATCACCATGGCGAAGGTGATCACCACGACGCTCAGTGCCAAGCCGAACGGATCAGCCAGGTCTGCGTGCATCCCCATCCGGACTAGCAATCGTGCGGTTGGATCACTGAGCACGGCACCTCCGACCAAGCCAGTCAGAATGCCGATAAGGGTCATGCCGATTTGGACGGTGGCCAGAAAGTTTTCTGGTTGCTCAGCCAGTTCCAGCGCGAGACGCGCCCGTCGACTGCTTTTTGACATCTGGCGCAATTTGACCCGACGCGCAACCACGACGGACATTTCCGACAAGGCGAAAAAACCGTTCAGCAGGATCAGCAATACGACAACAACAAGTTCGAGTGCCATGAGCCGCGAGCCAGTGCCCGCTGTGTTTTCCTTTCTTGTGCCGCAACGCAGGTGCGCGCGTGTCCTCACTATGCCACAGGCCAAGTGGCAAACTCGTGCGTGCCGGTAGGTGGAGGTTGTAAACTAAGCAGCAATCGCTGATGGTGCCCTGCGGCGCCAGATCGTATTGCGCTGCTCAGACACCTTTTCAACAAGGCAATCGCTCATGTTTTCGCTGCAAACCATTTTCGGCAAGGGTGATCTTTTTTACGGTCTCCTGAATACGGCGGCGGAAGTCGCAGTCCAAAGCGCGGAAGCGCTACAGCATTTGCTTGAGGATTTCGGTGAAGAGGGAACCTTGACCGAGTTTCGCATCGCACGTGAGCGCGAGAAAGAGGTTTCGGCCAAGATCAGTCAAGCGTTGGTGGATGTGTTTGTCACACCGTTGGAGCGCGAGGACATCGAGGCCTTGGGCAACGCGTTGTACCGCATTCCGAAAAGCATAGAAAAATTTGCCGATCGCTATGTGCTGGCTGGGGACAATCTGCGCAATATTGATTTTGGTCCACGTGCGGCGATGCTCCACCAAGCCGCGACGCTGGTGGCCGATATGGTCAGTCACCTGCCGAAGATGAAACTGGACTCGATGAAGCGTCGCTACGATCAGTTGCGCGCGATTGAGGGCGAAGCGGACCGTCTGATGTTGGAGACTTACCGTGACGTCTATTCCGGCAAGTATCAGGGTCTGCAAGTGTTGCTGATCAAGGATTTTTTTGAGCTTATGGAAAAGGCCATCGACCGTTGCCGAACGGCCGGCGAGGTCTGCTATCAGATCGTGCTGAAGAACTCCTGAGGCCGGTGCCGTGTTGACCCTGGTATTGACCGTGGTGCTGCTGGCACTGGTGTTTGAGTACATCAACGGTTTTCATGACACCGCCAACTCGATTGCCACGGTCGTCGCGACGAAGGTGCTATCACCTACACAGGCGATCGCGCTGGCGGCAAGCATGAACCTGTTGGGCGCACTGGCGGGCACCGCGGTAGCCAAAACCATTGCCTCCGGTTTGATCGATGCGCAGGTAGTCGAGGTGACTTCGCAAGTGCTGATCTGTGCGCTGTCCGGGGGCGTTGTCTGGAACCTGATTACTTGGTATTTCGGGCTGCCCTCATCCAGCTCGCACGCTCTGATCGGGGGGCTGTGCGGCGCGGCGCTTGGTGCGTCCGGCAGCAATGCGGACTCCATCATCTGGGCGCAAAACGCGGATCCATGGTGGCAAGGCGCCGGCCTGCTTTGGAAAGTCGTGGTTCCCATGGTGACCTCGCCCTTACTGGGCTTTATTGTTGGCTTTGTGATCATGGGCTTTCTGTTTGCCCTTATTGCCGGCATGTATCGCAGCGGCGGCGTGCTCGGGCGTTTGTCACGCCCGCGCTGGGTCAACGGTTTCTTTGGCAAAGCACAGATTGTTTCTGCCGCAGGTATGGGCTTCGCACACGGGCTGAACGATGCGCAAAAGACTATGGGCATCATTGCGCTGGCTCTGGCAAGCGCTCAGGCCGCCGGCACGCTTGACGCGCTGCCAGGCTGGTTGGCATTTCTGCATCCGTCGGACGCAGCCTTGACCGATGGTGACATCGATCTGTGGATCAAACTCTCCTGCGCACTGGTGATGGCCGCCGGCACAGCAGCCGGTGGGTGGCGGATCATGAAAACGCTGGGCCACAAACTAGTGAAGTTGCACCCGATCCATGGTGCTGCCGCCGAGTTCAGTGCAGCCTCGATCATCATGGCCTGCTCAGCGCTGGGTATTCCGGTTTCGACCACGCACAACATCTCGGCCGCAATCATGGGCGTTGGCATGGCCAAGCGTTTCAATGCAGTCAAGTGGAACACCGTCACGCGCATGGTGTGGGCATGGGTTCTCACCATTCCAGCAGCGGGTGGCATTGCCTACTTTATGATCGAAATGTTCCGCGTATTTGGTTGGGCTTGATCGCGGTTGTCAGAGTTACCGCACACTTCGCCCTACGCTGACGATGAAACGACCATAGGTGCCGCTTAGCGGTTCAATTCAGCCAGCGATTCAGGTGTACCAGCGTCACTCCAGTGCTTGCGATGATGGCGACCGCTCACCCGACCGCAGCGCATGGCGTGACGTAACAGCGGTGCCAAGCGGAAACGCGGTGGTTGCCCCTGTACTTCATCGGCCGCCAAGCCAGCGTGCCAGCCGGCAAACAGGGCTGGGTGGATGATGCCAATACCGGAATAGGTCAAGCGTGTGCCATCGCCTTCGGGCATCAGGCGGCCGCTGTCATCAAGCGAGAAGTCACCATGCCCACCGTCTCGCGGATCGACCATCAGCAAATGTGCCAAGTCGCCAGCGGGCAGCGCGAGCGTGCCAAAGTCCAAGTCCACATGGACATCGCCGTTGACCAGCAAAAACGCTCCCGATCCAAGCAAGGGTAGGGCGTTCAACAGACCTCCGCCGGTTTCTAGCCCCGTGTCGCCTTCAAATGAATACGCGATGGAAACGCCAAAACGTTCACCGTCGCCCAGCACAGCCGGAAATTGCTCAGCCAACCAAGCGGTATTGACCACGATGTTGTGAATGCCGGCGCGTGCCAGCGCCTCAATATGGTGGACAATCAATGGTTTGCCAGCGACTTTTAGCAAGGGTTTGGGGCAACTGTCTGTGAGTGGGCGCAGGCGTTCACCGCGACCGGCGGCAAGGATCATGGCCTTCATTGCGGCAGTTCCAGCGGTGCAATACGACTGACGACATGACGGTCGAGCAAGGCATCAAGTGCTGCAAATTCAGGATGGCGCGACAGGGTGTCTTTGAGATACGCGATAAAGCGTGGCGCGTCCGCCAAATAGCGCGGTTTGCTGTCACGGTGTTGCAGTCGCGCAAAGATGCCGAGCACTTTCAGATGACGCTGCATGCCAGTCAGATCGAGATCGCGTTGAAAGCCATCTACGGATGGCACTGGTAAGCCGGCATCGATGGCGGAGGTACGGTATTCGCTAATCCAGCGATCAATGCGCACTTGCGGCCAACTCAGAAAGGCGTCCTTGAAAAGGCTCAGTACGTCGTAGGCGAGCGGCCCATGCACAGCGTCCTGGAAGTCCAGCACGGCGACGCCATCGGCCAGTGGCATGAGATTGCGTGGCATAAAGTCACGGTGGACCAATACTTGCGGTTGGCGCATGAATGCAGCGACTAAGCGATCAAAAATACCGGCTAAGGCCTGTTGTTCGTCAGTGTCCAGCGTGATGCCCAGATGCCGACCTAAAAACCACTCTGGAAACAAGGCGAGCTCGCGTCGAATCAGCGCATCGTCGTAGCGAGTAAGTGCGGCGGGTGGCGTAATACGCTGGATCCGCAGCAGTTGTTCGCGCGCGCGCGTGAACCATGCATCGGCGTTGTCGTGATCAACACGCTGCAGCAAGGTCGGCCCGCCCAAGTCTTCCAACAACAGAAAACCGGCCTCTAGATCTTGCGCTAGCACCTCGGGTACTCGCACGCCGCCCGATTTGAATACGTCACGCAGGAGCAACCACGGTCGTACGTCCTCGCGCTCGGGCGGTGAATCCATCACGATCAGACTGCGTCCGTCACTGTCGTGGGTGCGCCAGTAACTACGGAAACCGGCATCAGATGACGCTGAGACGGGGGGCGATGCACCCGCGCCGACATGGGCACGGACAAAGGCGAGGCGTTGTGCCGCGCGTAAATCCATCAACTGACTCATCCGATCAATTCACGCGCATGCGCGACGGTGCTTTCACGCAGCGCGATCAGGTCATAGCCGCCTTCGAGTGCTGAAACGATACGTCCCTTGGCATGCCGCTGTGCGATTGTGAGCAACTCTCGGGTGATCCAGGCAAAGTCATCGGCTTCCAGCATCAGCTGGGCCAGTGGGTCGGCACGATGAGCATCAAATCCAGCCGAAATCAAAAGTAGTTGCGGGCGAAAGTGATCCAGTTCTGGCAATAGAACGTCCTGCCACGCCGCACGGAACGCGTTAGAGCCCGAACCAGCCGGCAACAAAACGTTGCGGATATTACCCACGCCGCGTTCGGCGGCCAAACCGGTGCCTGGAAAAAGCTCGCGTTGATGGGTTGAAACGTAGCGCACGCGAGGTTCGTGTTCGAAGCAGTCTTGCGTGCCATTACCGTGATGGGCATCGAAATCTATGATGGCCACTCGCTCAAGGAAGTGCTTCTGCAGTGCGAGTTGTGCCGCGATCGCAATGGAATTGAACAGGCAGAAGCCCATCGCACGACTAGGCGTTGCATGATGGCCTGGAGGGCGGACAGCACAGAAAACGCGTTCACATTCGCCCAACATCACCGCATCCACGCCGGCACACGCGGCGCCGGCGGCATGCAGAGCCGCGGTGGCCGAGTGCTGGTTCATGCCGGTGTCGGGGTCGAGCATGAGCGACGTATCAATCTTGGTATCCAAGATGCGGGTGATGTGCTCCGCGTCATGCACCAGCGCCAGTTGCGCACGCGTCGCGGCAGGCGCCTCATACCATTGAAGGCCACGTAAGCCGGCAGCGCGAAGCCCATCAAGAACGACGGTCAGCCGTGCCGGCGACTCAGGGTGGCCGGCTCCGCCGTTCTCGTGTGCGAGACAGGCGGGGTGCGTATAGAGCCGCAGCGTGTCGAGGGTCTGGTGGATGGCGGCTACCTCTCGCGTTTGCCGTGTTCCCAGAGCGTTTCTGCGTGACCACTGCTGCGTGCCAAGACGCGTGTGAGGACGAACAGATAGTCGGAAAGGCGATTGACCATAGCCAATGCTTGCGGGCGCACGGTTTCCTGTCGCGACAACGCCACCAGCACGCGTTCAGCGTTACGGCACATGGTGCGGGCCAAGTGACAGTGCGCTGACGCTGGCCCGCCACCGGGCAGAACGAACTCCTTCAGCGGAGGCAGTTCGACGTTGAAATGATCAATGCGCTGCTCCAGCCACGTCACATCGGTATCGGTGATCGCAGCATGACCGGGAATGCAGAGTTCACCGCCTAAATCAAATAAAGCATGCTGGATTACGATCAGGTCGTCACGTACCTCGCCCGGCATGTCATGGACCAATACCACGCCGATGCGTGCATTGGTTTCATCGATCGCGCCAAGCACCTCGATCCGCAAGCTGTCTTTGGGTACCCGTGTGCCATCACCCAAGCCGGTATTGCCGGTGTCACCAGTGCGTGTGTAAATTTTCGAAAGTCGGTTACCCATGGGTGTGTGATGCTCGTTTATGGTGCTGAGGATTCGCCGGCGTCGAGCGTTCGACCCATGCGTGCGGCCAAAAACGCCGTGTGGAGCAAGGCAGCAACCGCCACATACATCACCGTCACTTTCAAGAAAGGCAGATACCAGTGTCCAAGGTTGGCTAACCAACCAGACAGGCTGCGCGTCGCATCAACGCCACCCCAGCTGTCACTGATCCAGTAGAAACTACCGTTGGAGAGCACATAGCAGACGCTGACTGACACCAGCAAGGCACCGGCAAGAAATCCCAGCGAACGCCAGCGCAGACCGGCTTCATGCTGCGCCAACCAACGCCCACCAAACCAGAGTGCTGCATACGCAGGCAACAGGAACCAGTACGCGGGCGACACGCAGTAATGCCCCAAGAAGTTCATCCCCGCCGATGCGATCGCGTACCAGTCCGCCAAGAACGCCACCACGATCAGCAGCGGAAATGCCAGACGGGTCTGCTTGGCAAAATAGAATCCGCCAACAAAGAACACCGCCCAAGACGCATCCGGAATCGAGGCAAAATGATGGATTCTGGTAGCGGCCATGACCAAGGCGAGTGCGGTGAAAGCAAGTATGTGGATCGGGCGCATGAAGTGGAGCCTAGATTGCTGAAGACGTGCGCAAGATTGTAGGGCATTCGGCTCGCGCGTGACGGCGAAGCTGACTGCGTCTATCGCGGCTAGCGTGCTGTGCTGCTACGGAGCCAGTGTCGGCTAACGTATGGTGACGCTTGGCTCAGTACGCTGCCATCGGGAAGGAGGCGAGGGGAGGTGATCTTTGCGTCTCATCTCCGATAACATGGGAAACCCGATTTTGTTCAGGACGCTATGTCAGACGACGCGACATTGAGTGGTTTAAGCGTGGTGATGGTTGACGACGACGCCGAGCTGTGTGAGCTGCTGGCTGATGTCTTGCGCACGCTGGGGCCCGATGTGCAGACGGCCTACAGCGTGACGGATGCCATGGCACGCCTCGACGGCCCCCCGTTTCACTTGGCGATCCTTGATGTTCAGTTGCCCGATGGCAGCGGTTTCAGTATCGCCAACCATCTGCGTCGACATCAGCCGCAGACTGGCGTGGTGATGCTGACCCGTTTGGCTGAACCCGCATGGCAGGTCGCAGGTTTTGATATTGGTGCCGATCTATATCTGCCCAAACCCGTGTCTCCCGACTTACTCTGTGCCGCCGTGCGCAGTTTGGCTGGCCGACTGTTTCCGCGGCCGGACACATCAACATCGAACCCGAACCTACGAACGTGGTCGCCGCCGGGCATCTGGCGACTAACCGACAATGATTGGCGCTTGTATGCACCCGATGGTCAATGGATCGCACTCAACTCTGCGGAGCGATCTCTAATGCGCATATTGTTTGCGCGTGCGCGCAGCGTGGTCACGCGGGAACAGCTTCTGAGCGCAATGACAGGCGATGAAGAAAGCGCGGGTGAGCAACGACTTGATGTGTTGATTCACCGGCTGCGCCGTAAAGCTGAAACCAATGGCTTGCCACGTCTGCCGCTGCAGTCCGTACGCGGTCAAGGCTATGTGCTGATGCTCGATGCGGAAGCCGGTGCCCAGTCGACGACAGACGACAAGTTGCATGCGCCCAAAGCTCCGTCGGAAGTCGGCGACAGATGAGGCGTTTACTTTCGCCGTGGCGCCGTGCAGGCCGATGGCTGTCGAGCACTCCTATCGCCGACCCGGTTGATCGCAGTAACGCAGTCGTGTTGCAGGTGTTTTTCCTGTTTCTTCTGGTCACCGTGCCCCCGCTTTGGTTTTACCGACTGGTCATCACCGACATCCCACTCCGCGCCGGTGAAGGCCTTTCGGCCGTGCTCAGCGGCGTCATCGTGCTGCTGGTCGCGCTGGGTCTGTGGCTGGTACGACGAGGCCGTTTTCAATGGGTTCTGCGCAGCTTTCTGATCGTTGTGGCGATCGCCTTGATGCTTTCATACCTTGAACAAGGCGCGGAGGCCAATCGTTATGAGGCACCGCTGCAACTGGCCTGGCTGGTCATGGCGGGCCTCATGGTCGGGCGCAAGGCCTTGTGGTTGTTGTACGGCTGGATCGGGCTGGCAGTGCTGTTGGGCACTGCGGTTGATGTAAGCACCCGCAACTTGAATTGGGCTGACTACTCCGTCGATGCCATCGTGAGCTTGACGATCTTTCTGCTCATTACTTTGCTGGTCGATCGTGCCGCTACCGCGTTTCGTCGCGCGCTTACTGCCGCGCATGCGCGTGAGCAGGAGTTGATCGTTGCGGGACAGCGTTTGCGCGAAGAGATCGTCGAGCGCGAGCGTATCCATAATCAACTGGTTCACTCCCAGAAAGTGGAAGTGGCTGGTCGTCTCGCGGCCGGCTTGGCACACGATTTCAACCACCTGTTGACCTTGATTCTTGCCTACCGTGCCCGCGCTTCAGCCAGCAGTGATCGAGAGAGCTTGGAGAAGGCGTTGGCCGGCATCGACTCGGCCACGCGGCGTGCCACAGCGGTCAGCCAGCGATTGTTGAGCTTCAGCGGACGTGGCGAAGGCAGCAAGACCGTCTTTGACGTCAATCTCGTGTTGGAAGAAATGCAGCCAATGCTGAAGCAGTTGTTTGGCGCCGAGGTGCAGTTGGTGCTCTCTGATGCGCCTGAACCACTGCCGGTGTTCATGGATTGCAGTGAATTTGAGTTGATCGTGCTTAATGTCGCTGCCAATTCCCATGCCGCGATGCCGCACGGCGGTCGTTTTGAGGTGTCCACGACTCTCGAAAATATCGGCGAGCTGGACATGGCTCACATCGACCTTCGCGATACCGGCTTTGGCATGGATGAGCGCACCAGCCAACAAGCGCTCGAGCCTTTCTTCACCGGTCGTCAAGGTGGCACCGGACTCGGTCTAGCGGTGGCGTCTGATGTGTTGACTGCTGCGGGCGGCGAATTGCGTCTGCAAAGCGCACCGGGGGCCGGGACAACGGTGCGCCTGAGCTTGCCATTGTTCGTTGACCAGACGGCGGTTGTCAGCTCTGGTTGATTTCGCAGCGTGTCGTCAGCGGGTGAAGCGCTACCCGCAACGGCCGTCGTTGGCGTGTAAACACCACAGAAGAAAAAGAGCCACCTAGAATTATTCGGGTGGCTCTCTCATCAACTTTTCATGCTGTGGTGCCCGAGGGTTGCCACCAATGGGTTTATCGTTGAACGTCGCGAAGTGGCGCTGAGGTGCGCTGTGGCTCGAGGTTTGCGGGGTTTTTTGGCTGGCGTAAAATCGCGCCAAGTCGCCAGGATTACGTGTACGCTAGGCCGAGATTTACGCCACGGAGGGGTGGTGATGGCGACGTTTCGCCGACGAGATAAAAACCGGCGGGTTGAGACGTGTGTTGATGGCATGCGCCGGCCGCGTAGTTTTCCGACGGAGGCTGAGGCTGAGGCTGCGGACTTCGCGATGTGGCAGGAGATTGAGCTTTCGGGTTGGGCGAGGTCGGCGCATACGTTGCGTGAGGCGTCTCTGGGGGATTGGCTGTGTGCGGATCGTGCGTTGAGTGAGTTGGCGGGTGCGAATATTGCGGACTGGCGTGATGGTCTGCTGGCTACGGTGTCGCCGGCGGCAGCACCTATCCTATGCCCACGATAGGTAGCATTTACTCCATGCAACCTTGGGCACAACGACTACACACCATCATCAGCACCGATCCCACTAAAAGTATGGAGGGCTTGGTCAAGGCTGTGGGTATCAGTCAGCCATCCGCATGGCAGTGGTTCAATGCACCCGCTGGCAAGCTCACCACCCAGATGATCACCGCCAATAATGCGGTTCGCGCAGCTCATTACGCAGGCGTCACCGTTGAGTACTTGATTA
>CAJDUW010000007.1_pt1 | contig 56737 bp, 48 predicted proteins | sample 7390931 | NCBI WGS metagenome assembly CAJDUW01 (sample SAMEA7055687, study PRJEB34461) | soil metagenome | biome: terrestrial ecosystem; feature: Peninsula; material: soil | place: Antarctica | collected 2016
CAGCGGGCCCTGATCGCCATGAAACGCATTGGCACCGCGAGTATTGGCCTCGGCGTGGCGAAACCACGGCAGCACGGTGTTCCAATCCCAGCCACTGGCGCCATGTTCGGCCCATTGGTCGTAATCGACCTGATGGCCACGGATATAGCACATGGCATTGATCGAACTGGAGCCACCCAGCACCCGACCACGCGGCCACCAAAGCCGGCGTCCGTTCAAGTGCGGCTCGGGCTCGGTCGAGTAATTCCAGTTGACGGCGCGATTGTTGACCAGTCTGGACAGGCCAGCCGGCATATGGATGAAGAGGTTGCGGTCGCGTGGGCCGGCTTCCAGCAATAGAACCCGATGAGAAGGGTTGGCACTGAGGCGGTTGGCCAGCACGCAACCAGCGGCGCCGGCACCCACGATGATGTAGTCGTACACGCGTGCACCTGTTACAGGGTTGATAGTCGAACCTATCCGGGCCGGATAGAGCAATTGCTCGGAGCAGCGCCTTGCTGTGAGCCGCTTCGCAGTTGATACCAACTGCGGTGACGGAATCAGGGTTTCCGCCCGTTATAATGCTTAGCTTATCTCCTGATTCAGGCGCCTGTACGGGCGCCGACCTCCTGTATGCATGATGTCACTACCGAGGCGCGCCGGCGGCGCACCTTCGCGATCATTTCTCACCCCGATGCGGGCAAGACCACGCTGACCGAAAAGCTGCTGCTGTTCGGCGGCGCGATCCAATTAGCCGGCTCGGTCAAAGGACGCAAAGCTGCCCGTCACGCGACCTCGGACTGGATGAAAATGGAGCAGGAGCGCGGCATTTCGGTGACCAGTTCGGTCATGCAGTTTCCGTATCACGACTGCGTGGTCAACCTGCTCGACACCCCTGGTCATGCGGACTTTGGTGAGGATACCTATCGCGTCTTGACCGCGGTCGACTCGGCCCTAATGGTGATCGACGTAGCCAAAGGCGTGGAGGAGCGCACCATCAAATTGATGGAGGTCTGTCGCTTGCGCGATACCCCCATCATGACTTTCATCAACAAGCTCGATCGTGAGGGCAAGGAACCGCTCGACCTGCTGGACGAAGTCGAGCGCGTGCTGGGTATCACCTGTGCGCCAGTGACGTGGCCGATAGGCATGGGCAAGCGTCTCAAGGGCGTCGTGCATCTGCAGACCGGCGAGGTACATCTATTCGAGCAAGGGCGAAATTTTACCCGTAAGGATTCGACCATCTTTGCCTCCATTGATGCCCCCGGCGTGGTTGAGGCCATTGGCGCCGCCACCTTGGCCGAGCTGCGTGAGGAGTTGGAGTTGGTGCAGGGTGCGGCTGATCCGTTTGATCGTGAGGAATACTTAGCCGGTCGCCAGACACCCGTGTTCTTTGGCTCAGCCGTCAATAACTTCGGCGTGCGCTTGTTGCTGGACTTTTTCGTGGACGAAGCTCCGTCCCCGCAGGCACGCGCCACGACTGGTCGCATGGTCGAACCGACCGAGGACACGCTTAGCGGTTTCGTGTTTAAGATCCAAGCCAATATGGACCCGAATCACCGCGATCGCGTGGCCTTTATGCGGGTGTGTTCGGGTCGTTTTCAGGCTGGTATGAAGGCGCTGCATGTGCGCACCGGCAAGGAAGTGAAGCTGGCCAATGCGCTGACCTTTCTAGCCAGCGATCGAGAGGTGACCGAAGAGGCGTGGCCGGGTGATGTGATCGGTATTCATAACCATGGCACTATTTCCATCGGTGACAGTTTTACCGAAGGCGAGGTGTTGGCTTTTACTGGCATCCCGAACTTTGCTCCTGAGCTGTTCCGCCGCGCACGTCTGCGCGATCCACTCAAGCTCAAGCAGCTGCAGAAGGGTCTGGAACAGTTGTCCGAGGAAGGCGCCACCCAGTTCTTCCGGCCGTTGATGAGTAACGACCTGATCCTTGGCGCTGTGGGTACCTTGCAGTTTGACGTGGTGGCTTATCGGCTCAAGCACGAGTACGGGGTTGAGGCGATCTTCGAGCCGATTTCCATCTCTGCTACGCGCTGGGTCTACTGCAAGGATGAAAAGAAGATGGACGCCTTCCGCGACAAGAATGCGACCTATCTAGCCTTGGATGCAGCCGATCAGCTGGTCTATCTGGCACCGACTCGGGTCAACCTGCAATTGGCCGAAGAACGCGCACCGGATGTGAGCTTTAAGGCCACTCGCGAGCACGCTCGACTGGCGGATTGAAAACCCGCTGTCAGCGATCAGGCTGGAGTGATGGCGGCGATGGCGGTGATGCGGGCCTGACGGATCCGTTCGCGGATCTGTTCGCCAGAGAGACCTGAAAAATCCAGATCACGCGGTTTGACCGCCTGCGCCGCCGCGTGCAATGCGTCCAAACGTTCGCGCGGTGGGTAGGGCAGATCGCCACGCTCACGCCGACCCCGCTTATCGGCCTCGCATACTAAGCCGAGTTGCGCGATGCGCTCAGGCTTGCGAAACCCATCACAGCCCGCAATCAGGTCGTGTACGGTCGCGGGCCGGAGTTCGGCGACGCGGTGCACCTTGAGATGTTCGCGGCAGCAGATTGTTGCCAGAGAGGAAAACTCAGTCGGAACCTTGAGTCGATCGCAAAGTGCTTCCAGCGGCGCAAGGCCCAGATGCTCGTGGCCGTGGTGGGCTGGTAGTTCGTCTGCCGGAGTGCACGCCTTGCCAAGGTCGTGGGTCAAGGCGCAAAAGCTGATCAGAGCATCGCCGGGTGCCAGTTGCGCTGCGGCATCGACAACCAGTTCGGTATGAACACCCGTATCGATTTCTGGATGGTGTCCGGCATGTTGCGGCACGCCATACAAAGCGTCGACTTCGGGCAAGATTCGAGCCAAGGCACCGCATGCACGCAGGGTGCGAAGGAAGCCTGAGGGTGTGGATTCTTGCAGCGCGCGTGATAACTCCTGAAATACGCGCTCGCTGACCAGGTGATCGACTTCACCAACACTGACCATGTGCCGCATCAGGTCCATGGTTTGCGGCGCGATTGAGAACCCAAGGCTGGCCCAGCGAGCCATAAAGCGTGCCGCGCGCAGAATCCGAACCGGATCCTCGATAAAGGCTTCGGTGACGTGACGTAACACCCGTGCCTTGATGTCAGCCTGTCCGTTGAAGGGGTCGATCCGCTGCCCGTCGCTGGCTTGGGCGATGGCGTTGATGGTGAAATCCCGCCGCGCCAAGTCCTCTTCCAGGCTGATATCAGGACTGGAAACCACGGTAAAGCCACGGTAGCCACGCCCGGCCTTACGCTCGCAGCGCGCCAGCGCATATTCCTCGTGGGTTTCAGGGTGCAGGAAGACGGGGAAGTCGCGTCCAACCGGCCTGTAACCCTGTGCATCCATCTGTTCTGGGGTGGCACCGACAACGACAAAATCGCGATCTCCCGGCTTGAGGCCGAGCAGCCTGTCACGCACTGCGCCCCCAACCAGATAGATCTTCATCGGCGAGCAATTCGCCGGTAGTGGTCCAAGCGCTGTTGTCGTTCGGACTTCGCCAACTGAACGGGCACCACGGCCGCGATTGGGGTCTTGTCGATCCCCAGTCGGTAGAGGCCGTCGATGCCACCGACCGAATCGAGCAAGAGCGAGCGGTAATTGTCGGTGGAAAATGGTTTGCCCGGTACGAAGTCCATCAGTGCGGCCTGCACCCGCGCCAGCGCGTCAGGCAAAGGCAACACCGCGCGATGCAATCCAAGACACCGCGCGGTGTAGCGCACGATTTCGGCGAGCGTCATGACTTCCGAACCATAGAGTTCGTAGGTTTGCTGGTGGGTCTTGGGGTCTTGGAGCGCGCGTGCGAACGCTTCGGCCACATCACCGACGTACACCGGCGCAAACTTGGTGTGCGCGCGCGCCAAAGGCAGCACCGGGATGATGCGCAGTAGCGAGGCGAAACGCTCGAACAATCCATCGCCCGGTCCAAAGATCACCGAAGGCTGGAACAAGGTCCAGTCGAGCCCGGAAGCCTTGACGCGCGCTTCTGCTACGCCGCGACTGTAGAGGTATTGGCTGGAACCGCGGCCCGCATTGAGGGCGCTCATTTGCAACATGCGGTGGGTGCCAGTGCTGCGACACGCCGCGATAATTTTTTCGGTGAGACTGATGTGGGCCTTGTGGAAGCCCGATCCGTCCCGTCCGCGTTCGTTGAGAATGCCGACTAGATTTATGGCGACGTCTGCGCCGTCGAGCAGCTCTCTCAGATCTGCTTCGGCGTATATGTCGGCGTTAACCAATTTGACAGCGGGCAGGACGTAAAGCTCACGTTGTCGAGTCCGGTTGCGACTTGGCACGATCACATCGTGACCGTCCTCCAGCAGACGTGGAATAAGACTGCGTCCAACGAAGCCGGTACCGCCAAAAACTACGATGCGAGAGGGTTTCATGATGCCTCCTTGGGGACTGTCGTCGGGCAGCTGAAGCTCCGACGAGCCTTGTCGGTAACCAAAAAACCGCGTGCACGAGCGGTCACTGGCATGGCTTTGTTATGCAAGCGCCAATCGTAAACGACGGCAAAGGCAAGAATACGTGCAACGTATTCGCGAGTTTCACGATAAGGGATGGTTTCGATCCACAGATCTATCTCGTTGGGCGGGCGCTGTGCCAACCAGCGCCCTACCGGCGTTGGGCCCGCGTTGTAGGCGGCGGTGGCGAGAAAAGGTTGGCCGCCGTGCTTTTCCAGCATCGAGGCTAAATGTGCAATTCCAAGGCGCAGGTTGTCGTTGGCGTCGTACAGACCGTTCGGCCCCGGATAACGCAAGCTGCGCTTTTTCGCTTCGGCTTGCGCAGTCGAAGGCAGTAATTGCATCAAACCGCGCGCATCAGCATGCGAGCGCGCGTCGGGGGCCCACGCACTTTCGGCACGAATCAGCGCAGCGATCCAGGCCGGGTCGAGCTCGTACTTCTTGGCTTCGCGCTCGATCTGGCGGCGATGCGGCAGCGGAAAGCGTTGCTGGTAGTAGCGCAACTCCTCGCCCTCACGCAGAGTGAAGGGGCCACGGTCATGCCAGCCGGCTGCTTGCGCCAAGGCCACCGCGACAGGGCGCTCAGCAGCGGACAAGTCGCCTTTCAGCGCTTCCCATTCTCGTCGCGCCCAAGTTATCCGTCCAAGCGCGTGCAACTCCAGTGCGCGTATAAAGCCTGGTTTGGCTTCAACACGTTGGCGTAGCGTTTTGTCTTCATCGATCGTTAGTGCGCACAAGGCGTAGGGCGCACCGATGCGCTCAGCAGCGAGGAAGCCGTAATAGGTGGCTTCATCGGCCAGCTTTGCATAGTCGTCGCGTGCAGTGGGATCACCGGCACGTTCACGCAAGCGTGCGGAAAAATAGCGCCAACGCGGATCGGCTTTTTGTGTGTCTGGCATTCTCGCGATTGCGGCCAGCGCAGCTGCTTCATCACCGCGCGCAAGCGCTTCGCGCATCTGCCATTCGTGCAGGCGCTCATCCCACGCCGTTGCAGGCACGTTGCTGAAGCGGCGCGCGCTGTCGGGCAGGTAGGACGCTGCACTCCACAAGGCGATTTGATTCAGTACCCGACCACGCTGCGCAGCATCCAGTTGCAGACGGTCTTGGAGCGAGACCAGCAAGGCCTCGGCTACACCGGGGTCGCGCTGCGCAAGATTCACCATGCCAAGTACGGCGATCTCACGGCTACGCGCGTCGGCGGGCCACGCGCCGGCGCCGGTCGCAGTTGGCGTGGTGAGATAGTCGGCATAGCTGCTTATCCGATCGGCCATCGGATTGGGCAAACGCCCGGCGAGGTAACGCATCAAACCAAGCTCGCGCTCGGAAGCGGCCAGATCTATACGTTCTAGATAGCGCTCCGAGGTGAGATGGCCGGTCTTGGCCAAGGTCTGGAAGACTTCATCACAGATCGTGGGTCTAGATGATCCGCTCAACCACAAGGCCGTTGCGGCCTCGATCCATGCTGCGTCGGGTGACGTGTTCTGGCGCGAAAGCAAGTCCGCGCAGCCTAAAGTGGGATCGTTGCTGCCCTTGTACAGAGCCTTAAACCCCGCCCAATCTTTGCGCCGCACCAGCGCGAACAGAGCTTGACTGCGCAATATTTCGGCAATGGGAACATCACCTTTATGTTCGACAAACTCAGCCACCGTCGATGCGTCGATGCGATCAAGCTGGCGTCGTAATACGGCGTAATCCAAATAGGCCACAAGCGGGTGATCGGCATAAGGGCGTGAGGCTGTCGCGTATTCGCTTAGTGGGCCCGTCTCGGCCATGTCCAAGGCGCGCTGGAAGCCGGCGCGACGCGAGGCAAGATCTGAGCCGGAAGCACTGGAAAAAGCGCTGGAAAAGAGCATGAGCGCGGCTGCGAGAGCTACAACTCTTGATGACAAGCGTGGGAGTGGGAAAGATGGCATCCGCACAGTGTAGCGGTCTGCTGACGCCGATAGCCGCTCCCCGGAACCTGTGTTCAGACGCAGGCCAACGCCGATTCGGGGAGCCAGATGCTTGCCGCAACCGCTAGATGATCGGATGACGCGTCGGCGAGAGCCCAGCGACGTTCCACTTCGATGTTTGCAGAAACGAGGATATGGTCGATGGCGCGTCGCGGCTGCCAACTCGGGAAAGTGAGCACCCGTTCTTGCGGTGGCTCCAACGACGAGTGCCGGAACAGGACGTCCATTTCATGGGCATCGGGTTCACAGTTGAAATCGCCCATCAACACTTTATGTCCCGGGCCGGAAAGCAATTCACCCAAAAATGCGAGTTGGGCGGCGCGCGCACGGGTCGAAAGTGACAGGTGCGCGATGGCGAGAGTGAGTGAATCAATCCCGTCGCCATAGCGCACGAGCAAGGCGCCCCGACCCGGAATACGGCTAGGCAATATGTGATCGACGACTTCGTCCGGCTCGATCTTGCACAGCAAACCGTTGGCGCTAGCCGCGATGCCAGCTAGGCGGCGGTTGGGCTGATGGCTCCAGAATGGAAAGCCAGCGCGCTCGGCGAGGTAATGGGTTTGATTAACAAAGCCAGAGCGCAGCGAGCCGGCATCCGCTTCCTGCAAGCCGACAATGTCGAATTCGGACACGTGTGTGGCCAGCGTGTCGAGGTTGCCGCGCTTATGGCGGCTGGGTAGAACGTGGTTCCACGAGCCGGTGACATAGTCGCGGTAGCTTTTGGTCGCGTGACCGGCCTGAATATTGGCGCTGAGCAGGTTCAAACGCCGCGGCGACGATGCCGCGGCGGGAGTTTTAACCGGCTTATGTCGGGAACGATCCATTACAAACAGAGTGGTGTCGAAGGCAACTTTCCTCAAGCTTGGAGTGTGAGCTCGTTCATGCTTTTTCTGCCTTGTTGCCGGCTTTGCGCGCTTTGCGCTCTTTTTCGACGAGGAAATCAGTGATTTCAAGCATGCGCTCGAATCCGCCCGTCTTTCCTGCCATGACGCGGTACTTGCCCTCAACGATCAGGGTCGGCGTGCCTTCTACGCCATAACCGGCGGCACGCGTGCGCGCATTGGCGAGCTTGGCGTTGACCGGGAAGCTGTCCATGGTCGAGATGAATTGCTCTTTGTCCACGCCGTGCTCGGCGTAGAAATCAGCGATGTCCTCGATTTTATTAACAGGACGACGCTCCTCGTGCAGCGCTTCGAACAGTGCATCGTGGGTCGCATCGACGACGCCCATGGTGTCGGCCGTGTAGAAAACCCGGGCATAGACTTCCCAGATTCCGCCGAAGGCAGCGGGCAGATACTCAACCTTCACGTCCTCGGGCTGCTGTGCCTTCCACTTTGATATCACCGGTGCAAGATGTGCGCAGTGCGAGCAGGAGTAACCAAATACCTCAACCACCTCGATTTTGTCACCGCTCTGAGTGGCGACGGGTGGATCAATCAGGGTGTAGTCCTCGCCCTCGACCGGGTCAGCGGCGAATGCATGTGGGGCGAAGATGAGGGCTGCCAAAGACAGGCAGAAAAGAAGGAAAAGGCGTTGGAACATCGAAAGTCTCCATGGATTGAAAGCGGCGTCGACAGCACGCGAAGCAACAGTAGACCACACTCACGAGCAGAGGTTCAGCGCGTTTCGGTCGTGGTGTTTGTGGCTGGTACAGCGGCCGGCGGCGGCTCAGCGTCCACGGCCGCGCGGGTACTTGCAGCATCGTCGAGTTTTTTGCGATAGGGCGGGGTCGCCAGAATCATCTCGGCCATACTAAACGCCAATTCGCGTTCGGCAACGACCGTGCCATCGGCCCCGTGCTCGATCAGATGACGGACCTCAGCGTCGCTGTGAGCACGAGCAAAAATAATGATTCCAGGGTTGGCAGCGCGCAGGCGCGCTGTGATTTCACCAGCCTCCAGCACCTGTGGAATAACGAGGATGGCGATGCTCGCACTGTCCGGATGGACTTCAGCCAACATGCCTTCGGCCGCAGCGTTGCCTCGGATCGCAGGAATCCCATTTTGATGCGCTAGCCGCATGCGTTCGATGTTGGTATCCACAACAATCACGCGAATGCCGTGTCCTCGCAACAACTGCGTTAGTTGAGCTCCTACACGGCCATAGCCAATGACGATGGCGTGACCTCCCGGCTCGAATGCGGGCCCTGGTTCCAGCGCCGGCTCGAGTTCTTCGCGGTCGGTAGGTTGATGTGTGTGGCGGGCTTCCCATCGATCGAGCATCACCAGCATCACCGGGTTGATCGAAATCGAGATCAGCGCGGCGGCCAGGACCAGATCGCGGGCATCGGCAGACAGCAAGCCAACGGTAAAGCCTAGGCCGGCAAGGATAAAAGCGAACTCGCCGATCTGGGCGAGGCTGCACGCCATGCTCAGCGATGCCACCTTGGGGTGGCCAAAGCCGCGCATGATGAGGTAAGTCCATGCCGGTTTTCCCAGCACGATGATCAGCGATGTCGCCAGCAGTGCGAACGGATGCTCGATCAGAATGTGAGGGTCAAACAACATGCCCATCGCGACGAAAAACAGCACTGCAAACGCATCGCGAAGGGGCAGGGAATCACTGGCCGCTTTGTGGCTGAACTCGGATTCCTTCAGCACCGTGCCGGCAAAGAACGCGCCCAAGGCAAAGGACACGCCGAACAGTAAAGCCGAGCCGAAGGCGACCCCCAGAGCAATAGCCAATACCGACAGGGTGAAAAGTTCGCGTGATCCCGTGCCGGCGGTGTACTCCAGGACACGCGGGATCAGGCGCTTGCCGACCAGCAACATCGCAGCTACGAAGGCGGCGACTTGGAGCAGAGTCATGGCCACTGAACGCAAAATTGCTTGGAACGCAATCGCGTCCGCACCGTCACCGGCTCCTTGAGCCAGATTCGCGGCCAACGCCGGCAGCAGCACCAGTGCCAGCACACTGATCAAATCTTCGACCACCAACCAGCCAATCGCGATGCGTCCGCGCCGGCTGTCGAGCAGGCGTCGCGCTTCCAAGCCGCGCAACACGACTACGGTGCTCGCCGTCGCCAGACACAGCCCGAATAGGAAACTCTCAAACGTTGGCCAGCCCAGTAGCAAACCCAGTGCGCCACCGGCCATCGTGGTCAAACAAGCTTGCAGGATCGCGCCTGGAATGGCCGTCCATTTGACCTTCAGAAGGTCGCTTAGTGAGAACTCCAGACCAATGCCGAACATGAGCAGCATCACGCCAATGTCCGAAAGCTGAGTGGCAATGTCGGGATCGCCGATAAATCCGGGCGTGTGTGGTCCCACCACGATGCCCGCCAGCAGATAGCCCACCAGCGGCGAGAGACGTAACTTATTGGCAATAAAGCCGAACGCAAATGCCAAGCCAAGGCCGATGGCGAGGATTTCGATCAGTTCAGTGTGATGCTCCATCAGCGTTGCAGTGTCGGCGGAGGTAGCGCCAGTATCGGCCCACTAAGCGGTGAGGCAAAGCCCCGCGCTGGCGCATCCACGATCAAGCCGGGTCCGATCCGCTGCGGGAGCTTCGCTCGGGGTCTTCGTCATCCGGATCAGGCACTGGATCGCTCGGGCACTGAGGACGCTTATTTGAGCGCAACGAAAGCGTCGCCTTGGCCATCATGTGTGCACTGATGGGTGCGGTGATAAACAGGAACAGGCTGATCAGAAGCTCGCGCGGTCGGATTTCCCCATTCATCAGTGGGTGATAAATCATTGAGGCCAGCAGCACACAACCCACACCCATCGTGGTCGCCTTTGTCGGCGCGTGCAGGCGCTTGAAGAAATCCGACAGCTTTACCAGTCCGATCGAACCGACCACGGTGAAGAAGCTGGCGACTAACAGCAACAGCGTCAGAGTGATCTCAATAATCGGATTCATTCCACGATGTCTCGTCGCAGCACGTACTTGCTCAACACAAGGGTGCTGATGAATCCGAGCATGGCGATCACCAGAGCCGCCTCGAAGAACACTTGGGACTGGATGTGCATGCCGTACAGGATCAGTAGCGCGATGGCATCGATGTTCAGGGTGTCCAGCGCCAAGATACGATCGGGCAGGCTGGGGCCGCGCGACAAACGCCACAAGGCCAGCAGCATGGCCAGTCCGACCGCGTACATAGAAATGGTGATGGCGGTTTCGATCACGGGAATATCAGCCTCAACGGTTTCTCGTAACGCGTCTTGATCTCGTCGATTACGGCTTGCGGATCTTTCAGATCGAGTACGTGGATCAGGATGTAGCGGCGATCGTCTGACAGCTCTGCCGATACCGTCCCCGGCGTCACCGTGATGAGGCTGGCCAGGGCGGTGATGCCATGAATGTTTGTCAGTTCAAGCGGAATCCAAACCCAACCGGGATGAAGCGCTTGGCGCGGACCCAGCACCAAACGCGCCACGTTCCAGTTGGCGCGGACGATGTCGTAGAGCATCACCAAAACCAATTTTGGCAATGGACGCAAGCTACCGACATTCGCGAACTCACGTTCTAATCGACGCGCGACCTGCGGGATCACCAAGGCCAATAGCGCGGTCAAGGCAAGATAGGCTCGGCTCATGTCATCGGTCAACAACAGGCCAAACAAAAACACCGTGACGCTCAATGGAATCGAGGGGAATAGCCGGCGTAGTAGATTTTTCACGGGGATGGCTCCATGCGACTGGCTTGGATGTAGTCGCCTGGCTGAAGTAATTGTTCACCCGCGGCCATCGTGTAACGCAAACTCGGTCCGGCCGCCACGCTCATCACTAGCACATAAGCCAGCAACACCATGACGGCTGCCGTTTCACGACGACGGCCCCGACGCGGTTCCGGCAGTGTCTTAGAAACAGACGCAGCGGGCCGCTCCGTCGTGGGCACGCGCCAGAATAAACGGCTGCCACTGCGGGTCATGGCGACCAAGAAAAAGAAGCTAGAGAACAATATGGCGCTCCACACCCAGCCCAGTTGAGCGTCAGGTGTCGAGGCCAAAATACCCAGCTTGCCAATGAATCCGGACAATGGCGGTAGCCCGATGACCGCAATGGCCGCAATCAGGTAGAGAGCGCCCGGCACAGCACGCTCTATCATCGGCAGCACCAGATTAGTGCGATCTGTGCCACGACGCTCGCGCACCATTTCGGCGATCAGGAACATTGCAGCGCCGACGAAAACACTGTGCGCCAGATAGTACAGACCAGCGCCAATGCTGTCGGGACGAGCCAGTGCGAACGCGATGAACAACGTGCCAGCGGAACCCAAGACCAAGTAGGCCGCCAGTACCCGCAGACGCACCGCCGCCATCGCGCCCAATCCGGCCAGCAGCAAGGTCAGAATTCCGGCCGGCATTAACCACACCCAGGCGGCGCCAGCCAGCAGCGCGTTCGCACCAAACACCAGGGCGAATACGCGCAGTACCGAGTACAGGCCAACCTTGGTCATGATCACGAACAGCGCCGCCACGGGCGCTTGCGCGCCGCCATAGGTTGCAGGCAGCCATAAATACAGAGGCAAGATCGCACCCTTGGCACAGAACACTACTAGCAGTAAACCGAACACGGCTTGCAGCAGGGCGCGATCGGCGGGATCAATCGTGGCCACTCGCGCCGCGATTTCTGCCATGTTCAAAGCCCCGACCAAGCCATACAAAAGCCCCAGCGCGATTAAAAATATGGTGGACGCGGTGATGTTGAAGACCGCGTAATGAAAGCCGATCCGCATCCGACCACTGCGCCCGCCACCGATCAGAAGGCCATAAGACGCGGCCAGCAATACTTCAAAAAAGACGAATAGATTGAATAGGTCGCCAGTCAGAAACGCGCCATTCAAGCCCATCAACTGCAGTTGGAACAGAGCATGGAAGTGCGGTGCGCGGCGGTCCCAACCGGCGCTGGCATGTAACAGGCAAGCGATGGCCAGGAGCGTGGTGGTCAAGACCATCCAAGCCGCCAGTCGATCGACGACTAGAGTGATACCCAGATGCGCGGGCCAATTGCCGAGTCGATAAATAGTGATGACGTCGTCATCGGCCATGCCGAGCAGGGCAATGGACAGTGCCAGCAGGCCAGCCATGCCGAGCCAAGCCACGCTGCGTTGCACGACGATGCCACGGCGCTCAACCAACAGCAGCAGGGCGCCAGCCAGCAGCGGCAAGATGATCGGCAGTACTGCCAAGTGCGTTGTCATCGCTCCGACTCCTTCGCGCCCAGCCCGTCGACATGGTCGGTTTCTTTGTCACTACGGCTGCGTATCGCCAGCACCAGCGTGACGGCGGTCATGGCAAAGCTGATGACGATGGCGGTCAGCACCAGCGCTTGCGGTAATGGATCGACATGGTTTTCCAGCGTCGCTGCCAAACCTTCACGCAGGATGGGCGGCTTGCCAACCACCAGTCGCCCCGTCGAGAAGATCAAAAGATTGGTGGCATAGGACAAGAGTGTCATTCCCAGCACCACATCAAAACTGCGTGCCCGCAACAACAAAAATACGCCCGCTCCAACAAGAAGCCCGATCGCGCTGGCCAGTGCGATTTCCATCAGGGATACTCCGCACAATACTGCGCCGGGTCGGGCCGGTGAATAGGCTCTCGCCAGGAGTTGCGCGTCAGTGAGGGTCGGATGCGACTCATCGTGGACAGGATCAACATCGCTGCGCCGAACACGACCAAATAGACCCCGACATCAAAGCCAACTGGACTGACTAAAGTAATCTTGCCCAGCAAAGGCAGCACCGGTTCGAGTGCGCCGCTGGTCAATAGTGGGTAGCCGAAAATCAGGGGCGCGAGCGCCGTGCCAAGCGCTGCCAGAAGGCCTGCGCCGATGCATTGCACATAGTCGACGCCGAGCTGGCGCTCGAACGCGTCCAAGCCTTGAATCACGTATTGCATCAACACCGGTATCACCAGCACCAACCCCGCGATAAAGCCGCCACCAGGCGCATCGTGACCGCGCAAGAACAGATAGATCGATACCGTCAAGGCCAGTGGAAACAACAATTGGCTCAGATCTGCCGGCATGGGCAGTGGCAACGGTGGGCCTTCGACGCGCTCCTCCGGCGCCATGCGGCTGCGGCGTAATAGCGCATGCACGATCAAGCCTGCGATGGCGAAAACGGTGATTTCTCCAAGCGTGTCGAAGCCCCGAAAGTCCACCAGAATGATGTTTACCACGTTGTGACCGTGGGCCTCGGGCAAGGCTCGCTGCAGTAGTTCACCGGCGATGCTGCGGCTGGGTCGCGTCATTACCGCGTAGGCCAAGCTTGCGGTGCCAAGGCCGGCGATGCTGGCGATCACGATGTCGCGCCAGCGTCGCAACGCGGAAGGCTCGGGTTTTGATTCTTTGGGCAGATAGTTGAGCGCCAGCAACATCAAGCTGAGCGTCACCATTTCGACCATCAGCTGGGTCAGTGCGAGGTCGGGCGCGGAAAAATAGACAAAGGCCAAGCTCACCATCAGGCCAATCACGCTGGTCACGATGACAGCGCGCAAGCGACGCCGGTAATTGGCGAGCGTCATGATCGTGGCGATCACCAGGATCAACCACAACAGCCAACCGAGCGGAGGCAGAGTCGATAGTTTCAGGTCGCTTGGCCACGACCATGCGCCCATCAACGGAGTTCCCGCCGCCAGTAAAGCGACTATGACCAGTAGAAACAGGCTGCGCTGCACGCTGCCATTGGCGATGGCGCGAGTGAATCGGTCGGCGAGATTGTAGAGTCGGTCAACGTTGATCCAGAACAGCCTGCGGCCCAGCGACTCACGCACGATGGCGTGCAGATCCAACAGCTTGTGCAGGCCGAAGTACAGCGCGATGCCGCCCAGCAGACCGATCACGCTCATCAGCAGCGGCAAGTTGAATCCATGCCAGATCGCCAGACTGTAGTCGGGCAGGTCATCACCCAGCACGGCCAATGCCGCCGCCTTCAGCAAAGGCGCCACCGTCCATGCCGGGGCCATTCCCACCGCGAGACAGGCCACCACGAGCACCCCAACCGGTATCTTTATCCAGCGCGGTGACTCGTAGGACATGTCCTCCACCGCCCGTGGACCGCGGCCGAAAAAAGTGTCGGTGACAAAGCGCAGGCTGTAAGCCACGCCAAGTATCGCTGCGAGCACCGCCGCCGCCGTCACCCAGTAGCGCTGGCCGCTGACGCCATCGATGTGCAGCGCTTGGTCAAAAAACATTTCTTTGCTGAGAAATCCGTTGAGCAGCGGCACGCCCGCCATCGCCAGCGCCGCGATGATGGCCAAGGTGCTGGTGATGGGCATGTAGCGACGCAGGTTACCGAGACGACGCATATCGCGCGTGCCGGTTTCGTGATCAATGATTCCAGCCGCCATAAACAAGGACGCCTTGAACGTGGCGTGGTTGAGGATATGGAACAAACCGGCCACTACGGCCATGGGTGTGGACAGGCCGAACAGCAAGGTGATCAGGCCTAGGTGGGAAATGGTCGAATAGGCCAGAAGCCCCTTCAGATCGTGCTGGAATATCGCGTACCAAGCGCCGAGCAGCAGACTGATCGCACCAACGCCGCTGACCACATAAAAAAACAGATCGGTGCCGGCCAGCACCGGATGCAGGCGGACCAGAAGAAACACACCGGCCTTAACCATCGTGGCGGAGTGCAGGTACGCCGAAACTGGCGTAGGCGCGGCCATTGCGTGCGGTAACCAGAAGTGAAAAGGGAACTGCGCACTTTTGGTGAACACGCCCAGCAACACCGTGCCTAATATCCATGGATACAAGGGACTGGCGCGAACCAGCGCGCCTGATTTCAGCACAACATCCAGCTCGAAGCTGCCAACAATCCGGCCGATCAACACGATTCCCGCCAGCAAGGCCAAACCACCGCCAGCGGTCATCGCAAACGACATCCGCGCGCCCTCGCGTGCGTCAGGGCGCTCGGACCAGAAGCCGATCAACAACAGCGAGCTGATGCTCGTCAGTTCCCAGAACAACAGCATCATTAACAAGTTGCCGGACAGCACCAGACCCAACATCGCGCCCATGAACAGCAGCAGGAACGCGAAGAAACGTGCGGCGCTGTCGCGTGCATCGAGGTAATAGCGGGCGTACATCACGACCAGTACGCCAATCACCAGAATCATCAGTGCGAACATCGCGGCCAAACCATCGAGCCGGATGGACACGTTCAAACCGACTTGAGGCGCCCATTCCAGAAGCGCGCGCGGCCAATCGCCACGCAACAGTTCCGGAGTGAAGCTCATCAGCACCAAGAGGGCAGACAGTGGCGCTGCGGCGGCCAGCCAACCGATCAGACGACGCGACGCGTGGCGCAGAAGTGCCACGAGCAGGGCCGTCACAAACGGAAGTGCCAGCAACAGATACAGCATCCAAGGTCCTCGATCGAGCCGGCCCGACACGACCGTGGGCGGCGTTGGCGGGCACGCGCCAGCCGGTGGTATCAGCCGACCCGAGGATCCCGGGCCGGCGGTGAATCAGGTTTTCATTCCCTTACGGGAACTGCGCGATGGATCGCTAGCGTGGTGTCGCTGGCGGCAACGAGCTTTCAAGCTCCATCAGACGCGTTTCCAGCGCAGCAACGCGGGCTTCGAGTTCTGCGATATCGCCAGCGCGAGATGAACTTGTCTGGCGCTGGCTGGCCATCTGCAGTGCCTCTATGTCGACCGGACCGCAAAGCAGATGCGCCCAGCGCTCTTCGCGTTGGCCTGGTGCGCGCGGCAATTGCACCACCAGCGTGGGCTCGCGCTGCGCCAGACGCTCCAACGCATGTTGCACCTCGTCGACGTCAGCAAAACGCGCGAGGCGTTCGCACCGGGTCAGGATCTCATTGAGGGTTTGTGCGCCGCGCAGCATCAGCACGGACAATGCGGCCTGTTGCTGAACGGTGACATTGTAAGCGGGTGTGAAGCGATGTTCCCAGCGCTGCGCGCGTGAAGCGTGCTGGCTCCGTACCAGTTCGCGTGATTCCATCTGGCGCAAGGCGTGACCCACGTCGCCACTGGACAGATCCATCACCGGATCGCGACTGGTCTTCTGGTTGCAGGCAAGCGTCAAGGCGTTTTCGGTGAGCGGATACTGATCCGGCGTGGTGGCTTCCTTTTCGATCAGGCAGCCCAAAACGCGCGCCTCGGTGGCTGTCAGGCGCAGTTCCGCGGGCAACATCGCATCTGCGACGTCAACATTGGGGTCAGTGTCGGTCATGAGTGAAATGTCAGAGGGAAGTGTTGGGACATTACGGGGTCATCGCCGCAAACGGCAAGCCTTAATTAGACTATACAGTCCCCCAGCCCTGATGAGTGGTCTTCACCGCTAATGATTTCTCTGCGCAATTTTGCCATGCGGCGCGGTCCGCGCTTGTTGCTTTCGGATGTAGATATCACCATCCATACCGGTTGGCGACTGGGTGTGGTTGGGCGCAACGGCTGCGGGAAATCCAGCTTGTTTGCGGCCTTGCAAGGCGAGTTGGAGCCGGATTCTGGTGATCTGGATATGCCCGCCGGGCTGCGGGTCGCCTCGGTGGCGCAGGAAACGCCGGCAGTGCCGGAGTCAGCGCTAGATTTCGTATTGCTCGGAGACACTGAGCTTGCCGGTTTGTTGAGCGCCGAAGCGGCTGCGCAGGAACGCGGTGACTACGAGGCAGTTGCGCTGGCGCATCAGCGCTTGTCGGATATCGCCGGGTATGACGGCAAGGCGCGTGCCGGCCGCTTGCTGCATGGTTTGGGATTTGCGCCGGAGACTCACGAGCGGGCGGTTTCCTCTTTTTCAGGTGGCTGGCGCGCACGCCTCAATCTGGCGCAAGCCTTGATGACGCCCAGTGATCTCTTGCTGTTGGATGAGCCGACCAACCATCTTGATCTTGATGCTGTGCTCTGGCTCGAGCAGTGGCTGCAAAAATATCCGGGGACCTTGCTGCTGATCAGCCATGACCGCGAATTTCTGGATGGCGTCAGCAGTCATATCCTGCATCTCGAAGACGGTCGGGCGCGGATTTACACCGGCGACTACACCAGTTTCGAGCGTCAGCGTTCCGAGCAGTTGCGCCAGCAGCAGATTACCTTTGAGAAAGAACAGGTCGAGCGTGCTCACCTGCAGTCATTCATCGATCGTTTTCGGGCCAAGGCCACCAAGGCGCGCCAAGCCCAATCACGTGTCAAGCGGCTGGAAAAGCTCGCTGGTACTGAAGCGGTGCGTGCCCAACGTTCGATCCATATCAACTTTGCCGAGCCCGACAGGATGCCCACCTCGCTGATCAGCTTGCGTGATGCGGACTGTGGCTATGCACTGAGCTCGGATGAAGCTGGTAACGCCGGAAGTGCACCGGCCAACGGCGCGGTAACGGTGCTGCACAACGTGGGCTTTAGTCTTGAGTCCGGCGACCGCATCGGCTTGCTCGGCCCCAATGGTGCGGGTAAATCGACTTTGGTGAAAACGCTGGTCGGCGAACTGCCCTTGCTCAGTGGTGAGCGCATTGCCCATCCTGATCTGCGCATCGGCTACTTCGCCCAGCACACCGTTGAAGCTTTGCGCGATGGCGCCAGCCCGATGGATCATCTGCGAGACTTGGCACCCGGTACGAGCCAACAGGCATTTCGTGATTTTCTGGGTCGTTGGGAGTTTGCCGGAGATCGTGCGTTTGAGCCGGTAGACGATTTTTCCGGCGGCGAACGTGCGCGCTTGGCCTTGGCGCTGGTGGCATGGCGACGTCCCAATCTACTTTTGCTGGACGAGCCGACCAACCACCTTGATCTGGATATGCGCGAGGCATTGGCCGAGGCGCTGGTAGATTTTCCCGGCGCGATTGTGGTGGTCAGTCATGACCGCCATCTAGTCGGGCTGGTGTGCGATGAGTTCTGGCGTGTCGCCAAAGGTCGCGCCGAAGCTTTCGATGGTGACCTGGACGGCTATGCGACGTGGCTGCGTGCACGCAGCGACGAAACGCCGACGTCGGAGCGGAAATCGTCGGCTAGTGGTGGGAAACCTGCCAAACCCGCATCGCGCCCAGCGATCGATCCTGCAGTCAGTCGCCGCATGAAGCGAATCGAAACGCGCTTGGAGGAAATCCGCGTGGCACGATCCGCCGTTGAAGCCGAATTGGCTGACCCTGGTTTGTACGAAAAGGAGGGCGTGCAGCGGGTGACCGAGTTGGGCTTTCAGCAAGCCCAGTTGGCACGTGAGCAAGATGAGCTCGAGTTGGAGTGGCTGGAGCTGGCTTGATCGGCCGATTCGCCCTTGTGTTCGATTTGGCTGGTGCGAAAGCTGAACAAGGGGCCATAACTAATGCCGGATTATCGCAGCGGCAGTAGTTCAGATCGTTCATTTGGCATGTTATAGTATTGCATTATGTCAGCCGCCAAACCCAACAGCATGAGCTCCCACACCCAAGGCGGGTCGATCGCGGATTGCCGGCTTCAATCTACTGGCGACCGCATCGGGATGTGGGCCTCGATCGCGTGTGCGGTGCATTGTGCCCTGCTGCCTTTGGCCTTGGTGCTGGCGCCGGCGCTCGGTTTGGGGATCATCGGCTGGCTCGACATGGACCAACTGTTCGCGATTGTGGCGACTGTGCTGGGCGTGACGATGCTGATCTTGGGCTATCGCCGCCATCGTACGGTGTCGGTCTGGATTTTGATGCTGGCAGGCTTGGCGCTGATCTGGGCCAATGCTTTCACGCCTTTGCATCAGCACGGTCTGTGGCATGCCGTGATGATGGTTACAGGCGGACTAATGATTGCGTGGGCGCATTGGCGCAACACACGTCTGACGGCGCATGCGCACAAGCACGGTGCTTGTCGCACTTCTGACTCTTCCACCCGTCCTGCTGCCATCTGATCCACACTCCCGCGACAGTGGTAGGCTTGCAGCATGTGCCCAGATGGGCTGGGCTCTGTTCAAGCAAACCAGCGAAGGAGCAAGATCGATGGGTAGAGGTGACCGCAAGACCGCCAAGGGCAAGCGTTCTATTAGCAGCTACGGCAATCTGCGCCTGCATCGCGTTAAGCGTGTGATCGCAGCGACACCGAAGGCGGCAGTAGCGAAAAAGACCGCAGCCAGCCGCAAGAAGGCCTAAGCGGTCGGATTCAGCGCTGATGCAAAAAAACGCCCCGTTTCGGGGCGTTTTTTGTTAGCGCAAGGTGCTCACGCGTCTGCCGGCGATGAACAGATCACGCAATAACGAGCCGCCCAGCCAATAACTCAATTCGGCCGGTTCGCCGACATCCCAGAGCGCGAGATCGGCACGTTGCCCTGCCACCAGCCGGCCGCGATCGACGAGGCCCAGCGCGCGCGCTGCGTTGCAGGTCGCTCCGCGCAGCGCTTCTTCAGGCGTCAAACGGAATTGAATGCAGGCCAATGCCATGGCTAGGCGCAGGCTCAACAGCGGTGCGGTACCCGGATTGGCATCGGTTGCCACCGCCATTGGTACGCCATGCGTACGGAAATCCTCGATGGGCGGTTGGCGGGTTTCGCGTAGGCACAAAAAAGCGCCCGGCAAAAGCACGGCCACGGTGCCGTGTTTCGCCATGGCCTCGACGCCGTAATGGCTGGTGTATTCGACATGATCAGCGGAAAGGCCGTCGAATCCCGCCACTAGCGCCGCACCGCCGGAATCGCTCAGCTGATCGGCGTGTAGCTTCACCGGCAAACCCAATTGCCGCGCCGCCGTGAAAACTCGCCGTGTCTGTTCAGGTGTAAAGCCAATGTGCTCGCAGAAAGCATCCACCGCATCTACTAGTCCTTCGGCGGCGGCTGCAGGTAACAAGGTGTTGCACACCAGATCAATATAGGCATCGGCGCGGCCAGCGTATTCCGGTGGCACGGCGTGTGCGGCCAGGAAGGTGGTTCTGACTGTGATGCCCAACTCCCGACCAATCTGGCGTGCAACGCGCAACATGCGCAGCTCGCTCTCCAATTCCAGCCCATAACCAGATTTGATCTCCAGTGTCGCCACCCCATCATGCAACAGGGCTTGGGCGCGCGGCAGTGACAGCTGAAGCAGTGCGTCTTCGCTCGCAGCGCGGGTCGCACGCATGCTCGACGCAATGCCACCGCCTTGACGCGCAATGTCCTCGTAACTGGCACCCAGCAGACGCTGTTCGAACTCGCCAGCTCGATCGCCGGCAAACACCAGATGGGTGTGGCAGTCGATCAATGCCGGAGTCAGCAAAGCGCCTTGGCAGTCGATCACCGTGATGGATTGATCTGTGGTTTCGGGCGCATCGATGGACGGCCCGGCGTAGGCGATCTGCGCGTTACGGCAGACAACGGTGCCGGCATCGATCACGCCATAGCCGCTGTCGCCGGCCAGCGTGACTACGCGAGCGTTGACAAGGCGAAGCTCGGGCGCGGTGTTGGAGGTCGGCATGGTTTTGATGAGTATGGGTGTGGGGAGGAAGCGCATGCGCGCGCGGGCTGGCAGATCTATCTCGCCCTCATCGCGGATCGCTCATTTAGCCATGTTAGCGGTTTCCACGCCGGTGCCGGGCCGCTATGGAATGACGGATTCGGGACATTTGCGGTCGTGTGCATATGAAACACACGCACCCTCGTCAGGTCGCCGCAGCATGGGCCGCGTTACATAAACATGTCGTCAAGCGGCTGCCATGGCATAATTCGCCACTTTGCCGGCCAAAAGCCGGTTCATTTCCGAAGCAAGGTGAGTCTTCCGATGGATTTCCTGATTTCCTCCGCATATGCCCAAGCCGGTGGTGCGCAGCCTGCGCCGTGGTCGCCTTTGATCATGATGTTGGTGTTCGTGGCCGTGTTTTTCCTGTTCGTCATCCGTCCGCAGATGAAGCGCGCTAAAGACCATCGCAACATGGTTTCCTCCATCGCCAAGGGTGATGAGGTGGTGATCACCGGTGGCGTGTTGGGCCGCGTGGATGAAGTGGGCGAGGTGTTTCTGCATGTGGAGATCGCTGACAACGTGATCGTCAAGGTGCAAAAGCACGCCGTGACCACCGTGCTTCCGAAAGGCACCTTGAAATCCGCCTAAGCGCGCCGCAACCTTTCCGTTCCCCCGTGTTCGCGACCATTGCGTCGCGAGCGCCCTGCCACCACTGGTGCCCGCATGCTTGAATATGCCCGTTGGAAATACGTCGTCGCGACGTTGGTCCTGATCGTCGCCGCGATTTATTCCTTGCCCAATCTGTACCCGCAAGACACCGCTATCCAGGTCTCCGCCACGCGCGATGGCCGGATAGACGATGCCTTGAAGGAGCGCGTGCAAGGTGTGCTCGAACGCAGTCAGATTGAGTTCAAGGCGATCGGCCTCGAGAACAACAATCTGCTAGTGCGTTTGGCTGACCCCAACGATCAGGTGCGCGCTGCTGACACCGTTCGTGGTGAAGTCGGTCAAGGCTATGTGGTGGCATTGAACTTGGCCTCCACAGTGCCGGACTGGCTGACCGCGATTGGCGCCAAGGCGATGTTGCTTGGTCTGGATTTGCAGGGTGGTGTTCACTTTCTGATGGAGGTCGATCAGAAAGCCGCCTTGGAGAAACGCGAAAACGGCTTTGTTGATGACATTCGCAGCTTGTTGCGCGAAGCCAAGATCCCGTACACGGGCGTGGATCGCACCGTCGACGGCATCGTGGTTCGCCTGCGTGACGAGGCCGACCGCGATCGAGTCGCCACGCTGGTCGCTCGCGACGTGCAGCAATTGATCATCGCCAATGGCAGCGAGCCGTCCACTCTGGTGGCGCACCTGCGCGAGCCCGAGCTCAAAATCATTATCGACAACGCGGTCGAACAGAACATCGGCACGCTGCGCAACCGTATCAACGAGTTGGGTGTGGCTGAGCCAGTGATCCAGCGCCAAGGCAACTCACGCATTGTGGTGCAGTTGCCCGGTGTGCAAGACACAGCTCAGGCTAAGAAGATTCTTGGTGCGACCGCGACTTTGGAATATCGCGCTGCGATCGACGGGAACGCTTTTGAAGCCGCCGAAAACGGACGCGTTCCGGCCGACGCGCGACTCTATTACGAACGTGACACTCGCCGCCCGATCCTCCTGTCGCGCCGCATCATTGCCGCTGGCGATCAGCTTGTCGATGCGCGATCCGGGTTTGACCCGCAGTCCGGTTCGCCCATGGTCTCCGTGACGCTGAATGCTCCAGCGGGTGCGCGCATGAACGAGTTTACCCGCGATAATGTCGGGCGCTTCATGGGCGTGGTTTATATCGAGCGTCTGCCGGAGACCAAGATCGTCGACGGCAAGGAAGTCCGCACCGTGCGGGTAACCGAAGAAGTCATCAATTACGCGCGCGTCAACGGCGTGTTTGGCCGTAAGTTCCAAACTACAGGTCTTGGCAGCTCAAACGAAGCCGCTGAACTGGCCCTGTTGCTTCGCGCCGGCTCTCTGGCCGCACCGGTCGACATTGTCGAGGAACGCATTGTCGGCCCGAGTTTGGGTAAAGAGAACATCGAGCGTGGCTGGACGGCGGTGACCTACTCGGTCATTTTCGTGCTGATCTTCTTCATGATCTATTACAAGATGTTTGGTGTCATCACCAACTTGGCGCTGATATTCAACCTGTTATTGCTGGTCGCGGTGATGTCGATACTTGGCGCGACACTGACCTTGCCGGGTTTGGCCGGTATTGCCTTGACGATGGGTATGGCCGTGGACGCCAACGTGCTGATCAATGAGCGAATACGCGAAGAGTTGCGTCTGGGCAAACCACCACTGGCTTCCATCAAGGAAGGTTACGACCTGGCATCAGCCACAATTTTGGATGCGAATATCACGACCCTTCTGGCCGGTGTCGCTCTGTTCGCGTTCGGTAGTGGTCCGGTCAAGGGCTTCGCCGTCACCTTGTGCGTCGGTATCTTGACGTCGATCTACAGCGCGCTGTCGGTCTCGCGTGGCATTTCCACGTTGATCTACGGCCGCGGCCGCAAGATCAAGCACGTCTCGATCTGAGCCTGGAGAGTATTACTTATGAATATTTTTCCCTATGGCAGCAAGATCCCCTTCATGCGCATGCGCCACATTGCACTGTGGCTGGCCTTGATCGTGTTTCTCGGCTCCGTTGCCTTGCTAGCCACTCGTGGCTTGAACTTTGCTCTCGATTTCACCGGCGGCACCGTGGTCGAGTTGAAGTTCGAGAAACCGGCTGATCTCGACCTGTTGCGCACTGAGCTGGATGCAGAGGGTTACAAAGGCGTGACGGTGCAAACCTTTGGCTCGCAAAACGACATCATGGTGCGTTTGCAACCACAGGAAGGTCAGGACAACATCACCCAGACCGGTGATGCGATCCTGACGGCGGTGAACTCCACTGATAACCCGGCGACGCTGGTGCGCTCAGACTTTGTCGGGCCACAGGTCGGCAAGGAGATGGCGCAAAACGGCGTGCTGGCTCTGGTTTTCGTGGCGCTGGGATTCATCATCTACATTTCCATGCGCTTCGAATGGAAGTTCTCGGTGGCGGCCACACTTGCATCGCTGTTCGACGTGACGGCGACGGTCGGATTGTTCTCTTTGACCCAGCACGAATTCAGCCTCACGGCGCTGGCGGGTGTGATGTCAGTGCTGGGTTACTCGATCAACGACACCATCGTGGTGTTTGACCGCGTGCGTGAGAACTTCAGATCGCTGCATAAGACCGACACGCTTGACGTGCTTAACCGTTCCATCAACGAGACGCTGTCGCGTACGATCCTGACCTCGCTGTCGACCTTGTTCGCTGTCGGAACGCTCTACCTGTTCGGCGGCGACTCCTTGCGCGGACTGGCCGAAGCGCTGCTGTTCGGCATCGTTCTGGGTACCTTGTCTTCGATCTTCATCGCCACCCCATTGCTGCATCTTCTGGGCACGAACAAGATCGATCTGATGCCGAAAATTCGGGACGATTCCGAGTTGGCGCGTCGCCCCTGAGTGTCATCATCGCTTGCCATTCTCGGCAAGGTGCAAGGTTCGCAAACAGGCCCGTCTCGGGCCTGTTTGCGTTTCCGGAGTCGGACTAGAACTGGTATGAGTAGCCGATGGACAAATTACGGCCCGGCAAGGGGATCACGTCGGCTAAGAATGAACTGTGGTTCCACACCTGCTGGTTGAGCAGGTTGCTGACGCGCATGAAGACGCTGGAGCTGCGGTAGTCGCCGAAGCGGTAGCCAAGACTCGCGTTGAGCATGTCGTAGCCGGGCGTTGCGGTTTCGTAATCGGCGAAGCGGGTTTGGCGTGAGGCAGAGTAATACTCAACTTCGCCATCGAAATCGCCCCAGGCGGCATTAAATCGAACACCGACGCGTGATGGTGGGATGCGGGGTAGGTCTGTGCCATCGTCAAATTGGGCCCTGACCCGATCGCCAAACACGCTGACGCTGTAGTCGGGTGAAAACGCATAGCTGAACTCAGCCTCGAAACCGCGGAAGCTCGCATCGCGTTGGGCATACTTGATCAAGCGGAAGTTCTCGACGCGATCCAGCGTTTGAGCGTAAACGTAATCGCTCACTTGGTTGTCATACGCACTGATTTCAAATGTCAGCGGGCCGCTGACCTTCTTCAGGCTGAGCTCGGTATTACGCGAGGTCTCTGTGGTCACCTCGGCATCGTTGGCTTCGCCGCCACACGTCCAAGCATTCGGCAGCATTCCGCATTCGTAGGTGTTGGTGGCTAAATGGATGCCGCGTGCGTAAAGCTCCTGTGGGTGCGGCAGACGCTTGGAGCGAGCTGCTGAAAGAGCCAAGGTGTAGTCTGGGGTTAATGACCAGCTAAGCGCGCCAGCAAACGAGCTGGCGGATTTGTCATAGGTGGGTCGATTGCGCGGGTCATTGCTTGTCTCGTGCTTCAGCCATTCGTGTCGTGCACCCAACTCAAGATGCCAGTGCTCGCTGACATCCACATGTTCGACCAAGAAAATACCGGTACTGCGCGTGTCCACCGTGGGCAGAAATGCTTCGGCACCTTCGGTGCGGAAGGTGGCGTCTGAATGTTGCACGCCGAACACGCCGACCCAGTTTCCGAGGGGCTCATGTTCAAATTCGACGCGCTCCTCATGTCCTTTGTTGTCGAAGGAGGTGCCGACTTCACCCTCATCGATCTCGTCGTGATGGTAGTCGGTATGACTTGCCCTAAAGCGAATGCGACGAAGCCCGTCGAAGGGTTGGCGAAGCTCGGCGCGCAGGTCGAATCGCTTGCTGGATAGATCGACGCTTGGCGTGTCGCCGTGCTCGTCATCATGCTCATGTTCGTCATCATCGTCGTGATCATGAGGGCCACAATGCAGGGTGCTGCCGTGTGCATGACAGCCCTCGAACTCGTGGTTGTGGCCGGGCAGACCGTATTTGTCCTTGCGCGTGGAATAGGCCATGCCGATGTAACCGTCTTCGCCGATCCACGAGAGTCCTACACTGGCGTTATCCGATCGCACCCAGCTGCCGTCAATACGGCGCTCGTCTAAACCAGGCACTCGGTAGTCGTCAGCATCGCGGCGCGAAAATTCCCCATGTAGCGCCACGTTTGAGCCGAGCGTATGGGTCAACCATGCCGCACCGGCACGCTCGTTTGCGACGGTATTGGCGCGGATCGCAACCCGGCCTTCGATGCCGTCAAACGGAAGTTCGGTAGGAATCTTGTTATCGAGCAAATTGACCACGCCGCCCACCGCACCACTGCCGAACAGTAAAGTCGCCGGGCCGCGTAGCACTTCCACTCTTTGCAGCAACAAAGGATCCGCTGTGACTGCGTGATCAGGCGAAATGTCCGAGGCATCAAGCAGGCTGCTGCTGTCATTGACCACTTTTACCCGTGGTACCGTTTGTCCTCGAATAATGGGACGGCCGGCGCCGGCACCGAAGGTGTCGGAGTGGACTCCGGGTAGCCCATTCAATACGTCGCCTAGGTTGCCCTCGCCCTTTTTCAGTATCGCCTCGCCGTCAATCAAGCTGTGAGGCGCGGCGATCTTGGCGTCTTCACTGACTCCGGTGGCAGAGACGACCACTGTAGGCAGTTGCGTTTCGTCTTTGTGTTCGGTCTGAGCCCAAGTAGCGGGACTTACAAACACCGAGGCCAAAGAAAGCTGAATAGCTAAACCAAGTGAGCGTCGGGTAATGACCATGCGGGATCCATACGGGGATTAGTTTGCCAGTGTTACATAGTAACGTAGCGAGGCCCGTTGAAAACTAGGTCAAACGTCATGAAGCCGCATGTGCTTTAGCTGCGGTTGATCTGATCGGACGGCATAGACGCGCTTGATCAGCTCATACCAGTGCGAACGATGCCAGCCAATGCAGCGGCCAATAGGACAAGGATGGGGAGCATCGACAGCCCAAAACCAAGGCCGCGACTCGCCGGATCCGCCACATAGCTGCGCCAGTAGATAAAACGCCCCAGCAGATAGACCACGCCCGCGCTCGCCACAAACGCCGCTGGCCAGTACTTGGCTGCGATAAACAGAGCGGGCAGAAATACGACCATCAGTTCAAGCGTGTTCATTTGAACGCGGTACGCGCGCTCGAACAATTCATGGCCTGACACCGCCGGCGCTTTGATGCCATAGACGCCGCGCGCACGCCCGACCAACACGGCAAAGAAAATGAGCTGCACAATCGACAATACCGCAATGAGATCGACGTAATTCATAGATTCCAGTCCTGTTGGTTTGATCGTGGCACGCTCATGCTAGGCGAAGGGGAGACGCCCCAATGTGCCCATACAATTCCACGTTCCGTTGTGATGGCTAGTTGAAAAGTCAGCCGCGTCGCGCCTCGGCTCGATGTCGGCGACAGATTTCTCGGTGAGTGATCTTAGAGCGCCTCAGAGGCAAAGTCCGCCAAGCGCGAACGCTCACCCCGACGCAGTGTGATGTGGGCGCTATGTGGCCATTGTTTGAAGCGGTCCACGGCGTAGGTCAGGCCCGAGGTAGTTTCGGTGAGATAGGGCGTGTCGATTTGTTCGACGTTGCCCAGACACACCATCTTGGTACCAGGCCCAGCGCGCGTCAGCAGAGTTTTCATCTGCTTGGGTGATAGGTTTTGGGCCTCGTCGATGATGACGTAACGGTTGAGGAAGGTGCGCCCGCGCATAAAGTTCATTGCACGGATCTTGATGCGGCTAGCGAGCAAATCATTGGTTGCGGCACGTGCCCAGTTGCCGCCTTCTGCCGGTGACTGGGTCAGCACTTCCAAGTTGTCGGTCAGCGCGCCCATCCACGGCGTCATTTTTTCTTCCTCGGTACCGGGCAGGAATCCGATGTCCTCGCCAACAGACACGGTGGCGCGCGTCATGATGATTTCGCGATAGCGCGATTGATCCATGGTTTGTGCTAAGCCAGCCGCCAGCGTGAGCAGGGTTTTGCCGGTGCCTGCGGTACCGAGCAAAGTGACAAAGTCGATGTCAGGGTCCAATAGTGCATTCAACGCAAAGTTCTGCTCGCGGTTGCGCGCACTGATGCCCCAGATCGGATGGTTGGAGCCGGCGAAGTCATCGACGACCTGCAGCACCGCATGGGCCTCATTGACCTCGCGCACGCGAAACTCCAGCTCTTCTTCGCCCGGCAAATAGAGGAACTGGTTGGGATGCCACTCCTCATCGGGACGGCAGTTGACCTGGTAAAACGTGCGCCCACGTTCGGTCCAAGAGCGTAGATCCGCCTCGTGCCGATCCCAGAAGTCGGCTGGCAACTCGGCAGCGCCGGTATAAAGCAGGCTGAAATCATCCAGCGCGCGGTCGTTTTCGTAGTCTTCCGCCGGCAGGCCGGCAATGTGGGCCTTGATCCGCAGATTGATGTCTTTGGACACCAGCACAACCTCGCGATCGCTGTGCTCTTCGCGCAAGTCGAGAATGGCCGCGAGGATCTGGTTGTCTGGCATGACCTTGCCGAAGCGGTTGCCATGCTCGGTCATGCGCGTCTGAAACAGTAGCTTGCCGGTGTTGTCCGAGCCGCGCAGCCGCAGCGCTTTTGGGCGCTGCAGGCGCAGGCCGGTGGCAATCTCGCCACTGCCATTGGCCTCGATCAGTTCATTGATAAAACGGCTTACCTGGCGCGCGTTGCGGCTCGCCTCGCTCATGCCTTTCTTGTTGGAATCCAGTTCTTCCAACACCGTCATCGGCAGAAAAACATCATGCTCCTCAAACTTGTACAGCGCGGTTGGGTCGTGCATCAGCACGTTGGTGTCCAATGCGTAGATGCGCCGGTTCGAGGTCATAAATGTTCCGTCGTATTGTTCAGGAGGATTCGTGCAGGGTCGTCAACACCGTGCTGGCATGGTCTGGAACTTTGACGCCGCGCCAGACCTTCACCACGCGTTGCTTGGGATCGATCAGAAAGGTGCTGCGCTCAATGCCCATCACCTTGCGACCGTACATGTTCTTTTCTTTGATCACGCCAAAGGCTTGGCACACGCGCTCGTCGTGATCAGAAATCAGATCGAACGGTAGCTCCTGCTTGGCGATGAAGTTCTGGTGCGACTTCACCGAGTCGCGCGAAACGCCGAGGATGCTTGCGCCGGCGGCTTCGAAATCCGCAGCCAGATCGCGAAAGTCACCGGCTTCACGGGTGCAACCCGGGGTGTTGTCCTTGGGATAGAAGTACAGCACCAGCCAGCGCCCGCTGAAGTCAGAAAAGCGCGCGCGACGACCGTCTGAGAGGTCGAATTCCAAATCAGGTAGCTTGTCGTCGAGATTGATCATGTTCAGTTAGAACTTCATTGGGTCCAAAATTGCGTCGAGGTTCAAGTGGTCGCAGAACTCCAGAAAGTCATCGCGCAAAACGGCTATATGCATAGACGCCGGAATGCCAATCGTGAGCTGGGCCGAGAACATCTCAGCGCCAGTTTGCATGGCTCGATAGCGGGAGCTGTGCATGTTTTCGATGGTGATGCCCTGACGGTCGAAGAAGTCGGCCAACTGGAAAAGGATGCCGACTTTGTCTGCGGCGATCACCTCAACCATATAAGGCAGCAGGTTGCTCTGTGCCGGTTTTGCGTCGGTTCGATACCAGACCAGACGGAAACCTTCTTCGCGTTCGAGACGGCCTAAGCTGGATTCGAGCTTGGCGACAGCGTCCCAAGAGCCCATCGCGAGCGCTAATACTGAGACATCGCAGCCGACGGTGGACAGGCGCGCATCAACCAGATTGCACCCGCTGTCGACGATGCGCCTCGAAACCGCCAGCAACGGCGACTCCGGATGCGCGGAAAAGGCGCTGATCAGGAGATAATTTTCGTTGGTATTAGGACGTTGCAGCGGATCTGCCAAAGCGACATTCCGAATAAGGCGCACACGGCGCGTGAGCAGGGCTTGCTGCGCAGGCAAATGGGATTCGCGAGCGTAGTGCCAGCATACTTGCCCGTGCTTTGGACCCGCAAGTAACATGCCCACCTCATTGAGTAAAGGTCACTTCGTGCAGATTTTCGGCAGCATCACCGCGCTGGCGACGCCGTTCACAGCTACAGGTGCGCTCGACATGGCGGCTTGGCGGGCGCTTCTCGCCCACCAGATTGAAGCAGGCACGCAGGGACTGGTCGTGGCGGGTTCGACCGGAGAAGCGGCGATGCTGTCGCTGACAGAGTTCGATGAGCTGGTGACCACTGCCGTGGCCGTGGCAGCCGATCGCGTGCCCATCATTGTCGGTGCCGGCCTGTCGGGGACCGATAAAACCATTCGCCAATGCCGCCGGGCACAAGATCTCGGCGCCGCCGCGGTGCTAGTCGCTACACCGGCTTATGTGCGCCCGACGCAGGAAGGCCTGCGACTGCATTTCGAGGCAGTAGCCGACGCATTGGCGATTCCAGTACTGCTTTACAACGTGCCCTCGCGCACCGCGGTTGATCTATTGCCTGCTACCACGGCGGCCCTGGCTGCACATCCCAGCATCATTGGCATCAAGGAAGCCGTGGCCGATCCAGCCCGTATGGTGGCCCTTTTGGCCTTGCGTAACGAACACTTTGCCGTGTTGAGCGGTGATGATCACACCGCGTGTCGTGCGATGCTTGCGGGTGCGGATGGTGTGGTGTCGGTGACGTCCAATGTGGTGCCCGCGACTTTCCGCCGCCTTTGCGACTTGGCACGCACGGGTAAGGCACTCGCGGCTCAGCAACTTGCCGAAGAACTGGCGCCGGTGATCGCCGGAATGGCTCTGGAACCGAACCCGATTCCAGTTAAGGCGGTGCTGGCGGCACTGGGAATCTGCAAAAACGTCTTGCGCCTGCCACTACTGCCGCTATCCTCACACTTTGCGTCGACAGTGGCGACGATTGTTGAACATGTCCGTGAGGCCGAGGCACATTCTTGGCCGGGCCGTGCGACCTGAATTTTTTGGAGCGTAAGTCTTGATGAACATCCGTACGATGAGTGGGCGCAAGTGGGTTTTGGTTCTGATCGCTAGCGCCATGCTGGCAAGTTCTGGTTGCAGCATGTTCCGGGGGAAAACCGGCTATGAGTTGAGCCCGGAGTCGCGACCACTGGAGATTCCGCCCGATTTGAGCACACCCGCCGATGATGGCGCGATGCGTGTCCCTGCCGTATCTGCCGCGCAACGCGGTGCCGAAAGTGGCGCATTCACCCTCGCTGATACCGCGACTTCCACCTACGGGCGAGTCGGCATTGCTTTGGCTCGGATCGACGGCGTGACCATCACGGAGCGTTCGCAGCTTCTGACCGTTTACACCGTGGCCTACAAGGGAGAGACCTTCCTCATCCGTATTGCGGCACAGGCTGACGCTTCACGGGTGTCGGCTGCCAGTACCGAGGGTCGCGAGATCAGTGCCGGCGCCGGTGCGGCATTGCTGGGTCTGCTGCGCGAACGTCTCAACTGAGGATGTTCGGCGCGCGTATTCTGCGCAAATCCACCCAGTAGCAATGAAAAATGCCGGCGCAATGCCGGCATTTTTCTGATTCGATGGCGCATCTATACGCCGTGCGCCGTCAGCGCTCTAGATGCTTGAGCTTGTCAGGCTTGCCGTTCCATTCATCAGCGTCTGGCGGCGCATCTTCGCGCACGTTGAGTACGGGCCAGATTCGCGACAGCTCGGCATTGAGTTCGATATAGCTCTCCTGCCCTGCAGGCACGTCTTCTTCGGCAAAAATGGCTTCAGCCGGGCATTCGGACACACACAGCGTGCAGTCAATGCACTCGTCTGGATCAATCACGAGAAAATTTGGGCCCGCGTGAAAGCAGTCCACGGGGCAGACCTCAACGCAATCCGTGTACCTGCAGCGGATGCAGTTCTCTGTGACAACGAAAGTCATGAAGCGAAAAATCCGAAGTGGCGCTCCCTACGAGGTTCGAACTCGTGTTCCCGCCGTGAGAGGGCGGTGTCCTAGACCACTAGACGAAGGGAGCGGATTGAGCCGTGCTCAGTCGAGCGGGTAGTATATGTGTTTCGATTGCCGTCAGGCAATTCCGATCCGGCCAACGGTAACGACGAACACGTGCAATCCAATCCCCCGGCTTTACGCGTCATTACGCGCGACCAGCACCCTATTTCCCGCAAAAACATCAGCGCCAGCGCGCTGAAGGTGTTGTATCGCTTGAACGAAGCCGGTTACGAGGCCTATCTCGTGGGCGGCGCGGTACGCGACCTGTTGCTGGGGCGCTCCCCGAAGGACTACGACGTGGCGACCAACGCTACGCCTGAGCAGGTGCGGCAGGTGTTTCGCAACTGTCGGCTGATTGGCCGGCGCTTCCGTCTGGCGCATGTGGTCTACGGACGGGAAATCATTGAAGTTGCGACATTCCGCAGCAGTGATGACGACGGTTCGGGTGACCGTGAGCTCGATAACGGGCGTCTGGTGCGCGATAACGTCTACGGCAAAATCGAAGAAGATGCCGTGCGTCGGGACTTCACCGCCAATGCGCTGTACTACGGGGTTTCCGATTTTGCGGTGCGCGACTTCGTGGGCGGCTACGACGATGTGCAAGCCAAGATTTTGCGCCTGATTGGCGACCCTGAGTCCCGCTATCGTGAAGACGCGGTGCGTATGCTGCGTGCCGTGCGTCTGGCCGCGAAGCTCGGGTTTGCCATTGACAAGGCCAGCGCGGACCCGATTCCGGCGCTGGCGCCCTTGTTGGAGCAGGCCTCCAATGCGCGGCTTTTTGATGAGTCGCTCAAGATGTTTTTATCCGGTCACGGTGAGCGCGTATTTGAACTGCTGCTGCAATTCGGCCTGCTGGAACACTTTGTGCCAGATACCGCGATCGCGCTTGCGCAAGATCACAGTGGCCTATGCCGAAACCTGATCTCAGCCGCGCTGCGCGGCGGGGATGCGCGCGTCGCCGAAGATAAAACAGTGACACCTGCGTTCCTGTACGCGGCTTTGTTGTGGCCGGCCTACGCGAACGAACTGCAGAACCTCCTGAATGAAGGGCATGAGTTGGCGGTCGCGGAACGACGTGCTGCCGATCGCGTCACCCTGCGCCAGATCAGTCGAGTTGCCATCCCGCGTCGATTCAGTCAGCCGATGCATGAGATCTGGTGGATGCAGTCGCGTTTCTCGCAGCGCCAGCGCAAGCGGGTATTTCGTCTGCTCAGTCACCCGCGTTTCCGTGCCGGTTTCGATTTCCTACAAGTTCGCGCCAGTGTGGTGCCGGAGCTGCAGGCTGAGTACGAGTGGTGGGCGTGGGCGCAGTCAGCAACACCAGAAGATTTGGCGGCGCAACTTGTTGGAAAGTCCGACAAGACTGACAAAGCTGGCAAGAGCAACAAGGCCGCGGTAGAAAAAGACGATGCGGGGCCCACATCTGCAAAGCCGCGCCGCCGTCGACGTCGAAAAACTGCCGAATGACTGACATGGTTGCAGCCTTCATTGGCTTGGGAAGCAACCTGAATGATCCACAGGCACAACTTGATCGCGCCGTGGCCATTTTGTCCCGCATCCATGGCATCGAAGTGCGGCAGGTGTCTTCGTATTACCGCACCACACCTTGGGGTGACACTGCACAGCCGGATTTCATCAACGCGGTGATGCAGGTGGAGACCCACTTGGCAGCGGACGTGCTAATGGACACGCTGATACAGCTTGAAGTGGAAGGCGGGCGCGTCCGTGAACGGCGCTGGGGCCCACGCACCTTGGATCTGGATCTGCTGCTGTATGGCGATACCGTGCGCGACACGCCACAGTTGCAGTTACCGCATCCGCGCATGCACGAGAGGCGTTTCGTGCTCGAACCGCTCGCAGAACTGGCGCCGACCTTGATGATCCCCGGTCACGGTCGCGTCGATGAATTACTGGCACAACTGGCGGGTGACGGTGTACAGCGCCTCGACGCCACATCCCATTTGAAGTGAGGGCTATGACATGAGCAATCCAACGACCCCTGCCACACCGGTCACCGTACCGGAATTGCACCGGATGAAAGCCGAGGGACGCAGGATCTCCATGTTGACGTGCTACGACGCCACCTTTGCTTTCGCAGTGGATCGGGCGGGTGTGGACACCGTGCTTCTGGGTGATTCACTTGGGATGGTGGTGCAGGGCCACGACAGCACCCTGCCGGTAACGGTGGACCATATCGTTTATCACGCTGCTGCCGTGTCGCGTGGTTTGTCGCGCGCACTGTTGATCGCTGACTTGCCATTTCTCAGTTACGCCACGCCAGAGTGGGCGCTGGCAGCCTCGCATCGACTGATGGGCGAGGGTGGCGCAGCGATGGTCAAACTGGAAGGCGCCGGCGTGATGCTAGATGTCATCGAGGCCTTGGCCAAACGTGATGTGCCGGTTTGCGCGCATCTGGGTTTGACGCCGCAATCGGTGATGAAGCTGGGTGGTTATCGGGTGCAGGGGCGTGAAGCGGTGGCAGCGCAGCGTCTGCGTGCCGATGCGTTGGCGGTGCAGGAGGCAGGAGCTGATTTGCTCGTGCTCGAATGCGTACCGAGAACACTGGCGGCAGAAATTACTGAGTCCCTGCAGATTCCGACCATCGGCATTGGCGCAGGCGCCGCTTGCGATGGTCAGGTATTGGTGATGCACGATCTACTCGGACTCAAAGGACGGCATCGCACACCACGCTTTGTGCGCGATTTCCTCGCCGGCAGCGTCAGTATTGAGGCAGCGTTCGCTGCCTATGTCGCCGCCGTTAGGGACGGCAGTTTCCCGGCACACGAACATGGTTTTGATTGAGTCGTGCAGACGGTCGTAGAAATAGCAGCGCTGCGTGCCCAAGTGGCCGAGTGGCGTCGTGCGGGTGAGCGGGTCGCGTTCGTACCCACCATGGGTAATCTGCATGAAGGACATCACTCTCTGATCGCACTGGCGCGCACCCGCGCGGAGCGCGTGGTTGCCAGCATTTTCGTCAACCCAACTCAGTTTGGTCCCGATGAAGATTTCGACCGTTATCCGCGAACGCCAGAGGCTGATGAAGCCGGTCTTTCAGCCAGTGGCTGCGACCTATTGTTTCGTCCGACGGTGCAGGAGTTGTATCCGTTTGGCGTGGAGCACTGTGTCCGAGTGCGTGTCCCCGGTCTGACCGATGAGCTTGATGGCGCAGCACGTCCAGGACATTTTGATGGTGTAGCGACGGTGGTGCTCCGCTTGTTCAACATGGTGCAGCCGGATTTGGCGGTGTTCGGACGTAAGGACTACCAGCAGTGGCGGGTGATTGACTATCTTGTGCGCGAACTCTCATTGGCGATCGACATCGTCGCGGCACCGATTCGCCGAGATCATGACGGGCTGGCACTGAGCTCGCGCAACCAGTACTTGAGTGCAGCGCAGCGTGCCATCGCGATCGAATTGCATCGGACTCTGCAGGACCTGCGCAAGGATTTTCGCAACGGTGATGCCTTGGATCGGCTTGAAGCCGCCGCCGTCGCGCGACTTGCCAAGGCGGGTTTTGAAGTCGACTACGTGCAGATTCGACGTCAGCGGGACTTGATGCGTCCAAACCCCGCCGAGCGCGGTCTATTGGTGGTTTTGGCTGCTGCGCGGCTGGGTGAAACTCGGCTGATCGACAATCTCGAGTTGGGCGGTTTCGAAGATTGATGTGGATGTGTAGCTTTTTTGCAAACCGTGTGGTACGTTAACCACGCCCTCATGAGATGTGCCGCGATTCGCGCACCGCTTGAGGGTAATGCAGGGCGCATTTATTGGGTAATCGTCACTCCGTTATAACCCCGTCGGGATTTCCGCCGGGGTTTTTTTTGTGTCAAATATCTCTGTATTGCAAGTTAATTTGTTTTAAATCAATAATATACAGTTTTCCTAGAATCCCGTGCGTGGGTGGAGTGTCCGCATTTGATAGCATGGCGGCACGGGTCGTCACAGCGACTGTTGCCTTTTTGCAACACCAAGGGGATTTCAAGCGATGCGAGCACCTGCGTGGTTGGACGGCCTCATTCCTCATGCCGTGCGGATGGCCGACCGATCTTTACCCGATCTGATCGCAGCAGAGCCGTTGCGCATCGAGGCCACGACGCTGAAGGTTGGCCCCATTTACGCGAGTTTTGCGCGACAACGTATCGACGCCACCGCGTGGGCCGCACTGCTGCAACTTGCGCGTGAGCGGCATGTTGAAGCCGCGATCGCAGCTTTGTTCGATGGCGATACGGTCAATCGTTCCGAGCAGCGCTCAGCCTTGCATACCGCATTGCGCTCAGACGCTGGTGCGACATCGGTTGCGCGTCAGGCACACGCCCAAGCTCAGGCCGCACAGCGGGCAATGGCCAAGCGGATTGATGACCTCCGTATGTCGAACGTTACCGACATCATCAATATCGGTATTGGCGGCTCCGATCTCGGCCCACGGCTGGTGTTGGATGCGCTGCGTGATCTTGATCCAGGGCGCTTTCGAGTGCACTTTCTCAGCAGCGCTGATGGCCATGCTATTCAGCAGCTGCAACATACGCTCGAACCAAAGCGCACGGCCGCAGTGCTGGTGTCCAAAAGCTTTGGCACGCGTGAAACGCTGCTCAATGGCGCGCGGATACGTGATTGGTTGGGTTCCAATGAACACCTTTTCGCCGTTACCGCGAACTCGGCACGGGCCGAGGCGTTCGGCGTCAAACCGGAACAGGTGCTGCCTTTGTGGGATTGGGTTGGAGGGCGCTATTCGATCTGGTCAGCCGTGGGCTTGGCTGTCGCTGCGGCACTTAGCATGGATGTTTTCGAGCGCATGCTGGCGGGTGCGGCACAGATGGATGCGCACGTGCGGCACACGCCGCTGGAGCGCAATCTTGGCGTTCGCCACGGTCTCACGGCAATCTGGAATCGCAACGCGATGGGCTACGCGACCCACGCGATTTTGCCGTATGACGAGCGACTCTCGCGCCTGCCGTCCTATCTGCAGCAGTTGGTGATGGAAAGCTTGGGGAAATCCATTTCTCAGGAAGGGGAGAATCCGCAATGTGATACCGGACCGGTGATTTGGGGGAGCTCCGGCGGTGACGCGCAACACTCATTTTTTCAAGCGCTGCATCAGGGCGGCGATATTGTTCCGGTGGATTTCATTGGTGTAGCGCGTGCCCATCACACTGACGCGCAGCTGCACCGCATCCTGCTGGCGAACCTTCTCGCTCAAGCAGAAGCCTTGGCCAATGGTATGCCGCACGATGACCCCGCCAAGGCGCATCCGGGTAATCGGCCGTCTACCATCCTGTTGCTTGACGAATTATCACCGGAGGCTTTGGGTGCCTTGCTTGCCTTGTACGAGCACAGTGTTCATGTCCAAGCCACGATTTGGGGCATTAATCCCTTTGATCAATGGGGTGTGGAGCTTGGCAAGACCATCGCAACAGACGTGGCACAGGCGCTGGTTGATCCAAAACAGTCAATCAGCGATTCCGTAACCAGTGCGCTGGTTTCCCAGATCCGAGCCTCGGAAGCCGCCGACACTGATTGATGGTGCGATGCGGCGTGCGGTAGTCTGGCGTATTGCTTCAACAGCGGCGAATCATGCAAGAAACTTACGATCCCAAAGCGGTGGAAGCCGCTGCCCAGCAGTTTTGGTCCGACACCCGCGCCTATCAGGTCACGGAAGATCCAACTCGGCCTAAATACTTTTGTCTTTCGATGCTGCCCTACCCATCGGGGGCGCTGCACATGGGACATGTGCGCAACTACACCATCGGAGACGTCATCAGTCGCTACAAGCGCATGACCGGGCACAACGTGCTGCAGCCCATGGGCTGGGATGCGTTCGGTCTGCCGGCGGAAAACGCCGCGATCAAAAACAAGACTGCGCCGGCCAAGTGGACTTACGCAAATATCGAGCACATGCGTGAGCAGCTGCAGGCTTTGGGCTATGCAATCGACTGGTCGCGCGAGTTCGCTACTTGCAGCCCGGATTACTACGTGCATGAGCAACGCATGTTCACGCGCTTGTTTAACAAAGGTCTGGTTTATCGGAAAAACTCGGTCGTGAACTGGGATCCGGTCGATCACACGGTGCTTGCCAACGAACAAGTTATCGATGGGCGTGGCTGGCGCTCGGGCGCGCTGGTTGAAAAGCGCGAAATCCCGCAGTGGTTCCTGAAGATCACAAACTACGCACAAGAGCTGCTCGATGGCTTGGATGCACTTCCGGGTTGGCCCGATGCGGTCAAGACCATGCAGCGCAATTGGATCGGCCGCTCGGAAGGCTTGGAAATCGCCTTTCAGTTGGAAGATTCCGACGAACAACTGCGCGTGTTTACGACCCGCCCCGATACCCTGATGGGGGTGAGTTTTATTTCAGTTGCGGCCGAACATCCAATCGCACTGGCTGCGGCGCCCGGATACGACGACCTGCGTTACTTCATCGAAGAGTGCCGACACGGCAGCACCTCGGCTGCGGATCTGGAAACGCAAGACAAGCGCGGTGTCTTTACTGGACGTTATGCGATTCATCCCGTCACCGGCGACCGTGTGCCCATTTGGGCCGCCAACTTCGTGCTGATGGGGTATGGCACCGGTGCGGTGATGGCCGTTCCTGGGCACGACGAACGCGACTGGGAGTTTGCAAACAAGTACGACCTCCCGATAAAGATGGTGATTGTCAGCAGGGACGTGGCTGAGGCCATCGCCGAAATACAGCGTGACGTTCTGCGCAACGATGATCCGATGGAAGCGGCCTTGGGTGAATCGGCACCGGTGGACGTGTACGAAACCTCTGAGGCGGTGCGCATCGTTGAAGATTTCGAGCGCGCGATTCAGAAGCACGGGGCCTACACTGAGCACGGTATCTTGGTGAACTCGGGCGCATACGACGGACTCGGTTTCACCCAAGCCTTCGAGACCATGGCGAAGGATTTCGCCGCTGCGAATTTTGCCAAGCGTCAGGTTAATTTTCGCCTGCGCGACTGGGGTGTTTCACGCCAACGTTACTGGGGCTGTCCGATCCCGATCATCCATTGCCCGTCCTGCGGGGTGGTGCCGGTGCCGGAGGACCAACTACCGGTGCGTCTGCCTGAAGATGTGGCTTTTTCCGGTGTAACCTCGCCACTCAAGTCTGACCCGAGTTGGCGTAAGACTCCTTGCCCAAAATGCGGTGCTGAGGCTGAGCGTGAAACCGACACCTTCGATACCTTCATGGAGTCGAGTTGGTACTACGCGCGGTACACCTCACCGGGTGCGCCGGACATGGTCGACGAGCGCGCCAATTACTGGCTGCCGGTCGATCAATACATTGGCGGCATTGAGCACGCGATCATGCACCTGATGTATTTCCGCTTCTATCACAAGCTGTTGCGTGACACGGGTTTTGTGACTACCGACGAGCCGGCCACCAATCTGCTGTGTCAGGGCATGGTGATCGCTGAAACCTTTTATCGCGACAATCCGGATGGCTCCAAAGACTGGGTCAATCCGGCTGATGTGGACATACATCGCGATGAAAAGGGTCGGATCAATGGCGCCAAACTTCACGCTGATGGCGGAGAGGTGAAGATCGGTGGCATCGAAAAGATGTCAAAGTCGAAAAACAATGGCGTCGACCCGCAGTCGATGATCGACAAGTACGGCGCCGACACCGTGCGGCTGTTCTCGATGTTCGCGTCACCGCCGGAACTATCGCTCGAGTGGAACGAGGCCGGGGTTGAAGGCATGAGCCGCTTTCTGCGCCGGCTGTGGGTCCAAGTGGCCCGCCATGTTGCCGCTGGCGAGACCGGAGCCTTGGATCTTGCTGCGCTCACGCCGGCACAGAAAACCTTGCGTCGACAATTGCACGAAACCATTCAGAAGGTTACTGATGATTATGGTCGACGCTTGGCCTTCAACACCGCCATCGCAGCGGTGATGGAGTTCCTTAACGCGCTTGGCAAATTCGACGACTCCTCCGCCAATGGCCGTGCGTTGCGTCACGACGCCTTGCGTACCGTGGTTCTTCTGCTCAATCCCATCATTCCTCACGCCGCCCATACTCTCTGGCAGGCGCTCGGTCATGCGACCACAGTGGTGGATGACGTGCCATTCCCCACTGTCGATCCCAGTGCATTACAGCGCGAGGCCGTGACCGTGGCGGTGCAGGTAAACGGCAAGCTGCGGGCGACTATTGAGTTGGCCGTGGACGCGACTAAGGAGCAGGCCGAGGCCAATGCGTTGGCACAGGCGAACGTTGCAGCCTTCCTACAAGGAAAGACGATTCGCAAGGTGATTGTGGTGCCCGGAAAAATCGTCAACATCGTTGCCGTCTGAGATGGCGGTTGTGGAGCATCCCATGTCGATCCAATCGAAGCAGGACACCTCGGTACTGTTTGCCGCAGCACTTTCCGGTTATGCCTACAAGGTCGCGCTGATGTTGCGACTGTTGGACTTGCCGCACAGCCTGCGCTTGATTGATCTTGCTGTGCCGAGAGCGCAGCGACCCGCCGAGTTCCGTGCCGTGGCGCATTTTGACGAGGTGCCCGTGCTGCTGATAGACGGGCTGGCGATCTGTCAGTCCAACGTCATTTGCGAATACCTTGCGCGTCGTCAAAGTCGCTTTCAAGAAGGCGATGAGAGTCAGCGTCTCAAGGTGCGTGAATGGCTGGCTTGGGAAGCAGAACGGATGGGTCTTAACCTTGCCCATAGCTGCGCCGCTCGGTACTTCCGTGGTCATCCAGCGCCTGTTGCGCAATGGTACGAACAACGCGTCACACAGGATCTTCAGCGCCTGGCAGCCGTATTAGACAAACGACCGTTCTTGGTCGGCGAGCAGCCAACCGTGGCAGACGTGGCCAGCTTTGCTTGGTTGCCATACGCCCACACACTCGGGCTGTTCGTCGAATTGCCGGACAGCGTGCGAGATTGGATGACGCGTCTAACCGCACTGCCGGGTTTTGCCACCCCGGAGGCCATATTCGGGCCGGCCGCACACGGAGTACGCATATGAACACAGGACTGCGTTGGCTGGTCGTAGGATGCTTGTTCACGCTGCTGGCCGGTTGCGGCTTCCAGTTGCGTGGTGAGCTCACCCTCCCACCAGAACTGGTGACGATGCGGGTGCAGGTGGCTGACACCTATTCGCCGCTGCAAAGAAATCTGGAGCAGGCCTTGGCGCAAAGTGGAATGCGTGCGCCGGTTGGCAAAGAGCCTAGCGCGTTGCTGCGTATTTCGAGTAACCGCATGAAACGCTGGCCGCTGACGGTGGGCAGCGCTGGGCGCGTGCAGGAATACAGCATGCGCTACAACGTCACCATGGGGCTTACCGATGCCGACGGCAACGTCGTTGTGCCGACACAAGAGATTCAGCTCGAGCGCAGCTATCAGTTTGAAACTACGCGTGCGCAAGGCACACCGGGTGAAGAAGAGGTGGTGCGTACCGAGCTTGAGCGCGACATGGTGCAGGCGATCCTGCGTCGTATTGACGCGGTACTGGCGGGGCGTTGATTTCATGGCTCTGAGTCAGGCTCAATTCGAGCAGCGTCTGGCGCGCGAGCCGTTGCCGCCGGTTGTATTGCTTGCCAGCGCTGAGCCCTTGTTGCTGTTGGAGGCCGCTGATCAGTTGCGACAACGCGCACGCGAACAAGGCTACGCGGAGCGCAGCGTGTTTGAGATCGACAAGGATTTTGACTGGAACGAGCTGAGCGCTGATCTCGCCAGTTTGTCGCTGTTTTCCACACGACGTCTGATCGAAGTGCGTTTGCCGACGGGTCGGCCAGGCAAGGATGGCAGCGAGCGATTGAGTGCGTTTGCCCGTGATCCGGTCCCTGATCTGGTGTTGCTGATTCAGGCCGCGCAGTGGAGCCGTGCGCATGAAACGGCTTGGGTGAAGGCGGTGGACAACGCCGGTTGGCTGGTGCCGATGTGGCCGCTAAAGCCCAATGAATTACCGGGCTGGATCGGACGTCGTCTCGCCTCGCGAGGCGTGCGCGCCGATGCCCAAGCCACCGCGCTATTAGCCGAACGAGTGGAAGGTAATCTGTTGGCGGCAGCTCAGGAAATCGACAAGCTGGCCTTGTTGCACCCTGGTGCCACACTGGACGCACCGACCATGCACGCGCTCGTCAGCGACAGCGCACGCTATGACGTTTTCGGCTTGATGGAAGCGGCCATGGGCGGGGATGCAGGGCACGCCGTGCGCATTCTGGCCGGCCTGCGCGGTGAAGGCGCACATATAGCGGCGTTGTTGTCGTGGGTGGCCTCGCAAGTAGCGATTTTAGTGCGCTTGGCGGCGGTGCAGGCGCACGGCGGAAATCTTGCCCAAGCGATGCAGAAAGCTGGCCTGTGGCAAAGCAAACAGCAAAGTTTCCAGCAGGCCTTAAGCCGTGGCCGCCTATCGGATTTCGAGCGACTGTTGGCCGCGTGCGCACGACTGGACCGTATCGCCAAGGGGCGCGGCGATGGCGATGAGTGGCTTGAAATGGAGCGTCTTATTGTAGGGATTGCCGCACCGCGTGCTTTGCTGGCTTGATGATGCTGAAAGCGATCTACGGCGGTGCTTTTGACCCGGTGCACGACGGCCACCTCGCCGTCGCTCGCGCAGCGCGCGACGCATTGGATACCGATATCGCGTTGCTACCGACCGGCGATCCGCCGCATCGGACTCGGGCGCAGGCTTCTGATAAGCACCGGATCGCCATGCTCGAGCGTGCCCTTGCAGATGAGCCGCGCTTGTCCATCGATCGGCGCGAAATGACGCGCCAAGGGCGCAGCTACACCATCGACACGCTTGAGGAGCTGCGCGCGGAACTGGGGCCGGATACACCGCTTGCCATGATCGTCGGCGAGGACGCTTTTGCCGGCTTCCCAAGCTGGCAACGATGGCCCGAACTGTTCGATCTGGCTCACATTGTTGTCGCCAGCCGTCCACAGCCAGCCGTATTGCCACGCGTGCTGGAAGACGAGATGGCGACGCGTATACGCACACAGGCAGCTGCGCTGCGTTGTAGTCCGGCCGGTTACGTGTTTCGACTGCCTCCCATTTACTACCCGCAGTCTTCCAGCGGCGTGCGCGAACGATGCGCCGCGGGATTGTCATTGGACGGCTGGGTGCCTGATGCCGTCGCGAATTACATCGCTGCTAACGGGCTCTATCACGTCGCGTGAGCGGGTCGCCACCGCGGACGGCCTTGCGGCGTATACTGCACCTGTCATAACCGACCCCAATTCCTTCTTACTAAAGGGTTTTCGCTTGAGCCAACCAATACCTGCCACTGCTGCAAACCTTCCTTCGCGTGAGCTACTTTTGGAGACCATCCGAGACGCACTCGAAAGCCTTAAGGCACAGGACATCATCGAGCTGGATGTGCGTGGCAAGACCAGCATTACCGACTGCATGTTCGTTGCGTCGGGCACTTCCACACGGCATGTCAGCGCCATCGCTGAAGAGGTCTTACGTCGTGCCCGGGGTGTCAATAACCCACCGATTGGGGTCGAGGGTGAGCGTGAGGGCGAATGGGCGCTGGTTGATTTGGGCGACGCGATCGTTCATATCATGTTGCCGCGCATGCGTGACCTGTACATGCTGGAACGCTTGTGGGGTGACAGCCGTGCCCAATACGGTGCGCTCGCTCTTGGTGATGCGGAGCCGGTCAACGCTTGAGTTCGGGATGATGTGGGCATGAAGGCGCGTCTGATTGCGGTGGGTGAAAGCGCACCGCCTTGGGTGGGTGAAGGCTTTGCCGAGTACCAAAAGCGTCTCTCGCACTGGCTGCCATTGGAGCTCATGGAAATTGCGCCCGGATTACGTGGCAAGGGGCGCGATCCTCGGCGTGCAATGCAAGACGAAGGCGCGCGTGTGCTGGCCGCCGTGCCCAAGGGTGCTCGCGTCGTTCTGCTCGATGGCGATGGCAAATCTTATGGGTCTGAGCAGCTCGCCGCTCGTTTGGAGCACTGGCGCGCCCGTGGTCAAGACTTGGCTTTTCTGATTGGTGGGCCGGAAGGTCACGCCGCCGATGTACGCACTGTCGCGGCCGAGTCTTGGTCATTTGGACCCGCGACGTTCCCGCATATGTTGGTGCGTCTGATCGTTGCCGAACAGCTCTACCGCGCCGCCAGCATCCTGGCCAACCACCCGTATCATCGCGGGTAGATCAGCTCACTCGTCATTGATCGCGAGCGTTTTTCAACCAGTGATTGAGCTGATCCGCATCGAATGGCCAGTCCAGCTCCGCACCGCCGCTGTCCTCGCGCAGCACCGGGATGCGCGTGCCATAGCGTTCTTCCAGTGTCACGTCGTCGTCGATAAAGATGCTTTCGAAGTCCGGCGCGTGCGCTTGGGCCAGCACGTCTAGTGCCATGTCACAGAGTTCGCAGTCGTCGCGTTGGAAGAGGATCAGTGGCATACCGTGTCGTACTGAGTGCAAAGCGGGTGTTGCACCTAGAATAGCGGGTCTTGCAAGGAGTGCATCGCGATGGCTGTCAGTACGTTCGACTTGTTCAAGGTGGGCATTGGTCCGTCTAGTTCGCATACCGTTGGGCCGATGCGCGCCGCCGCACGTTTTGTTGCTCATCACCTAGTTGATGCGGGCTTGATAGCCAAAACGGTTCGGGTGCGAGCCGAGGTGTTTGGCTCGCTGGCCTTGACCGGACGTGGCCACGGCACCGACAAGGCATTGATGCTTGGCTTGGAAGGGCATGAGCCAAACGTGATCGATCCAGACACCATTCCCGCTATTCTCGAGCGCATCCGCGCTGATAAGGCTCTGATGCTCGGCGGTACGCATCGTGTCGACTTCGAGGAAAAACGCGATCTGGCGATGAACAAACGCCAGAAATTGCCGTTCCATACCAATGGCATGCGCTACACCGCGTTCGATGCGGAGGGCGAAGTGCTGGCCACGCGTGACTACTATTCGGTCGGCGGTGGCTTTGTGGTGAATCAAGACGAGGCCGCGGCTGATCGCATCGTGCCCGACACCACGGCGGTGCCGCATCCATTCAAAAGCGGCGACGAACTGCTGGCCGAGGCCAAGCGCACCGGCCTGTCGATCGCGCAGATGATATTTGCCAACGAGCAGGTCTGGCATACGCCTGATGAGATTCGTGATGGTTTGCGTGAGTTGTGGGACGTGATGCAAAAATGCGTGGCGCGCGGCATCCGATCGGAAGGCACGCTGCCAGGTGGTCTCCACGTTTCACGGCGCGCACCCGGCATGCATCGTGATCTGCTGGCGCGTCCGGAAGCGGCAATGCGTGACCCATTGACCACACTGGATTGGGTCAATCTTTACGCCTTAGCGGTGAACGAAGAAAACGCTGCGGGTGGTCGCGTCGTGACGGCGCCAACCAATGGCGCAGCGGGCATCATTCCGGCTGTATTGCACTATTACGACCGCTTCTGTCCGGGCAGCAACGAGCAGGGCATCTTTGATTTTTTGCTCACCGCTGCAGCGATTGGCATTTTGTATAAAGAAAACGCCAGCATTTCTGGTGCTGAAGTGGGGTGTCAGGGCGAAGTCGGCGTGGCGTGTTCGATGGCAGCAGGCGGTTTGACGGCCGCCTTGGGCGGCACACCCAGCCAGATCGAGAATGCCGCCGAAATCGGTATGGAACACAATCTGGGCCTCACCTGCGATCCGATTGGCGGTCTCGTGCAGATCCCGTGCATTGAGCGCAATGCCATGGGTTCGGTTAAGGCGATCAATGCCTCGCGCATGGCTTTCCGCGGCGATGGCAAGCACAAGGTCAGCCTCGACAAAGTCATCAAAACCATGCGCGACACCGGCCGCGACATGATGGATAAGTATAAGGAAACCAGCCGTGGCGGTCTGGCGGTTAACGTTATCGAGTGTTGAGAGCGTTGGTGACTCCTCGCACGATACGTGCGATGCAACGCGGCATCGTTTCGGGCTTATCGACCGGCTCTGAGTGATTGCCATGCGCTATGAGAAGCGCATGGCACCTAACTATGGGGATGCCGGTTACTCAAAGTCATCCAGAAAAATCTCGTTACCCAGTAGAACGTCGATAAACACCGCGTCTGGCGCTCCCGCAGTGCCACCGCTGAGGGCGTTGATGCCCTGCACATAGACGAGATGGCGACCTGATGCCAAGCCAGCGAGTGGAATTTCACCAGTCACGTTTTCGAACTTGCCATTGAACACACCGTCCGTCGGCTGCAGTGGGATGGCTACGGCGTTGGCTGCCCAAGGTGGTGTGTCGATGTAGGCGTTAGCCGCTTGGATCGCGTAGGTGGCTTGGGTGCCGTTTGAGTTGTTGTAACGAAGGTCGTCGATGACCGCGTTGATCTGCACATAGGAACCTGCGGGTCCTTGCAAGGGAGCGCTTGTCGTAATGTCACGAACATCCGGCCCGGCGGGTAACTGATACGGTGCAACTGTGGTGCGCGCGGCGTATTTAAGTGCGGCGATGTTCACAGGGTAGGTTGTGTTTTGGAAAGTCGTGCAGGACTCAAAAAACTCCACCCCCAGTTCGATGGTGTAGGACGGTGCGCCGATCAAACCGTAGAAGGTATCGTCTGTGGTGCCGTCGGTGGGGTAAAGCTCCACTGATGCCTGCGGCGTATAGCCATTGAACCACGCCATGCGTCGACCCAATGTGCGCAGGGCGTCATCGTTGGGGGCGGGCGTATAGGTATCGCCCCAAGACCACAACACCAGCTTCGAGTAACTATGAATATCGAAGAACAACCCGGCGTAGTCATCCGGTGCAGGGCCGGACACGTCGCCTTGGCGCCCATCGGGTAGGGCGCCGCCTTGATAGCCGTTGAAGCTCGACATGCCGGCAACGTACCGGACTAGGTTCTGCGTCTCCGGCTCGGAACCGGCCGACGGGCCGCGGTAAGTTTGGTTACATGGATTGCCACTGGAGCCACCGCCATTGGTGGTATTCCAGTGGAATGGGAAATTACGGTTGAGGTCGATGCCGACGTATTGCGAGGTTCCGGAGCAGGCGCCGTAGCTGTTATTGGCGTTTTTGCGCCACGAGGCACCGGTTTCCGCTTTCTTTCGACCATCTGGATTGGCTTGCAGGATGAAGCGGAAATCCACGTGATCGACCAGCCAGGTCGCCTGTGGATCGGTGCCATAGCCGGTGACCAGCCATTCCGCCATGCGGGTGAGCAATTCGGCTGGGGTGTATTCCCGCGCATGGATTGAGCCGAGCGCGACGAACGTCGGGCGATTGGGCTCGTTCGCCACGCTTGCAAGGTTCGTCACACGCAGGCTGCGCATCTGGTAGCCGCCTGTGCCGCGCGTTAACTGCCAGCTCGGCCCGATGTCGTGCACCTCGACCAGTTCGGGATAGGCGGCCTCGAGGTCTTCCATGGTTTGATAGGTGCCTTCCACCGTGCGGTAGCAAGCGCGGCCCGGGATCGAAGGGTAGCCGGCGGCATTGGTCGTTACGGAGCCGACCTGCAAAGCATGGTCCATGCTGGACTGGAATGCGCGCAATCGTGCAGTATCGACCATGTCGATGCTGACGCTGAGTCCAGCCGCCTTGAGGGCTGCAATACCGTTTTCATCGGTATCCACGCGCAGTACTTGGCGTTCGGTATCGACGATGGCGTGCTGAAGTTTCGATGTCGCGCGTATCAGCGCTGCGTGATCCGGATAGTGCGCTTCAACCATCCATTCCTCAGCCTGGGCCGTGGGCAGTCCGGCGGCAAGCACCAAGGCTATTGCGAGCAGCAGTCGGTGCATGGGGTTTTCCCGTGGTGAAACGCGACATGATAACGGAGTGTGAGAGCGGGGCGTGAGGTCATCTTGTCGACTGTGAGTCGACCACAAAAAAACTGACACGCTAAGGTTCGAGCCTGCCACCGGCAACGTCCGCGCGTATCGCATGGTTGGTAGTCCGAGGATGTTGCAGCCGCCGGTGGTGAGTTTTTGCCGGTCAGCCGATGAAAGCGTGCGTCTTGATCAGCTGGATTTCGTCGCGCGTTTTGGCCGCGTCCTCAAACTCCAGATCCCGGGCGTGCTGGTACATCTGTTGTTCGAGCTTCTTGATCTGCGCGGTGGCCTGTTCGGGCGTCAGAACGCGGTAGCGTTCGGTTGATTCCGCGACTTGGCGACTGCGGACGGCGCTACGGCTTTCGGCACTGCCAAGGCCGGCGCCCTCGAGGACATCGTCGACCGGTCGGATGATGCTCGTGGGCACAATGCCGTGTTTGGTGTTGTATTCGACCTGGCGCTCGCGACGACGGTCCGTTTCTCCAATCGCGGCCTCCATCGAGCGTGTGATGCGATCGGCATAGAGGATGGCCTTGCCGCGGACGTTGCGAGCCGCGCGACCGATGGTCTGAATGAGCGATCCTTCCGAGCGCAGAAAACCCTCCTTGTCGGCATCGAGTATCGCCACCAGCGACACTTCTGGCATGTCGAGACCCTCGCGCAGCAGGTTGATGCCGACCAATACGTCAAATACACCAAGGCGCAGATCACGCAGGATTTCGACCCGCTCCACGGTATCGATGTCCGAGTGCAGATAACGCACCTTGATGCCGTGCTCGGCCAGATATTCGGTCAGGTTTTCCGACATGCGCTTGGTCAGGGTGGTGACCAGTACGCGGTCGCCCATGCGAATGCGCGCGCGGGCTTCGCTCATCAGGTCGTCGACTTGGGTGGCAACCGGGCGGATCTCGACTTCCGGGTCGATTAGGCCTGTCGGACGAACCACCAGTTCGACGATGCTGTCCTCCGTTTTGCCCAGTTCGTAACGTCCCGGCGTGGCCGACACAAAAATGGTGCGCGGTGCACGCGCTTCCCATTCCTCAAAGCGCAGTGGGCGGTTATCCAACGCCGAAGGTAGACGAAAACCGAACTCAACTAGGTTCTCCTTGCGCGAGCGATCACCTTTGTACATGGCACCCAACTGCGGCACGGTGACGTGCGATTCGTCGATCACCAACAGCGCATCGGCGGGTAGATAATCGAACAGTGTCGGCGGCGGCTCGCCGGGCGCCTTGCCGGTAAAGTGGCGGCTGTAGTTTTCGATGCCGGAACAGAACCCCACCTCGGTCATCATTTCTAGGTCGAAGGTGGTGCGTTGCTGCAGGCGCTGGGCTTCGACCAGTTTGTTCTGCGCGTAAAGCTGCTCCAGCCGATCTCTCAGTTCGTCTTTAATCGTGTCGATCGCGGCCAGCACGCGGGCGCGGCTGGTGGCGTAGTGGGTCTTGGGGTAGACCGTGTAGCGCGGCACCTTGCGCAGGGTTTCACCGGTGAGCGGATCAAACAGCGCCATGTTCTCGATTTCACCATCGAACACTTCAATGCGCAGCGCCTCGGTGTCGTTTTCCGCCGGGAACACGTCGATGCTCTCGCCGCGCACTCGGAAGGTGCCGCGTTGCAGTTCGTACTCATTGCGGCTGTATTGCAGTTCGGTCAGATGCCGGATCAGCGCGCGTGTATCGAGACGCTCGCCGCGCTGCATGATGAGTCGCATCGAGAGGTAGTCTTCTGGCGCACCCAAGCCATAAATCGCCGAGACCGAAGCCACGATCAGGGCATCGCGGCGTGAGAGCAGGGTCTTGGTCGCAGACAGGCGCATCTGCTCGATGTGCTCGTTGATCGAACTGTCTTTTTCGATATAGGTGTCCGAGGCGGCGATGTAGGCCTCGGGCTGGTAGTAGTCGTAGTAGCTGACGAAGTATTCGACCGCATTGTGCGGGAAAAATCGCTTGAATTCGCCGTAAAGCTGCGCCGCCAAGGTCTTGTTTGGTGCCAGCACAATGGTTGGCCGCTGCACCTGTTGCACCACGTTAGCGATGGTGAACGTCTTGCCAGAGCCGGTTACGCCCAGCACGGTCTGGTGCGCGAGGCCGGCCTCGAAGCCCGCAACCAGCTTCTCGATGGCCTGAGGCTGGTCGCCAGAGGGGGCGAAGGGAGAGACCAGTTCGAAGCGTTCGGAATCGTTACTCATCAGTTCGCCAGTATAGCGGTGAGCCATGCAGCGTTCGCATATCGCCGTGCTCGCTCAACGAACAGATCCCAAAAAAAGACCCGCCTAGGATAGGCGGGTCTTGAGGTGGATCAGGGGTCGACGACCGACCCCGTTGTAAAGCGAGACCGTGTGATCAGTCCTCAAAACCATCCTTGAAGATTGCGACATCGGCGAAGTTGACGATCACCGTGCAATTCGCCGCGATCGGGTCGATGGTGAATACGTCACCGACCAAAGAGCCGCCACACGTACCGCCGACGCTGTGAATCACTTGGCCGGCTGCCGGAGTCAGATCAAAGCTGATCGTGTCATCGGCGTTGACGGTCTGCGGCGTGTCGGGAGTGATCGTGCCCGAACCACTGCCAACGCTTGGCGTCACCGTGTACGTCGTCTGTTCGAAGGTCGCGGTCACGGCACAGTCGGCTTGGATATTGGCCGCGCTGTAGCTGCTGCCACTTCCGGTTACGCTGCAGGTATCACCGCTGACGCTGACGACGTGATAGCCGCTGGCTGGCATAACGTTGAAGCTGGCCGCATCACCGTGGTTCACCGACTGCGTCGGCGGCGTGATGCTGCCATTGCCACCTGAGCTTGCCGTGACGGTGTAGCTGTCGATGGCAAAGGTCGCGGTCACCGCACAGTTGGCCTGGACATTGGCCGCGCTGTAGCTGTTGCCGCTGCCGGTCACGCTGCAGGTATCGCCGCTGACGCTGACGACGTGATAGCCGCCAGCCGGCGTGACGGTGAAGCTCGCCGTGCCGTCATGGTTAACCGATTGCGTGGCTGGTGTGATGCTGCCGTTGCCGCCCGAGCTTGCCGTGACGGTGTAACTGTTGATGGCGAAGTTGGCGATCACCGAGCAATCGCCCGTCACCGTAGCTGTGGTGAACGTGCTACCGGCCAGGTTACCGCCACAGCTGCCGCCCACACTATCAATGTGATAGCCGGCACCTGCGCTCAACGCGAAGCTGGTCGTGTCGCCGTCGTTTACCGTCTGAGGCGTGTCAGGCGTAATTGTTCCGATGCCGTTGCCTATGCTTGGAGTCACCGTCCAGAAGGCACCAGCCACGACGCAATTCACATCGATGTTGGTGATGTTGCTATTGGCAACGGTGCCGGCGCCGTTGGCGACGGTGCAGGATTGGCCGCTGGGTTGGCTGGCAACGGTTACCGTGTACGGCACCCCGTTGGGCAGTTCACTCGGGAACGTGTAAGGGCCGTCGGTAGACACCGAATACGGACTGTCGCCATTAAGCATGAGAGACAGTCCGGTGCCGGTGAGCCCGCTGGCCGTGCCACCAAGCGTGCGCATCGCTCCGGCGTTGCCCTTCAGCGCGACGGTCAAGTGCTGTTGTGGTGCAGCGGCGCTATCTTCACTCAGGGCTACGTAGCCGAACACGATGGACCCGGCACTGGCTGTCGGATACGCCGTGAACGTGACCGTCTGCTCAGCATCCGGAGCCAGCATAAAGGTCGAGGGCGAGGCGACCACCTTGAATTTGGGGTCGGTGATCGATTCCACCGTCCACGAACCGCTCGTCGACAGGCGATTCCTGAACTTTCGCGTCCACGAACAGCTTGTAGTGCAAGCCATGTTGCGCATCGACGCGATGTTGAGCGTTTTGACATTGATCGAGCCGCCGCTTGGATTGGCCGCAAGGAAGTTGGCCTTGGTTTCGTGCATCGTCAACCCAGCCAGAACAGCAAAGGCCACATCGACACGCCCACTACCCACATCGTCGATGTTCCATGGACTGGACTCGTCCTCGCGGAAGCCATTGGTCTTGGCTGTGGTCATAAGTGCCGAGCGGATCTCCATCGGTGACCAGTCAGGGTGCACGGCCTTTACCAGCGCCGCTGAGCCAGCCACGTGCGGGCCAGACATCGAGGTGCCGCTCATGAACTCGTAGTCACCGCTTCCAGGATCCGTCGCCGCATAGATGTCGACGCCCGGACCGGTGATATCCGGCTTGGTGAGGTCAGCGAGTGGGCTCGGCGTCGGGCCACGAAAGCTAAAGTCCGCCAACACGTCGCCTAGCCGGTCTGCGCTCACAATCGGTGACACGTCGGCCGTGCTGCTGGTCGGGTTGGTGTTGATGAATGCGATCAGCGCGTTGCCGGACACTTGGCTCGTGCTGTACGCGGGCACGTTAGGCGCACCCGTCGTGTCCATGCTGATTGAGCCGAACGTGTTGTTGGTTATAACGACCATCTCCGCCCCAGCGTTGTAGGCGTTGGTGACTTTTTCCGTGAAGGCGCAGGTGCCGCGCGGTATGACCGCAATGGCGCCGGTGAATGTTCCGGCTGGAATGCCACCCGATGCCGTACAGCCTAGACTGTTCGTCTCCCACGTCTTGATCGGCTTGTCGGTCCAAGTGGGTGTGGAATCGGCAGGTGTGGTGCTGCCGGGATTCAGGGCGACGTTTTGTGTCGTCAGAGGTGGCGTGCCGGGGCCGGTCAGCGACAGCCCCGGGCCAACGATCAGGTCGTGGCTTGACGCCGCCACCGATGTAACCCAAGGACCGCGATGGTTGACCTTGCCGACTGGGTTGGTGACCGTGGGACTGGTGTTTCCAGCTGATGCAGCAACGAACGTACCGCTCCCGACCGCGTCGAGGAAACGCCGATCATTGTCGGTGGTGCTCCACGGCGAAGTGCCGCCAGAGATTGAAAAGTTGATGACATCGACGCCATCGGCGATTGCGTTGCTGATGCCGGCAGCGATATCGGCGCCGCCGCAACTGTTGGTCGCACAGACCTTGTACTGATGGATGGTCGCACACGGCGCGACACCGGACATGGAAACACCATCCGGCAGGCTTGGCGCCGGGGTGACGGTGTTGTCGATGGTGTTGCCGGCCACGGTGCTCGCGGTATGAACTCCGTGACCGAAGCCGGCGTTGGCTTCTGCATCAGAGCCGGTGCATATGCCGCCCGAGGCGGTGCTGCAGTCAACGGCGACCAACTTGGGGTTGGTTACGCTGAACCCGCAGCTTGGGTCGTTGGCAAACGAGGGGTGCGCGCTGTTGGCACCGCCGTCCAGAATGCCGACCGTTACTCCCTGACCTTTAGTGCCGATGCCGACCTTTAGTGCCGATGCCGCTGGGTGTGCTGACGCCGCTCCAGATCTGATCGGCGCCGATAAAGGCTGGCCCGCGATAGGTGTCGAGATAGTAGATCCCGGCGGGCTCAACCGCCGTCACGCCCGGCAAGCCCTTAATCGCTGCAGCTTCGTCCGGAGTCAATTGTGCCGCGATGCCATTGAACGTGATGCCGTAACTATGGGTGACATTCAATGATCGCCCGAGCACCGACTCGATCGTATTCTTGTGAGCGTTGCGCTGTGCGTCGAGATAACTTTCGTAGCGCTGTGCGGCGCTGGTATTGCGGTTCAGCTTGTTACCAGGGCTTGGTGCCGTGCGCGAGAAGCTCTGCAAGTCACCTCTGTATTCGAGTAGACCGGTTTCGGCGAACGTGATGATCCAGATGTCGTCGCTGCTGGCCCTAGTCGAAGCAACATCACGCTCCGGATTGGGTGTGACTGCGTGAGCAGCCGTGATGCTGTAAAGGCTCGAGCCAGTCAAGGCAATGGCGATTGCCGCAGTCAAGACTAGCGAGCGGGGTGAAATACCCATGTGCTTTCCCCAAAAAAGAATAATGTGCTGCTCCATGCGACACGCCCGGACGTCAACGAGCGGCACCACGCAGCAGAATGAACCACCCTTATGCCGCCCCTTACGCGGTGGCGGCACCAGCACCATTATTCACTTCAATACGAGGTATTACGCGTTACTTTGGTCACGGTTGTCACCGGCAAAAGTACGGTTTCGTGCTGCCCGCTGTTGGGGCGCACAATTCATAGGATCCCGCGCTGCGACGAGCCGTCTGGCAGCGGCCATCCGGCTCGTCGTTGTTGCCCGTTTGCAATCAGTCCTCGAAACCATCCTTGAAGATTGCGACATCGGCGAAGTTGACGATCACCGTACAGTTCGCCGCGATCGGATCGATGGTGAATACGTCACCGACCAAAGAGCCGCCGCACGTACCGCCGACGCTGTGAATCACTTGGCCGGCTGCCGGTGTCAGATCAAAGCTGATCGTGTCGTCGGCGTTGACGGTCTGCGGCGTGTCGGGAGTGATCGTGCCCGAACCACTGCCAACACTTGGCGTCACCGTGTACGTCGTCTGTTCGAAGGTCGCAGTCACCGCACGCGCACCGTCGACATTGGCCAGAGCACAGCTCGCACCTGTGCAGTCACCGCTCCATCCGGCGAAGGTATATCCGGACGCTGGCGTGGCGGAGCAGCTGCTGTTGCCACCGTGGGCGACGGGGTTGGGTGTGCATGAGGCACTGCCGCCCGCGGTGGGCGTGACATTCACCGTGATCGGATACGTGTTCTGCGCGAAGGTCGCAGTCACCGTCTTTGCGCTATCGACACTGGCCAGAGCACAGCTCGCACCCGTGCAGTCGCCGCTCCACCCTGCGAAGGTGTAGCCAGTGGCCGGCGTGGCGGAGCAGCTGCTGTTGCCACCGTGGGCGACGGGGTTCGGCGTGCACGATGCACTGCCGCCCGCGGTGGGCGTGGCATTCACGGTGATCGGATACGTGTTCTGCGTGAAGGTCGCAGTCACGGCGCGCGCACCGTCGACGTTGGTCAGATTACAGCTCGCACCCGTGCAGGCACCACTCCAACCGGAGAAGGTGTATCCGGACGCTGGCGTGGCGGAGCAGGTGCTGTTGCCACCGTGTGCGACAGGGTTCGGCGTGCACGATGCAGTGCCACCCGCGGTTGGCGTGACATTCACGCTAATCGGATACGTGTTCTGCGTGAAGGTCGCAGTCACGGCGCGCGCACCGTCGACGTTGGTCAGATTACAGCTCGCACCCGCGCAGGCACCACTCCAAGCGGAGAAGGTGTATCCGGACGCTGGCGTGGCGGAGCAGGTGCTGTTGCCACCGTGCGCGACGGGGTTTGGCGTGCACGAAGCATTGCCGCCCGCGGTGGGCGTGATATTCACGGTGATAGGGTGAGTCACGGCGGAGGTTACCGTCATTGTCACTGGCACAGTAATCAACGGAGTCGTCGGATCGTTGCTACTGACACACAAGTTAGCGTCGTAGGTGCCGCTACTCATGACGGTAGAGTCGAGCGTTACGGTTTCGTTCGCGCTCGACCCACTACTCACGCTGCCGCTACCCGGGGAAACTGCTAGCCACGGGATGTTGGCGGGGGTGTCGCAGGCGCTTGGTGGCGCGACCGTGCCGTTGTCCACCACCACGCGGTCCAAACCGATGATGTTCGAACGGGATCCACCCGGTCCACCGCTGGTGACGTGATAGCGGAACGCAATGCGGCCAGTACCGGAAGACGGTAGATTCGGAATATTGAACTGGGTCCACGTGTCCGGATAGCCATTGATGCCGGTCGGGTCTGCCCCCGCATTCTGGCTGGGATTGATCGTCAGCAACAGCGTGGTGAAGTTACCGACGTCACCGGCGCCACTGCCGAAGTTGGAGCAATCACCAGAGTTGCAGACTCGCACCTCCAATCGATCGGCATAATTGGCGCCACTGGCTGTACGGGTGTAAAAGCTGCCGGCAGACCCCGGCTCGAATGTGATCTCTGGCGTGAGCAACCAGTTGCTAATGGTTCCGTTGCCCGACGTGCAATCGGCGTTGCCGACGCTGCAGTAATTGACTAGCGCACAGTCATTGCTGCCACCGTCAAATGCTGGGGGGATTGCTGTGCCACCGCACTGCGCCCACGTGGCCACGCCCAGTGGATTGCTGAGGTTTTCGCGAATCCAGCCTCCGCTGATGACAAGATCCTCTAGGTTCACAAAACCCTCGTCGATCACCACAGCCATCGGCTGTGGATTCGCGCGGGGACTTGTGGTCTGTTCCAACGACCCGGCCGGCGCATTCGTTCGAGAGGCAGTCATCAACGGATTAGCTTCCTCCGCGCGAGCCGCTGCCTCCTGAATGTTGTAATTGAGAGTGCCGCCGCCCGAGTTAGCGATGGTCAGCGAGTGGCTCGTCGTAGTGTTGCCGGCCTGTGATGCTGTAATGCTGCTCGGGCTCACGTTAATAACTGGATTGCTGGCCGGCGCTGTGACGTTTAGCGTGTAATCTTCTGCTTGTCCCCAGCCTTGCGTGTTGCATGGGTCGCCTGCCGTAGAGAATTTCTTCAGCACCCGCATCCTAGTTTGGCCGGTGAGCGCGCCTGACGGCACGGTGACATTGCCGGTGGATACTTTGCTGTCCGTGCCAGTTGAGTTTATGAGGTCACTCAGGTTCGTGGTTTCACCCGCATCACTGAAGTCACCATCTTGGTTCCAGTCGACATACACCCGGATCTTTGTCGTGAAACTGCCGGCTGTGTTGCCCTTAACACTGATCGGAAGGGTATCGCCCTGTGTCACGTTGCCGACAATGGCGGTGAAGTCTTCCAAGGCAGGACTTCCATTGACCGCAGCGGGACTCTGATTGTCGATGCCGGCAAACGTCACGCGGGTGATTGGCTCGACAGCGTTTGAGAAAGTGACGTTGCAATACGGCGCTGGGAATGGGGCGGTCTTGGTGGTGAAGGTGAACGTGTTCGACCAAGCTCCGCTGCCGCAGGTGTTTTCGGCTTGGACGCGCCAATAGTAGGTCGTGGTAACGCCAAGAGCCGGCGAAGTCCAAGTGGTGCCGACGATCCCACTTTGCGATGCAAAAATATTACTGAATCCAGCATCGGTCGCTATTTGGACGGTATAGCTGGCTGCTTGCGCAGCCGAGCCCCACGTGAAAGTAGGCGTGAATGACACGCCGGTGGCCCCGTCAGCAGGCGCTGTAAGTCCGGTTGCCGGAGGAGCGTTGCTGAAGAGATTGAATCCGACATCGATGCTTTTTGGTGTCCCGCCACTGGCAGTGCCACCGATCGTCAGAATTCCTGGGCCGACTGAGGCTGCGCCAGTGTTGCCGATGGTTAGCGTGCTGGTGCCCGAAGGGGTCACAAGCGTTGGAGAGAAATTCGCCGTGGTGCCCGCTGGGTTGCCGCTTAGGGTCAGTGTGGTCGGGCTGACGAAGCCCATAATGGAGTCGACGTTGACCAGGTAAGTAGCCGAGTCAGGTGCGCAAACGCTTTGACTTGATGGAGTGGCAGCCAGCGTAAAGTCGGGGTCTTGAGCGCAGTTGTAGCAAACGAGCGCA